>SXGS01378060.1_pt1 | contig 87727 bp, 60 predicted proteins | sample 3174681 | NCBI WGS metagenome assembly SXGS01 (sample SAMN11356861, study PRJNA531348) | freshwater metagenome | isolation source: freshwater sample F1-80 | place: China: Fuxian Lake, Yuxi | collected 2017-12-25 | reverse complement strand
CTGCCAGCGCCCAGTTTGTTGCCCCAGTCCGCCGACGAGCCCTCCCATCGCCCCTCCAGTGAGCCTGCCGACCTCGCTGCCATCGGCCTTGCTGGCTAAACCAAGTTCAAAGCATCAGAACGTGGTGAACGCGTACCTTCAAGCGAACCAAACAGATCGGGCTGGGTGTCGTTGAGCAACCAGTCGAAGAGGCCGTCCACCCCCATCTGCTTGAACCTGGCGATCTCTTGATCGGGCGTAAGCGGCGTGCCGCCTCGATTGCGGCCTTCCAGCGGGAAGCTCCCTTCGCCAGCGGTGTCGCCAAAGTAGGGCGCGATGGCGAAGAAATCGATGTGGTCCGCCGTGTCTCGGAAACCGAGGATGGTCTCAACCGCAAAGCCGTTGCCTTGCAGGGTGGCGACGACGCGAAACAGGCGCGATGTGCCCCCAAACACGGCCTCAAAGCGCTTCATCACCTGTGTGGCGCGCAAGGCATAGAATTCGATCGTGGCGGTAAAGGGATCGGTGCCCAGCCCCATGGCTTCGCCTTGTTGTCGGGCGAAGTCGGTCTGCACGAAAATGCCGTTCCACACCTCGTTGGAGTACTCCACATAGACCTTGCGCCCAGATCCGAGCTGGTCGCGGATGATGGCGGCGACCCCATCGACGTAGGCGTCGCTGGCGCGATAGGGGATGTGGAACCAGATGTCCATACCCATCAGGTTGCACAACTCGATCATGACCTCGACCGGCACACCGCGCAGGGGTTGCGTCCAGGTGGCGTGGTCCACGAGCGCTCGCTCTCGCAACTCGATGAGATCAGGATCGGCGTCGATCTCGTTCTGCACGGTGCGGTTGGTGTGGCCCCAGTCCATGAAGCGCAGGTAGCGGTAGGCCTTGATGGTGTCGAGAAACTCTGGCATGAAGCGCGGCCCATCGACCGCCTCGAAGCTCTTGAAGTCGCCGCCTGGACAGTCGCCTTCCTCGTCCACCCGGCGCAAGGGATTGGAGGTGCAAATACCGCCCTCTGGCACGATCCTGATTTTGATCGGATCATCTGGATTGGTCCGCGTAATAATCAGAGTCCACAAGTTTTCAGTCAACGTGATCACGTCTCGCGCCGAGCTGCTAGAATCGATCGTCACGTTGCCGTGGTCCACGTCACCGTCGCCGCTCTTGAGGACGATAAAGCGAGTTCCTGCACGCTGGCTGGCATCGATGGTGTTGGTGAAGATGACAGAGCGAGCCACTTGTCCATCTTCCAGGGCGTTGGGCCAACCATCTGCGTCTTTGGCGAGAGAGCGATCGTCCTGAAATTGGTCCACAGTGCCTGAGAACCAGGGACGCGCCATCTTCATATGATCCACGAAAGGAAATTCATTGGAAAAGTCCGTGGGCTGGACCAGGTTGGTGCCCAGCGGTGAATTCACGTTGGCTGTATTTTCAAAGCAGGCTGCTTGGAGATCCTCATCAATGAGCCCGTCGCAGTCGTTGTCCACGCCGTCGCAGACTTCGTCGGTTGGCTCACCGCAGGAGCCGCAGCCATTGAGCAGCCCTTCGTCGATCTGATCATCGCAGTCGTTGTCCACCCCGTCGCAGACTTCGTCGCCCTGTTCGACCACGCCGTCGCAAAGCAGCTCGCCGTTGGCGCAGGTCTGGGTGCCGCGCTGACAAACGCCGTCGTTGGGTCCGCAGGGATCGCCAACCCCTTCGGCGTCCTCGTCGGTCTCTCCATCGCAGTCATCGTCCTGACCGTTGCAGGTTTCCTGGGTGGCGCAATCTCTGTCTTCCATGACGCATCTGTCGCCGTCCCGAACGGTCCCCTCAGGGCATTGAACGCCACCAGCATCGTCGTCCGGCGTGTCCTCGGTGCAGGTTGCCAAGGCCCCTGCCAGGAGCAGCCAGCCCAAGATCCAAGTGCTTTGCCTTGTCCATGCCACGTTTGCGATGCCTTGGAGCATTTTTTCCCCTTTGAAGTGTCATAGCACTTGTTCAACCTGAGATCATGGCGCCTTCAGAGGTACCTGCCAGCGTCACGATATCCGATATCGAGTCCCAGCCGCAGAGGTGATGCCCAAGGTCCGCGACGGGACCATCCGCCTCAAGGCCCGCCCCGGCTTCAGCGCTCGACAAGCGGTCACTCCAGGCGCTCCGACACGATCACAAAAGCCTCGATCGGCGTCCGCTCCACCGCCACCGCCGGCAACGCCGCGCCCTCCTCCGCGCCCACCCGCTCACAGCCGTTCTCCTGCCGGTAGTACCAGACGGGCGAGGGCTCCACCGGCAGCGGCGTCAAAACCGCGGCGATCGCGGCGCGGCTCTCACCGTCGACCGTGATCACCTCATGTTCCAGTAAATGCGACGCCCCATGGGTCAGGCATCCGTCGAGCTGAGAGAGCAGCGCCGGCTCCGTACACGCCGGGTCGAGGTAGACCGGCCCCTCGCCCGCTGAAGCCGAGGCGGGCAGGCAGCGCAGCTCCCCGGTGCCGATGTCCGTGATCACACACACCTCCCCTCGCGCCGTGTCCTCGAACCAGTAGGGGAGCCGACGGCTGCGATCCGTCACGTCCGGATTGCGCGCAGCCACGCCGCCGGACGACAGGCCATAATGAGCCCGGAGCCGACCTGTACCCACGCTCGCCACCTCCAGCCTGGGAAGATCCCCCACCGCCGACCCCATGGCGCGGACATTCACGGAGCCTGAGGTCACGATCGCCTCGCACAGGTTCGAAGGCATGGCGCGCTTGAACACCCGACCGCTCTCGAAGCGGCTCATCTCCAGGATGCGGGTCGGGAGACCCGGCCCGCCGCGCGCCCCGGTGCAGGTTCCCTCGGACACCAGCCCCAGCACATTGTCCGGGCACAACTGATGATCGACCTCCACCACGAGAAGCGGCTCGCTGCACGCGCCATCCGCGAACAAGTCCAGCACCGACGTGACCGGCGTCCCCGCAGGAACGCAGACGGGGGAGCCCGCCACCGGCTCGAACAGGTCGCACTCCTTGCCGTCCGGACCTGCGAGACTCTCGACCTCCAGCGACCCGTCGTCTCCGCGGAACCCCCGCGCAGAAACCTCGCCGTGGGCATCCACCTCCTCCACCGCACCCACGAGGGACTCGAAGGGGACCGGCTGGAGTTCCACGACCTCCACGCCTGAGTCGGGCGGCGGCAATCCCCCGCTGACGGTGCAGTTCCCGGGGGTGCCCGAGTACACCTCCCGCGGTCGCTCGATCAGGACCGGGCGGAACAGGCGGTCGTGGGGCGGCCTGGCGTCAGGGTCACAGCGCAGGGGATCTTGTGTGGCACCATCCCCACCGAGGAGGAAGGGCGGCAGGTCTCCAGGGCGAAAGATGAATCGCCCCGGACGCTCGCAGCCAGCGTCCAGGTAGAAGTCGCCGATGAACGGTTCCCCGACGCTCGGGACCCGGGGAAGGCAGCGGATCGACCCATCCGCCACCACCTGAAACCCGCAGTCCACCTCCAGCTCGCTGTCGTACCACCCGGCAAACAGGAGCGCTCCGTCTCCTCCGTCAATGACCCGCGCCCGCAGGCGGTCGCCGCTTCGCCACGGCGCCTCCTCATCGAGATCGCCTTCGCCTTCGCCCCCACCGTCGTCCACTTGCCCGCCAGCGTCGGGCTCCTCCCCGAAACCTGCCTTCTGGGCGTCATCGCACTGCCACGAGAGCCCCGCAGCCACAAGGGCAATGGCCCACGCAAATCGAGCGTCAGCCCGAAGGCCCCGCACCGGGAAACGACCGGAAGCCGCTTCGGCCTTGGGCTCCAAATCAGCGCGGATGGGACTCTGAGGAGGGGGGGAGCATGACGAAGCGGCACACGCAGACCATGAGAACAAGTTGCGCTTAGCCACGGCGTTCACCTTTGGGATGGGGACTGTCGGGGCCAACGATGGCCAGAACGGCATTGCAGCCCAACAAAGACGCAGTCCTGGACCCCACCTGCCTCCAGACCACGTCATTGCGCGCCGAGCCGCGTTTCTCGTAAGTCTGATACAGCTTGGATTGGAACACAATCCTGTCACCATCCGAGCGATGGGTGCCAGAGCAGCGCCTGGAGATCCTGGCGCCGTCAACAGGACGATTCTCCAGGGGATATCACCTTTGAGGCGGTGCTCCCTTGGGCGGTCTGGAACCGGCGAGGGGGTTGCTTGTCCCGCCCACCAGCGACATAGTCGCGGGGAGGTTTGCCGCCTGCGGGCGGGTTGAGAAGGATGTTCGGCAGCGGAGGGCGCGCGGATGGTGGAGGCGATGATCGGGCGGCTGGACCGCTGGCTGGAGGCCAACCGGCCCGACTACTTTGCCGGCCTTCAGCCGGGCGTCACCGATGCTCAACTCGACGCCTTCGAGATCCAGTTCGCGCTCAAGCTGCCCGCCGCATTCCGCGCCCTGTACCGCTGGCGGAATGGGCAGGCGAACGGCAACAACGAGTCGCTCCAGATGAACCGCATGTTCTCTCCGCTGGAGAGCGTGGCGAACTCCAAAATGTTGCTCGACGGCATGATCGGGTCGGACTTCGACCGGCCGGAGTGGTGGCGGCGGGGGTGGGTGCCGTTCCTGTCCAATGGCGGCGGCAGCCATCTGTGCCTGGACGTGGCCGCTGAGGACGGCGGGCAACCCGGCCAGCTCGTCGCGTTCTGGAAGGCCGACGAGGACCGGCCGGTCAAGTACCCGAGCGTCGAAGCCTGGCTGGCCGATCTGGTCGAGTCGATGGAGTCCGGCAAGTTGAAGCTGATGTAGTCCCGCAAAAGCACGCCGAACCAGAGCTGCAGCAGGCGGCGGGGGCATGAGGCTTTTTGTGACGTGTGGCTCACTCTGCCCCGCCGTCTGCTGAGCTTTATCGTTCGTTAGACCGACAGGGAAGTGATACATCCTTCTTATACCGCCCGCAGGCGGCAAACCTCCCCGAGACTATGTCGCTGGTGGGCGGGATAGACAACACCCTCGCCGGTGCTAGACCGCCCAAGGAGGCACCGCTTCAAAGGTGATTTCCCACCCGCAGACAAGCACATGCCCAGCGACATTGCACGGCGTCCCGATCCCCATCGATCCCGCAACAGTCGGGCTTGCCGAAAAATGCGGCACGCTCAAAACGCGCTCGCCAGCGCGGATAAGAGAGCGATCGGGCTGCAAAAGCCGCCTGAAGGGCCAACACCTCGACAACTCGGGACCGCTTGGGTTACCCACATGCATCCGATGCAACGCGCAGACGGATCGGCTGGAATCGCCTTATGCCTCTCGTTCAGCCACGACGTGCAACACCCCGGAGACAATATGAAAATTTCATTGAAGAACCCGTTCCCGCAATTGCTGCTCTCAACTGCTCTTGGTTGTGCGCTGGCAGCTTGCCAGGACACACAAGCAGAAGTCGGCGAAGTCGAGGGCGAAGAACAAGTCTTTGATATCGCCGAAGACTTCAGCCTCGTCGAGAACCCGAACGGCGCGTACGCGTACGGCTGGAAGCCGGCCGTGGACGGCGCGTTCACCCTGTTCGACACGACGGCGGAGGGCGGCGGCGATTGCCAGGGCATCGTCACCGACTGGTTCGACGGCGCCATCGGCGGGCCGCCCGTCATCGCGAAGAACTTCACCGTCGACAAGTCCTGCAACGGCATCCCCGCAGGCGCCGTGAACTTCCACCCCGGCCCGAACGGCGAGCTCGCGGTGCTGCGCTGGACGTCGCCGGCCGCAGGCACCGCGACGATCGAGGGCACCTTCCTCGCCGGCGACAGCGGGGCCCTGAGCGTCTTCATCTCGAAGGATGACGCCGTCGTCTTCACGGTGGCGACGACTCCGGACGACGCCCCCTTCTCGTTGACCGAGACGGTGGAGGCCGGCACGACGATCGACTTCGCGGTCGGCGAGGGGTTCGAGTTCGGCAGCACCCCAGTGGACGCCGTCATCACGCTCGCGCCCTGACGCCGGGATCGGGGCGTCGGGGGTGCGGATGACCTGCGCCGCGTTGCGGGACACCCTCTCTCCTCCTGATCGCCCCCCCTCCAACCCCGGATTCCGCGCGGGTGCCCTTGACACCTCCCTTCGCCCTGCGCCCCAATAGCGTCCAACGGCAACGCCGATCGCCGCCTCACCGCGCCACCCCATCCGACGGAGGCGCCAGAGAGGCCCCCCTGACAAGGCGCCACCCCGAGCCCCTCGGCGCGCCATCACCGCCTTACCCGTCCCCACGGAGCGACGCCATGACCCAGGCCCAGTGGACACCGACCGCCTGCATCCTCTGCGAGTGCAACTGCGGCATTGAAGTTCAACTCGGGGGCGACGACGGCCGCCAGTTCTTGCGCTTCCGAGGTGACAAGCGCCACCCCGCCTCCAGAGGCTACGCCTGCGAGAAGGCCCACCGCCTCGACTTCTATCAAAACGCCGGCCACCGCCTCACCCTCCCGCTTCGCAAGAAGGGCGACGGCACCTTCGAAGAGATCTCCTGGGACGTCGCCATCAAGGAGGTCGCCGAGCGCCTCTCCAAGGTCCGCGACACCTGGGGCGGCGCCTCGATCTTCTATTACGGCGGCGGCGGACAGGGCAACCACCTGCCCGGCGCCTACGCCACCTCCACGCGCAGAGCCCTGGGCTCGATCTTCAAGTCCAGCGCCCTGGCCCAGGAGAAGACCGGCGAGTTCTGGATCGCCGACCGGATGCTCGGCGGGGCGACCCGCGGCGACTTCGAACACTGCGAAGTGGCCCTCTTCATTGGTAAAAACCCCTGGCACTCCCACTCCATCCAGCGCGCCCGCACCACCCTCAAGGAGATCGCCCAGGACCCCGCCCGCACCCTCATCGTCATCGACCCACGCCGCACGAAGACCGCCGAGATGGCCGACATCCACCTCCAGGTCCGACCGGGCGGCGACGCCTGGCTCCTGCTCGCCATGCTGGCCACCCTCGCCGAAGAGCACCTGCTCGACACGGACTTCCTCGACGCCCGCGCCGAAGGGCTCGACGAGGTCCTCGCCGTCCTCCGAGGCGTCGACATCTCGGACTGCGCCGCGCGCTCCGGCGTCCCCGAGGAACAGCTCCGCGACGCCGCTCGCCGCATCGCCGCCGCGACCTCCCTCTCCAGCATGGAGGATCTGGGCGTCCAGATGAACCGCAACTCGACCCTCGTGAGCTACCTCCACCGCCTGCTCTTCCTGCTCACCGGCAACTTCGGCAAGCCCGGCGCCCAGTACATCCCCACCACGCTGGTCCCCTTCGCCACCGGCGACGGCGGCAAGAGGAGCCCCGTCGTCGGCGCCCGGATCATCAGCGGCCTCGTCCCCTGCAATGTCATCGCCGAAGAGATCCTGACCGACCACGACGCCCGCTACCGCGCCATGATCGTCGAGGCCACCAACCCCGCACACTCCCTGGCCGACAGCCAGCGCATGCGCGAGGCCCTCGAAAGCCTCGACACCCTGGTCGTCATCGACGTCGCCATGAGCGAGACCGCCCGCCTGGCCGACTACGTCCTGCCCGCCTCGACCCAATTCGAAAAAGCCGAGGCCACCTTCTTCAACTTCGAATTCCCCGACAACGCCTTCCACCTCCGCCCCGCCATCCTGCCCCCACCCCCCGGACCCCTCCCCGAGGCCGAGATCCACGCCCGCCTCTGCGAAGCCCTCGGCGCCTTCAACGACGACACACTCGCCCCCCTCCACGCCGCAGCCCGCCACGGCCTGATGGCCTACGGCGCCGCCTTCATGCAGCACGTCATCGCCAACCCCTCGCTCAACGGCTACGCCGCCGCCATCCTCTACCGCACCCTCGGCCCGACCCTCCCGACCGGCACCGCCGAAGGCGCCGTCCTCCTCGGACTCGCCTTCCGCTGCGCCATGGATCACGGCGCCGACCTCGCCAGAGCCGGCTTCGAAGGCCCACCCGCCGCCGCAGCGCTCAAGCTCTTCCAGGCCATCATCGACACCCCCACCGGCGTCGTCTTCGCCCGCGGCCAATGGGAAGACCTCCGCCCCAGGACCCCCAAGGGCCGCATCAAGCTCGCCCTGCCCGACATGCTCGCCGAGATCCTCGCCCTCAAAGCGCCCGAAATCAATGAGGATTTCCCCTTCACCCTCTCCGCCGGAGAGCGCCGCGCCTTCACCGCAAACACCATCATCCGCCACCCCGACTGGCGCAAGAAGGACCCTCAGGGCGCCCTCTTCATGAACCCCCTCGACGCCGCCAGGCTCGGCGTCGAAACCGGCGGCCAGGTTCGCCTCACCACACCCAGAGGCGCGGCGACCGTCACCGTCGAGGTCAGCGACACCATGCTGCCCGGCCACATCTCACTCCCCAACGGCCTCGGCCTCGACCACCCCGGACAGCAAACCCCAGGCGTCTCCCCCAACGACCTGACCTCGCTCCAAGACCGCGACCCCTTCGTCGGCACACCCTGGCACAAGTGCGTCCCCGCCCAGGTCCAGCCCCTGAGCACACCCTGACCCCGCCCCCCCCCATCAACGCCGCTCACCCCCGCGCCACGATCCCCCAATGCTGCACACGCTCACCAAAATTCCGCGCCGCACAATGAAATCGATGACCACCACCCGCGCATCGACCAGAAACCAACTCCGCACCGCAACAAACCACCAGCGCCTACCACAAGCAGCGAGCGCCGCCCCCAAGCCGGCCCATCGCTGGCACTCCAACGCCCCCTCGCCAGCCCCGCCAGATGGCGGGGCGACCCAGGACAAAACCCAAGGCCCGGGCGCAAGCCCGGGTGGACCGTCAACGTGCAGATCGCACCAACGAAGTCGACTCCCCGATCTCGACGTGCCCGTCATCGAAGTCGACTCGTTGATCTCGACGTGTCCGTCAACGAAGTCGACTCCCCGATCTCGACGCGCCCATCAACAAAGTCGACTCGCCGATCCCGACGTGCCCGTCATCGAAGTCGACTCCACGATCCCGACGTGTCCGACTACGAAGTCGACTCGCCGATCCCGACGTACCCGTCAACGAAGTCGACCCGCCGTTCCGCCGTGCCCGAACCGCGAGCGTCCCTCCCCCTTGCGCAGCGAGAGGGAGGACAGGAGGGGGAGTTCGACGACCCCAGAGACCTCCTGTGGCGCGCGCGCCTCAGCCAAACCCGCACACCCCACCCCCTCCAATCCCTTCTCCTCCCCACGAACACGGCCCCGCCCGTCGGATCATGCGACGGCACGAGCCTTGCTCATGAGATCCACCGACCAGCAGTCACCTCAACCAGGAGATGGAAAGGCATGATGAAGGGCAACGCCTTGATGGGGTTCCTGATCGCGATCTGCGCGGCAGGTTGCGTCGCAGACTCTCCCCCAGAACCGGACGAGCTGGACCCCTCAGAGAGCGCTCACGAGTCCAGACCCGAGGAAGACGCGCCCGTCGCCGCCCTCAAGGCCGGACAGATCAACTGCACGGAACGCTCGGACACGGGCTATGAGCAAGGTCGGGCCTTCGCCATCGATCTGATCCACATCGACGGCAAGCCCGTCGAGTCCTCGACCGCCGACGCCTTCTTCAAGATGAGGCAGGCCGCCAGCCGCGAAGGCGTCAACCTCCGGATCATCAGCGGCTTCAGGAGCAACGCCGAGCAGCAATACCTCTACAGCTGCTACACCTCCTGCTCCTGCAACAACTGCAGCCTCGCCGCCGCCCCCGGCTACAGCAACCACCAGAGCGGCCACGCCCTCGACCTCAACACCCAGGAGTGGGGCGTCTACGACTGGCTCCGCCGCAACGCCGCTCGCTTCGACTTCCACCGCACCGTACCCTCCGAGGACTGGCACTGGGAGTTCAACGGCGCCACGCCGCCCGGCGCGGGGCCTTGCGATGGCGGGCAGAACCATGCCTCGATACGCTTCGTCAGCCCCGCCCCTGGCGCCTCGGCCCGCAATGCCGTCTGGTTCAAGGTCGAGGCCGCCCCCCAGGTCCACCACGTCCGCTTCAGCGCCGACGGCTTCCTGCTCGGCGCCGCCGAGCGCCTCGACCAGCACTTCACCGCCCGCTACACCTTCCACGACCTCGGCCGCCGCACCATCACCGCCTCCGCCTTTGACAAGAACAACCAGCGCGTCGGACAGGCCACCCTCTCCATCGTCGTCACCCCAGGCGAATCTCCCCTGCCCATGGCCATCCGAAACTTCAACGACGGCGACAAGATCCACAACGGCGACGTCCTCTCCCTCGACGCCCACCCCACCGTCGCCCGCGTCCAGTGGAGCATCGGCGGCCACCCCGTCGGCGACACCACCCAAGGCGCCGACGGCTTCCCCCTGCGCCTCCAGCTTCAGGAGACGGGCCACCGCGCCATCCTGGCCCAGGGCCTCGACCAACGGGGCGCCGAGGTGGCCCGCGCCAACCTCATGCTCCACATCCTGCCGCTGGGCGCCTCAGGAGCCGGCGTCCGGCTCACCTCCCCCGACGAGGGCGCGCTGCTGAACAACCCCCTCGTCCTGCGCGCCGTCACCCGCGGCGAGGTCGCCGCGGTCATGTACGTCGCCGAGGGCCGACATACGCTGGGCGTCTCCAGGGATGCCTTGGACAACTTCCCCCTGCCCTTCACCTTCGACACCCTCGGCCGGCGCACCATCGAGGCCAGAGCCCTCGACGCCCAGGGCCGCATCCTCGCCCGGGATCAAGTCTCCTTCACCCTCCAGGACTGAGGCCGCAGGCCGAACCGACCACCGCGATCACTTATAGAAGTGGCCGCCTCAAGACCATATCGCGTAGCTCCCCGTCGCATGGCAGACCGGCTCGGGGTCCTCCCCCGAGGTGATGACGATCTCCCCGTAGGCCGACCGCCGGCCGCGCTTGATCAGCCTGGCCTTGCCCAGCAGATCGACCTGCGGCGCCCCCTTCAGGAAGCTGAAGTTCAAGCTCGTCGTCGCCACCTTCACCCCAAGGCCCACCTCGGACACCACCGCCGCAAAGAGCGCCGTGTCGGCCAGGATCATCATCGACGGCCCGCTGATGATCCCCCCCGGCCTCGACAGCAGCGGCCCGAAGCGCAACCTCACCTCCGCCTCGCCGGCTTCCATGCGCTCGACCGCGAAGTCCAGCATCTGGCTCATCGGGATGTGCTCGCGCACCATCGCCTCGAAGGCCTCCGCAGTCACCCTCATCCCCCAACCTCCCCCATCTGCGCCCGACGCCCTCGCATCTCCGAAGCTCTGGCCCGCCGCGACTCGACAAAGAGCCTCAAGGCGCGCTGGCCCGTCGGCGTCGCCCTGAACTCCTCGACCAGATCCACGACGTGCGGGTCCAGGACCTCGATCGAAGGCAGCACGGCCCCGTAGCCGTGCTCGGGCGTCGGCAAGAGCACCGGCGCCGCCATGCACGCCAGCGAGATGTCCGCCGCCGTGAGCCTGTCCCCGACGAGGTAGCGCCGACCCCCGTAGCGACCCTCCAGCTCCTCGAAGACCTCCCGGACCTGATCCAGCGAGCGCGCCGCGCTCTGCGCCGTGATCCTCAGCGCCTTGACCAACGCCCTCCGAAAGAGCGGATAGCTGGCCGTGAAGAGCGCCGCCTGCACCGACCCCACATTGCGGCGCGCCAGCTCGATCATGATGTCCGGCCTCGACAGCCCCTCGAAGTAGATCGCCCGCCTCGTGTGCGGCCCAAGCCTGTCGTGAAGCTCTCGCTCGATCCGCTCGACCTCCTGCGACGGATAGAGGCTCGTCTCCTCATCCCCGAAGGTGTCCGAGGCCCAGCGCGAGATCGCCGCCGAATCCTGAACCCTCTTCCCCCCCTCCAACACCAGCAAGGGCGTCGAGTAGGGGCTCGACACCTTGTCCCACCGGCCCCGATGACCCAGCGTCATCGCCGCCACCGCCGGAAAATGAAAGAGCGGCATGTACCTCGACTCCACATACGGAACCTCGAAGTGATCCAGCGCCCACCGCGCCCGCTCCACATAGTGAGAAAAACATATCGAATAGAGATGGTGTCCCACGCCCCGACCTCCTCAATGATCCCGTCAACACGCCACCTTGTAGACCACCGGCCGCACCCGCGCCATCCCGCCCTCACGCCCAGAGCGCGCAAATCGCCCCCACACCTTGACACACCCACATCCGACCACACCCTCAGTAGAGTCGCAAAAACTCTTTCAACACGGGCACTTGTGATTCCTCAGTCGCAAGTACCTCTCCCAGGGAAGGTCTGTCATGGCTCAGATTACATGCGCCGCCTGCGGCAAGAGCATTGAAGAGGACGACGCCTACTTCTCGGACAAGGGATCCGTCTGCCCCGAGTGCAACAGCAACCTCGAGATCGAGGCCTCCACCCAGAACCGCCTCCTGTCCGTCGAGAACATCACCACCCTGGCGCTGCTGACCGGCGCGGTGGCCCTGAACATCAACTTCAACGGCGTCAATTACGGCGGCCTCCTCATGGGGCCGGTCGCCCTGATCGCCGCCGCCGTCCTGCTGGCCCAGGCCCTGACGGGATCGCCCGACCCAGCCTGGATGCGCTTCGGCAGGCCCGCCATCCTGCTCATCGCCGGGATCGTCAAGATCGCCCTGACGCTCCCAGGCGTCCTGAGCCTCTGAAGCCGCCGCACACCCCCGGCCGCCCACGGGGCTTGCAAAAACGCGCCTCTCCTGACACTTCATGGACCATGAAGAGAGCTGCGACGCTGATCCCCATCCTCCTCCTGCTCGCCCTCCCGCCCGCCCGCGCCGCCGCAGAGGGCGCCCCCGAGCGCGAGCCCGGCCTGGACTGGCTCGCCATCCCCCTGATGCAGTTCAACGACGACTCCGGCTTCGTCTACGGCCTCAAGCTCGAACTCATCGACTTCCAGCCCGACCGCTCGCCCCACGCCTGGAACCTCGAGCTCAAGCTGCTCCACTCCACCACCAACCGACACCAGCACCGCGCCTCCCTCGACATCCCCCAGATCGCCGGCTCTCCTTGGCGCCTGTCGGCCAGAGCCGAGCTCCTCCACATCGACGACGCGAACTTCTTCGGCCTCGGCAACGACACCCCCAACACCAACGACCCCCTCTTCCACCAATTCCGTCTGACCGAACCTCGCCTCAAGATCATCGCCCGGCGATCACTGAACGAATACCTCTTCGTCTCCCTCGGCCTCCTGGCCAACCTCACCCTCGTCGACGCCACCCCCGGCAGCGCCCTCGACGCCCTCTCCCCCCCCGGCCGCGACGGCGGCCTCGGCGTCGGCGGCCTCCTGAGCCTCGGCATCGACACCCGCGACGACGAACTCGTCCCCACCGAGGGCCTCTTCCTCGAGCTCTACGCCCGAGGCAACCGCGAGGCCCTCGGCAGCGACTTCGGATTCCTCGCCCTCGGCCTCACCGCGCAGCTCTACGCCCGACCCCTCTCCTGGCTCGTCCTGGCACAGCGCCTCATGCTCGAACGCCTCTCCTTCGCACCCCCCTTCTACGAACAGCAGCGCATCGGCGGCACCAGCGACTTCATCGCCCTCGGCGGCGTCTTCTCCCAGCGCGGCTTCCCCGAAGGCCGCTTCGCCGGACGCTCCAAGCTCCTCTCCAACACCGAGCTGCGCGCCTCCCTCCCTCCACTCTGGCAACACCTCCACCTCGGCCTCGGCGCCTTCCTCGACCTCTCCCGCGTCCTCGATCACCGCGACATCATCGACGGCCTCCACCCCTCCGTCGGCGCCTCCCTCTTCATCAACTGGGACAACGCCTTCGTCTTCAGGATCGAACAGGGCTTCTCCAACGAAGACAGCCTCTTCTACATCGAAGGCCGATACCTCTTCTGACCCCAACCCGCCCTCCCCCGAAATCGCCAGTGGCGGCGCCCGCAGCCGGACCTTACAATTGATCCCGGTGGGGCCTCGACGGCGCCGACTCAAGAGACGGCGCCCCATGATCCGATGAACTCAAACAGAACCGTAAACCTCAGGGACAATCTCGGAGTTGCCCCCCATGACCACCCCTCCACGCCCGACCGACCGCCCCGCACCCACCCATAAACGCCATAAAATCAAGAACATGGCCTCAATCGCGGCCTTCTTGATCGCCGCCACCTCGGCCGCCTCGTCGACCGCCCAGGAGCCCTGGCCCATGCGCCACAAGGACCCGGCGCGCACAGGCCGATCCTCCACCGCAGGCCAGATCGCCAACCCGAGCGTCTTGTGGCAGCTCAACACCGGCGGGCAGGTCAACGACCGGGCGACCTTGATCGAGGACGTCAACGGCGACGGCGCCCAGGACTACCTCGTCGTCGTCGGCGGCGCCGTCGTCGCCCGCCGCCTCGACCAGACCCTCCTGTGGGACACCCCCTCGCTGGGCCTCAGCGAGCTGATCTCGGCCCAGGACTTCAACGGCGACGGCCGGGCCGAGGTGCTGGCCCTCGGGCAGATCGCGGCCCTGCTCGACGGCCAGACCGGCCAGCTCCTGTGGCGCTTCGAAAACCCCGACGGATCGGCCCTCCGCAGCATCACGGCGCTGACCACCGACCTCGACCGCGACGGCCAGGACGAGCTCATCCTGGCCGTCGCGAGGCCCCCCCAGATCACTCTGCACGACTTCGGACAGGGCTTCGGAGGCCAGACCCAGCGCTGGCTCCTGACCGACGCCGCCCTGCCCTCCAACGTCTCGCGCCCCGTCCTCGGCGACTTCGACGGCGACACGAAGCTGGCCCTGATCAACCAGAGCCGCTGCCAGGCCCTCTTCGTCGACCTCAACACCGGGACCATCGCCCACACCACCGGCCCGCTGACCACAGGGCAGTTCTGCTACGGCCTGACCCAGGCCGCCGACGTCGACGGCGACGGGCGCCAGGAGCTGATCCTCACCGGCGCGGTCGGCGGCTCGCGCGGCTCCGTCGGCCTGACCGTCTACGACCTGCCCCAGGACCGCGTCCTGTGGCAGCACGAGTACGCCACCGACACGGCCGTGACGACCTCGCTGGCGCCCGCGGGCGCCCTCGCGGACCTCGACGGCGACGGGCGCATGGAGATCGCCCTGTCCGTCTTCAACAACATCGACGAGGTGCAAGGCGACGACGGCGTCCAGGCCCCCGGGCAGTGGGCCACCCTCATCTACGACGCGGCCACCGGCCAGACCCTCGCGGCGCTCCGCGACCGAGTCGCCGTCGGGCTCGCCGACCTCCGCAGGGCGCCCGGCGCCGATCTGATCCTGCGCGAGGCCGTCGAAGGCAGCGTCCGCGTGCCGAGCTTCGGAGCCGTCGAGATCGTCGCCCTGAACCAGGCCCGCGCAGCCTCCACCAGCCACCGCATCGAGGGCGCCCAGGTCCTCACCCAGATCGTCCGCGGGCTCAACAACGTCAACTCCCGCGACAGCGGCGTCGTCCCCGCCACGATGGACCTCGGCCAGGGACCCCTGCTGCTCGTCCTGCGCCGCGCACAGAGCGCCAACAGGCTCCAGGCCCTCGACCTGGACGGGCCACTCCAGATCGCCGCCGATCAACCCACCCCCGAGGGCCTCAGCCACACCCTCCTGAAGGTCCTCGGCGACAGCTCGAACCTCGACGGCCCGCACGCGGCCATCAAGACCGACCAGGGCTCGATCGAGGTCCGCGACGGCGCGCTGACCTCCAGGCTCCAGCTCCCCTTCACGGGCCACGCCGCTCAAGCCCTGATCGCCGCCACCGACGACGGCCTCAAGGTCCTCTACCGCGACTCTGCCCGCACGCTCGTGGCCGTCGACCCCCGCGGCGCCTCGCTCGCCAACCCCCCTGAGCCCTCCTGGCGGCGAGCCGTGACGCGCCGCGCCGGCGAGTCCGTCGCCGTCGACGTCGACGGCGACGGCCCCATGGAGATCGTCCACACCGGAGAGCAGGACGACGGCACCCCCTTCATCGAGCTGATCTCCAGCCTCGGGCAGCCCCGCTGGCGGCGCGCGCTCCTCGACGCCGCCGCCGCCCCCTTCGCCCTGACACCAGGCCAGTTCTCCAACAACCACGCAGGGTTGGAGATCGCAGCCCTGACCTTCACCCTCTCGGGAGGGGCCCAGGCGATGACCCTGGACGGCGCAACCGGAGAGGTGATCTCGACGCGCCTGGCCGACATCGCCGCCGTCAAGAGCAACCCCAACCGGGAGCTCTTCCCCCTCGGCGACCTCGACAACAACGGGATCGACGACCTCCTCCTGCTGCACTACACGACCTTCGAGCGCTTCGACGGCGACGCCCTGGCCCAGCCCCCCGACGCGCTCGTCAACTTCCCGCCCCAGACCGCAAGGCCGGCCAACAGCGCCCTGATCCGCGGCCCCCAGGGCCAGCCCGCCGTCTTCCTCAACCTCTTCTCGACCCACAAGGCCCTGGTCGACGTCGACCGGGGGGAGACGCTCTGGAGCGTCCCGTCCGAGCCCTCCCACACCGCCGCCCAGGCCAACCACGCTGGCCTCTCCGACGTCGACGGCGACGGCGCCTGGGACATCGCCATCCCAGGTCAGTTCGGGGACCTGACCGTCCTGTCCAGCGCCGACGGGCGGCCGCTGCTGCGCCTCTGCCTCATCGACGGACAGGTCCGCCCGCTGGCCGAGCCCGCCACGCCCGACCTCTGCGCCGCCACCACGGCCCTGTCCTCCGTCGCCGTCGCCGACATCAACGGCGACGGCGACGAGGACCTCGTCGTCGGCACCAGCGCCGGCTGGCTCTACGCCATCTCGGCGAGCAACGGAAAGAAGGTCTGGGCCATCGACCTCGGCGCCAGCGTCCAGGACCCCATGATCGCCGACGTGGACGCCGACGGACAGGCCGAGGTCGTCGTCAGCACCGCCGACTCCAGGCTCGTCGCCATCGACAACGCCGCCATCAGCCCCGTCCAGCAGGTCCGCGAGGTCCTCATCGACCTCCAGGCCCAGATCGTCGACGCCGACCAGGACATCGACACCTCCGCGCGCCTCGACGCCCTCGGCGTCGCCTGGGATCCGGTCGAGGACGCCGACGGCTACATCGTCACCCTCCTGAGCGAGAACCTCAACGCGGTCACCCCGCCCATCGCCGTCGGCGCCCAGACCGCGCTGGTCTTCTCGGGCCTCAGCCTCATCCCTGGCGCCCGCTACGTGGCCCGCGTCGTGCCCTTCAACGCGCGGGCGGGCTCGGCCGCGCCGACCCTCTCCGACGGCGTCCTGATCACGGGCGACGGGCCGATCATCGTCGGCTTCGACGTCCAGCCCGACCCCTTCGACCCGCTCGCGGACGGGACCGCCAGACTGAGCGCGACCCTGGCCGCGCCCGCAGGGCTGGCCCACGTCGAGCTGTCCATCTTCAACCTTGAAGACGCCTTCATCGGGCAGGTCCACGCCGAGCGCTTCGAAGCGGCCGGCGCCGAGATGCTCGACTTCGAGACCCGCTGGGACGGCCGCGACGACCTGGGCACGCTGCCCCCAGGGATCTACCGCGCGCAGCTCGTCGCCTTCGACCTCGACGGCGCGGGCGTGGCCGACTCCGAGACCTTCACCCTGATCGACGGCCAGCCCGCGGAGGCCGGGGAACCCGAGGGCGCACCCGTGACGGTGATCACCCGGCCCCAGGAGCCCCCCTGCTGCGCCTGCAGCTCGCCCGCACGGCGACCCGAGGGCGCGCTCCCAGGCTTGATCCTGGCGCTGGCCGCCGCCCTCGCCTGGACCCGCCGCCGGGCTCGCTGAGATCTCAAGCGGATCTTGTTGTGCAGGGGACGCGCTCGGGCCATGATGGGCCTGCTGCGATGGAGCTTGCACTCAGTGAATCCATGACTCAGGACACAACGCCGGAACCCCGACAAGCCGATCTGGCCCCTGCGCCCGTCGACCAGGCCACGCCCGACCCGACCCCGCTGATGGAGCGCCTGGGCTTGCGCTACATGGCCTCGATCTCGACCACGATGGTCGTCCCGGACGTCGCCGACGACACGATCCACCTGCTCAACGAGGCCGAGCGCGCCGCGATGGCCGGGATCGTTCGACATGGCATCGGCCTCAGCGCGCTGATCGGCGCGCTCTCGGGCCTGGCGACCGCGATCGTCGAGATCCTCACCCACGCCGACTTCATCGCGCCTGAGCGCCTGCCGGCCCCGCCCATCGTCTGGATCGCGGTGGCGACGGTCGTGGCGACAGTCGTGGAGATCGCCTTGATCTATCGGGTGTGTCTGCGCTCGGTCAACGCGCTGGCGCAGAGCGCCGGGCTGGTCGTCGTCGCGCAGCAGGAGGAGATCCTGCGCTCGCTCGTCCGAGCCGCGCTTGAGCTGCCCAACTCCGCCACGCCGGCCTTCGGGATCAACCCCCGCCGTGAGATCTCGCAAGCGTGGCTGATCGCCGTGGGCTTGATCTATAAAGCCAAGGTCAGCCTGACAAACTTCATCTTCAAGGCGCTCGTGCGGCGGATGCTGGCGCGGGTCGGCCTCAGGGTCCTGGAGGCCCTCGTGGCCGTGCCGGTCGTGGCGATCTGGGACGGCGCGGTCTGCTGGAAGGTCTTGCGGGAGGCGCGCATCCGGGTGCTCGGCCCCTCGGCCGCCCAAGCGCTGACCGAGATGATCCTGCCCGCGGGACGCGCCCTCTCGCCCGCCGGGATCGAGGCGGTCTTCGCCGCCCTCGCCGCCGCGATCATGTCGCAGGCCGAGCTGCACCCGAACCTGCTGGCGATGGTGCGAGAGCTCGTCGGGCGCTTCGGTGAGCCGCCCAGCAGCGCCGTGTCGAACTCCAAAGCGCTGATGGAGGCGCTGCCGACGCTCCCTGACGACGAGCGCGCGATCGCCCTCCAGTTCCTGTGCGCCGCCGCCGCGCTCGACGGGCGGCTCTCGTGGGGGGAGCGCAAGTTGACCCGGAGCGCCTTCGAGGCCGCAGGGATGCGCTGGCCCATCCACTCCCTCAAGATCCTGACCGCGCGCCTCTCCAACGGCGAGGCCGTCGAACCCGGTGACATCGAGGCGCTCATCCAGGCGCGCTGAACACGGTGGGAGCCATGACGACCCGATCGCTCAGATCCATCGCGGTCCTCTCCTGGGCCGCCTTCCTCGCCCTTGGCCTGCCGGGGTGCCCGAAGTGCGCCGACTTCCCCATCGTGATCGCGCTCCAGTCGGCCTTCGACGAGCCGACACAGCGCGAGGCGGTGGTGGAGTGGTCCTTTGAGGGCGGCCCCTTTGAGCCCTGCGAGGGCTTCAACGGCGACCGGCATCATTGCGGCCCCAAGCTCCTGTGGGGGCTCTGCGGGCCCGATGAGGACGAGTACGTCGGCACCTACCAGATCCGCGTCACTCAGGGCGAGGATGTCGTGGAGGAGAGGATCGAGGTGGGCAGCGCGAGCTGCAATGGGCCGGAGACCACCTTCATCACCGCCCCGGGTCCTTGACCCCTCCTCTCTCTTGATGGCGATGGAGAGGTCGCCGTCAGCATCCCCTCTTTGAAAGCATGTGAGAGGGACACCTTGACCATCGCGGGCGCTTGCTCCACATCACCCGCCCGCCGCGCGCCTTCGGCCCCCTGCCCCTCCTGGCCCTTCTTGCCCTGATCCTCCTTGTCCGCCGCCGTCGCGGCTGGGATTCCCTCCAACTCAAGAGGACGGAGTCCGGCAAGGTCGACCTCGCCGAGGCAGGGAGAGGCCTCGAACCCCAAGGCTTCGGATGCACCCGGTTGGTGAAGCGCTGGCGATGCCATCGCATCGTCGGGGCGAGCCGTGCCCTCGTCGACGGGTCAAGATCGACGCCCTCAGGCCGCATGGACACCGGAGGCCGCTCCGGATGGGCGCCGAGGGCGCCGAACCCCACGGCCCTCTTTCAAGGCCGCGCCTCCTCCCCCGCGCCCGCCACCTCAGCGACCTGGCAACACCTCCGAGCCGCTCTGGACCCGAGATACGCCTTGAACCACCAGAAGCCCATCAAGCCAACATATTAAAAATGTTCAGCATTGACGACCAGTGAGTTGAGCACTACCTCATGGATCCGACCGATGTCGAAGGCCCCCTTCGGGGAGTCCTTGAAAGAGGTGGCACACAATAGATTCAACTTCTGGCTCCCAACGGAGGATCAAACCCTGGATCACAGAAGTCTATTTGATATCCACCAACGGTCAAAACACATTCGAAATCTCAAATGAATAAAATACACCCACCACTGCATTCTCTCCTTATCGTTTTAAGCGTGATCTTTTCAGGCACGGCCTATGGCGATCAGACCATCGGGGTTGATGTCAATTACTATGGCGGCAATTGTCGTATCTGCGACAATCAGACCTACGCCTGCTCCAACGGGCACGGTGCATGGAACAACGGCCAGCGCACCTTCACCGATCCGGTCGGATCGGCAAACTATGTCACCCAGGTTGAGTTCCACGCCAACGGCGTCTTCGGCTGCAGCGGCCCGACCTCCACGATCGAGGCTCGGCTCAACACCTGGCTCTTTGACACAAAGGCGGCCAGCGGTCAGTGCGCATGCGGAAGCTGCGATAGCACCATCGGCTTCGTGAGCCCGACCTACAACGCGGGTATCCCAGGCTACGTCTACGACGGCAACAACACTGTTTTCATGCGAGTAGCGAGCGGCCTGACCTGCATCGCCCGAGTGCGCGTCGTCCTGCACTTCGTCCCTCGACCCTCGATCTGCTTTCGGGACAACGACGGCGATGGCTACGGCGATCCCAACATGAGCAGCCTGCGCACCGCCTGTGACAGCGGCTGGGTCACCAACCGGGCGGATTGCGACGACAGCCGCTCCAACGTCAAGCCCGGTCAGGCCGAGGTCTGCGGCGACAACATCGACAACGACTGCAACACCCAGATCGACGAGAACAAGCTGACCTTCTTCCTGGACAACGACGGCGACACCTTCGGCACCACCCCGGCCCTGCTCTGCGCTGTGACCGGCAACTACCGGGCCACTCGAAACGGCGACTGCAACGACGGCGCTGCGCTGGTCTATCCGGGTCGCACGGAGGTCTGCAACGGCATCGACGACAACTGCGACAGCCAGGTCGACGAGGGCGTCCTGAGGACCTTCTACTTCGACCGCGACGCCGACGGCTTCGGCACCACCGCCTCCTTGCTGGCCTGCAACCCCACCGGCTCCTACAGCTCCTCACGCAACAGCGACTGCGACGACACCCAGAACGACACCTACCCCGGCGCCTTCGAAGTCTGCGACAACCGCGATAATGACTGCGATGACTCCACCGACGAGCTGATCAACCGGAGCTGCTCGACCCAGTGCGGCAACGGCTTCGAGGTCTGCCAGGCCGGCAACTGGATCAACTGCTCGGCCCGCCGGCCCATCGTCGAGGTCTGCGACGGCGCCGACAACGACTGCGACGGCACCACCGACGAGTCGCTGACCCAGGTCTGCCCCTCGCCTTGCGGCTCGGGCGTCCGCACCTGCAACTTCGGCCAATGGACCGCCTGCGACGCCGAGCAACCCCAGGCCGAGGTCTGCGACGGGCTCGACAACGACTGCGACGGCGCCATCGACGACGGGGCCAGCTGCGGCTGCCGCGCCGCTCCGACCCCCAGCGCGATTCGCGGCACCTTGGAGTGGGCCTGGACCGGAAGCCTCCTGATCCCGGCGGCCAGAGGCGTCTCGATGACGCCGATCGTGGCCAACCTGACCGACGACAACGGCGACGGTCGCATCAACCAGCAGGATCTCCCCGAGGTCCTCGTCGCCACCCTCGACGGAGGGGCGCGCAGCGGCGGCTTCCTGCGGGCCATCTCCGGGGTCAACGGCAATTCGCGCTGGACCTACACAGGCCGAAGGGTCGCCGGAGGAAGCTCTCCGGCCGTCGGCGACCTCGACGGCGACCGCATCCCCGAGATCCTCGCCTACGCCTGGAGGGACGCCTCACGAGGAGCCCCTCAAGACATCGGGCTGATCGCCCTGGACAACCTCGGGCGTGTCAAGTGGACCAACGCGGACGTCAACCGCAATGGACAGGGCGAGTCGGGATCACCGGCCATCGCGGACATCGATCCGACCTCTCCAGGCGCGGAGATCGCCACCTGCTTCTGGCTCATCTCCGCCACCGGCCAGACCCTCTGGGACGTCATGCCCGTCGGCTACAACTACCGCGGCGCATGCTCGCCCGCCGTGGCCGACCTCGACGGGGACGGGGACATGGAGATCGCCATCGGCGCCCGCGCCTTCCACCACGACGGCACCCTGGCCTGGAACAACGCCATCCTCCAGGCTGCCTGGAACGGCCGCCTCGACGCCGCACCCGCCGTCGCCGACCTCGACGGCGACGGCCGGCCGGAGGTCGTCGTCGTGCGTCAGTCCGTCGACATCCTCGATGGCGCCACCGGCCAGCTCAAGGCCTCAGCCGCCATCCCCGGCGGCGGCAACGGCGGCGCCGCCTCACTGGCCGACCTCAACGGCGACGGAAGGCCCGAGATCGTCGTGGCCGGCTCCAGCGCCCTCTCCGCCTTGACCCTGACGGCACCCAGCGGCGTGCCGGTCCTGTCGACCTTGTGGTCCTCCACCATCCAGGACTTCTCCTCCGGCACCACCTCCGCCTCCATCTTCGATCTCAACGGCGACGGCAACCCCGAGGTCGTCCACAACGATGAGAACCGCCTGCGCATCTTCAACGGACGCACCGGCGCCGTCCTGTGGCAGGAGGTCAACTGGTCCGGCACCGAGGTCGAGTTCCCCGTCATCGCCGACATCGACAACGACAACCACGCCGAGATCATCGTCGGCCGCAACATCATCGACAACCACCACAACGACCCCGGCACCTACGACGGCAGCGCCCTCGAAGGCCTCAGAGTCTACGGCGACCTCTTCAACCAGTGGATCGGCGCCCGCACCATCTTCAACCAATACAGCTACCACGTCACAAACGTCACCAACGCCGCCCTCATCCCCTCGCCGGAGACCCCCCACTGGACACACCCCGAGACCAACGCCTTCCGCAACAACATCTTCAACCCGACCACCCTCAACGTCGCCCCCGACTTGACCGTGACTCTGCTCGGCTCCCCGGTTCAAGGGCCCAGAGCCGGCAGCTACCCCAACACCCAGATCCCTTACTGCCCCGCCTACACCCGATACCTCGCCAGGGTCTGCAACAACGGTGACGCCCCGGTCGCCCCAGGCCTCGAAGTGGGCCTCTTCCTCGGCAGCTCGCCCAACGGCGCTCTCGTCGCGGTCACCCAGACCGCCCAGCGCCTTGACACGACCTCACCTGGCAACTGCACGAACGTCATGCTCGAATGGAACAGCGATCGATCGGGCAACAACGCCCTCTATGTCGCCGTTGACCCGGACAACCTCGTGAGCGAGTGCGTCGAGACCAACAACAACACCAACGGCGGCGCCTTGACCCTCGCGGCTCAGGCGGCCGAGGTCTGCGACGGCGTCGACAACGACTGCAATGCCCGCCTCGACGACGACCCGCAGGGCAACACCTTGACGCGAGCCTGCCAGGGCGCCTGCGGCTCGGGTCAGGAGACGTGCGACAACGGGGCGTGGCAGAGTTGCACCGCGCGCCTGCCTTCTCCAGAGGCGTGTGACGGGCGCGACAACGACTGCGACGGGATCGTCGACGAGGTGCGGGACGCCTGCGGAGACGCGCACGACCGATGCGAGTGCGAGGGCAACGTGTGCGCCTGCGTGGCGGTTCAAACGGTGCCGAGCGACTGCTTCTACGGCTGCCCGCTGGGCACCCTCTGCAGCGCGGGCGGCCACTGCGTGCCCTTCTGCCAGGACGACAACCAGTGCCCCCTGGGCCAGCGCTGCTCCGGCGACGAGGTCTGCGTCCAGGACGACGACATCGCCCTGGGTCACTTCACCGACGACGGCCTCGACGGCGCCCCCACCGAGACCATCATGGGCGCTTGCTCCACATCACCCGCCCGCCGCGCGCCCTGGGCGCCGCTCTCCCTCCTGGTCCTCTTCGGCCTCCTGCTGGCCCGTCGACGCAGCCCCTGATCCCTTCCCCCCCTCGACGCCGCCGAGCCCGGCCCCCGCGAGCCCCGATCGTGCCTCGCGCGGGCGGCTCGCTCTGTCGTGTCCGGCGAGGTGCTGGATTCAGGACTTCGTTGAGGGTAGTCTTGGGCCACTGGCAACCCGAGAGGCCCTCATGCGCCCGCTCATCCTGTCGCTCCTCGCCCTGGCTCTGCTCGCCTCGACGGCCTGCGTCATGCCAGATCCGACCGACCCCGAGAACCCCTGGTCCGTCTTTGCCGACGTCCGAACGGCGCTCTGCTTGATCGTCGGCGCGCTGGCCTTCCTCTTCGGGGGCGCACTGACGCTCAAGGAGCGGTGGGCACGCCGCAAGGATCAATCTTGAGACGAGGCTTCCCTCGCCGACGAGCCGATGCCCTTAAAAACAATTAAAATTCAGCCACTTATCAACAACACAGGGCTCAAGATCACGGTCTCTTCGGGTTGAAGGGAGCCCACGACACTGCAAGGCGGCCCCTGTATGGAGACCCACCACGTCTTCCTCGTCCCTGGCTTCTTCGGCTTTACGCACATCGGCACGATGGCCTACTGGGGCCACGTCGAGCAGTTCCTGACCGAGAGCTTCGCGGCCCGCGGCTTGAGCGCGCGCGTCCACTCGGTCAGGACCCCGCCGACGGCCTCGCTGCGCAAGCGCGCCTCGACGCTGTGCGCGGCGATGATCGACGCCATCCCGCAGCCGGGATCGGGGGATCGGATCTACCTCCTGGGGCACTCGACCGGGGGCCTGGACGCGAGGCTCTTGATGACGGGGCAGCCGTGGTTGTCGGAGTTGGAGACGGCGCCCTGGCTCGACAGGGTCCGGGCGGTGGTGATGGTGGCCACACCCCACAAGGGGACGCCCACGGCCTCGTTCTTCGCCAGCCTCCTGGGTCAGCGGCTGCTTGAGGTGTTGTCGCTGGCGACGATCCACACGGTGCGCTTCGGGAGCATCCCGCTCTCGGTGATGTTCAAGCTGGCCGGGGCCTTGTCGCTGGCCGACGGTCGATTCGGGTTCAGCCGGACGCTGCTCGATCAGCTCTTTGATCAGCTCCTCAACGACTTCACGCCGGATCGGCGCCTCCAGATCCAGAGCTTCTTCAGCGAGGTCAACCAGGAGCAGGCCCTGCTGACGCAGCTGACGCCGGAGAGCATGGACGTCTTTGACGGCGTCGTGGTTCAGCGGCCCGGCGTGGGCTATTACTCGGTCGTCACGCGCTCGCCGAGGCCGGGGTTGAGGTCGTCACTGCAAAGGGGGCTCGATCCCTACGCCCAGGCCATGCACGGGCTCTACCACGGCCTGCACAGGTTGGCCGCGTCCGACTCGGGCGTGCCGATGAAGGCGCCGGAGAGCTTGCGTTTGATGGGGATCACGGCCGAGGACAACGACGGGATCGTGCCGACGCTCTCGCAGCTCCACGGCGAGCTGCTCAAGGTCATCGACGCCGATCACCTCGACGTCCTGGGTCACTTCCGGGACTCCGTCAGCCACCCGCCGCACTACGACTGGCTGGTCACGGGGGCCGGCTTTGATCGGGGGCGCTTCGAGGGGCTGTGGCGGTTGATCGTCGACACGCTCCTGAGCCAGCCCTGACCCCCTTGCGCCGCGCTCAATCGGGCTCCTCGCCCTGGACGATGGAGCGCAAACCCACGGTGGCGCTCCCCGCGCGCAGGAAGCGCTCGGCGGCGGGCATGGCGCGGACGATGACCACATTGCAGCGCGCCCGCCGGGCCAGCTCCGAGGAGAAGGGGCCGATGGTGGCGTCCTCGCTCAGGCGGTTCCTGGCCGCGCCGACGATCAGCAGGTCAAAGTCCTCGGAGGCCTCCACGAGCGCCCCGAGGGGGTTGTCCGAGCGCACCAGGCGCGCGGTGTAGGGCACGAGCCGGGTGTGGCGCTGGAGGGCCTCGATCTGGGTGTCTCGCGCCATGGCGAGCGACTTGTCGCTGAGGTCTTCGGGGACGATGCTCAGGTAGGTCACCGCGCCCTTGAAGTGCTCGCAGAGCGCGCCAGCGACGCGGACCATCAGCGGCAGGTTGATGGTGCCGCCGAGGCTGACCCCGATCCGCAGGCAGGGTCGGTCGTGGCGCCAGGCGTAGAGGACGAGGTCGGCGTTGAGCGCGGACATGATGTCTTCGAGGATGCGGTTGCCGGTGTCGTCGGCGTTGTAGCCCATGATGACCAGCCGACAGCGCTCGTCCTGGGCGACGTGGTGGATGGCCGGCCCCAGCGCCCGGGCGGCCCGGATCATCGGGCGCACCGTCGAGCCCTGGCGCTCGGCGAGCTGCTGGACGGCCTCAAGGCCGACGACGGCGTCCTCGCGCTCGCTGTGCTCGCGCAGCGCGTCGGCCAGCGACACCTCGGCCCTGGCCAGCACGATCGTCAGCGGGATCAGCTCGCCCTCATCCGAGGGCAGCATGGCCAGAGCGATCGTGAAGAGGGCCTCGCGGGTCTCGGGGTTGGACAAGGGGACGAGGATGCGCTCCCCGCGGGACATCATCGGCGGCAGATCCTTGTCGGTCAGCGCCACGGACAGGCCGGAGCGCCCCTTGAGGGCGGACTGCTGGGCGTAGGCGATGAAGACGCCCAGGCCCGCGCCGACCAGCAGGCCGCCGACCATCAGCGACTCGGCGCCGAGCGTACCGAGCAGGGCGAGGTTGGCGGCGAAGGCCAGCCAGGGCATGGCGCGCTGGCGCTTGCTGATCGCGTGGCCCTGGTTGGCGGCCTTGCGCTGGAGGCTCGACAGGGCGAAGGAGAGCGGCAGCATCGAGGAGAGCAGCGCGAAGTTGGCCGCTCTGGCCACGAACTCCAGGTTGGCGCTCAGGACGACGAGCGAGGTCGCCGCGGCGCCGGCCAGCAGCGCCGTGGCCGGCACGCCGGTGTCGGGGTTCAGCTTGCCGATCCGGCGAGGGAGCATCCTGTCGCGACCCATGGCGTAGAACTGACGGGCCTTGCTGATCATCGTGCCGTTGAGAGCGCCTCCGGAGGCCAGGATCGCGCCGACCCCGATCAGCGCCGCGCCCCAAGGACCCAGGCCCGCCGTCGCCACCAGCACCAGCGGCGCGTCCGACTTCGCCAGCTCCTCCCAGGGGACCGCCAGGGCGGCCACCAGCACCACGGTCACGTAGATGCACAGCGCGATCAGCAAGGCCATGATCATGGCCCTGGGGACCGTCTGCTCGGGATCGACGACCTCCTCGGAGCTGTTGGCGATGAGCTGATATCCGAAAAAAGAGATGTAGATCAAGGCGATGGCGCTGCCGACCCCCGTGATCCCCATGGGCAGGTGGGGGACGACGTTGTCCACCTCGACGACGAAGAGCGAGCCGAGGACCAGGACGGCCAGGACGGCCACATTGCCCCACGTCAGCACCGACTGGACGCGCTCGCCGCCCACGCCGCCGCGCAAGCCCATCCCGGCCACGGCCCAGATCGCCGCCAGGGCCAGGATCGTCACCGTGGCGCCTCCCGAGAGCGACTGGGGCAAGAAGGCCGCCGCGTAGGAGGCCAGCCCCAGCGCGTAGAGCGCGCAGGCGAACACGCTGCCGACGGCCAGGAGCCAGCCGACCATGAAGCCCCAGAAGGCGCCAAGCTCCTGGTAGGCGTAGAGGTAGCCGCCGCCGGACTTCGGGATCATGCGGGAGAGCTCGGCGTACATAAGGGCCGAGGGCAGCGCGAGCAGACCGCAGGCCGCGAAGGAGAGCCACAGCGCCGGGCCGGCCAGCGAGGCCCCGAGCCCGACCAGCACATAGAGCCCGGCCCCCATCAAGGAGCCCAGCCCCATCGTGATCGCGCTCCAGAGACCGATCCGGGCCTTGAAGGTCACACCCGCGCTGCGCTCTTTCAAGCGCGCCCTCATGTCAACCATCGCGCCACCTCACTCGGAACACCAGACAACTCGACGGCCGCCGCCTACGCGCTCGGCGAGGCCTGCCCGTCGAAAGGGGCGGACTCGGCGCGCGAGCGCCCCCAGCGCCGCATCGAGGTCTTGCCGATGGCGACCTCGACGAGCTTCCTGGCCCGCGTCAAGACCGACTCCTGCACGTAGGGCACCCCGTGGCGCTCGCAGATCGCCTTGACCTGAGGCTGCGCCTTTCGATACTGCAACATCGTCATGTCAGGCCACAGGTGATGCTCGATCTGGTAGTTGAGCCAGCCGTGCAAGAAGTCCGTCACGTCGTCGCCCGTGGCGTAGTTCACCGAGCCGGCGATCTGCCGCAGGTAGAACTCCCCGCGCCCTCGGACGGGCCCGTCGAAGCGATAGAGATCCTCGCCGCCGTGGTTGGGCACGATGACGATGAAGGCGTGCAGGTTCGTCATCGCCTCGGCCAGCGCCGTGTTCGCCATGACGCTCAACCACGCCCACGGCCCCAGCAGCGCGAAGGGCAGCGGCATCAACACGAAGCGCGCCCCGACGTAGGGCAGCGCGCTCTCGGTCCAGAAGCGCCGCCCTGGCTCCTTGAAGGGCGACCAGATGCGGGCGTCGAAGAGCGAGATCGGCTCGACCTCCTCTCCCTGCCGCTGCAGCTCGCGCTGGTGAAGCTCCTTGAGCGTCAAGGGCGCGTAATACAAGTACTTCCAGGTCAGCGAGAAGAAGGCCACCACGGCCGCGCGGGCCGGCATCGGCAGCCCCGAGTCGCGCAGGTGACCAAAGTTCTGCTCGGGCTGATCGGGATCGACCACCTCGCCGAGCTTGTAGTGGTGCAGCAGGTTGTGCTCCTGGCACCACGCGTCGGGGTCGATCCAGTCGAGCCAGTCCAGCACCCTGCGCCGACCCTGCGCGAAGCGCTTCGAGGTGTAGCGCTCAGGCACGCCGGGCACCTTGTCGTAGCCCCGGTGCAGGACGTGGTGCGCGACCATCGCCCAGCGCACGAAGGTCCCGGTGCTCATCAAGCCCGCCGAGATCGGGTTCGGCGCGATCCACGCCGTCGCATAGCCGAGCTGCGAGCAGCGCCGACCCCAGCGTATCATCTTCTCCAGGTGCGCCAGATCCTCCGGCCCGACGTCGGCCCGGAGCGCGTCGCGCACAGCGTTGAGGTCAGCCTCCAGGGCCTTGATGTCGATCCGGTCCATGATGTCGCTCAAGGGGCACTCTCGCGCTTGGGGGTTTCTCCGGGCAGGCAAGCCACAGAAGGGGCGCAGGGAGACTCATCGCCGCGTTTGTTCGCGGCGTGAGACACGGCGGCGCTGACGCCGACGACGCACCCTTGAATCACAGGACGGGCGAGATTACCAGCCGTAGCCGATACGAAAGAAGGTCCACTGGGGCATGAGCCACCGCTCGATGGAGAGCCTGTCCAGATCCCGATCCCAGTCTCCGATCAGGACGCCCACGTCGGCGCCGACGACCAGGCCGAAGTCGGCCATGTGCTCAAGGCCCACCTGCGGGCCAACCCCCCACGACAGCGAGGAGCGGCCTTGCTCGTCGTAGCCGATCCCGGGGATGAAGGCCACCAGGCCCATCAGCGACGTGTAGAGCGTCAGCGAATCGCCTTGAAGGATCGCCGCCTGGACGTGCGCGCTGCCCGTCAGCAGGAAAGCCGACAGGCCGCCGGCCTCCGCCACAAGGCGCAGCCTCTCCGTCGGCGCCCACCCGAAGGTCAGCGAAGCCACGCCGGGGATCCCCCCCGTGATCGACGCCACCTTCGATCTCCTGGCCCACGGCCCCCCGACGAGCGCCTCGGGCGCCTCGGGCCCCGCGCGCTCAGCGCCCGCAGCCCCCTTCGAGGCCGGCTCATCGGCCCGCCCCACGCCTGCGCCGGCGAGCCCGACGAGCGCGGCCGCGAGGACCCACCTGACCCAGGCAGGACCCCCACGGCGCCGCCCGTCGGCGCAGCTCATCGCGCGAGGCCCTCGATGTAGGCGGCCAGCCTCGCCAGATCCTCGTCGCTCCAGTCGGTGCCGAAGAGCGGCATCCGGCTGCCGAAGACATCGCCGATCTCGGCCTGGGTCCCGGCCAGCTTGCGGAAGAGGTAGCTGTTGGCCGGCGAGCCGGGCTCGATGTAGTTGAAGCCCTGGAGGCTCGACGGGATGAGGATCGTGGCGCCCTCGAACTCGTCGAGCGCCAGCCCGCCGCTGAAGTCCCCGTTGAGGTGGCAGAAGCCGCCGCCGCAGTCCACGTTGATCCGCGCCTGAAGCTCCTGCGTCGTAAAGGCCTCGATCACCACCGGGCAGAGGATGTTGTTGTTGCCCGGCGTGCCGAGGTGGTCAGGATCTCCCACGAGGTAGGGATCCTCGGACAGACACCAGTTGGCGGCGCTGTCGTACTCAAGCGCCGAGAAGCTGCCCGCGTCGAGCTGGATGGAGGCCGCGATGCCCTCGGGGAAGGTGTCGCCGTCGTCGAAGCTCAACCGGAAGACCGTCAGCTCGCCGCAGGTCATGCTGACGACGTCCCCCGTGTTGTTCAGGCCAAAGGCGAACTCGGCGTCGACGTTCAGGCCGCCGTTGATGTCAGGGTTGACGCTGCCGCCAAAGAGCGCGAAGCCCCCGGCCTCGATCGTCACGCCCTCCAGCGTCGTCGCGATGGTCGAGCCGTCCCGGAGCACGCACCCGGTCAGGTCAAAGTCCAGATCGCTGGTGTTGAAGACCTCGATGTACTCCGCATTGCCGTCGCTCAAGGGCGCCTCGGTGTCGTACATGATCTCGGTGACGATCACGTCGCCCTCCAACGTCGGCGGCCCGACCACCACGCAGATCGGATCAGCGACGCAATCCTCGTCTTCACAGTCGATCGCGCCGTCAAAGTCATTGTCCTCCTGATCGTCGCAGACCTCGAAGACCGGCACCTCGCAGGGCTCGAAGCGCACCAGCGCCGAGTAGGCGCCGCCGACCTCGAAGCTGTCGACGAAGATGAACCAGGTCTGGCCCGGCGTGGCGATGAACTCGATCTCCGACTGGAGGCCGCCGCCAGCGTCGTCGTTGCAAGCCTCCTCGGAGCCGACGTCGGCGCAGTCGGAGCGGACATGGAGGACGGTGTCGACGTCCGAGCCGAAGGTGTCGACGCACACCGGCGTCTCGACCCCGACCTGGAGCGCGTAGATGTCCTCCGGGCCATTGCCTGCGCCGCGGCACCCGCGGCCGGCGTTGAAGCTCCCTCCCCGATCCGAGGTGTCCCCGAAGACGAAGCCCTCGCCCTCGATGACGGTGGCCCCATCGCACAGGAGCGTCAGACAGAAGACATCGCAGTCGGCGTCGAGACAGTCGACAGCCTCGTCCCCGTCGTTGTCGATCCCGTCGTTGCAGACCTCGGGGTCGGGCAGGCAGGCCGGGTCATTGGCGCAGTCGGCGTCGTTGCAGTCGACGCCCTCGTCCTCGTCGTTGTCGATCCCGTCGTCGCAGACCCGCTCCGTGCAGGTCCTGAAGTCGACGGCCAGCGAGTAGGCGCCGCCGACCTCGAAGCTGTCGACGAAGATGAACCAGGTCTGGCCCGGCGTGGCGATGAACTCGATCTCCGACTGGAGGCCGCGGGCGTCGTCGTTGCAAGCCTCCTCGGAGCCGACGTCGGCGCAGTCGGAGCGGACATGGAGGACGGTGTCGCTGTCCGAGCCGAAGGTGTCGACGCACACCGGCGTCTCGACCTCGACCTGGAGCGCGAAGATGTCCTCCGGGCCATTGCCCGCGCCGCGGCACTCCTGGCTGGCGTTGAAGCTCCCTTCCTGCTCCGAGGTGTCCCCGAAGAAGGTGCCCTCGCCCTCGATGGCGGTGGCCTCATCGCACAGGAGCGTCAGACAGAAGACATCGCAATCGGCGTCGAGACAGTCGACAGCCTGATCGCCGTCGTTGTCCTGGCCGTCGTTGCAGATCTCCGTTGGGATGGCGCAGGCCGGGTCATTGACGCAGTCGGCGTCGTCGCAGTCGACGGCCTGATCGCCGTCGTTGTCCTGGCCGTCGTTGCAGACCTCGGGGTCGGGCAGGCAGGCCGGGTCATTGGCGCAGTCGATGTCGTCGCAATCGACGGCCTGATCGTCGTCGTTGTCGATCCCGTCGTCGCAGTCCTCAGGGGTAAAGGCGCAGGCCGGATCGTCGATGCAGGCGAAGTCATCACAGTCGATCAACATGTTGAAATCATTGTCGATCCCGTCATCGCAGACCTCCTGACAGGCGGGGGCCTCGACGCAGTCCTCGTCACGGCAGTCGATCGCGCCGTCCTCGTCGTTGTCGCTCCCGTCGTCGCAGACCTCGGGGTCAGGCAGGCAGGCCGGGTCGTCGGTGCAGTCGGCGTCGTCGCAGTCGACGTCCTCGTCCCCGTCGTTGTCCGCGCCGTCGTCGCAGACCTCGGGGTCGGGCTCAGGGACACAGACCTCGGAGAGGCCGAAGAAGTTGATGGCCTGGGGGACGACGACCTCGCAGGCCAGATCGCCGACGGAGAGGATGACCGCGAGGGCCTCCTCGTCCTGCGCGCAGGCGGCCTGGCAGGCGGCCTCGGCCTGCGCCGCGACCTCGGCGCCGCACGCCTCGATCAGCTCCGGGCAGGCGGCCACTTCCTCGCAGATCGCCTGACACAGCGCGATCTGACACCCGGCGTCGGCGTCGCAGTCGGCGTCATCGCAGTCGACGTCTTCGTCCAGATCGTTGTCCGCGCCGTCGTCGCAGACCTCGTCTGTAGGCTCAGGCTCGGGCTCAGGCTCCGGCTCGGGCTCAGGCTCCGGCTCGGGCTCAGGCTCCGGCTCGGGCTCGGGCTCGGGCTCCTGGCAGGCCGGGTCGCCGTCGCAGTCGGCGTCGTCGCAGTCGGCGTCGCCGTCCAGGTCGTTGTCGGCGTCGTCGTCGCAGACCTCATCCTCGGCCACGTCGACGTTGGCGCTGCCGTCATCCTCCGGGCACGCCGTCAATCCGACGGACAGCGCCGCCATCAGCGCCAGCAGGAGCCCGCGCCGGAGCAAGGTCCAGGGGGCGAGTCCGGGGAGTCTGATCGGCTCCGGGTTGGATGGGAGGGCGTTCTTCTGGCTCATGGTATCCTTCCTTGCGCGTTCATGTCCTGATCGTCGATGCACGGGGGCGATCGGGCCTCTGGTGCCACACCCGACGAGCCTTTGCAATCCATGCCCGCCAGAGCCTAGAGAAGTCGAAGGCACGAGGCAACACCGCCGCGCCGTGGGGCGCGCGATCGCCCACCTCTCACCTCGTCATCGGGGAGGTCGATCTCAGAGCAACCAGCGGGCAAACACGGACATGGCGGCCACCACGAAGATGCCCCAGGCGAAGCGCCCGATGAAGCTCCCCTGGCCAGCGCGCCCCGGCGCGAAGTCTCGCACGAGGGCCAGCGCGCCCTCGGGGAGCGCGACACGGCAGCGCCAGGTGGTCGCGTTGAGGAAGGTCGAGTAGAGCCCCTCCGTCTCCAGGGGCTCGACGTGCACGTCGGCCGAGGCGTCAAAGGCCACGAGCTGCTCGACGCGCCAGCGCCGGCGCTCCTGCGGCACGCTCTTGCGCAGGCGATCCCCGTACAGGATGAGCGTGACGGGGCCAGCGAAGACGCAAGGCACCGCGTGTCCCCACATCCAGAAGCCCGGCTTGATCAGCCCCCAGAACCAGGACTTCAGCACCGGCGTCGACCCGGCCCGCTCGGAGGACACCACGAAGGCGGCCAGCGCCGAGGGGTCGACGACGACCTGATCGCCCGGCGCGACATCCTCGACGACAAAGCAGCCCGTCGGCGAGCCGCCCACGAGCTCGGTGTCCTCGACCGCCTCGCGGCCCTCAAGCCGCCCGAGCCAGTAGCAGCCGTTCCAGAGCCGCCCGATGGGCGCGCTCAAGGCGTAGGGCGGCTTGAAGGGGATCCCCAGCCGGCGAGACTTGAGGTGGCGCTCGGCGTAGTAGAGCACCTCATTGGCCTCAAGGGACACCGCCAGAGTGTTGTCAGACAGCGCCGAGGTCTTCACGCGTCCTCCCGGGTTGACACTGCGCGCGGCTCGACCACGCGCAAGCTTGCGCCACTGTTGAACAAATGGATCGTCCGCAGGACCAGGGCCAGCGCCGCCAGGATCCCAAGGAGAATCACCACAAGCTCGTGCAGGAAGGTCATCAGCGTCCATCCCTCGCGAAAGACCACGGGGAGGGCCGCTTCGACCTCAAGCTGCGCCGCCTTGATGGAGGGCTCATGCTCGGCGCGGGCACGCTCCAGATCATCCCTGAGGCGCCGATCCGCCGCCTCGATCCCGTCGCGCGCCTCCCTCAGCCGCCTCGCCCGCTCATTCCTGTTCTCATAGAGCTGCTTCAGCTGCGCGTCGGCCGCGGCGGCCTTCGCCTCCACCCCATCCACCACGACCTTGGCCGCCTCGACCTCCTTGTCGAGCGCGATCGCCTTGTCGTGCAGGCGCACCAGGAGCGACTCCATCGCGCGCGCCTCCTTGCACAGGCCGAAGGGCCCCTGCTCCAGATCGAAGAAGTTGCAGAGGCTGTCGATGGGCCCGCCCTTGATCCCGATCAGGCGGCCGTCGTCGGTGAAGGTCGCCCCCGTCTTCTCTTCGGCCTGACGCCGCCTGTCGCTGAAGTTCTGACGCTCGATCTTGGCGCTGATCTGCCGATCGGTCACCTCGTCTCTGGCCCGCAAGGCCTCGCCCTGGAGCCGCCGCTTGTCGCCATCCTGCTTGTCGATCTCCTGAGCGGTCAGTTCGAACTCGCGCTGGGCCGCCTTGACGTGCCGATCCAGGGTCGCGATCTCTTCACCGTGCTTCTTCTCGAGGTCGTCCTGGGTCTGCTGCCAGGCCCGCTCCAGCTCCTCGACCTTCAAGCGGGCGCTCTCCTGGCCGAGCTCGATGGCCTGGACGCAGCGAGAGCCCAGGTAGACCACGATCACCCCGCAGACCAGCGCCATCGCCGCAGAGAAAGCAGCCTGCCTCTTCATCGATCCTTCGCGGCTCCCCATCGCAGACCTCCAGATGCCAGAGTCCACCTCACCTCTATCTTAAGGAGTCCGGGCGGCGAGGTCTGCTGACTTCTCAAGATCGCGCGGCGGGGACCTCACATCGCGGGAGGAGAACCCCGTTCGGGTGGGGCTTGATCGTCTAATCACGCTCGCCGCGACTTTTTCTCTTGAGGATGGCGGGGTGAAAATGTGACCCTGAAGACGATCCACGACGCGTGGCATCCACTCACGACAGAAGACCACAGACGCGACCGCGCTGTGCCAAGGAGATATCTTCATGAGAAAAATCAAGTGGATAGGAGGATCTGGGGTCGCGCTTGCGCTTGTGTTGCTGGCTTCAACGGCGATGGCCCGCCCTGAGCGCGTCGGTCAGGTGCCCAACGGCTTCCAGCGGGCTTGCCGGACCTGCCACAACAACCCCTCCGGGGGGCCGCGCAACACCTTCGGGAACGACATCGAGGAGACGATGACCGAGCCCGGCATCCGGGGCGTGGCTCAGTGGGAGCTGGTCTTCGAGCTTGACTCGGACGGGGACGGCTTCACCAACGGCCAGGAGCTTGGCGATCCCGAGGGCGTCTGGCGCCCTGGCGATCCGAGCCCGCCCTTCCAATCCAACCCCGCCGACGGCGCCTCGGTCCCCCCCGTGTGCGGCGATGGGGTCATCGAGGGCAACGAGGACTGCGACACCGACAGCCTCGACGACGCCACCTGCGCAGACATCGACGGCTTCGGCGAGGGCGAGCTGTCCTGCGCGGAGGACTGCACCTTCGACGTCAGCGCCTGCGTGGAGGCGCCCGAGCCGGAGCCCCAGCCGGAGCCGGAGGGGCAACCCGAGGCCCAACCCGAGGGCGAGCCTGAAGGCCAGCCTGAAGGCCAGCCTGAGGGCGAGCCGGAAGGTCAGCCCGAGGGTCAGCCCGAAGGCGAGCCGGCGCCGGCTGCTCCGCCCGCCGAGGAGGACTGCGCGTGCGCCAGCCTCAACACCCGGCCTTCTGCTTTGAGCTGGTGGCTCGCGCCCCTTGCGCTGATCGGGCTCGGCTTGAGCAGGCGCCGCCGTTGAGGCGAGGCTGATCCTCCGACAGGCCAGGCGCCCCGAAGGCGCCGGACATGGGTCTGGCGTCGGGCGCGCTCGTGGCGCGGCGGAGTCGATTTTAAAAGTCTCGCTTGGAAATTGATGGAAAGCACGGCCTCAAGTATCATCGCGCGACCTCGGTGACCCTTTCATCAAGCAGGAGCGCGGCATGAAGCCCAGATACCAACCCAGCGCCTTTACCTTCTTCAAGCAATCAAGTCCCGAAAACACGGCGCGCGGAGAGGCGCCGAGCTGTCCGACGGGTGAGCCCTGGACGCCTGCGCTCTATGCGTCGTTGTGGTTGAACCGGAGTTTGAGCGAGGAGACCTCGCGAGAGCTGATTGAGCTGCTTCGAGTGGGAGAGCCGGAATCCTACGCGCCGGGAGAGCTTCTGAAGATAGAGCCTGGGCAGGCGGTTGTGGACAAGATCGCGATCATCGTCGCGGGGAGGATCCAGGTGGTGCATCAGACCCCTGGGCAGCCGGCGTCGGTCCGCACCCATCTCCGCGACGGGCATTGGCTCGGCCTGCCCTGGGCGCTCATGGCCTTGATCGGCAAGATGGAGGCGATGCCCGCGGATATGAAGAAGCCCTTCGAGGTCGAGGCGGTCACGGCCGTGAAGGTGCTGGCGATCCCGATAGCGAGCTTCGTGGGGTTGATGAAGCGGCGCGAGGATCTGGAGGCCTTTGTGGCCACCAACTCTTTCTATGCGCTGGGCGAACATCCGGAGTGGCGGGCGCTGATCAAGGCCTATGATAAGTTTCGGAGCGAGCACAACCAGAGCCACAGTGATGTGTTGAAGTTGCCCCACGCGCTGGAGCACCCGTCGGCGTGGTTTGAGACCATCCGAGGGGCGCGGTTCATTGACCTGCTGCAGCCGCAGGATCGCCACTTGCTGTTGCAGGGTTCGTCGGTCTTCCAGCAACCCAGCGATGGGCTTTACCTGGGGGCGGGCGTGGCGAACGATCGGGTGGGGTTGCTCTTATGGGGTGAGGCGACGGGGTTGCTGCCGGGGGAGGGCGGCGCGATGCCGACGCTGGTGTCGACGGCCAGCGCGGGCTCCCTGCTGGGCTATGGAGAGCTGGCCGACGGGGATGAGCGGGCCTCGCACGGCAAGTTGAGGGCGGACAGCGCCAATTTGATGTCGCCCTTGCTGGCGACCCCGGCGCCGCGGCGTGCGGAGATCCACCTTCGGGCCGGCTCGGTGGTCCTGGAGTTCTCCTGGGCGACGCTGCGCTGGCTCTTGTACGAGAAGAAGCACATCTGGCGCCAGGTCTGCACGGCGCTGGCGGCCAAGGTCCCGCCGCACTACTACCCGAACGCGAAGATCTACGTCTTCTATGGAGCGGAGAAAGGCCGAGGCACGACGACCCTGGCCCATGGAGGCGCGATCGCGCTGGCCCGGGCTTATCAAGATGAGGATGCGACGACCGACGAGCCCTGCGTCTGCCTGATTGATCTGAAGTCCTACGACGAGGACATGAAGCGATCGCTCCCGAACTCGGCGGCGCGGAGGCGTTGGAAGAAAGGGGATCTGGAGGACGGCTCGACGGACGACTTTGAATACCGGGAATATGACAGGGCCATCGGCGGCGGCGCGAAGATCCGGGTGGCGTGGTGCAAGGACATCCAGAGGACCGACAGCCTGGTGAGGCTCTTCCGAGAGCAGGGTCAGATGCGCACCATCATCGTGGCGACCAACCACACCGAGCTCAACGCTGACCACAACAACATGCAGGCGCTGGCCGAGAGGCTCAACGCGCTCGGCGTGACGGCCGTGTTGGTCACCGAGAACCCCCGCGACAATTACAGCGCGACGAGGACCCGCCCATCGGCCTTGATCCGGGCCGAGTACCTCACGCCGCGTTTCATCCAGCGGGAGCGGGAGCATGTAATGTCGGTCATGAGGAGGCTGGACGATCCAGCGGCGGCCTCTCTGCCCCAGGATTTGACCTGGGCGCGGCACGTCCTGAGGGTGCCCTATGACGAGGGGGGCTTCAAGTCCTTCTCCAGCACCGATGATGAGTCGCTGGACGGCTTCTTTGAGGGAAAGTCGAAGCTGGCGCAGACCTTTGAGCGGCTGGCGCGGATGATGATGGGGAGGACCGTCGGTCTGGCGCTGGGTGGTGGAGGGGCGTGGGGCTTTACGGAGGTGGCGCTGGTCAAGGCGCTGGTCGACGAGGGCCTGCCGATCGATTACATCTCGGGGACGTCGTTTGGCTCAGTGGTCGCGGGGCTTTACGCGGCCGGGGGGATCGAGGCGCTGGACAAGCTGCTGGCGTGGAGCGATGTTTCGCCGTCGCGCCGTCACCTGTCTGGCGAGCGCGATCTGAAGAATTTGCTGGAGAACCTGGCCGACAGCCGCCTGTCGCGCCGCGTCACTTCGGCGGTCTTCAGCAGCCACCACCTGCAGGCCTTCATCGATGACATCCTGATCGAGCTCTTTGAAGGCAAGGAGCACGTGCTTGAAGAGCCGAAGCCGGGCGAGGCGATGGTCCTGTGGTTGTTGAGCCTGGTTGCGCCCCGCAACAAGTTGAGGGGCTTCCTGGACAAGAACCGGGAGTTGATCGAGCTCATCCAGCGGCGGCTGCCCTCGGACAGGTCCTTCAACATCTTGAACAGCCGCCTTGATGAGGTCTCCGAGCGCCTGGAGGTGCTGGAGAGCAAGGCCCTCGACAAGATCATGCTGAGCACGACCTTGACGCCCTTCATCCCGCTGGGCACCGACGTCCAGCACGAGGGGCCGCGGGTGATCTACCACGGGACCGTCGGCCTGGGGGTGCGCTCGGCCTCGTGCCTGCCGCCGGCCTATCCGTCGCTGCACGTGGGCGACGCGCGGCTCATCGACGGCGCGCTGATCGCCTTCGTGCCGGCTGGGGCGACGCGGCGCTGGGGCGCGGACTTTGTCGTCGCCTGCAACGTCATCCCGACGGACAGCTCGCTGCTCAAGAACCTGGAGGAAGGCTGGGTGTCCAGGGCGGTGGACAAAGCCGTGTCTGTCTCGGCGCCCATCGAGGTGTCCTTGAGGGTCCTGAACAAGTGCGCCAAGGCCCTCAATCGCTTGTCAGGGAAGCGGCGGGTGGAGTCCCCCATCCAGACCAGGGTGAGCCTCCAGGCCAAGGCCATGGAGGAGGAGACGCAGGGGGAGAAGAAGCTCGACCAGGAGCGGGCCTCGATTCTGTTGCGGCTCGTCGACGCGCTCAACGGATTTTACCTGATGAGCTGGAAGGCGGGTCAGGACGAGGGGGCGGCCCACGCCAACTACGTCATCGACATGCAGCCGAGCAACTTTGACATCATGGAGTTCTGGCGAGGTCGAGAGATCAGCGATCGCTACCGCGAGCTGATAGACGAGCAGGGTCTGGCCGCGAGCATCAAGACGCTGTGGAAGGCCCCGAGCGACTGGCTCGACGACGACGCGTATTACGTGTGCGTCAACGATGACAAGCCCAACGAGGAGAACATCAACAGGAACATCGACGACCAGGCCAGGTGAGCGCGTATCTCGTTGTTTCAGCTCGTCTTGAAGTGGCCTCGGGGGTTGGGGGGCTGCCTGCGTGGTGCGATCTGGAGGGGGTTGGGCGTCGATCGGGCTGAAAGTGTGCTCAAGGTGGTGCGTTTCATGGACGGTGCTGGTCGGGGGGGTGCGTCGGAGCCCCGCTGTCTCAAGGCGTGATCAAGGAGAGGCCTGTCATGATCGCTCGATCCGCTCTCATCGGTCCTGGTCTGGTGTTGGCGCTGTTGTTGATCGGCGGGGTCTCCTGTGCCCAGCAGGAGGCGGTGTTGAAGGCCGGCGAGGGGAAGGTCGATCTGGGGGAGAAGGGCAAGTCGTCGGGCTTGCTCAAGGCCGCCAACGCGCAGAAGGCCGCCAACCCGCAGGAGGCCGACGACGCGCAGGAGGACGCTGACGCGCAGGAGGACGCTGACGTGCAGGAGGCCGACGACGCGCAGGAGGCTGCCGACGCGCAGGAGGGGGGGGGCAACGGCGACGACATCTGCGACGATGGTGAGCAGTGTTATCTGCGCGGCGAAGCGGCCTTTGCGGCCAAGGAGTACAGGCTGTCGGAGCGGTTCTTCCGGTTGGCTTGTGAGAGGAAGAACGCGACGGGGTGTACGTTCTGGGGTTATCTGCATCAGTATGGGCATGTGGTCCCGGCGGATCTGGAGTTGGCGCGGGAGCTGTTCAGTGAGGGGTGCAGGAGAGGGGATCCGCTGGGGTGCGCGAACCTGAAGAACCTGGGGTATGAGGCGCCGACGACGCAGGAGGATTACGAGGCCTCTCGGCAGCGCTACGAGCATCTGTGCGAGCAGGGAGATGGGACGGGGTGCAAGAACCTGGGCAACCTCTACTTGCTGGGGTACGGGGTGGCGGCGGACGAGGCGCGGGGGCGGGCGTTGATGGAGAAGGCGTGCAAGCTCAGCAACCAGATCGCGTGCCAGTGGCTGGGCGTGACGGACGACGCGCTGCGTGCGGTTGATCGGTGAGGCGGGGGTTCGGAGGAGCAGTCCGAAGGGCAGCTCGAGGGGCAGAGCGGCCAGGGGCGTCTACAGGCCCTTGATCTTGTAGATCAGGCCCTCGACGACCTTGCTGTCGTCGCGGCTCTGGGACGCGGCGATGAAGGCGTCGCCCTTGCCGGCCTTGAGGGTGAAGTCGGACAGCCAGGGGTACTTGAGGTCGAGGAGATCCTTGAGGCTGATGGCGCCGACGAAGTCGCCCTTGGAGGACCAGACGGAGATGCGGCGGAAGTTGGAGTCCAGGACGCAGACGCCGCCCTCGCAGCCTTCGATGGCGTGGACCCACCCGAAGCCGTTGTCGTCGAAGCTTTTTTCCTCATTGCCGAAGCGGAAGAGCTCCTTGCCCTTGCGGTCGTAGGCCTGGACGACGCGGGGCTCCTTGCTGTTGACGCTCTTGGTGAGGATGCCGCCGATGAAGATCTTGTCGCCGATGATGGCCGAGGTGTTGACGTTGCCGAAGATGCCCTCGCGCTTGTCGTCCTGGCTGAGGTTCTTGAGCACCCAGTCCTCAAGGGTGCAGGCCCCGTCCTTGAACTCGACGATCTTGACGGTGGCGTTGACCCAGGGGGCGATGCCCCACTTGCCGCTCTCGTGCAGCTCGATGTAGCCGCCGGTCTTGCACGCGAACTCCTCCTTGCCGTCCTTGACCGAATAGGCGTTGAAGATGCCGTGTGAGGCCACGATCCGGCCTGACTTGTCGGACGAGAGGTATTCGATCGAGTCCTTGAGCTTGAGGGCGCCCTTGTCTCCGAAGTCCTTGTCGAGCTTGAGCGTGCAGCCGTCCTCGTCCTTGATCTTGAAGGCGTTGAGCTGGCCTTCGCCGTCGACGACGATGAGGCGGTCGTCGATCAGCTCGACGGCCTTGAACATGCTGGAGGTGCTGGTGCCGAGGAAGTCGCGGCCCTCGATCTTGCACAGCTCCGCCTCGATGTCCTTGCCGCCGACCGTCTGGGTCTTGGGGCTGGGCTTGAGGGCCTTGCTGGCAGCGACCTGATCCTCGAAGCTCGCCTCTTCGCCCTCCTTCTGCTCGCCCTCCTTCTCCTCGCCCTTATCCTTCTTGTCCTTCTTATCCTTCTTGCCCTTCTTGGACGACTTGCTGTCCTCCTTGTCGCCCTCGTCGGCCTTCTCGCCCTCGTCGGCCTTCTTGTCGGCCTTCTCGTCGGCCTTCTCGTCGCCCTTGTCGTCGGTGGTGGCCTTCTCGTCGCCCCCGCCGCACGCGCAACCCGCCAGACCCGACGCCGCCAGCGCCAGGCCACCCACAAGAAGCCACTTGAAGTCTCTCATCCGCCCCTCCCTCCTGCATCGATCGCGTCTACAACTCAGGGAGTTCCTCTCCCCTCGCCGCGCGCTGGTCTGGTTCGCCGCGCCCTTGGCGGCTCAAGCGTGATGTTGGGACATTAGCCCAAAGCGCCGACGAACAACAGAGCGGTCAGCGCTGCTTCGGCGCCAAGGCGCCGCGCTCCAGTCCCCCCTCGGCGATCCTCTCAAGGACGAGGCGCCCGCTGGGCTCCTCGGATGAGCCTGCCAGGGGTGGCGCCGGTGGGCTGGCCGTGCTCGTAGATGGGCTGGCCGCCGCAGATCGTGGCGACGTAGCCCTCGGCGTGCTGGAGCAGCCGCCGCCCGCCCGCAGGCAGGTCGTAGACCACCTCCGGGCGCAAGAACCGCAGGCGGTCGTAATCGATGATGTTGAGGTCGGCCTTGAAGCCCGGCGCCAGCACGCCCCGATCCATCAGCCCGTAGGTGCGCGCCGTGGCCGAGGTCTGGCGCATGATGACGTGCTCAAGGCCCAGGCGCTCGCCCCGCGAGCGGTCGCGGGTCCAGTGCGTCAGCATGAAGGTCGGCATCCCCCCGTCGCAGATCGCCCCGCAATGCGCGCCGCCGTCGCTCAAGCCCATGCGGGTGCGCGGGTGCGCGTGCAGGATCCTGAGCATATCCAGGTTCTTGTCCGCGTAGTTGAAGAGAGGGAAGTAGAGCATCCCCTCCCCGTCGTTCTCGGCCATCGCGTCGTAGGCGATCTCCAGCGGGCTGCGCCCCGTGGCCAGGGCCAGCGCCGCGACGCTCTGATCGGCCGTCGGCTCGTAGTCCACCCGATCGTTGAGCGGGTACATCTTGTCGAAGCTCCGCGTCACGAAGGTCGCGAACTCGCCGTCGAAGTTCTGGGGCAAGAAGAACTTCAGGTCCTCGAAGTTCATCGGCGACTCGGACAGCAGGCGGGCCCTGAAGGCCGGATCGCGCAGCATCGCCCGGCGCTCCTGGCGCGTCTTGCCCATCGTCTGGAGCCACGAGGGGAAGGCCACGAAGGGGTGGGCGGTCAGCTCCCAGTTCATCACGATGCCGATGGCCCGCCCCGCGGCCTGGCCGTAGATCGGCGTCCCGTCGCGCTCGGCCTCGTCGAGCATCCGGACCAGATCGCGCCAGAGCTCAGGCGCCTCGTCCGTCTGCGAGATGTTGAAGAGGACCGGCCGCTGGATCTCGTCCGCCAGGGTCTTCATCCAGCCGAAGGACTCGGGGACCTGGAGGTGGCCGATGGCCAGCTGGTAGACCCCCTTGCCAAGGCGGCCCAGCTCCCGGCCGATCCCGAAGATCTCCGCAGGGCTGGCGAAGGTCCCGGGCACCGGCTCCCCGTAGATCGACTTGTGCAGCATCGTGCGCGAGGTCGAAAAACCCAGCGCGCCCGCCTCGATCCCCTCACCGACGAGGCGCGCCATGATCGCGATGTCCTCGGCCGTCGCCTCCTCGTTGGCCGCGCCGCGCTCGCCCATGACGTAGGCCCGCAGCGCCCCGTGCGGCACCTGGGTCCCGAAGTCGATCAGGTGCGGCTTGCCCTCGATCGCGTCGAGGTACTGCGGGAAGCTCTCCCAGGCCCACTCGATCCCCTCGTGCATCGCGGCGCCGGGGATGTCCTCGACGCCCTCCATCAGCGCGATGAGCCAGTCGCGCTTTTCCGGCGCCGCCGGCGCGAAGCCCACCCCGCAGTTGCCCATGACCACCGTGGTGCAGCCGTGCTCGCTCGAAGGCGACAGGAAGGGGTCCCAGGTCACCTGCGCGTCGTAATGCGTGTGCATGTCCACGAAGCCCGGGGTCACCAGCAAGCCCGAGGCGTCGATCTCACGGCGGGCGCGCGTCGACACCCTGCCCACCTCCACGATCAGGCCGCCGTCCACCGCCACGTCCGCCGTGCGCGCCGCCGAGCCCGTCCCGTCCACCACCGTCCCGCCGCGGATCACCAGATCGATCATCCCTCACCCCCCTTGATGGCCTGTCGTCGACGCTGCACGCCGCGCCCGCTTGCTCTATAATGCCACCGTGGCGCCCGCGCGTCGGGCGCGTTTGGAGCGAACGACGTTCAGAATGTGAACGTCGTTCGCAAATTAGCGACAAGCTTCAGCGCCGTCAACCCCTTTGCGAAGGGAGGGGCATGATCTCGACCCGCCAGAGCCGCAAGCGGCTTGCCCGCCAGAAGCAGATGCTCGACGTCGCGATGGGCATCGTCGAGGAGGAGGGGATCAAGGCGCTCACGATCGCGCGCCTGGCCGAGGGCCTCGACGCCGCCGTCGGCGCCATCTACCGCTACTTTCCGAGCAAGCAGGCGCTCTTGAGCGGGCTCCAGCGGCAAGCCCTGGAGCGCTTCGGCGAGGATCTCCGGGCCAGGATCGAGGCGACGACGGCGGCGCTGTGCGCGCAGGGCCTCGACCCGGACAGAGAGGCCCCTGCGGCGCTCTGCCGGCTGTCTGCGGCGCTGTGCGCCTACCTCGACGACGCGCAGCTGGCGCCCGACAGGCACCGGCTGATCGACGAGCTGATCTCGACGCCCGAGGTGCTCTTTGACGACGCCGATCTGCCGACGACCGAGGGCGCGCTGGGGCCGGTGCTGGGCCTGGTCGGCGCGCTGATCGATCGGGCGGTCGCGCTCGGGGCGCTGGGGCCTGGAGACGCGGCCCAGCGCACGCACGTCGCCTGGGCCGCGCTGCACGGCCTGGATCACTTCCGCAAGCGCGATCGCCTCCAGCCGCCGCACCTGCAGATGGCGGCGCTGACCGCGGCCATGATCCGGACCCTCCTGATTGGGTGGGGCGCCGCCCCGAAGGAGGTCGACGCGGCAATGGGCCTGTGGGGGTCGATGTGAGCGCCCATTCGAAGAAGGCTCCCGTCGCCGCGCGGCCTGCCCTTCCGAGGTGGGCGTTGAGCCCGAGCGCGCGATTTTCCAACCTCGATCCCAGAGAGCGAACATGACCCGCACCCTGCTCGTCGCCAACCCCACCGCCCACTCAGGCAAGGCCGAGGCCCGGATCAAGGCCACGCTGAGGGCCATCAAGGCCCGCGGCGTCAGGGTCGACTTCATCCCGACTCGCCCGCAGGGGCGCACGGTCCCCGAGATCGCCGAGGCCCTCAAGGGCGGCAAGTACAGCGCGGCGATCTACATGGGCGGCGACGGCACCTTCGCCGAGGTCGCCCAGGGCATCATGGCCTCGGGGACGCGGACGCCGATGGGGATGATGCCCTCGGGCACCGCCAACGATCAGGGCCGCTCCTTCGGGGTGCGCGCCTCCGAGGACGCGCTGCAGGAGAACCTGGACATCATCGAGGCCGGCTACACCATCGGGCTGGACGGCGGGCGGCTCTCCCGGCTGACCTCTCAGGGGCTGGTGATGGGCGAGGTGGTCTTCTTCGACTCGGCGGGGTGGGGCATCCAGTCGGACATCCTGATCCAGCGCAACCGGGAGAAGCAGATCGTCGAGGAGATCCCGATCCTGCGCAGCATCTACAAGGACAAGGCCGTGTACGCCAAGGCGGCCATCGGCCAGCTCATCAACTCCTACGTCGACCCGATCAGCTTCAAGGCCACGGTCGTGACCAACGACGGCCAGGTGCGGCACATCGAGGGCCTGACCGACATCGTCATCAAGGGCACGGCCATCTACGGCGGCTCCTGGGTGCTGGCCCGCCACAGCGAGCCCGACGACGGCCTCTTCGAGTTCATCCCCATCCAGGGCCGCCTGGACTGGGCCTCCAAGGCGCTGCGCGATCTGGCCGCCATCCCCATCTGGCAGGAGCACCTCGACCTCGTCGGCGTCACCCACTCGGAGGGCTTTTCGGCCAGCAGCTTCGACATGACGCTGGAGCGCGAGGGCAACCGGCCCGTCCCCTCGCAGATCGACGGCGAGGAGTGGCTGCCCGGGCGGCGCTTCAAGGTCGAGGTCATCCCCAGCGCCATCGATCTCATCGTCCCCAGGCACTTCTCGCCGCCCTGGAAGATCGACCGGATCTGACCCTTGCGCGGGACACCAACACCCTCCACGACGACCTCGCCGTGATTTTAGACGCTTCCGGGCGGGGCGAGGTCGCCGCCCGGGGGAGCTCTCGATCACCCCTGGTTCAGGGCGCGTCGTCCACTTCGAAGAGGTGGATGGACTCCTGCTTTGGGCGGCAGGCGGCCGGCTGATCGTCCTTGGCCTTGTCCGAGACGAGCACCAGGCGCCGGTCGTCGATCCAGGCCACGCCCTCGACATTGCAGTAGCACACCTGCCCGTCCGCGTCTCTGGGCAGCGGCCACACCTTCCCCTCTCCCTGGAAGCCCTGCGCGTCGGGCGTCAGCGCCCCGATCCAGATCGAGGCGTCCTCCTGGGAGACGACCGCCACCCGGCCATCGGGCGCCACCGCGATGTCGGCATAGTCGCCGAAGGAGGCCAGCTTCGGCAGCTCCAGCTCTCGAGCCGGCTTCCAGCCGCCGCCCTCCTCGGGCTCCAGCACCAGGACGACGCCCCGGCCGCCCTCCTTCGCCTTCTTGCGGCACCCCTGCCCCTCGCACAGCCCGAGCACGAGCTCGCCGTCACCCAGGACCGCGAGCCCCTCCAAGCCCTTGTTCTCGCTCTCGAATTCGAAGCCCACGGCGCCCTCGGACTGGAGGCCCATGTCTTGATCGAAGGCTCTGATCTGCGCCTTGAATCTCTTGTCTTTCTTCTTTTTCTTCTTATCGGCGTCGTCGCCCGCCTCGACCGCCTCGACCGCCTCGATGACGGTGAAGAAGCGCGAGCGCGCCTCCACCCAGACGATCGCCTCGTAGCCGACCTTCTCCTCCTGGCCGCCGCGCCAGACCGAGCCGGCGGCGTTGGCCGAGAGGTCGGCGTTGAGGCGCGCGATCTGGCTCATGTTGTCGAAGGCGACGAAGAGGTCGGCGCCGCGCTTCGTCACGCCGCTGGCCTCCAGGCGATCTCGCCGGTCGTCGCCGGCGAGCAGGTCCTGGATGGGCGACTCCTTGAGGAGTTTGAGCCCGCCCGTCGCGCTCGAGAGCGCGGGGTCGTCCTTCCTGGGGGAGGGCTGGCAGCAGGCGGTCGCGGTGATCGCGATGATGATGGGAAGACAGGCGCTCTTCACGGGCTCCTCCTGGGTGGGCGAGGTGGTTTCTTGAGCGGGCGGGGTCACTGCGGGCGGAGGCGGACGTTGCGCACCGAGTCCGAGCCGTTCTCGCGCGTCGAGTCGAGGATGACGGTCACGGTGCCGGACAGGTTCACGACGCTGTGGACGGCGTAGGCGTACTCGCCGCTGCCGATCTGGCTCAAGCGGCGCTCGACGCCGTTGACGATGACGAGGGCGTGGGCGGGGTTCCGGTTCTCCGTGTGGCGGCCCTCGACCGCGACCTCATAGCGGTCTGCGGTGACGCCCTCAAAGGTGAAGATCGCCCGGCCACGGCCGGAGCCGTCGGGGTTGTACTGGTCGTCGCACGCGCGGTGTTCGTCGTAGCGCGCGGTGTAGGCGTAGTCGCGGCATTCCAGCACCCAGTTGCGGCGCTGCTCGTAGGTCGCCTCCCTGAAGTTCATGATCCGCTCGACGCCATTGCCGGTGCCTGGGGCGTCGGGGTCGGTCAGGCCGCGCGCCAGCAGCGCGTGGAGGGCGTCGGGGCTGTCGTCGAAGCGCAGGCGCCGCGGGCCTTGATCGGGCAGGGGGTAGCCCTGGAGGGGGTCGACCCAGAGGTGGAACCACAGCCCGGTCGAGGAGGCGCGCCGGGCCATGGCCACGACGTCGTCGTCGCCGACGGGGTTGGAGGTGTCGGTGAAGCCCCAGCCGTCGTTGGAGAAGGCGTCGGGGGGTTGGAGGGCGCCGGGCAGGGCGGCCACCTCGGCCGGGCTGTGGACGTGGGTTTCGAAGAAGTCGCCCAGGGGCTCGGTGTCGCCGATGCCGCAGCCGCAGGGGTTGCGGCCCACCGCGTCGACCCAGCCTGCCGCGCGGATCAGATCGCGCAGGGCGCGGGCGGCGCCGATGGCGTGGTTGTCCTCCAGGCCGATCACGAGGCGCAGCTCGACGCTGTCGCGCAGCGGCGCCAGCGCTGCGACCAGGGCCTCGACGTAGGCCCGCAGCTCGGCCTGGAGCGCCGCGTCGGCCTGGAGCGCCGCGTCCAGGGCCGCAGGATCCTGAGGGTATGCGAGATCATAGCCAGGGCGGCGGGCGCCGGGTCCGTTGAGGAGGTAGAGCTGGAGGTGGCGGGAGGTGGCCCGCGGCGTGGCGTCGGCGAGGTCCTCGACGAAGCCGACCAGCGCGGCGAGGTGGGCCGGGTTCGGGCGCCGCGCGCCCACCTGGCCGTCGAGGAACATCTGGACGCCCGCCGGGCGGTAGAGGGGGCCGAAGTCCAGCAAGACGGCTGTCATCGGCCTGGAGAGGCCGCCGAGGGCGCGCAGGAGCCCCTCGCGCGGGAAGTCGGGGGCCAGGGCCGCGAAGGCCGAGATCCCGGCGGGCGCCGGGTGCTCGACCAGGGGCAGGGGCGGCAGGGCATCGCAGTCCAGGTCGAGCCCCGTGGCCTGGACGGCCACCTGGGAGATCCGGAAGAAGGCCCCCTCGGGGCCGTCGAAGGCGACGAAGGCGATCTCGTTCTGCCCCTCGACGGTCATGCCGGTCACGTCGACCTCGAAGGCGCGGCTCGCGTTCTCGAGGGCCGCGTCGGCGGGCAGCTCGATCCGGGGGCCGCCGTTGACCTCGATCCAGCCCTCCGCGCCCGGGTGATCGGCGTCGTAGGCGGAGAAGGTCAGCCGCGCCGAGGTCAGCGCATCGGGCGCGGGGAGGCCGGGGATCTGGAAGGCGACGCGGGGCACATTGCCCCTCCAGGTGTTGACCTCCTGCTCGCCGGCCTGCGTCGCCGCGAAGGCGCAGGTCACCGGGGTTGGCTCGGGCTCAGGCTCGGGTTCGGGCTCGGCGACGTCGGGAGAGTCGGGGTCCGGCGTGGGCTCGTGGGCGTCGTCGGCGTGCGGGCCGCCGTCGGGCTCGGGGGACTCGCCGGCGTCCGGGGCGCCGGCGTCGGCCTCATCGGCGGTCGGCGCGTCGGCGGGCGGGCTGTCGACGGCGACGCAGGCGGACATCATCAGCGCGAGCGCAGCGACGGGCAGGGACAGAGAACCTCGCATTGCATCCTCCAGGTGCAGATGGACAACCCAGCGCCTGAGACTACCAGAGGCGACCGGGCGCCGCGAGCGGTCAGGCGTGGGCGCCGCCGCGCCTTGGAGCAAGAACCCGCGCGCCCATTTGCTCGCGGCGCCCGGTCGATGGGTGTATCATCCCGCCATCAACTGAGTCGGAGCGCAGGACATGTCCTTGACCGTGTTGCAAGAAGCCTTGCTTGAGGTCTTCCCCGTCGAGGGCCAACGCGTCGAGATCCGCCCGCCGAGGCTGGACGGCGAAGGGGCGGACTGGCGGCTGACGATCGCGAAGGGCAGCGCCGTCGCGAGCGTCTGGCTGGTCGTCTGGGACAACCCGATCGGCGTAACCCCGCGCAACCTCTGGTCCATCAAGGAGCAGGAGGTTCTCCTGGTGCCCGAGCGGCACATGGGGGATCTGCCGAGGGCCGCCGCCTACATCAAGGGATGGGCCATGGCGCTGGAGGTCGCGCTGGAGCGCCTCGAAGAGCCCGACGTGCTCATGCCCGCGGATCTGATCTTCCCGCGCGTGCTGGATCTGGTCAGGCCCCGGACGGCCGAGGACTTCGCCGCTGCCCTCCTGGTGCGCAGCCGGCTTGGGAAGCTGATCCCGAAGTGATGGCTGGCGCCGGTCGACGCGATCGGCGCGCGTTTGATGAAGAGAGGTCCCCTTGAACCAGAAGACCCCGACGCTGCCCGCGGCTCTCCGGGGAGACCCGCCGGGCGATACTATTCGAGCCGAGGACGTCGGGCTGTATTCCACTCTGGCGGCCGAGCGCGAAGGCCCGCCGGGCAAGACCATTCGAGCCGAGGACTTCGGGCGGCAACCCACCATCACGGCCGAGCGCGCCCGCCAGAGCCTCGGGCTGGACGGCGCGCCTCAGGGCGAGCCAGTCGAGCCCGGCTACAAGCTCATGGCCGAGATCGGCCGCGGGGGCATGGGGGTGGTCTACAAGGCCAGGCAGCCGGTCTTCCAGCGCGAGATCGCGCTGAAGACCTCGCTGCAGGAGAAGGACGGGAGCTTCGTCTCCGAGGCCGTGGTCACGGCCCACCTTGAGCATCCCAACATCATCCCAGTCTACGATCTGACCACCACCGGGGACAACCGGAGGGCGGCGCTGGCGATGAAGCTCATCCGGGGCAAGAGCTGGGACGATCTGCTCGACCCCAACAAGCCCTCGCCGCAAGGCCCGCTCACGATCGACGACCACCTGGGGATCTTCCTGTCGCTGTGCAATGCGATCGCCTTTGCGCACAGCAAGTCGATCGTCCACTGCGACATCAAGCCCGAGAACGTCCTGGTCGGGGAGTTCGGCGAGGTGCTGGCCGTGGACTGGGGGCTGGCCGTGGACTTCTCCGATCCGCCCAACGCCGACCTGATCGCGCCCCACCGATCGACGCTGACCGGGCCTTGCGGCACGCCCTCGTTCATGGCGCCTGAGCAGGCCCACTGCAACATCAAGCTCATCGGCCCCGCCACCGACGTCTACCTGCTCGGCGCCACGCTCTTCTTGATCTTCACCGGCCGCCCGCGCCACAAGGGCGGCACGGCGCTGCACACGATGCTGATGGCCGCCCACAACGCGCCGCCGGACTTCACCCCCGAGGACGACGTCCCCGAGGAGATGCGCGACATCTGCCGCCGCGCCACGGCCACCGACCCCGCCGACCGCTACCCGAGCGTGGCCGCTCTCCGGGAGGCCGTGCGCGACTTCATGAGCCACCGCGAGAGCTTGCTGATCATGCGGGAGGCCGAGAAGATCCTCAACCAGTGCCTGTCGCCGGTCTATGAGGATCTCAAAAAACGGCAATTCGAGCAAATGTATGACGAATTTGCTCAGGCCGTAGCCGGCTTCCGGCAGGCCCAGCTGCTCTGGAGCGGCAACGAGCTGGCGATCGGGGGCGAGCTCAAGGCCCGGCGCTCCTTCGCCGAGTCCGCCCTGAAGAGCGGCGATCTGGGCATGGCGCGCGCCCAGATCGACGCGCTGCCCGCACAGGACCCTGAGCGGCTCCGGCTCCTCGGCCAGCTCCAGGTCGAGCAGCGCGCCCGGGCGAGGAGCCGCAGGATGATGATGTTGCTGCGCGTCTCGATCCTCGTCGCCCTCGTGATCATCACTGGCGGGGCGCTGATCAGCTACACGGTCATCTCCCAGGAGAAGCGCGCCGTCGATCGCCTGCGCGTCACGGCCGAGCACCGCCTGGACAACATCCTTCGGCTGGCCGACACCCAGCGCCTGACCCAGCTGAACACCGAGGCCGACGCGCTCTGGCCCGCGCTGCCCGAGACGGTCCCGAGGCTCAAGATTTGGATGGAGGAAGCCAGCGAGCTGCTCCACCGCACGCCCGCACACCGCGCCTTTCGAGACACGCTTCGCGCCAAGGGCGTCCCCGACGAGGCCGCGCCCCACGGCGTCACCTTCGAGCGGCCCGACGCGCAGTGGGAGTACGACATGATCGCGCAGCTCGTCCTCGACATGGAGTCCCTTCAGAAGGACAGGGTCCCGGACATGCGCGACCGGCTCGCCTTCGCCTCGACGATCCAGGCGCGCAGCATCGAGGATCATGAGGATCGGTGGGCGGAGGCCGTCGAGGCCATCGCCGCATCGCCGAAGTACGGAGGGCTGAAGATCACGCCCCAGCTCGGCCTCGTCCCCCTGGGTGCCGACGCCGACTCTGGCCTGTGGGAGTTCGCCCACCTCCAGAGCGGGGCGATCCCCAGCCGCGACGAGGGCGGTCGCCTGATCTTGACCGAGGACATGGCCATCGTCCTGGTGCTGTTGCCTGGCGGCAGCTTCGACATGGGCGCTCGCCCCACCCCGGCCGAGGAGCCCAAGCCGGCCAAGGACGACAAGCGCCGCAAGAAGGACAAGAAGCCCAGGAAAGGCCGCGCCTTGCCCGACGCAGACAGCCCCGACGTCGATCCGAAGGCCAGCGCCAGCACGAAGAAGGACAAGAAGCCCAGGAAACGCGGCGACTTGCCCGACCCCGTCGGCCCCAACGTCGATCCGAGGGCCAGCATCAGCGAGGGCCCCGTCCACAACATCACCCTCGATCCCTTCTTCTTCTCCAAGTACGAGATGACCCAGGGGCAGTGGGAGCGCTTCGTCCGCGACAACCCCTCGACCTACGCCCCCGGCAAGGAGGTCGGCGGGAACAAGGTATCCGCCCTGCACCCCGTCGAGATGGTGCTCTGGACGAGGGCCTTTGCGACCCTCACGCGCCTGGACCTGACCCTGCCGACCGAGGCCCAGTGGGAGTACGCCGCCCGCGCCGGCACCACGACCGTCTACTGGACCGGGGACGACTTCGAATCCCTCCAGGGGGCCATCAACATCGCCGACAGCTACTGCAAGCAGAACGGCGGCCCCGGGAGCTGGGGCTACGAACTCTGGCTCAACGACGGCCACGTCGTCCACGCGCCCGTCGGCACCTACCGCGCCAACCCCTTCGGCCTGCACGACGTCGCCGGCAATGTCTGGGAGTGGTGCATGGATGGCTACGGCCTCTACAGCCTCGACACCGACCCCGGCACGGGCCTGCGCCGCTCTCCGAAGGACGCCCCCAAGGTCTTCCGAGGCGGCGGCTTCCGCGCCAGCACCGTCCACGCCCGCGCCGCCGATCGCTACTCCCTCTACGGCAAGGATTATCAAGGCTACGACATCGGCATACGCCCCGCCCGCCTGCTTCAACCCTGATCCGCCCCGCACGCCGACGGGCTTGAGAGCTCGGGGCTGGCGGGCGCAAGACCCCGCCTGGAGCGCAAGCCCCCGCAGGGAGTCATCGAGGGCGTCGTCGCGGGATCGGTTCTCTGCTACACTCCCCCAGCGCGGGCGCCCGTCGAGCCCTCCCCGGCTTGCGCGCCGCCCGACGCCGCGATCCTTGGCCAGACGCAGGGGCCAACCCCATGAAAACACTTCAGATTCTTGCCATGATCGCCGCGATCGCCCTCTGGGGAACCTCGACGGGCTGCGCCCCCGACGCGCCCAGCGCCGACATCGCCGTCGTCGCCGATGATCCAGACGCCGGGGTCGCAGATCCGCGTGACGCGCTCATCGAGGGGGACTCCACGCCCCCTGAGCCCGAGCCCGACGCGGCGCAGGACGCCGATCCGACGTCGGACGCCGACGCGCTGCCTGACGCCGATCCCGAAGGGGACGCCGAGCCCGATCGCGTCGATGCGAGCGAAGGAGACGACGCTGGCGATCCCGACGCGCAAGAGCCTGAGCCGACGCCCGAGCCGACACCCGAGCCGACACCCGAGCCAGCGCCGGAACCTGAGCCAGCACCCGAGCCGACGCCCGAGCCAGAACCCACCCCCGAGCCAGAGCCTGAACCTGAGCCGGAGCCCGATCCAGCGCCCTTCGAGCGCACCTGTGGGCTTCTGACGAACACGGACGCCGAGTCGAACGACATCCGCGGGTGGACCGTGGAGTTGGGGCAGTTCGCCACGACGCGGGGCATCTTCTTCCAGCGCCCTCAGGCCTTTCAGGGCGATTACTCCTTCTACGGCGGGCAGGCCGACGCCTCGATCATGTCCCAGACCGCAGACGTGTCGGCGCACGCGCGGGCGATCGACGCCGGCGAGGTGGTCGCGCAGCTCGGCGCCCAGGTGCGCAACTGGAACGGGGACGACGGCGCCTCGATGTTGCTGACCGCGCTGGGCGGCGACGCGGCCGAGCTGGCCCAGGTCCAGATCGGCCCCTTCTTCGCCGATGACTGGACGGCGCGGCTGGCCCAGCTGCGCCTGCCGCCCGGCACCCGCGCGGTCAAGGCCTCGATGCGCGGCGACAGGTTCGCCGGCCGCGACAACGACGCCTACTTCGACGTCATCTCCCTCTGCCTCGACACCCAGCTCGCGCCCCCGACCTCCGATGAGATGCCCTCGCCGCCCTACCTGATGTGGCCCGACGAGGGCGGCGTCAGCGTGCGCTGGGAGACGAGCGCCGAGGTCGTCGGCCGGGTCGAGTACGGCTACGGCCCGACGCTCGGGGCCTTCGTCGAGGAGCCCGGCCCCCGGAGCGTCCACGAGCTGCGCCTGGAGGGCCTGGAGGCTGGCTCCGAGGTCTTCTATCAGGTCTCGTGGGGCGAGATCGCGCTCCCCGTGCGGCGCTTCGTCACCGCCCCGGTCGACGATCGGCCCTTCACCTTCGTCGTCTGGGGCGACAACCAGGACGGCCCCGAGCGCTTCTCCCGGATGACGCCCTTGATGGCCTCGGAAGATCCCGCCTTCGCCCTGTCGGTGGGCGATTGCGTGCAGAACGCCACCCGGAGCGAGTACCGCGAGCAGCTCTTCGGGCCGCTGTCGGGCCTGGCCGATCAGGTCCCCTTCCTGATCGCGGCCGGCAACCACGAGCGATACTCCGACCGGGGCGCGTCGCTCTTCAACGAGTACATGTCCCAGCCCGGCGACGAGCATTGCTTCGGCTGGCGCTACGGCTCGCTCTACGTCGTGTTCATCGACACGGAGCTGTCCATCGACCCGGGATCGGCCCAGGACCTGTGCATCCGCGAGGCGCTGGGCTCCGACGAGGCCCGCACGGCCACCTTCCGCGCGGCCGCCTTCCACAAGCCGCCCCGGATCGAGTGGTGGTTCGGCGGCCGGCTGGCCTTCACCCGCGAGATGGAGGCCCCCTGGGTGCGCCAGACCCTCGAGCCGCTGCTCGAAGAGCTGCGGGTGGACCTCGTCTTCAACGGCCACAACCACCTCTACGCGCACACGCCCAGGACCGAAGGGGGGATCGTGTGGGTGACCTCGGGCGGCGCGGGCGGCACGCTGGACGACGACAACTTCCTGTGGCGCGTGGGCACCTGGCCCGAGATCGCCACCACGATCCACGAACACCACTTTCTGTCTGTCCGCGTCGAGGGCGACGTCATGATCGTGACGGCCATCAACGAGCAGGGGCAGCCCATGGATCAATTCGCCGTCGAGGCGCGCCAGGAGCAGTGATGGTCAAGATCGCCAGCAATGGCATCGAGTTGGAGGTCGAGCGCTTCGGCCAGGGCGAGCCCATCGTGCTGATCATGGGCCTCGGCTCCCAGATGATCCAGTGGCACGAGGACTTCTGCGCCGAGCTGGCCGACGAGGGCTTCGAAGTCGTCCGATTCGACAACCGCGACATCGGCCTGTCCACCCACCTCGATCACCTCGGCACGCCGAACGTGCGCCGCGTCGTCGCGCGGGGCTACCTCGGCCTGCCCGTCCGGGCCGCCTACACCTTGACCGACATGGCCCTGGATGTCGCCGGCCTCATCGACGCGCTGGGCTTCGAGCGCGCCCACGTCGTCGGCGTCTCCATGGGCGGCATGATCGCCCAGCGCCTCACCCTCGATCGCCCCGACAAGGTCCGCTCCCTGACCTCGATCATGTCCACGACCGGCAGCCGACGGCACGGCCTGGCCCGCCCCGAGGCCCTCAAGGCCCTCCTGGCGCCGCTGCCCCCCACCCTCGAAGGCCGGATCGAGAACGCCGTCCACATCTTCCGCGTCCTGAGCGGCCCCGGCTTCCCCTTCGACGAGGACGCCATCCGTGACCTCGCCGCGCGCTCCTACGCGCGCAGCTTCCACCCCGCAGGCTTCATCCGACACCTTTGCGCCATCTCCGCGGCCTCCAGCCGCGAGAAGGAGCTGCGCGCCGTCCGCACCCCCACCACCGTCATCCACGGCACCCACGACCCGCTCGGTCCCGCCTCGGCGGGCATCGCCACGGCGCGCGCCGTCCCCAACGCGCGCCTCCAGTGGATCGAGGGCATGGGCCACTCGCTGCCGCGCGGCGCGTGGCCCGAGATCATCAGATCCATCGTCGACAACGCCCGCAGGCGCGCCTGAGAAGCCATCCTCGACGGCCCCGCGCGCCGCCGCTCCTCCTCCTCGTCGCCGGCCCCGCGCGCCGCTACTCCTCCTCCTCGTCGACCGGCGCGGCGCCGCTCTGGAGCCGACCCACTTGCCAGGGCCCGCCCGGCTGCAGGCCGGTCGCGGACGCCCCCCTGGGGCCGTCCTGGGTGTAGAACTGCGCGTACCACCTGCGCAACTTCATGATCGGGCCGTCGCTGCGGGCCAGCAGCGGCGTGTCCCGATAGACCTTGTTCTCCCAGATCTCGACGTCCTCAAGAAAGCCCGTCGTCAGGTTCTTGATGTAGGCCTCGGCGAAGGCGTCGTTGTGCTCGGAGCTGCCGCGCGGCTTGAGCGAGACGCCGAAGCGCAGATCCAGCGTGTGCTCGTCGATCATGGTGTGCGCGTTGACGAGCAGGCTGTGCAGGTAGCCCCGCATGTCCGAGATCTGATAACCAGGGCCGTAATAGATCGCGTCGAGCTCAAAGCGGTCCTTGCCCCCGCCTCTCGGGTAGGCCGTCCCCTTCGTGCGCTGGATCGCCTTGTGGCCGTCGAACTCGTTGACGAAGGTCTCCACGTGCGTGCCGTGGACGGGCATGAAGTGCGCCAGATCCACGACGTTCTCCACGATCTCCTTCGAGTGGGTCTTGATCCGCAACACATGGTGGCGCCACGGCGTCCACTCCGAAGACCCATCGTTGGGCAGCGAAGGCACGTCAAAGTCCGGCCCCTCGCCCTCCGGGTGGTGCCAGACGAAGATCATCCCGTTGCGCTCGATGACCGGCCACGATCCCAGCGTGGCCTTCTTCGAAATCGGCCCGTCGCAGTAAGGGATCTCGACGCACTGGCCCAGGGTGTCAAAGCGCCACAGGTGGAAGGGGCACACGACCGTGTTGCCCTCGACCTTGCCCCCGGCCGCGATGTTCGCCCCCAGGTGCGGGCAGTGCGCGTCCATGATCCGCGCCACCCCGTCCTCGCCGCGCCACGCCATCAGCGAGCGCCCGAAGTACTTCATCTTGTGCATCGCCCCGACGGCCAGCTCGTCGGAGAACAACACCATGAACCAGCCCCGCGGGAACCCCTCGATCCGATACCTCGTCGCCACCGCTCCCCTCCCCTTCTGCCGACAACCACGCCACACGCCGACGCCGCACGCCCCACTTGAGAAGAACTAGAACATGTTTCAGCCGCAGAACTCAAGATCGAGAGGCGATGGGGTCGTCGCCGACCCTTGATCGCGGCACATCCAGCCACCGATCAGGAGGTGATGAGGATCGAGCCTGGGCCAAGCGGCGGCCCCTGGCACCAGGAGGGGCCCAGGCCCCAGTCCTTGCGGGTGCGTTTCTTGTCGTGGTCGGGATCGATGGCCTTTCGGGCGTCCTGGTAGAGCTTGAAGCAGCGTTCGGCGGCGGGTGCGGCCCAGTAGTCCTCCTGGCGGCGCCACAGCCCGCCGCCGGCGTAATCGATCATGGAGATGCCGGAGAAGTCGATGGCGCTCTGCCCGTCGGGGTGGTCGCGGCGGTTCTGCATGGTGAAGACGACTCGCCCGCGTGCGACGTCGATGGTGTGCCACTCGTAGGCGGTGTAGAGCTCGCCGTAGCGGGCCATCAGGGGCACGATCCAGGCCCGGATGGTCTCCCGGCCGCGCATGGCCCCGAGGAAGTGCTCGACGTACTCCACGTCCTCGGTGAAGAGGTCGGCCCAGCCGCTCCAGTCCTCCCCGACGGCCCCCGTCTGCCAGTATCGGCGAAAGGCCGCCTCAAGCTCGTCCGCGCTCCACGCTGCCATCACGGCCTCCTGTCGTTGTCGCCGGCCGCTGGGTCGCGGCGCGGGGGGTTCAGGCCCTCCGAGGGGTTGGGATCAACGGTTTTTGGGGGCCTTGATCAGCGCCTTGAGCCCTTCGGTGGTCAGGAGCACGCTCAGGGGCAGGTCGAGGCGCTCGAACCTGTCCAGCGCGGCCTCGAAGATTCCTGAGCGTTCTTGACCCTTTGGGAGATCGACCTGGGGTTTGCTGACGAAGCGCAGGCGGGCGAGGTCGACAGGCGCGGCGGCGACCTCCTTGCGGAAGGCGTCGATGAAGGCGGTCGCGTCCTGGCCCTTGAGCTTGGCCTTCTTGTCGAGGGGGCCGGTGACCCAGAGCCAGACGCGCCCGGCTTCTCCGTCGCGGGGCGGGATCAGGGTTTCGAGCAGGGCGATGGCGCGGCGGCGCTCGGCGGGGCTGGAGAGGTCGTATCGCTCGACGGCGAGGTCGCCGTGGCGGAGGCGCTCGCGGTAGACGACGCGGGTGGCCAGGGCCAGGGCGGCGGGAGGGAGGGTGAGGCCAGAGGCGCCCATGCCCTTGCCTTCCTCGATCTCCTTGTCGGTCGGGTTCTCGACGAAGATGGGGACGATCCTGTCGCGGCGAAGCGGCGCGGTGAAGTAGCGGGCGTCGCTGGCGGAGATGCGCTGGGCGCCGGCCTGGGCGACGGCCTCGGGGCCGAGGTGGGCCAGCGCGCACAGGGCGTCGGTGTCGGCGGCCAGGGAGCGGAGCGACAGGCGCGCATTTCGGACGGCCTCGGGGCTCTGGGCGCCCTTGATCGGGGAGGTGGACAGGGTGAAGAGGAGCTCGCTGGGGGGGAAGCTGCCGAAGACCTCCCGAGGCGTCGAGAGGCGAAGCCAGGCGGCGTCGTCCTCGGGATCGGGGGCTTTGATGGACTCCAGCGCCTTGCCGGCCATCACCTCGGCGACGGCCACCGTGACGTAGTTCGGCGGCATCATCAGCGCCGTGGGCGCCTGCTTGTGCGGGTGGTCCTGCTGGCTGAAGAGCGAGTCCCGGAGCACGAACACGCACCCGGAGCCTCGCGAGAACTCCCTCCAGCGGGTCGCCACCTCCTCCCCCGACGCGGCGTAGAGCCCCGCCGCGTCGGCGTCGCCGCGCATGTTGATGTTGTTGCCCTCGTAGCAGAGGTTGCCGTAGCGGGCCTTGAAGGGCCACGTCGCCCGAGGGATGACCCGCGCGTAGCGATCCGGCGCCACCAGCACGCTCGGGTCCTTCGCGGCCCTGTCCGCCGCCGACTCGCCTCCCGCCGCCGACTCGCCTCCCGGCGCGGCCTGCCCTTGAGGCGCGCCCCTGTCCTGTGCCGAGCCCTCGGCCAGGGGCGCCCCGGCGTCGGCGGAGTCATATTGAGTTTCACCTTTCAGATCAACATGTTGAGCGACGTCTGCCGCATCAGATGGCGCACCATCGGGCGCGGGATCACGCTCGGGATCACGCTCGGGATCGCGCTCGGGATCGCGCGCGGGCTTCGGCGCGCTTGAGGCGCCGTCGGGGGCAGGCTCGGGGTGTCGCTCGCAGGCCGACGAGGTCGCGATGAGGACCAGCGCGCCGAGGAGCGCGGTGAGGGGCTGCACGCCGCGGGGCGCGGTGAGGGGCCGAGGGGGAGCGATGGGGGGGTGTGGGGTCATGGCGTCGGGGCGAAGATCCGCCGGATGAAGGGGTTGGCGAAGAGGCCATCGGGGTCGAGATCGCGGCGCAGGGCGTTGAAGTCGTCGAGGCGTGGCAGGCAGGCGCGCAGGGCCTCGGCGGAGGCGGAGAACTCCTTGCCCCAGTGAGGTCGGCCGCCGATCTCCAGGGCCATGGCTTCGAAGAGCTTGAAGTAGGCGTCCAGATCGGGGGCCTGGGCCATGTAGGCGCCGAGCTGGCAGCTCTGGCGGCCGAAGGCGCCGCTGAGCAGGAGGTCGTCGGCGGCGACGAAGCGAAGCTCGACGATGAAGTTGACGCGCAGGGCGCGGCGCTCGATCAGGGCGCGCAGGCGCCGGAGGGTCGGGGCGGCCTGGGGTCGGGGGATGCCGTACTCCATCTCGCGGTGGACGGGCGGCATGGGGACGTTGAAGAGGCGATCGCTGCGGCCGACGCGCTCGCGGTCGATGAAGTAGGCGGCGGCGACGCCGTGGTTGACCCAGGGGATCAGGGCCGGGTGGCGGCCGCCGAGCTTGAGCAGGCCGTCGAAGACGTGCACGTTGACGAGGTGATCGGTGACCGCGACCAGATCGACGCCCTCGCCGGGCGGGCGGGAGTCTGGAGGGGTGAGGCCGGCGATGGCGCGCTCGGCGAGTGAGCGCGGCAGGTTGCCGGTGCCGGGGCCGACGGTGGGGGGGAGGTCAGCGCGGTTCATGGCGTAGACCATGACGCGGTCGGTGTGGGGCAGCCACCAGAGCTTGACGTGCTCGTGGGCGTCTACGAGGGCGTCCATGGTCTCGCAGGCTTCATCGAAGGCCATGCCGAAGGCGCGCTCGTGGAGGCGAAAGGCCGGCTCGCACTGGAGGGTGACCTCGGTGATGACGCCGAGGGCGCCGAGGCTGAGGCAGGCGGCGCGAAAGAGGTCGCCGCTGTCGCGGTCGAGGTCGATGGCGCGGCCCTCGGCGGTGATCAGGCGCAGGCGTCGGACCATGGTCGAGAGGCTGCCGAAGGCGGCGCCGGAGCCGTGGGTGCCGGTGGAGATGGCGCCGGCGACGCTCTGCTCGGAGATCGAGCCGAGGTTGGACATGGCGAGCCCGGCCTGGGCCAGCCGCGCGTTGAGGGCCTTGAGGCGCAGGCCGGCCTGGACGCGGATGGTGCAGGCGCGCTCGTCGATGTGCAGGGTGCGGTCCATCCGGTCGAGGTTGATCAGGACGCCGTCGGTGCAGGCGGCGTCCGACCAGGAGTGTCCGGCGCCGACGACGCGGACGATCTGCCCTCGTCGTCGGGCTTCAAGGAGCACCTCGATGAGCTCGGCCTCGTCTCGGGGCTGACAAGATCGTGTGGGCTTGCATCGGTGCAGCCCCGACCAGTTGGTGAAGGCGTGGTGACTCACGGCGCGCCTCGGGCTCGGATCGTCCATTCTGCGCTCGGATCGAGACAGTGCCCTTTTGCGCGGATCGCCGCAACCGTCGAGCCGGCGCTCTTGGGAGGGCTTCGCACTCCAGCCCCTGTCCCCCGCATTCCACCCCCTGTCCCCGCACTCCACCCCCTGTCCCCCTCCTCCCTCCGGAAGGAGGGGGGACGCTCGTATTACGGACACGGTGGTTTGGGGGCGGGCCGCAGGAGCCTTCGCCGGGATCGGTGGCCGTGTGGGGCGGGTGGTGATGTCGTCGTGGCGGGACTCGATCCACCCGAAGCCGTAATACAAGCGTCCCCCCTCCTTGTGAAACGAGGAGGGGGACAGGGGGTGGAGTGCGAACCACCTTGCCCGTAATACGAGCGTCCCCCCTCCTTCCGGAGGGAGGAGGGGGACAGGGGGTGGAGTGCGGGGTCGAGCTTGACTCAGCGCGTCACGGGGGATGACGCGACCGGACAGGGCGAGGTGCGGCGGCCTTTCAACGGGCGATGAAACGTGGTAGTGGAGGCAGCGATCTGGCAGGCGCCGCCATCGGCGCCGTCGTCTTGTTGAGAGGGGCACCGGTCCGCCATGAAGTTCAACCATGTCGCGATCCTGAGCGTGGTCGGAGTCGACGCGCCGGACAGGATCTTGTCGGCCGATATGGAAGCGCAGATCGAGGGCTCTCTTCGGCGTCTGGGGTTGAGGCCAGGGATGCTTGAGGGGCTCTCTGGGATCCGGGCGAGGCGCTTCTGGCCGAGGGGGGTCCAGCCCAGCGACGCGGCGACGCAGGCGGCGCGGGAGGCCATCCGGGCGTCCGGGATCGACGCGCAGCGGTTGGGTGCGCTGATCAACACGTCGGTGTGCCGCGATTACGTCGAGCCCTCGACGGCCTGCCTGGTGCATGGCAACCTGCGGCTGCCGGCCGAGTGCCTCAACTTCGATATTGCCAACGCCTGCCTGGGCTTCCTCAACGGCATGGAGCTGATCGGCAACATGATCGAGCGGGGGCAGATCGAGTACGGCGTGGTGGTCGACGGCGAGTCCAGCCGCTTCATCGTCGAGCAGACGCTGGCGCGGATCGCCTCGCCGCAGTGCGACGCGCAGACCTTCCGGGACAACTTCGCCACCTTGACGCTGGGCTCCGGCGCGGCCGCGATGGTCCTGGGGCGGGCGGAGCTGGCGCCGCCCGGCGCGCACCGCTTCACCGGGAGCGTGTCGCTGGCGGCCACCGAGCACAACGGGCTGTGCCAGGGCCAGCTTGACCACATGAAGACGGACAGCCAGAAGCTGCTGCACGCGGGCGTGGCGCTGGCCTCGCAGACGTGGCGCCGGGCTCAGGCGGAGCTGGGCTGGCGGGCCGAGCTGCTCGACGAGCTGGTGCTCCATCAGGTCTCCAAGGTCCACACCGAGACGCTGGCGGGGGTCCTTGGGCTCGACGTCGACAAGATCCTGGCGATCTACCCGGAGTACGGCAACGTCGGGCCGGCCTCGGTGCCGATCGCGCTGGCGAGGTCGGCGGAGCAGGGTCGCCTGAGGCCGGGGGCGCGGGTGGCCTTGATGGGCATCGGCAGCGGCCTGAACTGCGCCATGGCGGAGGTGATCTGGTGAGCTTGATCGTGTCCAGGGATCTCTACCCCTTCGAGAGCCACCACCTCGACCTGGGCGGCCTGAAGTATCATTACGTCGACGAGGGCGCCGGCGACCCCGTCCTGATGGTCCACGGCAACCCGACCTGGTCCTTCTACTACCGCGAGCTGATCAAGTCGCTCAGGGGCCGCGCGCGCTGCATCGCCCCGGATCACATCGGCTGCGGCCTGTCCGACAAGCCCGGCGACGACAGGTACAGCTACACGCTCGGCCAGCGGGTCGACGACCTTGAGGCGCTCGTCGACCACCTGGGCATCGAGGAGAGGCTGACGCTGGTGGTGCACGACTGGGGGGGGATGATCGGCATGGCGATGGCGGCCCGCAGGCCCGAGCGGATCGCGCGCCTGATCATCCTCAACACGGCCGCCTTCCACCTGCCCTCGACCCGGCGCTTCCACTGGCAGCTGCGGGCCGCGCGAGACATGAAGATCGGCGCCTTCCTCGTGCGGCGCTTCAACGCATTCAGCGCAGTGGCTGCGCGGGTTTGCGTGCGCCGCGCGCCCTTGAGCCCCGAGGTCCGGGCCGCCTACACGGCGCCCTACGACACCTTCGACAACCGGATCGCGACCTTGCGCTTCGTGCAGGACATCCCGCTCGGCCCCTCGGACCCTGGCTATGACATCGTCAGCCAGACCGAGGCGACGCTGCCGTCCTTCGACGACCGCCCGGCGCTGATCTGCTGGGGGGGCGAGGACTTCGTCTTCGACCACCACTTCCTGGCTCGCTGGCGCGAGCTGCTGCCCTCGGCCGAGGTCCACGAGTACCCCGACTGCGGCCATTACGTCCTGGAAGACGCCTCGGCGGAGATCATCGCCCAGGTCCAGGGCTTCCTGGACCGCCACCCGCTCCCGGAGCCAGGCTGATGTCCGAGCGCGTCAACATCGCCGCCTACCTGCCCATGCAGGCCGCCCGCCAGCCCTACACCCCGGCGCTCTACTTCCCAGCAGGCCGCAGCCCCCAGGGGCAGGTCCTCTACAGCCACTACACCTACCGGCAGCTCGACCGCCGCAGCGACGCCATCGCCCGCGGCCTCGTCGACGTCGGGATCGGCCGCGGGACGCGCGCCGTCCTGATGGTCAAGCCCAGCCTGGAGCTCTTCGCGCTGGTCTTTGCCATGTTCAAGGTCGGCGCGGTGCTGGTCATGGTCGACCCTGGCCTCGGCCTCAAGAACCTGAAGGCCTGCCTGGCGCGGACCGAGCCCGAAGCCTTCATCGGCATCCCGGCCGCCCACGCCGCCCGCGTCGCCTTCGGCTGGGGCCGCGCCACCCTCAAGACGCTGGTCACCGTCGGCCCCAGGCTCTTGTGGGGTGGGCACAGACTCGACGCCATCGCCCGCGAGGACGAGGCCCCCTTCGAGATGGCCGACACCCGCGCCGACGAGATCGCCGCGATCTTGTACACCTCCGGAAGCACCGGCCCGCCCAAGGGCGCCGTCTACACCCACGGCAACTTCGCGGCCCAGGTCGAGGCGCTGCGCGAGATGTTCCAGATCCAGCCTGGCGACATCGACCTGCCCACCTTTCCGCTTTTTGCCCTCTTCGATCCGGCGCTGGGCATGACCACGGTCATCCCCGACATGGACGCCACCCGGCCCGCCCAGGTCGATCCCCGCAAGATCATCGAGGCCATCGAGGACTTTGGCGTCACGACGATGTTCGGCTCGCCAGCGCTGCTCAACACGGTCGGGCGCTACGGCGCGGCGCACAAGATCAAGCTGCCCACCCTCAAGCGGGTGATCTCGGCCGGGGCGCCGCTGGCCGCCCCTGTCATGGAGCGCTTCGCCGCGATGCTGCCCGAGGGCGCCCTGATCTTCCCCCCTTATGGGGCCACTGAGTCGCTGCCCGTCGCCGTCATCGACAGCGCCACGATCCTCGGCGAGACCTGGGAGAAGACCCGCGCTGGCGCGGGCGTGTGCGTCGGGAAGCCCGCCGCCGGGATCGAGGTCGCCGTCATCCCCATCTCCGACGGCCCCATCGAGGCCTGGGACGAGTCCCTGAGGGTGGCCCCCTTTGAGATCGGCGAGTTCGCGGTCAAGGGGCCCCAGGTGACGCGCGCCTACTACAACGATCCCGTGAACACGGCGCTGGCCAAGATCCCCGAGGGCAAGGAGATCTGGCACCGGATGGGCGACCTGGGCTACCTCGACGACGAGGGGCGGCTTTGGATGTGCGGGCGCAAGTCCCAGCGGGTCATCACCCCGGACAAGGTCTGGTTCACCGTCCCTTGCGAGGCGATCTTCAACGAGCACCCGGACGTCTTCCGCACGGCGCTGGTCGGCGCGAAGGTCGGCGGCCAGGAGCGCGCCGTGATCTGCGTCGAGGTCGAGGCCGAGTCCAGGGGCAAGGACCGGGAGGAGATCAAGAGGGGGCTTCTTGAGCTTGGGGCGCGCTTTGAGCGGACGCGCGGCATCGATCACGTCCTCTTCTACCCCAAGGGCTTCCCCGTCGACATCCGGCACAACGCCAAGATAAGGCACGAGGAGTTGACGGTCTGGGCGCGCAAGGAGATCTCATGAGGGCGCTGGTCACGGGAGGGGGCGGCTTTCTGGGCAAGGCGATCCTCAAGCGGCTGCTGGCCGAGGGGCACGCGGTGCGGTCGATCGCGCGCGGAGACTACCCGGAGCTGCGCGCCCTGGGCGCCGAGACGCTCCAGGGCGACCTGGCCGACCCTGGCGTCGCGACGCGCGCCGTCGAGGGCTGCGACGCGGTCTTCCACGTCGCGGCCAAGGCGGGGGTCTGGGGCGCCTTCGAGGAGTACCACAGGAGCAATGTGCTCGCGACGCAGCGGCTCATCGAGGCCTGCCTGGAGGCCGGCGTCCCCCGGCTCATCTACACCAGCACTCCGAGCGTAATTCACGGCGGAGGCGACGTGGAGGGCGTCGACGAGTCGGCGCCCTACGCCGATCACTACGAGACGCACTACCCGGCGACCAAGGCCGCCGCCGAGAAGATGGTCCTGGCCGCCAACAGCGCCCGCTTGAGCACGGTGGCGCTGCGCCCCCACCTCATCTGGGGTCCGGAGGACACCCAGCTCATCCCGAGGATCATCGATCGCGCCAGATCAGGCCGCCTGCGCCGCATCGGGGCCGAGCCCAAGCTCGTCGACTCGATCTACATCGACAACGCCGTCGACGCGCACCTGCTGGCCTGCCAGCGCCTCGGCCCCGAGGCCGCCTGCGCCGGCCGCGCCTACTTCATCACCCAGGGGGAGCCCGTCCCCACCTGGGATCTGGTCAACCGCATCCTGGCCGCCGCCGGCGCGCCCCTCGTCACCCGGACCGTCTCCCCGAAGGTCGCCTACGCCGCCGGGGCCGTCATGGAGGGCATCTGGACCCTCTTTCGCGTCAAGTCCGAGCCCCCCATGACGCGCTTCGTCGCCAGCCAGCTCTCCACCGCCCACTGGTACGACGTCAGCGCCGCCCGCCGCGACCTGGGCTTCACCCCCGCCGTCTCCATCGACGAGGGGCTCGCCCGCCTCAAGACCTGGTTCCAGTCCAACCCCTCTTGATCCCTCAAGCCCTGCGCCCCAAGCCCAGGGGCGCCTCTCCGTCTGCGCCGAGGCACAGCTACTTCACCTCGATGGGGTGCTGAATCTTGACGCTCGGTGTTGAACTCTGCCCTGTCATGGCTCACCCCCTCTCTCATCGAATCGAGGCCACGGCCTCTCCCGCAGGCCCCCTTGAGGAGCCCTGATTTGTTGAGGGATTCAGGCGTCACCCTCAGCCACGCACCCTAACACTGAACGCGCACACAGTCAACCAGAAACACCTGAAAAACGTTCAGACCCATGCCCAACGGAGCCCGATGAACACGGGATCAAACTCGTCGACACCGGCCCCGACGGGATCAAGAAATCGAGGCCGTCTTGCCTGGCGCGATCTCTGCTTTCTGGTTCAGGATCAAGCCCGCGTCGCGCGGCCGAGGGGGAGAGGGAGAGCATGAGGGTTTCGCCTGGAGCGCTGGCGCTCGGGATCGCGCTGGTGGCCGGCTGCACGGGATCGGCGGCGCTCGACACGGGCGCGCACGGGGTCGATCCGGGCCTCGACGCGGGCGCGGGGTCGGACGTCGCCGAGGCGCCAGACCTCCCCGAGGGCCATGACACCGATGTCGCGCCCTTCGACCCGGACCCGACGCCGACGATCGCCTGGAGGCGCTGCCCCTTCTCCACGGGCGGTGGCGGCCAGGACGTGGAGTGCGCGGACGTCGCGCTGCCGCTGGATTGGGGCGCCGTCGACGGGCCGCAGCTCGACGTCTTCCTCAAGCGCGTCCCCGCGCAGGGCGAGCCCAGGGCCTCGGTCTGGCTCCTGAGCGGCGGGCCAGGGGGCGCCGGCGACGCGATGGAGGAGGTCGCGCGGCTGCTGGGCGAGCGCGACGAGGGTCTGGAGTTCTACCTGCCGGACCACCGCGGCGCGGGTCGCTCGGGGCGCCTGAGCTGCCCGGCGCAGGAGCGGTCGACGGGGCCGGGCAGCTCGGAGATCACCGACGAGGAGTGGCCCGCCTGCCTCGACAGGCTGAGCGAGGATCACGGCGCGGGGCTGGGGCAGTTCACGGCGACGGCGGCGGCCATGGACCTCGGGGCGCTGATCGCGGCGACCTCGCAGCGGCGGGGCTTGCCGGTCATCGTCCTGGGGCTCTCCTACGGGACCTGGTGGGCGCACCGCCACGCGCAGCTCTTCCCCGAGCAGCCCGCCGCGCTCGTCCTCGACTCGATCTGCCTGCCGGGGTTGTGCGATCTGACCACCTACGACGAGGGCTTTGACGAGACAGGCCGCGCGCTGCTGGCCCGCTGCGCCGACGATCCGCGCTGCCGAGGTCGCTTCGAGGACGAGCCCGAGGCCACGCTGGCGCGGGCGCTCGACGGCCTGGACGCTGGGCTGTGCCCAGGCGCCGTGGCGCTGGGCCTGGATCGGCGCACGGCGCGGCGGGTGCTGGCGGCCCTGCTGACGGACTGGGAGCTGCGCGCCCTCATCCCGGCCATCGCGCTGCGCCTGGATCGGTGCTCGGAGGCCGACGTGGCGGCGCTGTCCCAGCTGGCGCGGGTCTTCGGCCTGGGCCGCCCGCCCTTCAGCGAGCCCTCGCTCTTCTCCCCCGTCCTCAACCACCACATCGGCCTCTCCGAGATGTGGGCCGACCCCTCCCCCTCGCCGGAGGAGCTGGCGCGCCGCAGCCATGAGGCGCTGATCTCGCCGGACGCCACCCTCGATCTGATCGCGCTCCGGGAGCGCTGGCCGCGCTACGCCCCCGATGCGCTGGCCGGCGCCTGGGCCAGCGTCCAGGTCCCCATGCTGATGCTCAACGGGAACCTCGATCCCCAGACGCCGCTGTCCATCGCGGCGCCCGCCGCCGAGGCCTTCAGCGCCCCCGGCCAGACCTTCATCGAGATCGACGGCGGCGGTCACGCCGCGATTTTCCAGGCCCCGACCGAGGGGGGCGGCTCTTGCGGACTGGAGCTGATCTCGGCCTTCCTGCGGGAGCCGGGCGCGCCGCTGGATCGCGGCTGCCTCGGGCGGCTGCGCGCGCTGGACTTCGACGGCGATCCGCGCGCCGCGCGGTGGATGCTGGGCTCAAGCGATCCCTGGGGCGGAGGGCAGGAAAAGTCCGCGGTCGATCTGACGCGGCCGGCGGGGCTGTGGAGGGTCCTGGCGGCCTTCCGCACCCTGGGCGGGCGTTGATTTCGGCGGGAGGATGTTCACATTGGGCGGGCTGCGCCTGGACCCGGTCGACCACGATCCTCCGAACGCGGGCCAATCTTCAATAAGAACAAACACATGCAGAGCGGCTTGAAACACATCCACACCTCGGACGCCTTGACGCTGGTGGCCCGCACCGCCCGGCGCGACCTGTGGGACAATACGGATTCGCCCCTGACGGCCTTGTTCAAAGGCGCCTTGTGGGTCGGCGCAGGCTACTCGTGCATCTCGTCCGTCCTGGCGCTGACGATCCCGTGGCTGCTCAAGCACCGCCAGCCTCAGAGCGTCCGCAACCGCAGGCCGCTGTACAACACGGGCTGGGACACCGTGCACCACATCATCTCCCGCGTCGCCGCGTTTGCGCCGGGCGCTCAGGTCGAGGTGCGGCACCTGGCCGACGTGAGCGCCGATCCGGCCTGGGGGTTGAGGGTCGAGGTCGGCCCCGACGAGGTGCTTCAGATCCGCCTGGACGTCGACGAGGCCGGCAAGGGTCCGCGGCTGACGGCGCTGATCGAGTGGTCCGGCGTCGGGCTCATCCGATACAACCCGGCGGCCTTGGCGGGCCCGTGGTCGAGCACCGACGGCGGCCTCCAGACGCGGGATCTGAGCGGGAGGGGCGGGCTGCACTTTCGAGGGCGGATAGACCACGGCGCGATGGCCGCCGATCAAGTCCCCGTCGAGGTCGGGCGCTGGTTCGGTGAGCTGATCCTGGCCACCGGCCACGGCCCACGGCTCGCCGTGGCGCCCTCGGGGGCCTCGGCCACCCTGACGCGCGCGACGCGCGATCCGAACGCGCTGGCCGCCTCGACGGGGCGCAAGAGCACGATATTGACGCCCTCGCACCCCCTCGTGGCGCAGCCCAGGCCCTTGGATCGGGCCTGGGCCTGGCTGGCCAGCTTCTTCGCCAAGGATGTCATCGTCGTCGGGATGCTCCTGAACATGTTGATGACCTCGACCTTCATCATGGTGGGCGAGAACTCCACCCTCTTCATCCTGATCCCGATGTGCGTGACCCTTCTTGGGATCGTGTGGTGGATGGGCATGAGCGCCTACGGTCGGGCGAGCAGGCCCTCGGATCCGCGCGAGGCGCTCGTGCTCGACGGCACGAGCTTCGGGATCGAGGGCGGCGCGCGGGTTGATCTGAGCCGCCCCTTCAACGTCGAGCTGACGCGCTCGGCCACCGCCCGCGCGCCTGCGGTCGGGATCGAGGTGCGTCAGAAGGGCGAGGATGGCGCGGTCCGGAGCGTGGCCTTTCAGGTGAGCGCCAAGGACACGGCCGCGCTCCAGTCGATCCCGGCGCTGGACCGTTCGACGGCGTGGCTGTCGACCGGCGCGCTCAAGGCGTGGGTGTGGCCCGCGCTCCAGAGCCACGCCCTGCTGCACGGCGCCAGGATCCCCTGGGATTTCGAGTAGACCCCGCGCGACTGGTTCTATCATCAAGGAGACACCGTGAAACCCAACTGGTTCGTCGCCTACCCCATCGAGGGGAGAGGCTGGTTCGATGCTTTGATCGCGCGCACCCCCGAGGGCCTGAGGACCTTCGCCGTCGAGGATCTGCACTTGACGGTGGCCTTCATGAGCGGGGTCGACGAGGCCAGCGCCCGTCGTGGCTGGGCGGCGGCGGTGGCGTCCCCGCCCGCGCCGGTCGAGGTGAGCTTTGGCCCGATCATGCCCTTCGGCAACCCGAAGCAGCCCTCGGCCTTTGCGCTGACGATCGCCCAGGGCCGCGAGGCGGTCTGCGAGGCGCTGACGGGGTGCGGCGCGGCGGTCCTCCGGGCGGCCTCCTGCCCCCCGGATCGCTACAAGGAGCCGCGGCCGCACGTCACCGTCGCGCGCCCGCCTCTGCGCCCCACGCTGGCCGATCAGATGATCGGCGAGGCGTGGGCCGGCAACACCGAGCCGCCCGTCGTCGCGATCCAGCTCGACAGGCTGGCGCTCTACACCTGGTCGGATGACCGACGAAACAACCAGTTCAAGATCGTCGAGGCGATCCCGCTTAGGCTCGCCTAAGCGGCCTGGGCGCTTGAGGAGGAGGAAGATATGGGGTGGGCCAGCGCCTACATGGAGCAGCTCAGAGAGGGTCGGACGGTGTCCTTCAGGCCACGGGGGCACTCGATGTCCCCGAAGATCGAGTCGGGCCAGCTGTGCACCGTCGCGCCCGTGGAGCCCGAGGCGCTCTGCGTCGGGGACATCGTGCTTTGCAAGGTCAAGGGCGCGGAGTATCTGCACTTGATCAAGGCGATCCAGGGCCAGCGCTTCCAGATCGGCAACAACCGGGGTCTCATCAACGGCTGGGTGGGGCCTGGGGCCATCTTCGGGCGGCTCGTCAAGGTCGAGGCTTGAGGCGCGCTCCGTCGCGAGGGCGCTCACGCGGGCTCTGATCGGGCCAGGGGGGCGGGTCGCGCTGAATCTTTGACGACTGGATCGCGCGGCGAGGGTTCGTGTTATATTCTCCCCCGGTCGGCGCTCGTTCGCTGCCCGGGAGAGATCCTGGTTGGTGGGTCGACCTGAGCGGCGACGTAGGATCGGAGCGACCATGAAGGAGTCAGACAAGCAAGGCGGGCTCTCCAACGCCGAGTGCGCCGAGGTCCTTCGGGCCATGGGCAACGAGACGAGGTTGAGCATCCTGCGGGCCTTGTTCGAGCGCGAGCGGAGCGTCTCGGAGCTCTGCGAGGCTCTCTCGCTTGAGCAGCACTTCGCCTCGCGCCACCTCGCGGTCCTGCGCCACGCTGGCCTCGTCCGGACTTGCCGCGACGCCCAGCGCGTCATCTACTCCCTGCACCCCAGCGTCCGAAACGACCTCGCCGGTAACGGCGCCATCAACCTGGGCTGCTGCGAGCTGCGCTTCCCCAGCGACGACCTGGGCGCGGATCCCTCGGCCTGAGCGGCCTGCGCGCACTTTCGCCTTGACGATCCAGCGCCGACGAAGCTACTTTTCCTGAATCGACTCCACCCCTTGCGCGGCGCGCTCTCGATCGTTTGGCCGCCTCTCGCCATGCCATGTTTGAGTGGGTGACACACGGTCTCAAGATGCGAAAATCCGCATGTACACAAAAGCACATAGGCGCGGTGATTGCGCTGGCCTTCCTGATCCTGTCGACGCGAGCGCAGGCGCAGGAGGGATCTTCGGGCAAGCCGGAGGCCAGCGCGGGCTTTCAAGATGGGTTCTTCATCCTGAGCGAGGACGGCCTGTTCTCGCTCAAGGCGAGGTTCATGGGGCAGCTCAGGCTGGATCTGGAGCAGCCCGGCGAGGAGGGCGCGGATCTGGAGGGGGCCTTTCGGATCCGGCGGGGTCGCGCGGTGTTCAGCGGCAGGGCTCTGGATCCTGCGCTCTCGTGGAAGCTGCAGCTTGGCTTTGAGCAGGGCGAGGTGTCGCTGAAGGATCTCTACGCTGATTGGGCGGTGTCCGAGTCGCTGCGCTTGAGGGCGGGTCAATGGAAGCGGCCCTTCTCGCGGCAGTTCCTCACCTCGGGATTCGACCTGGAGATCATCGATCGCGCCATCACGCACAACTTCTTCGAGGTGAGCCGCGACATCGGCCTCGCGATCCACAACGGCACGCCGGCGGGGGTGGAGTACGCCCTGGGGGTCTTCAACGGCACCGGGGACGGCGCGCGGCTCTCGGGCGAGGTGGCCGTCGATCCGGTCACGGGAGAGGGAGACATCGTGGGGGGGAAGTTCAGCAATGTGCCCAGGCGGCTTCACCCGATGGTGGTGGGGCGGCTGGCGTGGAACCAGGAGGGCATGGACGGGTACAGCGAGGCGGACTTGAAGGGCGGCGATCTGCGCGTGGCGGTGGGGGCCAGCGCGCTGGCGGACTTCGACGGCGACAACGACGACGCCTCGACGCTCCAGGCCGAGGTGGACTTCGCGCTCAAGGTGCACGGGTTCTCGGCCACGGGCGCCGCCTACGCGGCCACGGCCCAGACGGAGGGCAGCTTCAAGAGCCAGGAGCTTGACGCCACCGGCTTCCACGTCCAGACCGGCGTCGTCCTGGCGCAGATGTTCCAGCCGACGGCGCGCTTCGCGCTGATCGTGCCCGAGGGTCCGGACAACGATCTGCGAGAGATCACGCTGGGCTTCTCGGTCTACGTCTACGAGCACGATCTGAAGCTGCAGCTCGACGCCAGCCAGCTCTCGACGCAGAGCCCGGATGGCGACGTCGACGATCTCAGAGTCCGCACCCAGCTCCAGCTGGCGTTTTGAGGAGCGGCGACGATGCGAAGCTCAACAGCGTGTCTGGCGGCGGCGATCCTGATCATCGGCGGCTGCAAGGGAGGCGGCGACGGAGGTCAGCGGCTGATGTTGACCGGTTCGAGCACGGTGGCGCCGCTGGCGACGGAGATCGCGAGGCGCTTTGAGGCCCGGCACCCAGGCGTGCGGGTGGACGTGCAGATGGGGGGGTCATCCCGGGGTATGGCGGACGCCCGCCAGGGGTTGTGCGACATCGGCATGATGTCGCGGGCCTTGAAGCCGGGGGAGGAGGATCTGACCGCGACCACGATCGCGCACGACGGCATCGGGATCATCGTCCACGCGGACAACCCGGTCGCGGCGCTGGAGCGGGAACAGATCATCGGCATCTACAAGGGCGCCATGACGAGCTGGGCCGAGGTCGGAGGCGGCCAGGGGGCGATCACGGTGGTGAACAAGGCCGAGGGTCGCTCCACGCTGGAGCTCTTCCTGGAGCACTTCGGGCTCAAGAACAGCGAGGTCAAGGCGCACGTGGTCATCGGCGACAACGAGCAGGGCGTCCTGACGGTGGCGGGCAACCCCAACGCCATCGGCTATGTCTCGATCGGGACGGCGGAGAGCGACGTAGCCCACGGCGTGCCCATCAAGCTGGTTCGGCTCGGCGAGGTCGAGGCCAGCTCGTCGAAGGTGAAGGCCGGCTCCTACCCGCTCTCGCGGCCCCTCAACCTTGTCACCGGCGCCAGGACTTCGAAGCTGGCTCAGGAGTTTATCGCCTTCGCCAGCTCGGCGGAGGTCAAGGATCTGGTCCAGGGAGCGTATTTTGTCCCACCGACGCCCTGAGGGCCTGCTGATCGGCGCGCTGTGGGGGGCGGGGGCGCTCTCTGGGGTGATCGTCGCGATGATCGCGGCCTTCCTGGTGGTGGAGTCGATGGACATCCTGAGCAGGCTGGGGATCCCGCGCTTCTTCACCGACGGCGCGTGGCATCCGACAGAGGGTCGCTACGATCTCAGCGCCATGGCGCTGGGGACCTTGTGGGCCAGCGCCGGCGCGGTGGCGCTGGCGACCCCGCTCGGGGTGATCTCGGCGCTCTTCTGCCGCCATTACGCCCCGCCGAGGCTCGGTGCGATCTACGCTCGGATGATCGAGGTGCTGGCCGGCGTTCCCTCGGTGGTCTACGGGCTCTGGGGGTTGACGGTCCTGGTGCCGCTGATCGGGCGCATCAGGCCGCCCGGCGCCAGCCTGCTGGCCGGGATCTTGATCCTCGGGCTGATGATCCTGCCGACGATCGCGCTCTTGTGCGACGCGGCCGTGCGCGCCGTCCCCGTCGAGCTGGTCCGGGGCGCGGCGGCGCTGGGCCTGTCGCGGTGGTCCACCGTGCGCGGGGTCGTCCTGCCCTCGGCGCGGCCTGGCCTCCTGGTCGGCGTCCTGCTCGGCGCGGGGCGAGCCTTCGGCGAGACGATGGCCGTCCTGATGGTCTGCGGCAACGTCGTCCAGGCGCCCTCCGGCCTCTTCGCGCCGATGCGGACCCTGACGGCGAACATTGCGCTGGAGATGGGCTACGCGCTGGGCGATCACCGCGCCGCGCTCTTCGTCAGCGGCCTCCTGCTGCTGATCATGGCCACGGCGCTGGTTGCGGCGGCGGACCTCACCGGCCGGAGGCGCGCCCATGCCTGATCGCGCCGACGCCGCCGGGATCGCCCCGCCGCGCGCCCGTTGGGGCGACAGGATCGCGGCGGCGCTGGTGTGGTCGGGCGCCGCCTGCGTCGCTGCGGTGTTCCTGCTGCTCATCGGCGACCTCGTCTGGCACGGCGTCGGCCAGCTCTCCTGGGGCTTCCTCACGGGCAGCCCCGAGCGCTCCGGCCGCGAAGGGGGCATCCTCCCCATCCTCACCTCCACGCTCTTGATCCTCTCGGTCTGCCTCGCCGTCTCCGTCCCCCTCGGCGTCGGCACGGCCGTGCTCCTGTCGGAGTTCACCCCGAGGGGGGGTGTGACCGGCAGGCTCATCCGGCGCAGCCTCGACGTGCTGGCCGGGGTGCCGTCGATCGTCTTCGGGCTCTTCGGCAATGCGCTCTTCTGCCACGCGCTCGGGCTGGGCTTCTCCATCCTGAGCGGCGGGCTGACCTTGAGCTGCATGGCGCTGCCGCTGATCATCCGCTCCACCGAGGAGGGCCTGCGGGCCGTCCCTGACGACATCAGGAGGGGCGCCGCGGCCCTGGGCATCTCGCGCGCCTCCTCGCTGGCGATCTTGCTGCCGGCGGCGGCGCCGGGCTTGTCCGCGGGCCTCGTGCTGGGCATCGGCCGCGCGCTGGCCGAGACCGCGGCGCTGCTCTTCACCAGCGGCTACGTCGACCGCATGCCCTCGTCCTTGATGGACTCTGGCCGCGCGCTCTCCATCCACATCTACGACCTGTCCATGAACGTCGCGGGCGGCAAGGCCAATGCCTACGCCTCGGCCCTCGTCCTGGTGAGCTTGCTGCTGGCCATCAACCTGACGGTGGCGCAGATCACGCGCCACCTGCACCGAGGGGGCGCCGACGCGTGACCAGGAACCTCGACGCGAGACCCCAAGCCCCGCCCCAGAGCGGCGGCGATCCGACCTCGGACGACCTCGTCCTCCAGGCCCTCGGGCTGGGCCTGCGCTACGGATCCCGCGACGCCTTCCGGGGGATCACCCTGGGCGTGCGGCGAGGCCGCGTCCTGGCCCTCGTCGGCCCCTCGGGGTGCGGAAAGACCAGCTTCTTGAGCTGCCTGAACCGGATGACGGATCTGCTGCCGCGCTGCGCGATCGAAGGCCAGGTGCGCCTCAACGGGCAGGACATCCACGCGGAGGGCTTTGACGTGGTGGGGCTGCGCCGCCGCGTCGGGATGATCTTTCAGCGCCCCAACCCCTTCCCCATGTCCATCCGGCGCAACCTGGAGTTCCCCCTGCGCGAGCACGGCGTTCGCGACAAGGACACTCTGGAGGGCACCCTGGAGGCCGCCCTGAGCGACGTCGGGCTCTGGGGTGAGGTCAAGGATCGCCTCGAAACCTCGGCGCTGGCCCTCTCCGGCGGCCAGCAGCAGCGCCTGTGCCTCGCGCGGGCGCTGGCCCTCAAGCCCAGCGTGCTGCTGATGGACGAGCCCTGCAGCGCGCTGGACCCCCTCTCCAGCGGCGTCGTCGAGGATCTCATCGACGGCCTCCGAGAGCGCTACACCGTCGTCGTCGTCACCCACAACCTCGCCCAGGCCCGGCGGCTGGCCGACGAGGTCGCGGTGTTCTGGTTCCAGGAGGGCTGCGGGAGGGTCATCGAGCATGGCCCCGTCGACCAGATCTTCGGCGCGCCGCGCTCCGAGGTCACGGCCGCCTACGTCAACGGCATGCGCGGCTGAGGTGGGCCGCTCAAGACCCCTCTCGGGAGCTGCGCCTACCGGGAGATCCTGAGGCCGCGCCGTCGAAGCCCATGATAAGTAGGGACAGCTGGGCTCGAACCAGCGGACTTCGGCTTATGAGGCCGACGTGATGGCCAACTTCACCATGTCCCCTTGAGCGCCGCCGGTCGACCTGGTCGGCGCTGATGAGCCGGACAGAGAGCAGCGATCGTGCCGATGACCGACGTCGGCCGCCCTGATCGCCATGGACCTCGATGACACCGGCATCCCGCCCAGGAAGAGGCTACGGGCGGCGAGTGCGCGCACTCGCCGGGATTCTCAAAGGCTATCCGATGCGCGCGGCGCGAGGCCATCGGCCCGGCGCTTTGACAGCGCCCAAGGCGAGCGGGATAGTGGGGGGGTCGGGGGCTTGAGCGGGCGAGGGCCAATGAAGAACATGAGTGGCGGCGCGATCTTGTGGCTGTGTGGCGTGGTCGCGGCGGTGTCGGGCTGCCCGTCGGAGCCACCCGAGCCAGCGCCGGAGGTTGACGCGGGTTGCGCGGGCGCGGGCTGCGATCAGGAGGACGCCACCGAGCCCGAGGCGGCGCCGGACGCCTCGGTCGGAGACGCGACGATGGGCGACGTCCCAGACGGGAGCGAGCCCGACGCGCTCGAACCCCTGGCGTGCCCGGAGAGCGCCGTCGAGATCGAGGGGCGGTGCGTGCCGGAGGCCTTCCTGATTCAGGAGGGCGCGCCCGTGACGACGTGCCCCGAGGTGCGCTCGCCCCTGGGTCGTGAGGCCGAGCCCGACTGCACGCGCGGCTGCCGCGGGCCGCAGACGCCTGCGGGGATGCAATGGTCAGGGGCGATCGGCGAGCCGATCCACGCGCCCGTGCTGGGGGTCGTCCTTGAGGTGATCGACGATCTGCCGGGCCGCCCTGAGGACGCGGGGCTCCTTGAGGCGGCCTGCCTGGCGGTCGAGGGGCTGGGCCATTGCTGCAACCTCGGAGACGGCGAGGGCAACAGAGTGTCCCTGCTGGACCGCAAGGGGCGCACATGGACGGTGTCGCATCTGGCGCGAGGGGGAGCGGGCGTCATCCCTGGGCAGGTGGTGCAGGCCGGCCAGGTGATCGGGCGGCTGGGAGACTCCGGGGCGACCTGCGCGGAGGGGGGCGAGGCGGGCCGGGTGCACGTGGGGGTCGTGAGGCGCGGGCTGGCCGTGGACGCCTCGGGGTGCCTGGTGGGGCTCTTCGGCGATGGCGCCGAGCCGGGGGCCTGCTTCGACGCCGACGGCGACACCTACGGCGTCGGCCAGGGGTGCGACGCCGACGACTGCGACGACGCCGAGCCGCTCTTGCAGTCCTGGACGGCGCGGCGCGACCGCTGCCTGGGGGCCGACGGGGCAGACCAGGCTTGCGCGGATCGGGACGGCGACGAGCTCTTCGCGGGGCCGGAGTGCCCGTGGCCCGATGAGGACTGCGACGACTTCGACGCCGAGGTCAGCGGCGGGTGCGTCAGGACCGCGTGCGCGTGCTTCGAGGGGGTGTGCTGCGACGGCTGCCAGTTCTTGTCGGCCGAGACGACCTGCGCCGCGGGTCAGCGCGTCGAGTACCTGTGCCTGGAGGGCGAAGGGTGCGGCGACGACGTGTTCGCGCGCTTTGAGGATCGGCGGTGTTCGGGCCGCAGCGCGCAATGCGATGGGGCGCTGGTGCCCAACGAGCCCGAGCGGATCAGGGCGTGCACGGACGAGCTGCGCTGTCAGGCGGGGAGCCCGATCTGCGCCTTCGACGAGGCGTGCGCCCGGCAGTGCGAGGGGGACGGCGGCTGCGCCGCCGATCAGTTCTGCGATCAGGGATTTTGTGTGGGAGATGTATGCCTTCAGGGAAGCCGATTCTGCGTGGGCAATGAGGTGAGGCGGTGCCTGGACAACGGGGGCGGCTCGGAGGCGGTCGAGGGGTGCGCCTTCGGGTGCGTCGAGGGGGCCTGTCGAGCCTGCCCGGACAACCTGTGTCAGCGCCTCGACCTGCCAGACGGCGATCACTGCGAGGGCGACGCGCGCGTCACCTGCCAGTCCAGCCAGGGGTGTCGGCTCCAGGTGGGCGGCGAGGTTTGCGAGGGCGGCGCGCCGCGCTGCAGCCAGGGGGGATGCGTCGGGTGCCTGTCGGCCTCGGACTGCCCGTCGGTGTTGCAGCGGTGCGACGAGGCGAACCGCTGCGAGTGTCGCCACGAGTGCGAGGCCGGGCAGGTCGGCTGCGTGGACGCGGATCTCCAGTGGGTGTGCGCGGAGGACTCGGGGGGGTGTCGCCACAGAGTCCTTGCGCCTTGCGGGGCGCAGGAGGTCTGCGACGCGGGGGCCTGCGTGGGCTTCTGCCCGGCGAACTTCTGTCAGGACACCGGGCGGACCGAGGGTGCGGCGTGCGATGGGGACTCGCGGGTGGTGTGCGGGCAGGAGGGCGAGTGCGGGATCGAGGTGGAGCGCGCGCGGTGTCGCGGAGAGACGCGGCGGTGCTTCGAGGGGAGCTGCGTGGCCTGCAACGCGAACGCCGACTGTCGCTCCTCGCGGCAGCGCTGCGTCGATCGCGCTTGTGTCTGCCTGGACACCTGCGAGCAGGGGGAGGTGGGCTGCCTGCTGTCGGATCAGCGCTTCGTGTGCGAGCAGGACAGCGAGGGTTGCTTCTTCAGACGCACGGAGGATTGCGGCGACAACGGGCTGTGCGTGGACGGCCAGTGCGAGCTCAACTGCGGCGACGGCTACTGCGACGCGATCGGGCTGGGCGACGGCGAGGTCTGCGACGGGGCGCGTCGGGTCGAGTGCGGCCAGCGCAACGGCTGCAACATCGAGCGGACGTGGCAGGAGTGTGGCTGCGGGTGTACGGCGGGGGCTTGCGATCCTTGCCCCGAGCCGGACGGGCCGATGATCATCATCGGGACGGGGGAAGAGGGCTTCGAGGCGCTGGAGGACGGCGCGGTCGTGCACATCTTCCGAGGCTTCCAGGGCGGCCACCACGTCTTCGGGGCGGTGCGGGCCTTGAACCTGGCCAACCCGCAGTTGACCCAGCAGGTGTGGCGGGTCTCCGAAGGGAACAGGGAGCTGGCCTTCTGGTCGATCACGCGCTCGCTGAGGCCGGCTGGGGAGGCTCACGAGCATCTGGGTGAGACGGTGCAGTTCTTCTTCGGGACGGACCCTGAGACTCTGAACGGGTTGAGGGTCGTGCTGGAGTTGACGATGACGACGACGACCAGCCTCGTCCTCCACGACGAGGTGGAGATCGAGCTGGCCTGGCCCTGAGCCTCGGATCGAGAGCCTCGGATCGAGAGCCCCGGATCGAGAGCCTCGGATCGAGATATGGGGCCCAGCCCGAGGACTTCGGGGCGATCGTAGCCTCGGGCGGCTGCGCCGCTTGCCACGGACGCCAGTGATTCACTACTCTGAGGGTGGTCCAGAACACGCACACCCAGAACAGAGCGCCCTTGATGCTCGCCTACTGCCCCAATTGCCTGACAAACCTCGATGATGATGCCGAGTTCTCATGTCGGCGCTGTGGGATGGCCCGGCCATCCGGCGGGATCTGGCCTCGGGATGTCTACCTCGGGGAGATGGTCGACAACGGCAAGTACAAGGTCGAGCAGATCCTGGGCAGCGGCGGCTTCGGCAAGGTCTATCAGGTGCGCCACACGATGCTCCAGGACCGCACCTTCGCGATGAAGGTGCTCAACGCCTCGATGGCCGGCGATCAGGCCGCCGAAGGCGAGTTTCTGCAAGAAGTACGAATACTTATGGACCTGGATCACCCCAACATCGTGGACTGCTACGACGTGGGGCGGCTGTCGACCGGGGCGCTCTTCTTGAGGATGGAGCAGATCAAGGGTCAGGGGATCCACACGGCGATCCTGCCGCCGACGGTGCTCTTCAACGGGGAAAGGACGGCGCGGGTGGGCCAGCAGGTCGCCTCGGCGCTGGCCGCGGCGCACCGGCTCGGGATCCTGCACCGGGACCTGAAGCCGGCCAACATCCTCCTGCTCAAGGACGACGAGATCCGGGTGATCGACTTCGGGATCGCCAAGGTGATCGACGCCCAGGATCAGCACCTGTCTCGGGTGATCGGGACGCCGGACTTCATGGCCCCTGAGCAGTTCACGCCCGGCCAGGCCATCGACGGCCGCCTGGACGTCTACCAGCTCGGCGCCGTGCTCCACACCCTCCTGACGGGCCGCCCGCCCTACTGGGAGCGCACCGCCGACACGACGCAGCGCGCCTTGATGTTGACGGCCCGCCGGCAGGAGGAGCGCATCGGCCAGCAAGGCCCCTGCCCCAGCGCCCAGCGCCCCGAGATCGCCGAACGCTGGCCGGAGCTCGACAGCCTCGTCAGCGCCATGCTCTCGACCGAGCCGCACCGGCGCCCGACGGCCCAGCGCGCCGCCGACCTCTTCGCCGCCCTCCTGAGCGGCGTCTCCATCGCCGCCGAGGATCTCGGGAGCCTCTCCCCCCAGGACGGCCCGCCGCCGGAGGCCACCCCTGCCCTGGCGCAGAACGCCGAGCAGCCGTCCCCAGAGCGCCCCGCCCCGACGCTCCACCAGCCCACCCCGACTCCCCCCCCCATCGACGCCACGACCCAGATCGTGACCCACCGCGTCACCTTCGGCGCCCAGACCCCTCGCCAGATCACGACGCCCTTCGAGCGCCGCGTCGCGATCATGTCCTTCACCAACGGCGGCCCGCCCGAAGACGGCTACCTCGCCGAGGGCCTGACCGAAGACCTGACCGATCTCGTGTCGATGGCGCCGTCGATCCGCGTCAGGCCCCGCGGCGTCGTCGAGGCCCTCGACCCCGCCGTGGCCGCCGACCCCAAGAGCGCGGGCCAGGCCCTGGAGGTGGCCTGGCTCGTCGAAGGCTCCGTGCGCCGGATGGGCGATCAGATCCAGATCCGCGTGCGGCTGATCTCGGTCGACGAGGGCTTCCAGCAGTGGGCCCAGCGCTTCCGATGCACGACCGAGGACATGTTCGACATCAGCGACGAGATCGGGGCCGCGATCATCGGGGCGCTCTCGACCGAGCCCAGCGCCCAGGTCACCCGCGCCTCAGCGCCGCCGAACGCCGCCGCCGTCGATCTCTTCCTGCGCGCCCGCCACTCCCTGCGCGAGAACTGGCACGACGACACCACCGAGGCCGTCACGCTCTTCGATCAGGCCCTCCAGGCGGCCCCCGGCGACCCGCAGATCCTGGCACAGGCCGCCGTGGCCAGAGCCCGGCTCGCCTTCAAGCGCGGCGGCGGCGTCAACGCGGTGCCCGAAGCCCGCGTGATGGCCGAGCAGGCGGCTGCGGCCGCGCCGACGCGCTGCGAGCCGCGCTACGCCCTCGGGCTCGTCCACTACCTGGAGGGCGACCTGGACAGCGCGGTCAAGTGCCTCTATGAGGCGCTGGACCGCTCGCGCGCCTACCCGGAGGCCCACGACCTGCTCGGGCGGCTCCTGCTGGACAGAGGCCCCATCGACGAGGCCGTCAAGCAGCTCCGCCGCGCCCTGGAGCTCGATCCAGGGATGTTCAACGCCCGCTTCGACGTCGCCCGCGGACACGCGCTCCTGCGCCAGTGGGATCGCGCCGGCGTCATGCTCGTGACCGACACGGAGGCCGGCCTCACCGGCACCCTGAGCCAGCTCCTGCGGGTCCGCTTCGCCATGTGGCGCCGCGCCCCCCTGCCCGAAGACGAGGTCGACCCACCCGAAAACCCCAGCCACGAGATCGAGCGCATGGTCGACGTGCTGTGCGAGGTCCGCCGGACCAACGCGCTCTCCGACGCCCACCGCGCCTGGCTCCTCTCCGTGACCGAAGGCCAGGGAAACGCGCGCTTCAAGACCCTCTTCTACCAGTACCAGGCCGAGGTGGCCGCCTACCTCGGCGAGCGAGACGCCTGCATCCGGGCCATCGAGTCCGCCCTCGTGCTGGGCCTGTCCGACATCGTCTGGATGCACCGCTGCCCGCTCTTCGACGCCCTGGCCGACGACGCGCGCCTCATCACCCTGCGCCGACGACACCCCGAGCACGAACGCCACATGGCCGCCGGGACGCTCAACCTGACAGCCCTGGGCGGGCTCTGACCTTCGGCGGATCGATCAGCGCGACGATCTCGGTCAGCCCCTCCGGCGTCCGGAAGACCAGCCCGCTCTGCCCCGTCGAGATCGCTGCCGGCGGCGATGGCGTGCTGGCGAAGCCGCGCGAGGATCGTCTGGATCAAGCTCCATCGATTCGCGTCACCCTCCTTGAGCGGTGCCCGGCTTGAGCCCGCTCAAGGCAACGACGTCGCTCACCACCGGCTGGAGACAGCCAGCGACCAGCCGCGCAGCGCGCCGCCCTCGCTGCCATCCTCGTCCACGACCTCCAGCACCCAGCGCCCGTTGGCCGCCTTGTCAGCCGCCGGCGCCTCGATCACGAAGCGACCCCCGAAGGCGCTGTCCTCACCCCGGCTCCACAGCGCGATCCGCTGACCCTCAGGATCGATCAGCGTGATCCTCAAGTCCCCCTTGTCGCCGTGATCCAGCTCAACCTCCACCTCCACGGCCTCCCGGTGCGCCCCGAGGCCGTACACCACGACCTCGCTGCGCAGCTCGCCGCGCACCTCGACCCCGACCTTGGCCTCGGCTCGACCCCGCATCCAGGCCGGCACGCACAAGCCCTCGACCTCCTGCGTGCACACCAGCCCCTCCGTGCAAGCCCCGTCGATCCCGCAAGCGTCGCCCTCACCAGCCCGAGGGCGCTCATCGCGGCACTTGCCCACCTGACCCTCACCCTCGGGGATCCCCGCGCAGCTCCAACCCGTCGCGCAGGCCGCGTCCGAGGTGCAGTCGAGGTCCAGGCCCAGATCCCGGATCCTGCCCAGCGCCACCGGCCCCACATGCGACAGCCCGGCGAGCTGATCGAGGCTGACCAGGGGCCGCGCGCCCACGATGGCCTCCAGCGCCCGCACATCCAGCCCGGCGGCCGCGTCGAGCTCCTGCGCCGAGAGCGTGTTGACCGCGTGAAGCGCCGCGATCGACTCCGACGCCGTAAAGGGCACCCCGTCAAAGACCCCCACCACGTCGTTCGGCTCAGGCGTCCACCCCGCCCCCATGACGTAATCCATGATCAGCGCCACGGTCGCCTCGCCCACCCCGTGGACCTCGACCACCTCCATCACCCCCCCGAAGGCCCTGTCGTCGCGGGTCGACAGCCGACCGTCGCGCCCCGCCCGCCAGGCCACCAGCGCCTCGGCCGCGCGCGACGAGACTCCGACCTCCTCCTTCAGCACCGCCTCCGTCGTCGTCGGATCGTTGAGGAAGCCCAGGAAGCCCAGCGCCGACGCGACCCCCTCCTGCCGATCCTCGACCGGGCGGACAGGCACGCGCCGCTCCGACTCCGCCGCCGTCACATCGACGGGCTCGGAGACACAGCCGGACGCCGAGGTCGACAGCACGACAAGAGCAATAAAAACATGGAGATACGAGATGTTGTACACGGTTGCCTCAAAAGGCCGCGGGTGAGCGCGGACCATCAAGGCAGGGCGGGGTGCAGAAGCCACTGGCCTTTGAGGCCAGTTTGTTTTACGTCGAGAGCTTGAAGCTCAGGGACGGGGCGTCACCACCGACCAGGGCTGGTCGGTTCGTTTTGCGCGCCTGCAATCTGGGGCGTGTTCTAGATCCTCGTGCGCTGAAGATCAAGCCCAAAATGGGGGGCAGCGACGGGTTTGAGGCGCCCACGCAAAGACGCCGCCGCAGGCCGGCGGCGGTGGCCCCTCGACATCCCCCAGGCGGGGCAGTACAAGGGCCTTCGAGTCAAGGGGGGGCCATGATCGACGACGTGAGATTCTTCGCAACCGCAGCCCGAGGCACGGAGGCGGCTCTGTTCGACGAGATCAGCGCGATGGGGCTGTCGTCGCCCCAGGTCGAGCGCGGGGGGGTCTCCTTCGAGGGGGGGTTGGCCGCCGCCTATCGGGCCTGCTTGTGGAGCCGGGTGGCAAGCCGGGTCCTGCTGCCGCTGGCCTCCTTCGAGGCCACGGACGGGGACACGCTCTACGATGGGGTCGTCGAGATCTCCTGGATCGACCACCTGGGCCCGAGGCAGACGCTGGCGGTGAGCGTGGCCGGGGAAAGCAGCTCGCCCGGGCTGAACAACACCCGCTTCGCGGCGCAGCGCACCAAGGACGCGATCGTCGATCGGATCCGGGAGGCCACCGGGATGCGTCCGACCGTGGATCTGAAGGAACCGGATCTGCGGATCAACGTCCACCTGCGCGGCACGACCGCGACCTTGAGCCTGGATCTGTCCGGGGACGGGCTGCACCACCGTGGGATCGGGCGCGAGGGGGCCGCGGCGCCGCTCAAGGAGAACCTGGCCGCCGCGCTGCTGATGCTGGCCGGCTGGCCTGGGATGATCCAGGACGCTCTGGCGGCGGGCCGGGCGACCTCGGGGAGCGCCGAGGGGCCGACGCTCGTCGATCCGCTCTGCGGCTCGGGGACGATCCTGATCGAGGCGGGGTGGATGGCGCTGGACGTGGCGCCGGGGCTCCAGCGCGACAAGCACGGCTTTGAGGGCTGGCGAGGCCACGACGAGGGGCTGTGGCGCGAGCTGTTGGCCGAGGCGCGGGCGCGAGAGGTGGCCGGGCGGGGGCGCGGGGTGCGGCTCTGCGGCGGCGATCAGGCCGAGCGGACGCTCAAGACGGCGCGGCGCAACATCCAGCGCGCGGGGCTTGGGGGCCGGGTGACGCTGGAGCAGCGCCCGCTGCACGAGTTCAAGGCGCCGCCGACCGCCGGGGGTTCGCCGCGCGGGCTGATCTTGACCAACCCGCCCTACGGCGAGCGGCTGGGCGAGAGCGGCGAGCTTGGGCCGCTCTACGAGCAGCTCGGGGATCTCTTCAGGCGCGGCTTCCCGGGCTGGCGGGCGTGCGTGTTGACGGGCAACAGGGCGCTGGCCAACCAGATCGGGCTCAAGGCGACCGAGCGCCACCCGGTCTTCAACGGCCCCATCGAGTGCCGGCTGCTGGTCTACCCGATCTCCGAGGAGGCCGTTCAGAGCGAGGAGGGGCCGGGGTGGCGCAAGCCGGGGCCGGACGCGCCGATGCTGGAGAACAGGCTCAAGAAGAACCTGCGCAAGATCAAGGCGTGGCGCGCGCGCGAGGGGATCGACTGCTACCGGATCTACGACGCCGACATCCCCGAGTACAACGTCGCGATCGACTGGTACGACGGCGCGGTGCACGTCCAGGAGTACGCGCCGCCCTACAAGGTCGACCCGCGCGTGGCCGAGGCTCACCTGCGCGACGTCATGCTCGTCGTGCCCGAGGTGCTCGGCGTGGCGCCGGAGGAGGTCTCGCTCAAGGTGCGGCGGCGCGGCGAGGGCGGGGCGCAGTACGGCAAGGTGGCTCAGATGGGGGCGCTGCGGGAGGTCCGGGAGGGTGGCCTGCGCTTCTTGGTCAACATGACCGACTACCTCGACACGGGCCTCTTCCTCGACGGCCGGATCCAGCGGTCGATGATCCGGGAGTTGGCCTCGGGGCGGGACTTCCTCAACCTCTTCGCCTACACCTGCACGGCCTCGGTCTACGCCGCCGACGGCGGGGCCAGGAGCACCACCAGCGTCGATCTGTCGGGGACCTACCTGAGCTGGGGCCGCCAGAACCTCGCGCTCAACGGCTTTGACGACTCAAGGCACCAGACCGTCCGCGGGGACGTCATGAGCGGCCTCAGGTCGTCCTCGCGCCGCTACGGGCTGATCTTCGTCGCCCCGCCGACCTTCTCGCGCTCCAAGAGCACCCAGCAGACCTTCGACGTGCTGCACCACCACGGCGCCCTGCTGCACATGGCCGCGCGGCTGCTGACCGAGGACGGCGTCTTGATATTCTCCAACGCGCACCAGAGCTTCGAGATCGATCCCAGGCTCGAGAAGTCCTTCAACCTCGAAGAGATCACCGCCCAGACCATCCCCTGGGACTTCGAACGCCGCCCGCAGATCCACAACACCTGGCGCCTGACCCTCAAGGGCTGACCCCTCCAACCGTCGAGATCCTCACAGGAGCCGACATGAAGACGCTGCGCGCCCTGGCCCTCGTGGCCTCCCTGACGACCCTGCCGCTGATCGCCGCCGGCTGCTGCTGCCCCATCGCCGACGACCTCGAAGACGCCTCGCCTGAGCTCCCCACCCTGCCCCCGGAGCCGGCCACGACGGCAGAGGCCAGCCGGACCAAGGCCCCGCCCTGGGCCTCGGAGGGCGACCGGGAGGCCCCCCAGCCCCACACGATCTTCCACCTCTTCGAGAAGGCCGCCAAGACCGAGGTCGCCGCCGCCATCGACCGCGACCTGCTCGTTTGTCGGATCGCGGTCGAGGGCCGCTACGACGTCTTCCTCGCGCCCGACCTCTCGGCGACCTTGACGCTGGGCGACCGGCCGCCCTTCACGATCCGAGGCACGGAGGACAGCAACGACATGCTCGCCTCCGCGCCGCTGGTCACGCTCAAGGCCGGCGACCGCGTCACCATCGCGGTCGCCGATCGAGACGCCACAGGGCTGGAGCACATCGGGGAGGTCGTCGGCGCCGTCGAGGCGATCCCCTTCACCCTGTCCACGGACAAGATCCAGGTCGAGTGCCGCCGCCTCGACCGAGACGGCGTCGAGACTGAACTCAGCCGCGCCAACCGCGCCGCCGAGGCCGCCCTCAAGCTCGTCCCCGAGCGCTTCGAAGGCCACCCCGCCGACTCCGACTGGGGCTACACGCGCACCGGCATCGGGTTCGTCAAGGACGAGGTCCTCGGCATGGCCGCCGTCGTCGGCTGGGCCGACACGCGCGTCGGGCAGTGGATCGATCACATCGACAAGCTCGACGCCCGCTGGCGCGAGGCCGCCACGATCTCCGTCAAGCGCCTGCGCGAGGGCCTGCCCCCCGCCCGGACCCCCGTGGTCTTCGAAGCCGAGGGCGTCAAGCTCACGATCGAGGGCGTCGCGTGCGGCGAAGAGGCCCTGGCCTCCTTGCGCGCCAACCCGGCGATCCCCGGCATCGCCGCCCAGCGGGTGAAGGCGGCCCGCTGCCTCGCGCGCGTCGCCGTCGAGAACACGGGCATGCGGCCGATCAACGCCTTCCCCATGATCAACGCCATCGGAGAGCTTCACAGCCTCCGCTTCGTCGAGCCCGACGGCAGCCTCTCCCCCGCGCTCTTCGTCCACTTCGAATCCGAGGCCACCGAGCCCTCCTCCACCCTCGATCCAGGGCAGCGCGGCGTCGCGATCCTCGTCACCCAGGGCGACACGATCCTGGCCGACGTCGATCAGGGCGCGCGGCTCCTGTCGGTGACCGGCCGCTCGGGGCCGGTCTTCCTGCGCGTGCTCCAGCGGGATCGCAACCCCTGAGCGGCGACCGCGCGGTCAGGGCCTCGGCCGCCCGCGCTTGCAGCCTCTCAGCCGCCCCCTTCGCCCAGAACCCACCCGTAGCCGCGGATCAGCGCCTCTCGACCGCCCTCCTCCGACACCTCGCCGTGCGCCATTACTATCCGCTCAAAGGGCCACTCAAGGATGCGCTCCAACGAGCTGCGGAAGGCTCGCCGATCGCGCACGAGGAGCCGCTCAAGGAGGGTGGGGGCCACGCGCCCATAGGATCCCCCGAGGCGAAAGACGAGGCGAGTCAAGGGCGGGCTGGTGGGGCCGACGTTGAAGGCGAGGTCAGCGGCGATGAGGGTGTTGCTGGGGCGGTGGAAGAAGACGATCTCGTTGGCGAAAGGAAACCCGGCGAGCGGTACTTGATCGAGCGCGCCCTCCCAGCCGGCCTCGGGCTCGTCGCCGAGGACGCCGGTAATCGTCAGATCGGCGCGCTTGACGTCGAGCCCTGGGGCGACGTAGGTGGCGGCCTCGGGGAAGGCGCGCTGCCACTGGTCGACAAAGAGGTGGTGCAGGAGGTTGGGGGCCACCAGGATCGCGACGGGGCCGAGCGCCTTGACCTCTTGGACGAGCGCGTCGCTGGCCGCGATCGGCGAGTGCAGCAGCAGCCCTCCGCCGGGGAGGCGCACGATGGTCATCCGCGCCCCGACCTCAAGGCCGTAAAAGCGCAAGGGGGCGTCGGCGATCCAGATGTCAGGATGAAGCTGCTTCATTGCGAGCACAAGGACACCCAGAAGCGAAGGTCAGCGCAACCTAAAGCTCGCTGTCGGAAGTGGCCTCAAGCGCCCGCTGCATGAAGGCATCGAGCTGCTCCTGGCTCATGGCCGCAAGTCGCGGCTTCCAGACGGCCTCGTCCACACCAAACTTCGACGCCAACAGCCTCAACACCACCCTCTCGACGCCCTCCCTGAGCCCCTTCTCGACGCCCTCCTCGATGCCCTTGAGGCGACCTTGCTCAAAGCGTCTTTGTTCCCTCTGATCGATGTTCTCAAACATGGTGCGCACCTCCATGAGGTCATTGAGTTGGCCGGTGGGCATCTGTGCCCCGCGCTTGCTGAGCACGCCGTTGAAGAAAATAAGAAACACCCGGCGCATTTCAACCCGAGCGGGGTGCTCCTGG
>SXGS01727534.1_pt1 | contig 88700 bp, 64 predicted proteins | sample 3174681 | NCBI WGS metagenome assembly SXGS01 (sample SAMN11356861, study PRJNA531348) | freshwater metagenome | isolation source: freshwater sample F1-80 | place: China: Fuxian Lake, Yuxi | collected 2017-12-25 | reverse complement strand
GATCCAGGAAGGTGGAGTTCAGGCCAAACGGATTGAGATGGAAACTTCGGAACTCGCTGAACTGCCTCATCTATGGCTTTCGACCGACGAATGCCGGGAGATTCTCGAGATTGGCGACAATAAGGCTAAACGAATAGGAGATACCGCCATGACCTCACTCGAACATCTGCGTGCCGCCATGGCCGAGGTGGACGCCTACTACAAGAAGCAAGGCATCTTTCAGGGCAAGTTCGGCTACGGTACGAATCCCGCCCTGATCATCATCGACATGGCCTACGGCTGGACCGATGCCTCCTATGCGGGCGGTTCAGCCCGACTCGATCCGGCGATCGCGGCGATCCAAAAAATGTTGCCCGTGGCGCGTGCCAAGGGAGTTCCCGTCATCTATACGACATCGCCGCCTTGGCAGAAGATGCCGCAAAAGTCGGCCGCGGATTATTCGCCCGGATTCCGCAAATGGGACGAGCGCGCCTGCGCCATCGACGAGCGCGTCAAACCGCTGCCGGACGATTACGTCGTCTACAAGGAGTACGCCAGCGCCTTCGCGGGGACGCCGCTCGCCGGCCATTTGTTGGCGTCAAAGATCGACACGCTGCTGATCACGGGTTGCTCGACAAGCGCTTGCGTACGCGCGACGGCGACCGATGCGAAGACGTACCATTTGAAGCCGGTGATTATTCGTGAAGGCGTGCAGGATCGCTCGGAGATCGCCCATGAGTTTACGCTGTTCGACATCCAGGCGCGCTTCGCCGATGTCGTGAACCTTGAGGAGGCGTTGAAGTATCTCAAGGCGTAGCCGCTCGCAATTTGCTTGCACTCGGCGCTCATTCCGCTACTCTGGATCGTAAGAAAAGAACGTCGCCTGCTCAGCAATTCCTATTTCCGGAGGATTCCATGCCTCGCGTCACTATCGCTGCCCTGCTGTTCGCCGCCTTCGCGCTCGTCAACTCGTCGGCGCAGGACGCCAAGAAAGACGGTAAGGACGACGTCAAGAAGCAGCCCTCCGTCGGCATAGGCAAAGGCAAGGAAGCTATCCCCGGCGAAGTCGATATTCACTTCCTCAACGGTAGCACTGTGCGCATGGTCATCCAGTCCGAGCAACTGGAAGTCGCCACGCCGTACGGCAAGCTGATCGTTCCCGTCAGGGACGTGCGCGCCGTCGAGTTCGGCCTGCACTATCCCGATGGTGTCGAAGCGAAAATCGAAAGTGCGATCAAAGGCCTCGGCAACAGCGCCTACCAGGAACGCGAGAAAGCCGCCGCCGCCCTGGTCGATCTTGGCCCGTACTCCTACCCCGCTATTCTCGACGCCGCACGCTCCAAGGATGCCGAAGTCTCGCAGCGTGCCAAGGAGTTGACCAAGAAATTGCAGGCGGCCCACCCCAAAAAAGACCTCAAGACGACCACCGACGACAAGATCATCACGCGTTCGTTCACCATCGTCGGCAAGATTCTCACGACGACGATCAAGTCGAAGACCGAATACTTCGGCGACGTGGAGTTGCACCTCGCCAAGATGCGCACGTTGCGCTCCGTCGGCGGGTCTGGACTCGACATGGAATTCGCCCTGGACGCGGCCAAGTATTCCAGCCAGGGCCAATGGATGGACACTGGTTACCAGGTCGATAACCGCTCGACGCTCCAGGTGACGGCGAAGGGCTTCATCGACGTTTGGCCCCAGCAAAACGGCCAGTATCTCTCCAACCCGAACGGGTTCCAGGCGACACAGCGCGGCGGCGCGGGTGGCATGTTCGTGGGCGGACGCAAAGTCGCCGCCATCAATCAGCAAGCCCACTGCGGCATGCTGCTCGGCAAGATCGGCGAGGACGGCGAAGTATTCATCATCGGCGACCGCTACGAAGCCGTGCCTGAAACCGAAGGCCGGCTCTATCTGCACATCGGGCCGAGCCAGTGGAACGTGCCGTCCGCGGGAAACTTCGAGGTGAAGATCGCTCGCAGGGATTGAGTTTCTCCCCCTCCGCTTGATTCTGGACTATCGCCGAAACATTGAAGCGATGCTGCTGAATAAGCAAATTACCACCGGGACGACGAGAAACAAGATGATCAACACGTTCCAGAAGCGGCTCTTGCGGCGTGCGCAACTCTTGCAAAGAAAATACGACTCGCCATGCGTTGTAAGGTAGCTTGGTGCTATGCCACTGGAACTCGTGGTCGTTTCTTGAATTTCCTGGCCATCGGGAATATTGCCGCCACCGTGTTCACAGCGCAACATGATTAGTACTCCGATTTCTGAATCGGTCATTTTCATGTTGTATCCGGAGAAAACGGGGCGCCGAAGAAACCGGCCGACGGTCGCTGGTTCACTCGAGTGGTTGGTCTCGTTCCAAATCGGCAAGAATCGGTTGGTGGCAATGACTGACCAACTTTGCGGAAAAAGGTGAATCGATGCGCCGTTCTCCCCTGATTGCTCTACTCGCGGGTCCGGTTCTGGCGAGCCTGATCTTCTCTTCGCAACCTAGCCCCACCTACGATCTCGTCATCCGCAACGGCAAGATCGTCGACGGGACCGGCAATCCCTGGTTCTTTGGCGACGTCGCGATCAAGGGAGACAAGATCGCCGCGATCGGACGTATCGCACCCCAGGCCGGCGGGCGCGAAATCGACGCCATGGGCCTGATCGTCGCGCCCGGCTTCATCGACATGCACTCGCACTCCGACTTCACGATCCTCGAAGACGGCAACGCCCAGAGCAAGATTCGTCAGGGCGTCACCACCGAAGTGCTCGGCGAAAGCACGTCGCCCGGCCCCTATCAAGGCAAACTCACGCCGCCCCAGGTGCTCGTCAAGGACAAGCAAATCTCGTGGACCACGCTCGGCGGCTACTTTGACGCCGTCGAAAAAGCCGGCGTCTCGACAAACATCGTCTCGCACGTCGGACTCAGCAATGTCTGGCGCTCCGTCATGGGCAATTCACACGCTCGGCCGACCAAGGAGCAATTCAAGCAAATGAAGTCGCTCGTCGAGGAGGCGATGCGGAACGGCGCGCGCGGCCTGTCGTGCATGCTCGCCGCGCCGCCCGATTCGCTCGCCACCAAGGACGAACTCGTCGAGTTGTGCAAGATCGTCGCCGGGCACGGCGGCATCTTCGTCGTGCACATCCGTAACGAAGGCACCGGCGTCTTCGAGGCCATCCGCGAGGTCATCGAGATCGGCCGACTTGCGGGCATCACTGTCGAGATCCTGCACATCAAGATCGCCGATCAACAATACTGGGGCCGCATGAACGAGATCATCAAGCTCGTGGACGCCGCCCGCAGCCAGGGTGTCAACATCGGCGCCAACGTCTATCCTTACACGCGCGGCAACAACAATCTGGCGAGCATCATCCCGCCGTGGGCGCACGCAGGCGGGACGGCCGAGATGCTCAGGCGGCTCAAGGATCCGAAGGTGCGGGCGCGCATCCGAGTGAACATCACCGAAGGCATCCCGGGCTGGTACAACCATTACACTGCGGTTGGCGGCGACTGGTCGCGAATGCTCATCGCCGCCAACAACAGCTACAAGGGATTGACGATGGACCGCGTCCTCGCCGAGCGCGTCAAGGGCAAGAAGAACGCCGACCTGTTGTACGAGTTCTTCGATTTTCTCATCGAGGAGGGCGGCTCGGTCTCGACGGTGTACGATCATCACACCGAAAAGGACATGAACCTGGCGATGCAGCAGCCGTGGGTCTCGATCGGCTCCGACGGCCTGGCGTACGCGACGGAAGGCCCGCTGCGGCGCGGCAACCCGCATCCGCGCAGCTTCGGCACCTTCCCGCGCGTGCTCGGCGTCTACGTCCGCCAGAAGGGCCTGCTGAAGCTGGAGGACGCCGTGCGCAAGATGACCTCACTCAACGCCGCCAAGCTCGGCCTGCACGAGCGCGGCTTGCTGCGGCCCGGCCAATTCGCGGACATTACGCTCTTCGACGCCGACAAGGTGATCGACCGCGCGACCTACACGGAGCCGTTCCAGTATTCGGTCGGCATCGAGTACGTGATCGTCAATGGCACGGTCGTCCTGGAAGCGGGCAAGCATACCGGAGCGCGGCCGGGGCGGGCTCTGCGGCTGGTGCGGTGATTACTTGGCGATCTTCCAGAGATACAGTTCGTGGTCGTCCCCTTCGTCGTCCATGACCACGAGCTTTTGATCCGGCTTCCAGTCGCCCATCTCGAAATCGTGCGACACGATGCGCGACCCCGGCTTGAGCGTATTCTTCAGGATCGGTGCCAATCTCTTGTTCACATCCTCGCCCATGTACATCATGACCACGCTGGCGTCGCCCAGGTCCTTGAGCGTCAACACGTCCTGTTGGCGGAACGTCACCTTGTCCGATAGCCCAGCGGCCTTGGCATTCTTGGTCGACTCGGCGACCAGCTTGTCATCGATATCGACGCCGACCCCTCGCTTGGCCTTGAACTTCTGTACGGCGGTGATGACGATGCGGCCGTCGCCGCAGCCGAGATCGTAGACGACATCGTCGGCGCCGACGCCGGCGAGCTTGCACATGGCGTCGACGACCTCTTCCGGTGTGGGGACATAGCGGATGTGGAAGCCGTCCGGGATCTTGTCATCCGCTTTACGCAGATCGACCTCCACTTCCTGGCCTACCTTCAGAAGGACCACGCGAGTGCGGATGACTTGGGTGTAGTTATTCGGCCACCACTTGGCGGTGACCGTGTAGCTAAACTGCTTGTCGGAATCCAGCGGCGGCGTGACGTAAAGCCGGCTGACGCCTGTCTGCTTGGTGAGGCTGTCGTCGATGAACACTTTGCTGTTTTCGGTGGGAACCAGCACGCGAAGGTAAACGCTCTGTTTCTCTGGGGCTTGCCGTTCCGCTGCGCGCGTGAGTGCGATACAGGCAAAGAGAATACACGACAACGAGACAAGCGTACGCTTCATGGTGTGAATTCCCGATGGATGTCCTTGATCGTACCGGTTCGATCAAACCATGGATCGTATCAATCGGGGGGTGAGAGATCCATGAGAAATCAGCTCAACCTAACGAGAATTTGACCGCTCTTCGTTCGATCCTTTCGACGCGATAAAATTCAAGGAATTCCAGCACGATACGGCTATCGGAATCACGAGAAAAACTTAGAATATGAGAGGCGCGAAACCAGGGGCGCGGAATGGGGTTGAGTCAATACGTGCAACACGGAAGCGAGACGCCAATTTGGGGCGAGATCGCGACTCAGCCAATGCGAGGTCTGATTTCGAAATCGAAGGCGCCTGGAATGTGCCAGAGAATTCATTGCCGCGGAAGTGAGAATACGACTTGGAAATCACATCGCTAAGTGGAACGGCAGAAACAAGCTTTGAGGCCTGTGAATGGATGCCGGCGGTTGCGGATGAGCCCGTGTTGCTGCATGAGTTTTTCGAGCGTGCGGCCCGACTCTGGCCCGAGCGAATCGCGCTGGACGCGCCGCCTGGCACCGAACGTCCCGTACGGCGCACGCTCACGTATGACGAGGCACGGCGACAAAGCGATGCCCTCGCCAACCTCCTGCGCGACACCGTCGTAGAAGAATGCGTGATCGCCATCTTGTTGCCGCGAACTTCTCCGGACGTCTATGTTGCTCAACTCGCCGTGATGAAGGCGGGCGCGGCTTACACCTGTCTTGATCCTCTATTCCCCGACGAACAGATTCGCGATATTCTGCGGGATTCGCGCGCTGTCGTTCTTCTTACGGACGCTGCGGGTGAGGCACGCGTGCGCGGCGCCCAACTCGATGTGCCATACTCTCTTGATGTCGTCGCCTGGCTTGCTCTCGCCCATGACCCCATCGAGTCCGCAGTACCGGCGCCCTGGCTGACACCGCGCAGCCTCGCGTATCTCATCTACACCTCCGGCACGTCGGGGCGACCCAAAGGGGTCATGATCGAGCACGCCGCCATTGCCAATCTCGTGCGCGGTGATCTTCCTGAATTTTCGCTCACGCCGGACGATCGCGTGGCACAGAATTCGTCGTGCGCTTATGACTCCTCGATCGAGGAGACTTGGCTCGCGCTGGCCGCGGGCGCCACGCTGGTCGTCGTTGATGACACGGCAGCACGCCTGGGGCCGGATTTGCCGGCCTGGCTGCGTCGGGAGCGCATCTCGGTACTCTGTCCCACGCCGACGATGCTTCGTTCCATGGGACACATCGATGCAGACGCGAATTTGCCTGATCTACGTCTCGTGTACGTCGGAGGCGAAGCCTTGCCTTCGGACGTGGCCGAACAATGGGCGCCTGGCGGGTGTTTGGTGAACGGCTATGGTCCGACGGAGTGCGCTGTCACCTCCGTGCGCGGGAAGATCGAGCCCGGCGAAGTGATTACGATTGGCCAGCCCGTGCCGGGAGTGAAGGCCTGGGTGTTGAACGATGCGCTCGAAGTCGTCGCCGATGGCCAACGGGGCGAATTGTGTTTGGGGGGCGTCGCACTGGCGCGCGGCTATCTGAATGACCCGGCGCTGACCGCGCGAAAATTCCCGCATCATCCCGAACTGGGCCGCATTTACCGAACGGGCGACCTTGTGCATTGCGATGCCGAGGGGCGTTTTCACTGTCATGGGCGGATCGACGCGCAAGTCAAGATTCGCGGCTACCGTATCGAGCTAGAGGCGATCGAGGCGCAACTGATGGCATGCGCTGGCGTCCGTGAGGCTGCGTGTAAGGTTCAGGGAACCGGGCCGCAGCAAAAGATCGTGGCGTACATCATCGCGGCCGATGCCGCCACTCCTCCGGGCTTCGACGCGCTCCGGTCTGCCCTGCACTTGACACTGCCTGCATACATGGTTCCCAGTCATTTTGGACTGCTGGCTCGACTTCCCACCAGCGTGGGGGGGAAACTCAATCGCGCGGCCCTACCGGTGCTCGAAGTTCAGGCTCCGGTTCCGAATGAGCCAATCCTGGCGTCCAAGGACTCGCTTGAGCAAAAATTGACGTTGGCGTTCCAGAAAATCCTGGGCACACCTTCGCGTGTGTCCACGGCCGATGACTTCTTCGGCGGCCTCGGTGGTGATTCCTTGTTGGCCGCCCAGTTGATCTCGATGTTGCGTGACGACCCAGTCACGTCGTCGTTGACGGTGCGCGACGTATATGAAGCGCGCACTGCCGCCGGCTTGGCCAAGCTCGCCCGAACCGCAGGCGAATCCAGACCCGTCCTTGACAGGGAGTCCGATCGCCCCAAGGGACATCCGGCTTTGGCTACGTTCGTCCAGATGCTCTGGCTGCTCCTGGGCCTCATCGCGTCCGCCTCGCTTGGCTATCTGCTGCTTTTCCAGGCTTTGCCTTACCTGACGAGTTCATTCAGTTCTCTTCAACTGCTGCTGTTGACGCCGCTACTAGGCATCGGGGGCTTTTTGCTCTACTCGATGTTGACGATGGCCGCGGCGGTGCTTGCCAAGAAACTGCTGATCGGTCGCTATCGACCGATGCAGGCGCCTGCTTGGGGCAGCTTCTACGTGCGTAACTGGATGGTTCAGCAAATCGTTCGGTTGATTCCGTGGCGGATCCTCGAAGGAACGGTTTTTCAGCATGCCGTCCTGCGCGCCCTGGGAGCGCGCATTGGCAAACGGGTACACATCCATCGCGGCGTCGATTTACTCAGAGGCGGGTGGGACCTCCTCGACATCGGCGATGACGTGACGCTCAGCCAGGAGGCGTCGTTATTGGTGGTGGAATACCAAGATGGCCAGGTCCATGTCGGCCCGATCTTCCTGGAAAACGGCTGCACTCTGGAGATCCGCGCGGGCGTTGCGCGGCATTCAAAACTGGAGGCGAATTCCCGTCTGGCGGCGTTATCGTTTCTGCCAGCGCATGGTCACATACCGCGCGGCGAGCGCTGGGATGGCGTTCCGGCCCGTCCGGCAGGACAAGCCTCGCCGCCGCCGTCGATACCCGACGGCGCCCGCGAACTTTCTCCCGCGCTACATGGCGTAGTCCTGATCCTGGCACGCATGGCGGTGGGGCTGTTCCTGACATTGCCGGCCGCGGCGCTGGCCCTCGTGTTCTGGCAGTTTGAAGGAATGAATGTCGAGCACGCGGGAGAGATGCTGCTCAATCCCTGGCAGGACGCCTGGCCGCTCCTTCTCGGCGCCGGGCTCATGGTGCTGGCCGTGCCAATAACGCTGATCTTGCAGGCCATCGCCATGCGGGCGCTGGGACAGGTACAGGAAGGTGTGATTAGCCGCTGGAGTCTGGCCTACGTGCGCGTTTGGCTGAAGGCCGGCATCCTCGATGCTGCGAGCAAATGGCTCAGCGGGACTTTGTTCTGGCCCGTTTGGCTTCGTGCGGCAGGCATGAAAATCGGACGCGGCTGCGAAATCAGCACGATTATCGACACGGTCCCGGAACTCGTCGAGATCGGCGCGGAGACTTTCTTTGCCGACGGCATTTATCTGGCCGGCCCCCGCATTCAACAAGGAACCGTCACGCTGGCTGGGGTTCGCCTGGGCAAGAATACGTTCCTGGGCAATCATGCCGTCATCGCGGCCGGCCAAAAATTGCCCGACGACATTCTCCTCGGCGTCAGCACGGTGGCCGACGACACGATCATGCGCTCTGGCACGTCCTGGTTCGGTCATTCGCCGTTCGAGCTTCCCAAACGCGAGATCATCGAGGTCGATCGCGGTCTGACCCATGAGCCGTCCGGCATACGCTACGTCAGTCGCATGTTCTGGGAACTACTGCGCTTCGCGCTGCCGTTGGCGCCGATGTTGATCGCCGTCACATGGTTGAGCGTGCTTTTGCATGTGGAAGCGACAACCTCCCTAGTCGTGCTGCTTCTGGTGGTAGCGCCCGCAGTCGAATTGGGCATTGTCGCGACGCAGTGCGTGTTGGTGCTGGCGCTCAAATGGATCCTGCTCGGGCGTGTTCGCCCTGGGATTCACCCGCTTTGGTCGTGCTGGTGCAGCCGCTGGGATTTTCTATACGTGGCGTGGCATTACTGGGCCCATGGACCGCTTGCCGCGCTGGAAGGAACCTTGGTGCTGAATTGGTACTTGCGAGCCATGGGCATGAAGATAGGCCGACACGTCCTCCTGGGCAGCGGCTTCGCCCACGTGGTGGACCCGGACATGTTGGAATTCGAGGATGGCGCGACGGTGAACTGTCAATTCCAGGCCCATACCTTCGAGGACCGGGTGCTCAAAATCGACTACGTGTGTATCCGTCGAAACGCGACGGCGGGCAACGCCGCGGTCCTGCTGTATGGCGCCGACATCGGTGAGTACACCACGGTCGCCGAGCATAGCGTCGTGATGAAGCGCGAACGGCTGCTGCCGCGGCGTGCGTATGCGGGCTGCCCGACGCGCGTGATTTCGTAGCGTCTGGCAATTGCATTTCGTTGAGAGCGCGCCGTGAGGGGTCAGGCGGCATGACGCCCGACCGCGAGCGCTAAGCTTACACCGCTCACTTCGACGGCAACTGATACCCTTCTTTGCTCAGCCGGATGCGATACAGGCTCTTCCCCGCCGTGATGTAAAGCACACTCGCATCCACGCCGCGGCCGAAGGAAACATTCGTCGGCACTTCCGTCTTGATGTACGCCAACTCCTTGCCTTCGGGAGAATAGACACAGATGCCTGGGCGCGTCTCATCACGCACGGCGACGTAGATGTTTCCCTCCTTGTCAACGACCAGACCGTCGGGGCCGTCCTGTGGCGCGTAGTTGACGAGGATTTTGCGAAACTTCGCGCTGCCGTCTGGGGCCAGATCATACGCCAGCAGCGCCATCAAGCCCTTGCGCGCCGGCGCGTCTTTCGGCATTCGCTCGATGCCCCATTGGCCATTGTCGTTCGAAACGACGTACAGCGTCTTCTGATCGGGCGAAATACAGACGCCGTTCGGCTTGCCGGCGTCGGTAATGATGCGGCTAAGCGAACCGTCGGTATCGATGCGATAGACGGCCTGCACCGGCTGATCGATCGCCTCGTGGCCCAGGTAGCGCGGATCGCTGAAGTAGATTCGCCCCTTTACGTCGATGGTGATATCGTTCGGCGAATTGAGGCGCCGGCCCTCGAAGCTGTGGGCGATGATCCAGCTTCGGCCGGTCTTCATGTCGGTCTTGATGACGCGCCGGCCGCCGAAGTCCGCGCCTTCCGCGACGATCATGTTCCCCTCGGCGTCGAATTTGATGCCATTGGACATGCCGCTAGGGGAGCGGAAGATCGTCGCCTTCTTGGTGGCCGGATCGAACTTCCAAATATGCCCCGCCTCGATGAAGCCGCGCTTGTCCTTGGCGACGTGCGAAAAAGTGATGTCGCTGAAATAGACCGTGCCATCGGGCGCGACGGCGCAGCCTTCGGTGAGCACGAGGCCGCCGTCGAAGAGGAGTTCCAGCTTCGCGCCTTTCGGGACGATGTCGTTCTTTTGCTGCTGCGATAGCGAGCGATCCTGGCTGCCAAGAAAAACGAGGCCGAGCAGGATGACGCCAATGGTTCGACAAACATGGCTGCGCTGCATGGTGGACTCCAAGAAAAAAAGGTTGATCGAATCGGCCCCGATGATACGTGATGGCGCGATCAAGATCCAGCGCCTGCCCTGCGTCTTGGCAAGACGGCTCATTCAGGGTGTATTTTCTATCACTCACTTTTCTGTCGCATGTTCGAGCGGTCGTCGTTTTCTATTCAGCTCTTCGGCTACGGCTATTTGGCGGGTAGCTTCTCCACCTTCACTCCGCTGAGGGGATGCGACGTTACTGCGTCGAAAGCGATTTCTTGCAAGAACCGATTGAGCTTCGCCGCTTCGTTTGCCTTCGCAAGCACGGCGGGGATCGGCAAGCCGGCCGGGGACTTCTCGTAGATCGACACATAATAGCAATAGGCCACGAGCGCTTGCAGCGGCGGACGAGCGTGGCCGATCGCGTCGGTGAAGAGATCGTTTTGCTCTTTCAGGCCCGGCGCCTTACCCGCGATGATCGCCTCACGCAGTTTGATGACCGCCTGGCCGACGGGAGCGACTCGGACGGCATTGGTCTTGTACTTCATGTTCAATGCGGCCACGTGCTCGTCGATGCTCTTGAAATACGGCTCGTGCATTTTGCGCAGTGATTCGCTGGTCGGGGCGTTGTGATCGACCTTTTCCTTCGGGGCCTTGAAGGCCGGCTCATAATGGTCCCAGGGCAGCCAATTCTCTTGCACGAAGATACGCATCTTCGGATTCTTCTCGACGCCAAGCTTGACGAAGTTCTCGATGCCGTCGTCGGGCAGATAGATCGGCGCCATCGTGAAGACGTCGAGCGTGCCGGCTGAGAGCGATTCGCGGGCCTTGTTCTTGCCGCCGGCCGCATTCCAGTGCTGATGGACGCGCGAGCCACCGATCGACGACAGGCCGACTTGCATGTGGTCCTTGATGTCCGCCTTCTTCGCGAGGTCGGCGAGAATCGGCGGCATGAAGTAATGGAAGCTATGGCCCGAGAAAAAAATCCGTTGGCCTTTCATGTCGGTTTGAGCGCGTGCGGAGCCGTTGCTCAGCAGCAAAGCCGTGAGAAGGGCCGTCGCAATAAAACTGATTCGAGTGCGCTGCAACATGAATTGAACTCCGTAGGGAAGAAGGATCGTCGATGGCGATCTACATTCTACGGATCGCGTGGCGATTATCATTTTCCATCCAGCGGAAACATCGGCTTGCGGCGCTGGCGATACGGCAGCCTGCCGAAATCGTGCGTGTGGATCGCCTGGGCGTCGATGTTGTGGATCGCGCCGGCAATCCTCTCGAAGCCGGAGCGGAAGTGGACGGCGGATTTGACGGCGATGTATTCCATCCCGGCACAATCGATGCCGAGCGCGCGGGCGAACGCTTGATCGAGCGGCTGCATGCGGGCGCTGACGACGACGACGTTGACGCCGCGCTGCCGCAACCAGGCGGATGTGCCGAGATCGCCGGTAAGGCCCCCATACATGGGACCGTCATAGGTGAATTTTCCGTCCGAAAGAGCCACTACCTCGACATCGAGCGGCACGGGCGTTCCTTGCATCGGATGCGACTTGCCGCCGAGATCGACGTGAATGCGCTTGCCGACGCCCGCCGCATGAGCTTGCTGGGCGACATCAGGATCGACCAGGTAGAGAATCAGCGCGTTACGCAAGTCGCGTTCCACGAAAGTGCGCAAGACCTCCGTCGAATCGCCTGGTGCGCCTCCGCCGGTGTTGTCGGCCATGTCGGCGAGCATGACGGGAAATCGCGTCGCTTGCTGGCCAAGCGCCTCGTCAATCGTCAACGGCTTGCGATGCCAGCGTTCACGCCGCGCCCAAACCCAGTCGCCGATTTCATCCGCGGTTTTGCGAGCCAGTCCGGCGTCCTTGTCCGCGACGACGATGACCGACGCCCCCATGTGCGGCACATCGGCCCAAGGGAAGCCTGTCGCCAGCGTCACCGAAAGGATGCCCGGACGACGTTCGACTTCGTGAACCAGACGAAATGCTTCATCAATGGGTGGATGTCCCGTCACCTGGCACGCCGCACTCCAGAACAGCGGCAAATCGCGAAACGCCGTCACGGGCCGCACTTCGCCGCGTATGATGCGCACGATGAGGTCCGCCGCCTCGACGCCGCGATCCGCCATGTCAACGTGTGGATACGTGTCGAAGCCGATGACGGCGTCGGCTGCGTCGATGCGTGCCTGAGTGTGATTGCCGTGCAGGTCAAACGTCGCGACGATCGGACATTTCTGCCCGACGACGCGGCGCACCGCAGCGATGAAATCACCTTCACCGTCGTCGATGCCTTCGACGACCATGGCGCCATGCAAATCGAGCAGCACGCCATCGACAGGGAGCGCTTTCTTCAAGCCATCGAGGAATTCGGCTTTCAGCGCGTCGTAATCGGCGCGGGGAATCAAGCCACCGGGATAGGCGAAGGTCCACAGGAGCGGGACCAGCTCGTAGCCGTGGCGGTCGGCTCCGGTGATGAAGCCGCCGGTGCAGTTATTGGCGCCGCAAAACCGCGCGAGGATGTCTCCGCCGCGGAAGAAGCCGATGCCATTTTCAAACTCGCGCCGCGTGGTCGGCGTCGGCGCGAAGGTGCTGGTCTCGTGCGAGATGCCGCCGGTGGCGATGCGCATAGGGTTGGTCCTCAACCTGGAACCCCGCAGGCTCCTGCGTCACCTGCGGGCTTGAGAGTTAATTTGACAGCCACTCCAAACTGAATCGCGTGAAGAACATCCGATAATTGCCATCCACCCAGCAATCGTACAGGCAACCGAGCGAACCGTCCGGCATCTTCGCCAGCGACGAATACTGACTGTCCCCTTTGCGCAGCAGCTTGGCGTTCGTCCACGTCTTTCCCTCGTCGTCACTTGTGCGCACTGTCAAATCGCGCCGCCCCGGCCCGGCGGGATGGCAAAAGAGCCAGCGCGACTTCGTGTCGTCCAATCGCAAAAGCGACGCCTGGCAGCTAGGGTCGTACAGGTTCGCATCCGTCTTGATGTCGGCCCATGTCTTCCCGCCGTCTTTGCTGAAAGCGGCCGTCTTCTCTTGCTTGCCCTTGATGGTGCGCGAAAGCAGGACGACCTCGCCATTGCTTCGTTCGGCGACCGCGCATTCGGTACAGTGTTCGCCGACCGATTCGCCTAGCTGCCAGGTCTTGCCGTGATCGTCAGAGTAGATCGTGTGGCTTCGGTAAATCTGCGTAATCGCCTCGGCGTGATAGCACGGCAGCAGCAGTCGGCCGGATTTGAGCTGGATGCCGATGCCAGGGCCGGTGCCGTACCAGGTCCAATTCGGTTTGCGGCAGGTATCGCTGATGTCGCGCAAAGGAGCCCAGGTCTTGCCGTCGTCCTTGGAGGAGGTGACGAGAACGCGCGTCGCCTCCCGGCTCGTCCGCTTGACGATGGCGTCCTCGGTGTCTTGCCCGTGGCTCCGAGTGACGGCGAGCCAGATCGTGCCGTCGTTGCGATCGACGACGGGGCACGGATTGCCAAGCGTATGCCCCTTGCCTGAGAGGGCGACCTCGAGCGGCGTCCACGTCTTGCCGCTGTCGCTGGAACGCTTGAGGACGATGTCGATATCGCCCGTGAGTCCGCCTCCGCCTTTGCGTCCTTCGGAGAAGGCGAGCACGCGGCCATTTTTCGTCGTGATCAAGGCGGGGATGCGATAGCGTTTATAGCCTTCCTTGCCGGAATCGAAGAGCAAGATCGAGGGCGGCGTGTCTTGGGCGAGGCACGGGCTCGCGAGCAAGATCATGGCCGACACAAATGGCAGCATGCGAAGGTGGATCATGTTATTCAAAAAAACCAAAGAAGAAGATCGCCGCCGCGTGTTCTTTCTTGACGCCCGCGGCCTTGCCGATGATGCTGCCTCCCTTGCGAATGTCGCCGTCCTTCTCGACCCGGCCGACGATTTTTCCGCCCATGCGCACGTCTCCGTCCTTCTCGACGCGGCCGACGATCGCGCCTTTCTTGCGAATGTCGCCGTCTGCTTCGATGCGGCCAACGATCGCCCCCTTGGCGCGGATGTCGCCGTTCGCCTCGAAGCGGCCGACGATGGCGCCCTTGATGCGCACGTCCCCGTTGGACTCAACGCGGCCAATGAGGGAGCCGCCTTTGCGAATGTCCTGCGCGTCGGCGGCGAGCGCCATGATGGGGAGCAATACAAGCACGAGGCCAAGCGTTTTCATGATTGCACCTGCGTTGACTTGAGGATTCTTGTTGCCATCCTAGCATTCTAGCGCGTAAAAAGTAGTCGCGAAGCCATCGGCCGCAAGCGGCATTTCTGATTTCCTTTGCAACTCGTCGCCGCGTCGTTTATGTTGATGACGATCCGAGTTCGACTTCATCGCTTCACAGGGGGAAACGGCATGCACTGGCAGCGGTACATTTTCGCGGCAATTATTTCCACCTTGGTGCCCGGCGCTGTTCACGCGGCCGAGACCTTCCGCCTGTACGACGGCATCACCGCGTATGTGCCGAATCCCGATGGCAAGGACTTCACCGTCAAGCTCGACGTGCGCGATCTCAACCTGTTGGAGACGGGGCCACGCGAGGTCCTCGTCAAGATTTACGATCCGGCGGGCAAACCGGTCGTGCGCACGGTGATTGCCGATGACGGCATCGTCTCCAAGGCGACCCTACCCCCAGCCGGCGCCTGGGACCATGAGGCGTGGTACTACGCTTATTGCCGAATGCAGGGGACGCTGCCGATGGTGCGCTGGAGCGCGTTCTCGTCCGCGGATAGACTAGGCAATCATACCAAGAGGACGTTTACCTATCCGATCCAGGGGGGCGGCAAGGGGATCTATCGCATTCAGATTGTCGGCTTCCCGGATCATTACGTAACTCTGTCGCTCGATCCCGATTTGACTTTCGGTGTGTGCGGCCATCCGACCTGGCTGCACGGTTCGCCCTTGCGCGATCGTGGCAAGGCCAATCGCAGCTACCTCTACGTGCCACGTGGGACTAACGGCTTATTCCTGATGCTCGCGGAGTTCGACACGCCGCACACGCGCCGCTTCACATTGACCGCGCCCAACGGCGAAAAACTCTTCGACGGCACGACCGGCGACGGCTACATGGTCAAGCAAATTCCGTTCGCCGTGAAAGGCAAATGGGACGACAAGATCCTGACGCTCGACACGACCGAGGGGCCGAACGATTACCTCGTCAACGTCAAGCTGCTGCGCGACAAGGACAGCGAGATCGCGCATCGCGGCGTGCCGGCCGTGGTTGGCGTCTTCACCCCGGATGAAAAGACGGCTAAGGCGATACAGGGGGGCGCCATCTATCACGACGAGCGCGTCTTCTGGCATCCGTTCCAGGTTCGCCTGCACGACTGGCTCAAGAAGTTCCCCGCCGAGGAATTTATCGTCAAGCAAGACGGCAAGGAACTCCCACTCGGCAAGGGGAAAAACGGTGACGTCCACTTCCTCGGCCTCGCGACCCAGCCCGGCTTTCTCAACGTCAACGCCATCTACTGGACGCCGCCGAAGTGCGACGGCATCATGCACCACTATGCCGCCAACAAAAATCGTCAGGCGCTCAACGTCGCGCTGCGCGATCTCTATCACGGCCTGCGCTCGATCGGACCGGGCGATATTCCAGCGGTCGCGGTCGGCGGACCGTGGGCCAACATGGGCTATGAATACTCGAACTACGCCTGGCAGTTCTGGCGACCGGCCTGGCGCATCCTCAAACAGTCGGACGCCCCGGCCGAGGCCAAGGAAATCGTCCGCGACGCCTTCCTCCTGTGCGGCGATCGGCTCGCCTTCTGCGTCACCTGGGCGCGGACCAATGGCAACTCATTCGCCCAGGTCGTCGCCTCATTGCGCTATTGCCAGGAAGCCACCGGTGATCCGCTGCAAAAACAACTTGCCGAGACGTACTTCGACCGCTTCGCGACCGGCGGTTGGGGCGAGCGCTCTGGCATCGGCAAATCGGGGCCCTGTCAAGAAGGCTTCGGCTATGATCACCACTACGGCAGCTACGTCATCGACACCTGGCCAACGATCATTGCCGACCTCGGCGAAGAGCGCTTCAAGAAGGTCCATGATCGCATGCGCATGGTTTACAGCTACACCCTGAGCGAGGAGGTTTCCGCGTCGCCCTGGAGCTCGCGCACGAGCCATGGTCCGCCGATGGCGCCCGCGAAGGACGGCCCCTTCGCCTGGAAGGGACTGCCCGGCCCCGACTTCACCGCAAGCGTCAATGGCGGCGACGAATGGTTCGCCGCCCGACGCAAGAATTATTACCTATTGTCTTATCATGGCCGCATCACGCCGGCGTTCATCGGCCTTGCCTTCGCGGGCCAGATCGGCTACTCCGGAGGCGTCATTTGCCAGCTGCACATCCCCAGCCATGGTCCCGTACTCGCCTCCACCCTCAACGGCAGCTACGGCGAGGGCATGGCGATCCATCTCTGGCGCAACTTCCATCTGCACTCGATCGTCGGCCAAACCACCGACGGCAAACCGCTCGTCGGGGCCAACGGCGAGCACGACGACGCCAAGCTCGTCAAGAACGTCGTCACCAGCTCCGGCGCCATCCGCGAAAACGCCGTCCACATCGCCCGTTCGTACACCTACGAGGATGACGCTATTGTCTGCACCGTCAACCTGCGTGAGACCGGCCACAACGATCTGTTGAACCTGTGGATCCCCTATAAGGAACGGGGCAAAGTCGCCGAATGCTACGAGATGATCCCATTCCTGCCCAAGAAAAAGGGCAAAGCCGCCAAGAAGGGGGCCGACACGACCGACATCATCCTGTCCCTCAAGGGCAAGGAGCTCGGTCTGCTCGCCAAGGACGCGGTCGAGGCCGACGCCGTCATTATCGACCGCGGCGGTTTCGGCGTGAAGATTGAGCTCGACCAGCCGCGCCTGATCCAGCGCGGCCAAAACAACACGCTGTTGATCGCCTTGTGCACCACGCCGACGCCAGCGAGCAAGCTCGGCCTGCGCTATCGGCTCGTGCCTTTTTCCGAGCCTCGCCCGTGAGGAAACGGCGGGCCTGACCAACCGCTTTCCTACGCGCGCGGCTCGGTTAGCGAATGCGTTTTATGCGCATTTGGCTCGCACGGTCATGCGTCATTGTGGTAGGATAACATCGTTGATACCCCAGGACGAATTTCGCCATGAGCACTGTCCTCTCACCTATGCCGCAAACGAGCGTCGCTGTGCCTACAGTGAAGGCGACTACGCGCCGCGCCGATGTTGTTGTCGAGAACAAGATCACGATACCCGGTTGGATCGATAGCCTGGATGACTATCGCCGCTGGGTAGAATCTGACGCGTACCCGGAGAATGGCTGGGTTTCTTATCTTGACGGCAAAATCTGGGTGGACGCGAGCATGGAAGAATTCCTTACGCACAACCAGGCCAAACAGGCCTTCAATGGCATGTTCTACTCTTTCTTGGTACAATACCCAACCGGACGTTTCGTGCCGGATCGAATGCTGCTCGTTAACGAGGCGGCCAACCTGTCAACCGAACCCGACGGCCTTTACTATCATTGGGCCACGATGCAGGCCGGGAGACTGCGGCTGATCCCCGGCCAAAACCTGGGCTACATGCGACTTGAGGGAACTCCAGACATCATCCTGGAGATCGTCAGCGACGGCTCGAAGGTCAAGGATCTCAAGACGCTGCGCGATTTGTACCGGAAGGCACAGATTCCCGAGTATTGGCTTGTCGACGCGCGCGGTGACGGCGTAGTCTTCGACATACTTCGACTCACAAATGAAGAGTATCAAGCGACGCCGGCCGAGGAAGGCTGGCTGCGTTCCGACGTACTCGGGCGCTCGTTTCGCATCGAGCGCACGTTGGACCCACTCGGATTTGCACAATTCATCGTTCAGGTAAGACCGTTATCGGCATGCTCCGCGTGACGATATTTCAGGGGGGGGGGCAGCTCATGTTCACCATCGGCAAAACCGCGGTTCGCAATTGCAGCGGCCTGACAAGACGCGACATGCTCACCGTCGGCGGGCTGGGCATCGCCGGGCTTACGCTCGCGGATTGGTTCCGCACGAAAGCGGCCGCATCGCCCGGCGCCGGCAGCCGCGATGTCTCGGTCATCTTTCTCTGGCTCGACGGTGGCCCGAGTCACTTCGAGACTTTCGATCCCAAGCCCGATACCCCCGACACGATTCGCGGCCCATACGGCCCGATCCAGACTAACGTCCCCGGCATGCAGATCTGCGAGCTGTTGCCGCGCCTGTCGCGGCACATGGACAAGTGCGTGCTGGTGCGGTCGATGTCGCACAACATCGACGCCCATTCGCCGATCCCGATGCTGACCGGCTTCCCCGGCGAGACGACATCATACGGCGCCGTCATCTCGCGCATCCAGGGCTACCGCGGCAACATGCCGCCGTATGTACACATCGGCTCGCGGCTCGGCGTTGGCGGCGGCCGTCTGGGCGCCCCGTTCTTCCCCGTCGAGATCGCCGACCCGACGGGCAACCGCGCCGCGCTGCCGCAGTTCCAACTCTCGGCCGACATGCAGGCCGACCGCTTCAGCCAGCGCCGCGAACTCTTGACTGCGGTCGATCGCTTCCGTCAGACGGCGCACGCCAACGAAGCCATCGAACGCATGGATCAAAACTATCAACGTGCTGTCGACATGCTGACGTCGACGCAGGTGCGCGACGCATTCGACCTGGCGCGCGAGAACGAAGCGTTGCGCGACCGCTACGGCGCCAATCTGTTCGGCCAATCGTGCTTACTGGCCCGCCGGCTCGTACAAGCGGGGAGCCGATTCGTGCAAATCAAATGGTACGACGGCCCCGCCTGGGACGCCTGGGACGTGCACGGCGCCGACCTGGGCGGCATGGTCCGCATGGAACAGCATTTGTGCCCACGGCTTGATCAGGGCCTCACCGCGCTCTTGACCGATCTGCAAGAACGCCGCATGTTGCAGAACACGCTGATCGTCGCCGGCGGCGAGTTCGGCCGCACGCCGCGCGTCAATCGATTCGGAGCGCGCGATCACTTTCCGTATTGCTTCACGTATCTGCTGGCGGGCGGCGGTCTCGAAGGGGGCCGCATCGTCGGCGCCAGTGACGCCACTGGTTCACGCCCCGCGCACACACCGGTCGGTCCCGCGCAGTTCGCGGCGAGCTTGTATCGGCTGGTGGGCATCGACACGACCGACGCCCGGATGCGGCCATTCTTGCGCGAGGCGCTGCCGGTGCAGGAGATTGTGGGCTGAAAAACGTGGCATACGATTCCAATCGTGTGATTAAGGATTGCCATCGCAATCACGCGATTCCAATCGTATGCCACGATAATCCTGCGAGACCTCTCATGAATCGTTGGCTCCTTTTGCTTCTGATCGGTTGCGCCCCGTTTTTCGTCCTTGCACAGCAGCCGCAAGAAGGCTCTCCTAACCGCCTCCTGATCGCCCTCTCCTCCTATCGCGATCGCCCCAAGCACGCGCAAATTTACTTCTACGAACACGACGGCGTCGCCCAGGGCAAGATCGTCGGCAACGTCCCGACCGTCTCCAATCGCCAGGACTACCACGCGATCCTGTCGAAGAACAGCAAGCTTTGCGTCTTCGCGTCCGAGCTGGAGAACGAGGTCAGCAAGATCTTCCTCTGGGACATGGCCGACAAGAAGCTCGTGACGCCGCCCGCCATCAACACGTCGAAGAATGCGCAGCTTCATCCGACGATCAACAGCGACGGCACACTGATCGCCTACGCCTCGTGGGACAAGCCCGGTGCGAGCCAACGCTGGGACGTGATGCTATTTGAATTCGCCAGCAAGAAGTACCTCGACGTACCCGGTGTCAATTCGACGAGGTACGACGAACGGATGCCCGCGCTAAGCGCCGACGGCCGCTGGCTGGCGTACGTCTCCAATCAGAAGGACGGCGTCGGCGCTGCGGATATTTACCTATACGATCGCCAGAACGACAAAGTCGCTGCCCTGCCGGAGCTCAACTCGCCGCTCGCCGATCTGACACCGTCGCTGAGCGCGGACGGCAATCTTGTCGCCTTCGCGTCGGATCGGCCTGATGGGATGGGGGGCCGTGACATCTATCTGTACGATCGGGCCAAGAAGAATTTTCTGCCATTGCCGGGCGTCAACTCAATCGCCAACGAACAGACGCCGAACCTGAGCCCCGATGGCCGCTATCTCGTGTTCGTCTCCGAGCGCATCAAGGGGGACGGGGAACGCGACATCTATCTCTACGATCGACACGCGCAAAAGTTGCTGCCAACGCCGGGGCTCAACTCGAAACGCGATGACATTGATCCGTGCGTGATTGTCCTAGAATAGCTCGATCATGCAAAAACGCATCCTCGTCACCGGCGCCACCGGTAAGGTCGGCGCCCACTTCATACGCCGCTTATTCGCCGACGCGCGATTCGACGGCGTCATCGTTCGCGCGCTATGCCATAGCCGCACGCTTGAGTCGCGTCCGCGCCTGGAGATCGCGCGTGGCAGCATCGCGGAGCGCGCCGACGTGAAAACCGCACTGGACGGCGTCACGCATATCTTGCACCTGGCGACCTGCAAGGAGACGCCCGAAGACATCATGGATGTCGCGATCAAGGGGCTGTTCTGGATACTCGAAGAAGCGCGTACGAGCAAATCATTTCAGCAATTTATCTTAATCGGCGGCGACGCCGGCATGGGGCACTTCTTTTATCCGCATCCGATTCCCGTCACCGAGACGCAGAAGCACTCCGCGTATCCGGGCTGCTATGCCCTGTCGAAGGTACTCGAGGAAGTGATGCTGGAGCAATTCGCAATCCAACACGGCCTCAACGTCTGCTGCTTACGTGCGCCGTGGATCATGGAGAAGGACGATTTCAAGTACCAGCTCTCGTTCGGCGACGACGTCTTCGGCGGCCCGCGCTGGCGCGATTTCGTCGGCGCCGAACGCGCCGATCAGTATGTGAAGACCAACACGATCCCGGTAATGCTCGATCCCGACGGCGAACCGGTACTGCGCAACTTCGTACACGTCGAGGATCTCACGGACGCGATTCTCGCTGCCATCGATCATCCGAAGGCCAGGCAACAGACGCTCAACATTTGCATGGACGAGCCGGTCAACTATCGCGCGCTCGCCGAACATCTGAAGCAGACACGCGGCTATCCGTCGGTGGAGATTAGGACGCCGTATCGTTCGACCTGGCTCGATAACGCGAAAGCAAAGTTCCTCCTCGGCTGGCGACCGAAATACGATCTGACGCACATGATCGATGTGGCGTTCGACTATCGGCGTGCGTCGGACGACCTTCGCCAGATCTGGTATCCAGGATAAAAAACTCCGCTGAATGGCCGAGCAAACGTTTAGCGTTCGCGCGGCGCCGCGCGAACACAACGACCCCAATTGGTGTCATTTCCTTCGTTCGTAGCAGACGATTCCAATCCCATGCCACGCCAGCCCAGGAGATTTATTGATGGCTTCGCGCCGCTTTGTCAGCAAACCGCCCACGGGCCTCAGTTCCGAACCCGCGGCCGACGACGGCATCGATCCGCGTTTCGTGCCGAAGTATCCGCCGGGCAAAGTATCAAATCGCAAGGCGTTGCAGCTTTGCCGGGAGGTCGAGCGCGTCTTGAGCATGGCGCTCGAAGGCGAGTTGCTGCGCGATCTGACCGTCGAATCATCTGTGCCGGCGCCCGATTCGTCACGATTGCTGGTCACGGTTCGCTTTCACGGCCTGGAAACGATCGCAACAAAGGACATCCTCGACGCGCTGCAGACGCAACACGCCAAACTGCGCGGCGCGATCGCGGCGGCCGTACATCGCCGCAAGACGCCGGAACTGGCGTTCCAGGTGGTGCGCTGAGCGCCGCAATCCCGCCTGGTTTGCCTGGATTGCTGATTCGCCAGCGCAATTGCTCTGGCGAGAATTTCGCTCCTCTGCTATCAGCGGCGGCGTTCCTCTTACCCCCGAAGGTGGATACGCCGATGTCAACCTTACTGATTCATGCACTCGTGCTCTTGAATCCGTGCGGTGAGATTATCGCCCGCTGGGAGGAGGAACGACGACCGCCTGATTATTCACTTTTTCCCGTCGTGAATGCAACCTGGAACATGGCTTCATGGTCATTCGGGCGTTTTCCAATCCCCGCAGCCGGCTTGAATTCGCCCCGGCCAATTGCGCAGGCCGTGCATATCTCGTTTTGTTCGACGCATTCGCTCCTACCGTTGAACACCGCGAACTGCGTCCCAACAACCGCATTGGCTGAATGCCACGCGCATTGCCGTGAAGCCATCGACGAGGTCAGGCAGACAATTGAATACCGGACGCGCGGTTTCGTACCCGTGCGTGGATTCGGGGATTTCGAGGGGGCGCTCACGGCCGATTCTTTTCCTGTTCACTGGTGTCGACAGCCGAGTGGCTTCTGGTCTGAGAGTCGCCACGGACAACTGTTCATGCCGTGGTGCGATGCTGAAGAATTCGACCTGGACGCCCTCCGCAGGAAGAACAGCTTGGCTCGAACCATTGTCAGAATCAAGGAGGGCGCGTGGCAATCCGAGGAAACGCGTTTCATCATCGATCCTTGGCTATGGTTTTTCGATCCAAATTCGCTGACATGCGATCTGCGTGCGGAACTGCGTGCGCCGCGTTTCACATCCGCGTTAGTGTTATTCCGCGACCTGAGCGAGATAGAACAGCACGCGGTCGATCGACGCCTCTCAATCAAGAACATGTGGGGGCCAGTGATCGAATATTAGCGGTGCTAGAAAATGCGCCCTAGCACGCCGAGCAACATATTCAAGCCGACCATGACCAGCATGCACGCCGCCCCGATGCGAAAGCGGCGATGAATGGCGGGCAGTTCGGCTTCCAGGGCAAAGAGTCGGGCAGGCCACCAGTGCCAGGAGATGCGCCAAAAGAAGACGGCGCTGGCGAGCAGCAAGGCCATTTTGACTTCCATCACGATCAACCATGCGGATGTCTTCGACTCGCGCGGCAACAACGCCAATCCCACGCCGCTCAGTCCGACCAGGGCGATCGCGGCGACCATGTGCCAGCGCGCTCCGTGGGCGAGCGTCAGCAGAAATCGCTCACGCTCGGCGATGTCGCCGAAGTATCGGCCCAGGCGATGATAGAGCACGAAGATACTGTAGAACATCGACCCGAACCACGCCGCCGCTGCCAGGGCGTGCAGCAGCGTCAAGAGTACTCGAAGCAATTCACTCCCGTTCATAACCAGGGACTCCCAAGCAACATTGTGCGGAGATGACGCCCTGCCGCGAAGTTAGGCGGACGGCCGTCAGTTTGCGCTTCGCTATGGGCAATCGATTGAAGGTTATCGAGCGCCGCCCTTGCCGCGCGCAGTTGGAGAGAACGCATAATGGGATACGTTAGCTTCGCGATCCAGATGCCTGGACGCGACCACGAGCGCAGCGCCACGGTAATTTGGCCGGTCGCCAGGTCCTTCTCGACGCAGAACGTCTCCTCGCCGCACGCGGGATGGCCTTCCAGGGTGCGATACGTGAAGCCGCATCGCCATTGTTTGTGATCCGCGTGTTCAAAGCGCTCGGTTACGCGCGCGGCAAAGAACAAACGCAGGCCGGGCACAAGTGGATGACACAGGCCGATGGTGTCGCCAATCTCGACAGGCGTTCGACGCATTAAGCACGAGAGCCAGCCCGGCGGGAAGACATCGAAACGCAAGATCGCGTTCGCCAGGTGACGCGCGGGGCCGTTTGAATCAGGCAAACCGGGGCCTTCGACGGCGACAACACGTTCGTGATTGTCGCGCTTGTCTCCGGGCTGCGGACCGAGGTCGGCCGTCGCGGAGAATGCCCGTGTTTCCCAGGCGCTCAAATCGGCAGGTGTGTTCAGCCAAAGCCAGTTCATGCGATTCACCGTTTCTCGCTGGGAACGCGGTTTACTTGCCCTGCGATCAGCCACCAGCCGATCACGCCCGGCAGTGCGAACCCAATCACCTGGAGCGGACCGTGCGCTCGGATCATGAAATCGATGTTGATCAACTCGATACGCAAAAAATGGCGAATCGCATAAAGGATCGCCAGAGTCATTGCCGCCAACAGCAACGCACCCGATATCAACAGCAGCGGTCGTCGCCACGCCATGGCAAAATACATCTGCTCGACCGCGAACCACATGCACGTCAGGCTGAACGTACACGCGGCCACGGTCTCGATCCAGTAGACACCGTATTGCGATAGCGTAATTCCCGCCGCGACGAGCGGCATCCCCGCCAGCAAGCCGATCAACATGACACGCCGACGCTGACTTGGCGTGGCCGCAACGAACAGCGACGCGACAATCGGCAACACGAAGCCCGCATAGTGAAAGTGCACCGCCGTCGCGTGAACGATGACGTGTTCGAAACCGAGCGGCCGATGTCCGAAACGCGCCAGGACGAGCCAGCTGGCGCCGACGATCAGATAGGCCTTGATAAGAACTTTGACACAGTCCTTTGCACGCAGGTTTTCCTGGAGTCGATGCGCGAACAGAAGGAGCGTGAACGCCAGCCACGCCAGCACAAAAAAAGCGGCGATGGGCGATTGCTCGCACGCATAGGACGCGATCACGGGCAGAAACGCAAGAAAGGCGAGCCGGCGCAGTGCCGGAGTTACGTCTCCCCAAATGTCGAAGAGTAGGGGAAACAGAACGAGCGGCCCAAACATCAAAAGCGCAGGGGCCCACCCCGGCTCGATCAACATCGTCGCGACGCTCCAGAGTGCAAGGCCCAGAAAACTCTGCATCATCGCTTCGCGAATGGGGGAAACGAGCAGTGGCAACGGACGCATCATATAGGCGGTTTCCTTCGGGACATCGATCACAAGAAGCCAACCGTACCTCCTCGCGCGACATAACCAAGCGGTGACCGCCAAAATACGCAAAAGTGAGAACGGTCCAACCGTGCGTTTACTTTTCGCACCCTTTGTGTTTTTTAGTGGCGACACAGCGGAAGTAATCGCTTGCACATTGTCGCCCTTACCCGTAAAATCCTTCCGTCGCCTATTGGAGAGCCTACCTCATGCCGTTTCACGTACGCATCGCCTCGTTTTTACTCGCGATCTCGTGTCTAATCACCGCCAGCCCCGCTTGGGCACAAGGGGGTAAGCATGCCGGCCCGACGGTTCCGGGCTTCGTTCGCTTTCACGCGGACGGCAAGTCGGATACCGAAGGAGGCCGCCTGCTATACGCAACGCTCAACTGCGCCAGTTGCCATTCGACGCCCGAGGCGCCGCCGAATATTGCCAAGCCGGGGCCGATTCTTGACGAAGTCGGCGCCCGCGTCAAGCGCAGCCATTTGCGCGAGTTTCTCACCGATCCGCACAAGGTCAAGCCGGGCACCACGATGCCGAACCTCTTCGCCGGTCTCGACGCGGAAGAAAAGAAGGACAAGGTTGAAGCCCTCGTGCACTTCCTGGCCTCGACGGGAACGCCGGCCCAGGCGCGAGCTGATCAAAAGGGGATCGCGTTGGGCCGCGATTTGTATCACAAGGTCGGCTGCGTCGCCTGTCACGGCACGCGCGACGCCAGCGGCGATCAGGACAAACTTTTTGCCACATCCGTTGCGCTCGGCAATCTCAAGTCGAAGTACACGCTCGCCAGTTTGCGGTCGTTCGTGCAAAACCCGCACGAGACGCGACCGCACGGGCGCATGCCGGGCCTCTTGACGGTGAAGGAAGCGAGCGACGTCGCCAATTATCTGATGCAAGGCACGGCCGGCGCCGGATCGAGCAGCAACATGAATTACGCCTATTACGAGGGCGCCTGGAAAAACCTCCCCGACTTCGACAAGCTCAAGCCCGTCAAGACCGGCGAGGCGCCGGACTTCGAGTTGAGCGTGGCCAAACGCCTCAACAATTGCGCTCTCAAGTTTGACGGTCTGCTCAAGATCGAAACCGAAGGCAGCTACACATTCCATCTCACCAGCGATGATGGCTCGAAGCTCTGGATCGACGGCAAGGTCGTCGTCAACCACGACGGCATCCACGCGCCGGCAACCAAGTCGGGCAAGGCCAAGCTCGCCAAGGGAACGCACAAGCTGACTGTGGGCGTCTTCAATGGCGGCGGCGGCTTCGAGCTTGCCGTCGAAGTCGAGGGGCCGGGCATCGCCAAGATGCCGCTGGGATCGATGGTTCAGTTGAAGGACGAGGTGAAGCCGATCGTCAACGCGAAGGAGCCTGACAACTCTCCGCTGCAGCCGGAATTGATCAAGAAAGGCAAGGACCTGTTCGCGTCGATGGGTTGTGCAAATTGCCATGAGATGCAAAAGGAGACCAAACGCCTGAACGCTCCCGTTGTCACGGACTTGAAGCCCGTCGGTGGCTGCCTCGACGTAACCCCGAAGAAAGGTGTCCCCTGGTTCGGGTTCAGCCAGCAGCAACAGGCCGCATTGAGCGCGGCCATTAAGATGAAGCCCTGGGCGACGCCGCTGGAGAAGAAGGAACTTCTTACGTTCACGATGAAACTGAAAAACTGTTCTGCCTGCCACGAACGCGACAAGCTCGGCGGCGTCGAGGACGATCTCAACAAGCACTTCACGACCGTCATGCCCGAAATGGGAGACGAAGGCCGCATCCCGCCCTCCCTGACCGGAGTCGGCGCGAAACTGAAGCCCGCGTATCTCAAGAAGATTATCGAAGAAGGCTCGCACGATCGTCCGTACATGCACACGCGCATGCCGAGATTCGGCAGCGACCCCACCAATCTGGTGGATATGTTCGCCAGCCTCGATACCCCGGAGAAGGCGCCAAAGGTTGTGCTGCCCGAACCGCTCAACAAAGCGAAGTTCGCAGCCCGGCACATGGTCGGACCGCAAGCGTTCGGTTGCATCAAGTGCCACACCTTCGCGGGCAACAAAGCCGAAGGTGTTCAAGGCATCGATCTCGCCATCATGACACAGCGTTTGAACCACGATTGGTTCTTCAACTACATGATCGATCCGGGCAAATACCGGCCCGGCACGCGCATGCCGTCGTCGTTCCCCGAAGGTAGAACGCTGTTGAAGACGGTGCTTGACGGCAAGGCGGAGACGCAGATCGAAGCGATCTGGACGTATCTGGCAGACGGCAAGGCGGCGACGATGCCGACGGGCACCACCGGCAAGACAATCCCGCTCATCCCGGTTGGTGATGCGATCATCTATCGCAACTTTATTCAAGGGGCCGGCTCGCGCGCGATCGGCGTCGGTTACCCCGAACGCGCCCATATCGCTTTCGACGCCAACGACATTCGCCTGGCGATGATCTGGCAAGGCGCCTTCATCGACGCAAAACGCCACTGGACCGATCGCGGCGTCGGCTTCGAGCCGCCGGCGGGCGAAAACGTGATCACATTGCCGACCGGCGTCAGCTTTTTCGTCCTGGCCAAAACAGACGAAGCGTGGCCGGCGAAAACCGCGAAGGAGCTCGGCTACAAGTTCAAAGGCTATCGCTTGACCGACGATCAACGGCCGACGTTTCTGTATTCGTTCAACGAGATCCAGATCGATGACATGCCGAACGCGATCGACACGAAGCAAAGCCCCGCGATTCGGCGAACGTTCACATTGACGACGGACAATCCGATCGACAAGCTGTACTATCGCGCTGCGGTCGCCGACCAGATCGCCGCGGAGAAGGACGGCTGGTATCGCATTGGCGCCTGGCGCATGCGTATCGAAGCGGGGGCGGAGCCGATCATTCGTCAGTCGGGCAAGAAGATGGAACTGCTGGTGCCGGTGCGCTTCCAGGGGAACAGCGCGAAGATTGTGCAGGAGTATGTGTGGTAACTGGACCCGGCTCGCCTCGTTCCCGAACACCGTTGCGTTTCCCTGTGCTGATTTGTTTGGGCCCCTTCGGGGCGACAACACGCCCGTGAATGTTAGTCTGAATCGAAATCGTGTTATCAATTGGAGTCTTTCATGCGAGCCGTCCTGTTTCTGACTATCGCCATTGGCTTCTGGTTGTTGCCTACGTCGTTCGCCGTCGCCCAAAAGAAAAAGCCGGGCGAGCCGAAGCCGACCGAGAGCGAGGACGCCTACTACAAGCTCGTCACCTTGCCGCTCCCCGAGGGCGAAGTGCTCGAAGGGGGCGCCCTCGAAATGCTGCCCGACGGCAAAGTCGCGTTCGGCACGCGCCGCGGCGAGATCTGGATCGTCGAGAACGCCTTCACCGACAATCCCAAGGACGCCAAGTTCACGCGCTTCGCTCACGGCATGCACGAAATCCTCGGCCTCGCCTACAGCAAGAAGGACGGCTGGCTCTACGTCACGCAGCGCTGCGACGTGACGCGCATCAAGGACTCACGCGGCAAAGGCAAGGCCGACACCTTCGAGGTCGTCACCGACGGCTGGGAGGTGAACGGCGACTATCACGAGTACGCCTTCGGTTCGCGCTTCGACAAGAACGGCGATATCTGGATCACGCTCTGCCTGACCGGCAGCTTCAACTCCAACAGCAAATACCGTGGGTGGGCTGGCAAAGTCACGCCCGGCGGCAAGTTCATTCCCACGACCAGCGGCGTGCGTTCGCCCGGCGGCGTCGGCTTCAACGCCGAGGGAGATGTTTTCTACACCGACAATCAAGGCCCCTGGAACGGAACCTGCGGCCTCAAGCATTTGACTGTCGGCGGCTTCGTCGGCCATCCCGGCGGCTTCAAGTGGTATGACGATCCCGAAGCAAAATACCTCGGTGTGGCCCCGCTCGTGCCGAAAACCAAGAGCCGCATCATGACCGAGGCGAAACGCATCCCGCAGTTCACGCCGACCGCCATCCTCTTCCCTTACGGCAAGATGGGGCAATCTGCGGCGGGTATCGAATGCGATCTCTCCGGCGGCAAGTTCGGCCCGTTCGAAAAACAGGTCTTCGTCGGCGATCAAACGCACAGCACGATCATGCGTGTCACCCTCGAAAAGGTGAACGGCCGATACCAGGGCGCCTGCTATCCGTTCCGTCAGGGTTTCAGTTGCGGCATTGTGCCGGCCTGCTTCGCGCCGGACGGTTCGCTGTTCGTCGGTGGCACCAGTCGCGGCTGGGGCTCGCGCGGCGGCAAGCCATTCGCTCTCGAACGTTTGGTGTGGACGGGCAAAGTCCCTTTCGAGATCCACGAGATGAAGGCCGAGCCTGACGGCTTCACGTTGACGTTCACCAAACCGGTCGATCCGCAGACCGCCGGCGAAATCGCCTCGTACAAGATGGAAACGTACACCTACATCTATCAAGCGGACTACGGCAGTCCTGAAGTCGATCGCACCAATCCGACCATCGACAAGGTGGTCGTCGCCAAAGACAACAAGAGCGCCCGCATCTGGGTGAGCAAACTCCAGGAAGGGCACATCCATCAACTGACGGCCACGGGTGTGCGTTCCACGGAAGGCTCGCCGCTTTTGCACAACATCGCCTACTATACGCTCAACTACATTCCAACGAAGTAGCCGCGTGCGGCTTGGCGCTCGACTGGCGCCATGCGCTCGCTAATTCGCAAGCGGGCAAGGTAGACTCATGATTCACCGGCTCTGCACTCTGGTGGTTTTCATTTGTTTGCCGCTGGGCGCGCATGCCCAATCCGCGCCCAAAGTCGAATTCAACCGTGATATCCGTCCCATCCTCTCGGATAAGTGCTTCCAGTGCCACGGTCCCGATTCGACGCATCGCAAGGCCAAGCTACGGCTCGACACCGACGAAGGCGCCAAAGTCATCGTCGCCGGCAAGCCCGCCGAGAGCGACCTGTTCGCGCGCATCACCACCGACGACGCCGACAAACGCATGCCGCCCAAGAAATCGGGCAAGACCCTGACAAAGGCGGAGATCGAGTTGATTCGCCGTTGGATCGACCAAGGCGGCGCATTCCAACTTCACTGGTCGTTCGCGCCTCCCAAACGCCCAGATGTGCCCAAGGCGAACGGCCAGCGTAAGCTGGCTGGTGCGTGGCCACGCAATCCAATCGACGCGTTCATCCTGGCCCGGCTCGACCAGCATGGGGTCTCGCCGTCGCCGGAAGCCGACAAGGCCATGTTGATGCGCCGGCTTTATTTCGACCTGCTCGGGCTGCCGCCATCCCCGGCTCAGGTTGAGGCATTCGTCAAGGACGCGCGGCCCGACGCCTACGCACGGCTCGTCGATGCCCTGTTGTCATCGCCGCACTACGGCGAACGCATGGCGATGTACTGGCTCGACCTGGTGCGCTACGCCGACACGGTGGGCTATCACGGCGATCAGGAACATCACATCTCGCCTTATCGCGATTACGTTCTCAAGGCGTTCAACGACAACATGCCTTTCGATCGCTTTACGGTGGAGCAACTCGCCGGGGATTTGTTGCCGCAGCCGACGACCGATCAGCTCATCGCGACGGGCTACAATCGCTTGCTGCAGACGACGCATGAAGGCGGGGCGCAAGACAAGGAGTACCTCGCAATCTACTCCGCGGACCGCGTGCGCAACTTCGGCGCCGTGTGGATGGGCGCGACCATCGGCTGCGCCCAGTGCCACAATCATCGCTACGATCCGTACACCCAGAAGGACTTCTATCGCATCGCCGCGTTTTTTGCCGACATCGACGAACGCGGCGCCTACAAGGGCCCCGACGCGACGCCCACCAAACGCCCGCCGGAGATCGACGTACTGTCGCCGCTTGATCGTGAGGAAGTTGAGTCCGTGCGCAAACGCATCGCCGGACTCAAAGCCGATGCCGTGGAAGAGCTAGCCGCGCAAAAGAAGCTGCTGGCCGAGCTCGAAAAACGCCAGCGCATGACGATGATCACGAAAGCCGTCGCACCGCGCACGATTCGCGTTCTCAGCCGCGGCGACTGGCTGGACACCAAGGGCGAACTTGTCCAGCCCGGCGTGCCTCAGTTCATGAAGCAGATTGCCAGGAAGGACCGCGCAACTCGCCTCGACCTCGCGAAATGGCTCACATCGCCCGAACATCCGCAGACGGCGCGCGTGTTCGTCAATCGCCTGTGGTACCTCTTCCACGGCAACGGTCTGTCGAAATCACTGGAGGACGCGGGCTCGCAGGGTGAATGGCCAACCCACCCGGAGCTGCTCGATTGGCTCGCGATCGAATTCGTCGCCAGCGGTTGGAATGTCAAGCAGCTCGTCAAGCTTCTCGTTACCTCAAGCACCTATCGCCAGGACTCGCTCGAATCCGACGAACTCCGCAAGCTCGATCCCGATAACCGTCTCTACGCGCGCCAGTCGCGTTTTCGTTTGCCGGCGGAGATGATTCGCGATCAGTCGCTCGTCGTCAGTGGGCTTCTGGTTGATCGCGTCGGCGGACGCAGCGTGAGGCCGCAACAGCCAGACGGCTATTATGCATTCCTCAACTTCCCGAAACGGACCTACGTCGCCGACAAGGGGCTTGATCAATACCGCCGCGGCGTCTACACCCATTGGCAGCGCACCTATCTGCACCCGATGCTGAAGGCGTTCGACGCCCCGACGCGCGAAGAATGCACTGCCCAGCGGCCGATCAGCAATACGCCGCTCGCCGCGCTCGTGCTGTTGAACGATCCGACGTTCGCCGAATGCTCACGCGTGTTCGCAACGCGCATCCTGCGCGAGGGCGGCAACGACGAAGCCGCACGCATCCGCTGGGCGTGGCGGCAAGTGCTGTCGCGCTCGCCGCAAGATCGCGAGGCTGCCCTCGTTGGCAGACTGCTCGCGCAGAGCCACAAGCACTTCGCCGCTGATCCCGCCGCTGCGGCCAAGCTCGTGAGCGTAGGCCAGACGCCGCGGGCGGACGGCGTCAACGTCGTCGAACTGGCGGCATGGACAAACGTGGCACGCGTGCTGTTCAATCTCGATGAGGCTTTGACGCGAAACTGATTTCGCCACATGCGGCTCGGAGATAAGTCCATGTACAACACGAAGCTCAACCTCACGCGCCGCGCCTTCCTCGGCGACTCGTCCATCGGCTTCGGCGCCGCAGCCCTGGCGTCAATGACGTTAGCCGGACGCGCAAGCGACGAACAAGCCCAGCCGTCGCTTGCGCGTTCGGCTAACAACTTGCCGCACTTCGCGCCGACGGCAAAGCGCGTCATCTTCCTGTACATGTCCGGCGGCCCGTCGCATCTGGAATTGTTCGATCACAAGCCGGCGCTCGCGCGCCTACACCTGCAACCGATGCCGGAATCGTTCACGCGCGGCCAGCCGATCGCCCAGCTTCAAAACGCCGAGCTAAAATGTTTCGCGCCACAGTTTCGCTTTCGTCGGGCCGGGCAGTCGGGGCAAGAGATATCAGAGCTTTTGCCGAACATCAGCCGCATCGCCGACGACATCGCCATCGTCCGCTCGATGCACACCGATCAGATCAATCACGATCCCGCCCACACGCTGATGAACACCGGCACGCAGATCTCCGGCCGGCCAAGCATGGGCTCGTGGATCACCTACGGCCTGGGCAGCGAAAGCGACAACCTGCCCGGCTTCATCGTGTTGACGAGCTTCGGCGGCCGCAATCCACAGCCGATTTCGCAGCGTCAATGGGCGGCGGGCTTTCTGCCGGGGCGCTACCAGGGCGTGCCATTCTCTTCCACGGGCGATCCGGTTCACTACCTGAGCAATCCGCCAGGCGTATCACGCAATTTGCAACGTGACTCGATTGATGCGATTCGCGACTTGAATCTGGTGCAAAACGAGCGCTCGCGCAATCCCGAAGTCGAGACGCGCATTGCCCAGTACGAGATGGCCTTCCGCATGCAAACGAGCGTGCCGGAGCTGATGGACATCGCCAACGAGCCTCGCCACGTCAAGGAGATGTACGGCGTCAGCGCGGCCGACGGCAGCTTCGGCTATAATTGCCTACTCGCACGTCGTTTGGCCGAGCGCGGTGTCCGCTTCATCCAGCTCTACCATCGCGACTGGGACACGCACGATAGCATCGTCAACACCATGCGCATCTGCGCCGGCCATTGCGACGGCCCCTCCGCCGCGCTTGTTCGCGATCTCAAGGCTCGCGGCATGCTCGACGATACGCTTATCATTTGGGGCGGTGAGTTCGGCCGCACGCCAATGGTGCAATTCAAGGGCTCAGCGCCAGGCCGCGACCATCACATCCGCGGCTACTCGATGTGGCTCGCGGGCGGCGGCATCAAGGGGGGCGTCACCTATGGCGCGACCGACGAGTTGGGTTATCGCGCTGTCGAAAACCCGGTCCACGTGCGCGATCTGCACGCAACCATGCTGCACACGCTGGGCATCGATCACACGCGTTTGACGTACCGCCATCAGGGATTGGACATGCGTTTGACCGGCGTCGAGCCAGCACGGGTTGTCAATCAGATCCTCGTTTAGCCGCGGTTCGTAGAACCGCTCGGCTCTGCGAACCGCGGCTAAACGAATCACAGCTTACCGACCTTCGCCCCAGCGCCGACGTTCGAACTTCCCGGCCCCCAATAATCGCGCGGCCGATTGAGCGGCAGAATCATCGGCTCCTCGAATGGACGATACGGCACCATCGCCGCGATCTCATCGAGCCGCTTCGTCACATCCGACGGCAACGGGCCCTTCTCGACTGCATTGATGGAATCCTCGACCTGCTTCGCCGTCTTCGGGCCGATGAGCACGCAATGGCCCAGATTGTTAGCCGGACGCGCAAGCGACGGATGGCCCGGTCCGTCGCTTGCGCGTCCGGCTAACTGTGTGATTTCCGAAATCGCGAAGCGCAAGCACAATTCGACAATCGATAACCCGCTCTCGTCAAGCAGCTCATAGAACGCGAGGAACTGCTGCTGCCGTGCTTTCGACAGCCACGCCGGCTTCGCGCGAACCACGACGTCATAACGCCTGCCCAGCCCGCCTTGCTGCAAGACGGAGCCCAGCACGATGCCCATGTTGCGCTCTTTCGCGGCGGGCAGAACCTCGTGCGTCGCCTCGCGAAAGAGGGCGCTGTAGTTGAACGCGGTCAGGACGACATCGAAGCGGTCTGAGCGAATGAGATGCGCCATCTCAGCCATCGTCGTGCCGCCCAGGCCCGTGTAGCGAATCACTCCTTGCTTCTTGAGCTGCTCTAGCACATCGATGACAGGACCGTAGGCCGCTTCGGGGTCGCTCCACCAATCGTATTGTTGCGGGCGATCCGGCTCGTGCACGAATAGAATGTCGATGACGTCGCGGTGCAACAGCCGCAGACTTTCCTTGGCGGAGTCGAGCAATTGTTTCGAGTTGCGCGGCTCGAACGGTTGCGGGCGGCCGCCGAGTTTGGTCGAGAGAATCGTCGGCGTCTTGATGCCGTGCATAATTTTTCCGAGCACCTCCTCGCTATTGGCGTAGGCGGGCGCAGTGTCGAAGTAGTTGATGCCGAGTTCGAGCGCCTTGTGAACAGCGGCGCGGCTTTCATCGAAGCCGGGGCCCAAGGACGAGGTGAAGAGGCTGCCGAACGCAAGCTCGCTGACGACGAGGTCGGTTTTACCGAGGATTCGATTCCGCATTAGGGTCCCACCTTTCCGATTTCTTCGTTGCTCTTTTCTTCGTGAAACGGTCGAATAGTGGCAATGGGATCTCTTACTCGCGAGTGATACTGCGAACGCTAAACGAATACGGATTCAACATGAAACGAATTGTAGCCGCGCTCATCCTTCACGTCCTCATCGGCTTCGTCGGGCAATCCGGGGCGCAAACCGGCAAGGATCCGAAGGCGCCGATGCCGAAGCTTGCGCCCGCCGATGCCGTGAAGTCGTTCAAGGTCGCCGACGATCTTCGCTTCGAGCAGGTGCTTGCGGAGCCGACCGTCAGGCAACCGCTGTCGCTCTCGTTCGATGAACGCGGCCGGCTGTGGGTCGTGCAGTACCTGCAATATCCGCATCCGGCGGGCTTGAAAGTCCTGAGCCGTGATATTTTCTGGCGCGTCGTTTATGACAAAATTCCGCCGCCGCCGCCTCATCGCGTCGGCAGCGAATTTCGCGGCAGGGACGTCATCAGCATTCACGAGGACACACAGGGCAACGGCGTCTTCGACAAGCACACGGTCTTCCTCGAAGGGCTCAACATCGTCACGTCGGTGGTGCGCGGCCGCGGCGGCTTGTGGGTACTGAATCCTCCCTATCTGCTGTTTTATCCGATGAAGGACGGCGTGGATGCCCCCGCAGGCGATCCGATCGTGCATCTGCAAGGCTTCGGCCTCGAAGACACGCACTCCTGCGCCAGCAACCTGCGCTGGGGCCCCGATGGCTGGCTTTATGGCGCGCACGGCAGCACCGTCTCCGCACACGTGACGAGGCCGGGAGTGAAAGAAAAACCGATTCAGATGATTGGGCAGCACATGTGGCGTTATCATCCCGAAAAGAAACGTTTCGAGATCTACGCGGAAGGCGGCGGCAATGCCTTCGGCGTCGAGATCGACGAGAAGGGCCGCGTCTTCTCCGGGCACAACGGCGGCGATACGCGCGGCTTCCATTACGTGCAAGGCGCGTCGTATCGCAAGGGCTTCGAGAAGCATGGCGTGCTCGCCAATCCCTTTTCGTTCGGCTTCTTCGAGGCGATGAAGGCGAACAAATCGCAACGATTCACGCACACCTTCGTCATCAACGAGGCCGACGGCTTGCCCGGCCAATATCGCGGCAAGCTGTTCGGCGTCGAGCCGTTGCACAGCCGCGTGATGCTGAGCGAGGTGAAGGCGGATCGCTCGTCTTATGAGACAAAGGACCTCGGCCCGATTGTATCCAGCAGCGACACGTGGTTTCGCCCCGTCGACATCAAGCCGGCGCCCGACGGCTCGCTCTTCGTCGCCGACTTCTACGAAGCGAAGATCGCGCACCTCGGCCACAACGATGGCGTTATCGATCGCGACTCTGGTCGCATTTACCGGCTCTCCGCAAAAGACGCGAAACATCGCAAGTCGATCGATCTCAGCAAGAAGACGTCGGCGGAGCTTATCGAACTGCTCAAGTGCGACAGTCGCTGGGAACGCGAAATGGCCCAGCGACTTTTCGGCGATCGCAAGGACCGTTCGGTGCTGCCCACGCTCAACACGCATCTTTTCGCCAGCAAGGGGCAGTTCGCACTGGAATGCCTGTGGGCGATCAATCTCAGCGGCGGATTCGATGCGGCCCTCGCGGAACGCGCGCTCACGCATCCGGAACCGCAGGTGCGCGCCTGGACGGTGCGTCTGCTCGGCGACGATCATCGGCTCGGCAGCAAGATCGCGCTGAAACTGACCGAGTTAGCCCGTGCCGAGCGGAGCGTTCAGGCCCGCAGTCAGTTCGCCGCGAGCGCGAAACGACTGTCAGCGAGCGAGGGATTGCCTGTCGTGCAAAGCTTGTTAATGCGCGATGAGGACGCCGCCGATATCCATGTGCCGCTGCTTTTGTGGTGGGCAATCGAGGCGCATTGCGAGAAGGATCGCGACAAGGTGCTCGATATGTTCCGCGAATCGACACTTTGGCGGGCGAAGATCGCCGAGGAAACGATCCTGTCGCGCTTGATGAAACGCTACGCAATGGCCGGTTCGCAGAAGGACTATCAGACGTGTGTCGAGCTGTTCCGCCTCGCACCGGAAAAGAAACACGGCGCCATACTGCTCAAGGGCTTCGAGGAGGCGTTCAAGGGGCGTTCGATCGCGGGGTTGCCAAACGAATTGCTCAATGAGATCGCCAATCTCGGCGGCGGCTCGATCGCGTTCGGCGTGCGTCAAGGCAAGGACGACGCGATCGCCAAAGCGCTCGCCATGATTCAGAACCCGAAGACGCCTCTCGTTGATCGCGTCGAGCTGATCGACATCTTCGGCGAATCAAAACAGCCGCGCTGCGTTGAGCCATTGCTTGCGCTTTTGTCAAACAAGGAATCCGATGCGATCCAGAAAGCGACGCTCGGCTCCCTGCAAGCATACAAGGACGATAAGATCGGCGTCGAGGTCGTCAATCGCTTGCCGAGCTTGACAGGCGAGACGCGCGAGGTCGCCGAATCGCTGCTGGTCGGGCGGCGCGAATGGAGCCGGCAGTTCGTGCAGGCCGTCGATGCGGGCAAGATCGAGCCGAATTCCGTGCCGTTGGCGACGCTGCGCAAGCTCCTCTTACATCGCGACGACGCGATCGCCAATCTCGTCAAGAAAAACTTCGGCGAGGTCAAAGGCGCCACGACAGAGCAGATGCGCAAACAAATCGATCGTCTCGCCGTGTTTGTCCAGGAAGGCAAGGCGGATCCGTATGTGGGTAAAAAACTGTACACGGCCCGTTGCGCCAATTGCCACACCCTGCATGCCCGGGGCGGCATCGTCGGCCCAGATTTGACGGTGTTCAAACGCGACGACGTGGCGAACCTGCTTCTGCATATCGTCAACCCGAACGCCGAGATTCGCGAGGGCTACGAAAGCTCGGTCGTCATCACCGAGAACGGCCGCACGCTGACGGGCATCGTTATCGAGAAGGACGCCCGCGTCGTGGTCCTGCGAACGTCCGACGGACAGCGGGTCGTGCTGCCGAAGGACGACATCGCCGAGTTGGTGGGCAGCGGCATCTCGCTGATGCCGGAAGGGTTGCTCAACGGCCTGAGCGATCAGGAGGTACGCGATCTGTTCGGGTATCTGCGTTCGGGACAGCCACTGAACGAGCGGAAATAGAGGATCGCGCGTGGTCATTTCTTGTTCGGCGTCGGCTGCCAGTGTGGCCACATTGCGGCGTACCCGGCCTTGAGATCGGTCAAGCGCGTCTCGCTGCGACCAACGAGGTTCATCACGTAGAGTTGTCGGACGCCATCACGTTTCGAGCCGTAGACGAGCGCTTTGCCGTCCGGGGATGGCTGCGGATGATAATGAACGGAACCGTCTGCGGACTTCGTGAGCTGGGTGCTTTTCCCGTCGAGTTCGACCTGAAACAGCTCGACGTTCTTGCCGACTTGGCCGGCGTGAAAGATCGATTTGCCATCCGCGGCCCAGACGGGCGTGTCACTGCTGCCGTGATGGAAATCGAAGACATCGAGGAATTCGATCACGCCCTTGTAGCCGCCGCGATCGGCGAGTTTCTTCAGCCCCGTGCCGTCGGATCCGACAAGATGCGGGTGGCAGTTGTAGTGCTCGCCACTGAGGAACAGCACCCACTTGCCGTCGGGCGACCAGGTCGGCACGAAGTTGAATGGCTTGCCCGTCTTGACGTGGACGACGTTCGAGCCGTCGGCGTCCGCGAGATACACGTGATAATTCTTGTGATACGCGATCCGTTTGCCGTCGCGTGAACTGTTGAACCCGTAGGCGAACTCTCGCGAGGCCTTGGTAAGATCGACCTTGTTACGGCCATCGCGATCCATGCGAAACGGATGCGAGTTGCCGTTGATGAGGGCGGTGAAGCCAAGCTTGGTCGGGTCGTTCGGCCAAAAGAAAAGTCCGCCGTTGTAGAAGCTGACACGTTCGACGGCCGTCACGTTTTCTGTTTTTCCGGACGCCAGATCGACGAGGTATGAATCAAGAAGCCAACCGTCCTTGGTGAAACGGAAGGTCTTGTGTTCTTCTTCCCATTTCGCGTTGTCCGGGCTTTGCCAGCCGCGTCCGAGGATCGCCGTTGCACCATCGGGCGACCAACCGGCGAACTGCGTCCACGCATCGGGCTGGTTGGCCAAGTCCGCGGCGAGCAGGCGTCGGCCCATGCCATCGCCGCGAACGACAGCGGCACGCATGGTGCGGACATTGGCGTGGCGGCCGCCGGGCAGATTCGTGCGCAGTTCGGTGTAGCCGATCAATTGCGCAAACGCGGGCACGACGGCGGCAGTGATCAAGGCTGCGAGAGAGAGGACTGAATGATTGACGATCATGTGGATGCGCTCAAAAGGAGAATCCCCAATCGAAGCTTGCGGTTTCACACATCACGACCGAAATCGGTCGTCGCGACGACACTTCGATTATCTTCTACCGCCGGCCCCGATGCACGAGATTTCCGAAGGATTCACGCTACAATGTCCACGTTCAAACGCCCCATCACACAAGGGAATCCGATGAACGCACAAAAAATCGCGGCGTGCATTCTTGGCCTGTTGATCCTCGGCAATCCCGCAGTTCGCGCGGGGGGTCGAAAAGTGCCCGTGCCGCCGCCGCCGCGGGCAACCCTGCCGCAGGAGCATGCGTATCAAAAGCAACTCCGTGCGTTCATGGCAACGCTATCCGAGAAGGACTTTACCCACGGCGTGAAGGAGCCGATCACGTCTCAGCCGACGCCCGCCGATGCCGAGTACCAATATCGCCAGCACCTGTTCACGCTTATGGCTCAGCCGCTGGTCGGGACCAAACGCGGCGCCCCGGCGGTAAACGCGCCACCGGCGCTGTTCGTCTTGAGCGCATTGGAGCGCCCGGAAGGCGTCCACGTGCCGCCGGTTTGTCCGGAGGCGTTGATCGCCTTCGTCACCTGGAAACAACCAGGCAATCCTTACTATCACAATCGCGCCTTGAAGCTGCGCGCTTTCGTCACGGCGAGCATTCATCTGATGATGCTCGACGATCAGCTCGAACACCATCCCGAACGCGGCGGCAGTCGCTCGGACTGGTTCGGCAGCCAATTGATCCTGTTTGCGCATCCGTATGCGGGCTTCAAGGACCAGCTGCCCGTTGATGTGCAAAAAGCATATGAAACCGGGTTGCGGCGCATGGGGCAGCGCGTGTTCGACTGGGGGCCGGAGGGAGAGGAGCCGAACCTGGAAGTCGTCGCCACGGTCGGACTGTGGTACGTCAGCCAGGCGCTCAAAGATCCGGCGTTCACGAAAGACGCCGAGGCGTATGCGCGACGGCTGTTCACCGATCCGCAACACTTTCACCCGGCGGGATTTTTTCTCGATCAGCGCGGCATCGATATGGGCTACCAGGGCATGAGCAATTTCTTCGCGACCTGGGCGGCGCTCGCCAGCGATTGGCCATTCGCCAAGGACGCGGTCACGCGCTGTTATCGCTTGCGTGCGCATCTGTGCCTGCCGGAGCCGGACGGGCGATACATTGGGCCCACCCATTTCAATTCGCGCACATCGAGCGACGCCTGGGGTGACCAATGGGAATGGGGCATCGCGCGCGACTCCTTCGCCTCACTGGTGACCGATGAAGCGGTTTATTTGAACAAGTTGCCGACCGCGGATGACCTCAGGAAAGCTCCCGATCAGCGTGCCAGCGCGTTTCGCCAACAGTTGGCGGAGAACCCCGTCAATCCCAAGGGAGGAGGCTTTCTCAAGAATGAACAACTGACCTCGCATCCCTGGCGCTGGCGCTTGTGGCAATCGTTCAATTTTCCCGCCACGGTCAACTACGGCTACGAATTCTATCCACCCGGCAGTCATGCGAAACGGCTCAAGCTGCAGGACGAAAACTCCCCGTGGTTGAAATCGCCGTTTCTGCGTACCGAGAACTTTGTGCGCGATTTCGCCGGCGCGTTTACTGTCGCCAAACAAAACACTTATGCCGCCATCGTGCACGGCGGCCCCATCGGCTATCCAAGCCTGGAAGACGGCCATTTCAAATTCGCCGGCCCACTTGGCTTCGGCGGCGGGCAACTCTCCGCGTTCTGGACCCCGACAACCGGCGCGGTCATTCTCGGCCGGCGCGGCGGCAACTCCTGGGACAAAAGCTTTGACCTCGTCGAAGACTGGCGCCTCTGGCCTCTGCACGCGGTCAGCGGCGCCAAGTACAACGGCAAGGTCTTCACGTCCGCGCGCATTCGCCAACCCGAAGTGATCACTCGTCAGGACAAGAACGCCAGCATCGTCAAGATCACCGGCACGCTCCCGGCCGAACAATTGGGCCAGGGCAAGGTTCTCGAAGGTCGCATCCAGCTCACGCGCACCTTCACGTTTGATTCAAGCAAGGTCCGCATCGAAACCTCGGCGAATTCGACAGGGCAGGACAAAGTTACAGAACTGTACGAGACGATTCCTATTTTTCTCAAGGAAGCAGGCAGGCAGGCCAAGGAAGTCGCGACGATCATCGAATTGCAATCGAAGGGTCAATGGGCCGCGGCGACGACGGAATATCAGGATCACATCACCGCCGTGAAGTTGACACGCTTCGGCGGCAGCGTGCGCATCACGTTCGATCGGCCGCAACGTATCAAGCTTTCACCCGAAGACTGGACGGACCGCTATCTATCAAAGGCGCAATGTCGGAATTTGATGATCGACTTGCTCGACGGCGCTGCAATGCCTGTCGTGTGGCATGGCGAGAAATCCGTCAGCTACCAGATCGAGGCGATCAGCCGTTAGCCGGACGCGCAAGCGACGGATTTTTTCTATGTCCGTCGCTTGCGCGTCCGACTAACTGATGGATCACTTCGTCGCCGCCAGACGTTGCGGATTGTCGATGATTTGAGTGCGCCATTCCTGTTCGAGCTGGGCGAACGTCAAGCCATAATGGCGTTGTAAGGACGTGTCGTAACCGTAGTGGACGGAGTCTTTCACGAAATCGGTCAGCGTCTTGGGCCCGCGTTTGTGCGTGAGGAATTCGACCAGGACGACACTCTGGGCGTAGAACGCGGAGATCTGACGCGGGTGCGGATAGTCTTTCAACTCCATTAGCTGCTTCAGGCCGAAGAGCAGACCGTCCTTGTGATGCTTGAGCAAATTCTGGCGATGCTGATTGACCTTGTCATCCGGCTCCGAAAGAACCGCGATGCCTTCATCCGCCCAGCGCGGCACCGGGGCGTTGCCGAACATGCCCGCGAGCACGACGTGCGTGGTTTCGTGAGGCAGGACGTCGTCCATCATGCGCGGAATATCGAGACGGAGATCCATGCGGCGATCAATGACGCGACCAGAGGGATCGCTCTCGATACGCGAATGCCCCGGCGAGTTGCCCTGGACGCCGGTCATGTGCGTATAATCGGCGCCGTTGGCATGCAGGATCAGGTCGCAAACGGGCTGCCATTCATGACCGTCACTGTTGAACCATTTGCGATACATAGTTAAACGTGTGTGTTCGGCGATCCGGGCGACACGCTCGGCGAAGTCATTGTCCTTGCGATGAAAAATGTGGAAGTGCGGCGTCTCTGCGACCAGCCAGCCTCCCTCATTCTTGCCCCAGTGCTTGATCTTGAAAGTCTGACCCCGCGGCAGCACGGCGTTGTGCTTGGCTTTCTGTTCGAGCCGCTCCAGGAGCTGCTGTCCCACCGCCATGAAGTTTCCCGGCGACATGCCAATCGCGCCTTCGACTTGCTGCTTGAGTTCGGGTAAGCGTGCCGGCAAGACGCCCGGTTGCTCCATCACGTCAGCGACCCCTTTGATGATGCAATACGCCCACTGCGTCTTGTATGTCGGCAACGTCGATTGATCCGCCTGATATGCCTGCTCGAAGCAGTGACGCGCCTCGGCGTAGCGTTCGTTGCGAAATTCATCGGCGCCGCGCATGAGCAGGTCCCGCGCTCGGGCCGGATTGACAACCGGAGACGGACCGACCGCGATCGCTTCACGCCGATTATGGACCGCGAAGGGATCGTCGATGACCGCGTCATCGGACACGCCACGTGCCATCGACAGCTTCACAGTCGGCGGGCCTTTCTCGTCTCGTTTGGCGAAGGGAATGTTAAAGCTCGGCAACTTGAAGAGCGGAAATGGCAGCTTGGCCGCCTGCTTGGGAGGATCCGGCTCGAACTTGCGCGGCTCTGGATCAGGCTGTTGGGGTTGCAAGGCCCGGTCGTTGGCGGCACTCGGATCGATAATGCAGAGCCGTTCGTGATAGCGGCGGGCCTGTTCCGGTTGGCCCGCGAAGTATAGATCCATGATGTAGGCGCGGTACGCCTGGCGCAGAGCGATCAGGTAGGCGTTGTTGCCATTCACATGGGGGAGTTGCTGTTCGAGGATCTCGACGGCTTTTTGCGACTGCCGGTCCGTCAGATGAACGCGAGCCTGTGCCAGTGCCGTCTGCAATGCAAGAGTTTTCTGGATGCGGTCATTTTTTTCATCTTGCGGATCGGCATAGCCGTTGCCAATCAGCGCGATCAGAAGCAGTCCGACGAGCGAGACGATGTCGAATCGGAACATGCAAGCATCCTTGCTGTGCGAAGCTAAGCTGGCGTCGGTGAATCGCGAAGAGGACCTACTCGCGCCGGCGCCGCAAAGGAGCGGCATCGCTTGGGGGGCATCACGCCATCCTGGCGCGACGGTGCCGCTTGGCTACCGGAACAAGGGTAAATAAAGGAGGCCGAAAAAACAAGATGAACCACAATCGCTGCGCCCCAGGATCCGCTGCGCTCATCCTGGGGCTCGCGGGATGGTTATTTGTTGGGATACGGCTTCTGCCAAAACGTCTCGCCGCTCAGGTTCAGCGCCGGCGTGGTCTCGACCGCGACGTCGCCCTTGATGGTGCACTGGCAGGCCAGACGCATCTCCTCCTCACTGCCGATATTCGCGAACGGATGCAGGACAGCAAAGCTGATTTTCTCGACCAGGCCCTTTGTGCTGAGGTTTTCCTTGCCTTGTTTGACAAGAACCCGGCAAGTTGCGCAAAGCCCGTGGCCCATGCAGTTGAAGGGGGGAAACGACGGGTGCATCTGAATGCCGGCTTTCTTCGCCTCGTCTCGCAAATTCGAGCCGGCGGGGACTTCGATTTCTTTCTTTTGATTGACGAATGTAATTTTCGGCATCGGCTGAATCCTTCAAAAAGCCCACGTTGATGTCGGAATAGCCCCATTGTAGGAACCGCGGCGCAATTCGTTTAGCGTTCGCGATGCGCCTTCCATAATATTATCTCCTAACGAGACACACGCATGATCCGCCTAGCACACATAAGCGACATCCATCTCACGTCCGGGCGTCTCGAATGGCAACTCGGCGACTGGTTCTCGAAACGGCTCACCTCCTGGTTCAATCATCGCTTCCTCGGACGGGCCCGTCGATTTGCGCTCGCGGATGAGATCGTCGCGTGTTTGATGGCCGAGCTAGTGCGGCGTGAAATCGATCACGTGGTCTTCTCAGGCGACGCCACGGCGCTGGGCTTCGAGTCCGAGATTCGCGGCGCCGCCGAGGCATTGCGCGTCCATGACCTGCCGATACCGGGCCTGGCGATTCCGGGCAATCATGATTATTGCACGCCAACGGCAGCAAGTTCCGGGGACTTCGAACGCCATTTCATGCCCTGGCAGCAGGGGCGGCGCATCGGCGCGCATCACTATCCCTTCGCCCAGCCGGTCGGACCGATCTGGCTCATCGGCATCAACGCGGCTACCGGCAATCGGTGGCCCTGGGACGCGGGCGGGACCGTCGGCGCGGAGCAACTCGATCGGCTCAAGTCGCTACTCGCGCAACTCGATCCTGGCTTGCGAATTCTCGTGCTGCACTTTCCGATTTGCCTATCCAGCGGTCGGCGCGAACCCTTCTACCACGGTCTGCAAGATCTCGATGCATTGCTTGATGTCGCCAACGCCGGCGGCGTCAACCTTTGGTTGCACGGACATCGCCACTCGGCCTACCATTTTCAAATGCCGCCGGGCGCGTCCTTTCCCGTCATCTGTTCCGGCACTGCGACGCAAAATGAACTCTGGTCCTACGGCGAGTACGCGATCGACGACAACGCGCTCAACGCCGTGCGTCGGGCGTATGATCCGGCCGGGAAGTGTTTTCGCGACGTGGAAACGTTTTCGCTGCGACTTGCCGCCACCTCGCCATAGTTGCCGATCCAGAAAAGCGTCGTACACTTTGAAGGAACCTACACTTCAACTGGAGGACCGCCATGCGTCAGACCCTGAAATTCGTCGCGCTCGCTGTTGTCGCCGTCGTCGGTTATGCCGCGCTGCAAGGCGTGGATGCGTCCGTCCTGCAGAAAAAGGAGAAGATGATGCTGTCCCATGATGTCTATTTCTCACTCAAGGACAACTCGCCCGCGGCCAAGCAAAAACTGGTCGAGGCGTGCAAGAAATACCTGACCGGCCATGAAGGGGAGGTCTTCTTCGCCACCGGCGGGCTCGTGGAATCGCTCAAGCGTGAGGTCAACGATGTCGATTTCGACGTCGCTCTGCACATTGTCTTCAAGGACCTCGACGCACACGACAAATACCAGGTCGCGAAACGACACGACGAATTCATCGCCGAGAACAAGGACAACTGGAAGAAAGTACGCGTCTTCGATTCGTACGTTGGCGCCTACGCCGCGCCGATTCTCGAGAAACAGAAATGATCGCCTTTCGTTTAGCGTTCGCAGTGAAACGCCAGGCGGCTCGCAGGTTTACTGCGAACGCTAAACGAGGCCGTCGTTATAGAATGCCCGCATGAACGAATTCGTCCGAGCCCTGCACTCCGGCTGCGTTCTCCTCATGGACGGCGCGATGGGCACGGAGTTAATGCGGCTGCACGAATCGCCAAGATTTGCCGCCAGGACGGAGCCCGAGCGCGTCGCCTTGATCCATGCGCAGCACACCGCGGCGAAAGCATCCGTCATCTTGACGAACACTTTCCAAGTCAATCCCGTCGTGCTCGGCCGGAGCTGCACCGCTGAATTCCATCACGCACTTTGGCAATCCGCTCTCGACGCCGCTCGGTCCGCGCGTCCTTCACCGCGTTACATCCTGGGGGACATCGGCCCGTTCAGCGAATGCATGCCGAAGGTCGCGTCCGAGGTGCTGCGGGAATGCAAATCCCTTGACGGTGTGCTATTGGAGACGTGGTCGTCCCTCGATGACTTGCGCACATTTGCCCACGCGCGGAAGCGATCGACGCCGCCGTTGCTGGTTTCGTTCACGTATTATCGAAGCCGCAAAGCAGGTTGGCGAACGTTCACGGATGAGCAACCGGAAGCGTGCGCGAGGGCCGCGCAGCAGACTGGAGCTGTCGCGCTCGGCGTCAACTGCGGGCGGAATCTGAGCATGAAGAACATGCGAGAGATCGTGCGGCGGTATCACGATGCTTGCGAACTGCCGGTGTTCATTCGACCCAATGCGGGGACGCCGAAACGGACGGCTTCGGGATGGAGATATCCACGGTCGCCAGACGCGATGGCGGCTGATTTGGGGCCGCTTTTGGAGGAAGGCATCGCAATGGTCGGGGGATGCTGCGGCACAACGCCCGACCACATCATGCATTTTCGACTGGCGATCGATGCATGGAATGAGGGGCGGTAAACGCTCGCAGGGATTCTACGACCGCCAAATAAAATTGCGCTAGTTGGTTCCAACGGGAACGACATTGATTCGTCTTCCGCCGATGGCGAATTCGACGACGCCGTCCACGAGCGCGAAGATCGTGTTATCGCGGCCGATGCTGGTGTTGCGGCCCGGATGAAACTTGGTGCCACACTGCCGCACGATGATGCTCCCCGCAGTGACGGTTTGGCCGCCGTACGCCTTGATGCCGCGGCGCTTGGCCTTGGAATCGCGACCATTGCGTGTAGAGCCTTGACCTTTCTTATGAGCCATTGCAAATTCCCCTGCTACGCCGCAAGCGGCAGTCAAAGTTTCTTCTCTTCCTTCTTGACAATGGAGATTGTACGAGCCGCCGAGCGATAAATCCACTGGGCGGGCGAAACAAATTCGATGTCGCGCGAATCGGTCGAGAAGCGGTCCCCCTTGCGCTTGAAATTGAGCTGCAGCGTTTTGTATTGCGTGATCGGCGGCAAGCCCGGCGCGGGAGCGTCCACCTCGACGGAGCCGTTCGACAGGCCGCGCACGAAGATCGTGAAGCGCGTCGTCTCCATCATCTCCTTGAAATTGCCATCGGCCTTCCTGGGATCCGCCGGCCCCGCGTCCCAGATGGCGACGCCCGTGATAGGCTTGGGAAACGCCTCGTCCGCGGGCTTCGACAGCGGAATGGCGAATTTCGACATCAGCACGGCGTTGCGAATGTTCTGGTAGCCCGTCGGGTCCTCGATGGCCTTGATCTTCTCCTCGGCCGTGATGAGTATCTCGTCGCGATAGATGCCCGGCTGGTCGAGCGTGACCAATTCGAAGTAGGGCTGAATCTCCTGCGGTTTCTCGGAGCGATTGATCACTTGGTACCACAAATACCAGCACACACGTTCGCCGCGCGCGGGGAGCTTCACCTTGAGAATGCGCGGATCTTTGAAGCGAAAATCCATGGCCCAGACGCCGATCTTGTCAAGCTGCGACGGCTGTGACTTGACCTCCCGTTCGTTGAAACCGGTCTGGCTAGCGCCTGGAATTGCCAGGAAGAAGATGCCAAGCCCGAACAGCGCGGCGATGACGCCGAGTTGGATTCCCTTGCGCTTCATGGACCTTCCTCCGAGAAAGGATGGGCGGACTGCGTCGGCTTATACAGGCGAAGATGAACGGCGTCAAGACGATCGACCGAAGCCATAACCTACTTGTAAAATACCACGTTTGGGATGAATGTGAAGAGCATAGGGGGACAGGCAATGGTAGCTATTCCCACTCGAATCGTTGGCGAGGGGCTATATGATCACTCCCTAACGATTCGGGTTGGTATTCTCACTCCTGCCGCTCTCCATATAAGAACAAACCCCGATATGCTTGTCACGGTGCGTCAACCGCCATAAAAAGATGATACACCCGTACAGACGGCCGGGCCTGGTCGCTGCGGATTTGTTACTACCATCGGCAAACCGAATGCCCGTGATCGTTCCCTGGGAACCGACGGAAGCCGCCAATCAGGTGCTGCGTTATTTGCAGTCCGGGCAGTGCGTCGCGCTACCGACGGAATCGACTTACGAGCTCGTCGCGTCGGCACATTGCATCGAAGCGGTCGACCAATTGAGCCGAGCGGTGGTGAGCGGCGAGTTTGCGGCAATTGTCTTGTCGGATTACGCGCAGCTTCACGATTGGATGCCGCGGCTCACGGGAGCTGGCACGCGGCTGTTTCGCAAACTTGGAGCGGGGCCGTACACGTTCCGCGGCCGCGGCGGATATGAACAGGGTCTGGCGCCGCGCCTGCCGGACAGCGCGCGCCGGCTGGTCGTGCGCGACGATCGCCTGGCGCTGCGCTGGCCGGACCAGCCGATTTGGGCGAAGCTTGGTCAGGCGGGTTTGCCACTAGTGTCCCTGCCATTACCCGGCGCTGTTAATATGGGAATGGCGGTGTCGCTCGTTGGCGAAAATGCGGCGTGCATCGTCGATGCGGGAGCGGCCCAACACGCGCTGCCGCCGAGCATCGTCGAAGCGGATGGCCGGCGCTGCCGCTTGACGCGCGCCGGCGCCTTGACCGGTGAACAGCTCGACGCACTCACGTGCAGCCGAATTCTATTCGTCTGCACGGGCAACACTTGCCGCAGTCCGATGGCCGAGGCCCTGTGTGCGAAACTGCTGACGGATCGCCTGGGCGGCACGCGGGCGGACCTGTTGAAGCATGGATTTAGCGTGCAATCCGCTGGCCTGGCTGCCATGATGGGGAATGAAGCGAGCTCGGAGGCCGTGCAAGTTGCCTCGGACCTGGGAGCGGATTTGTCGGCACACCGAAGCGCTCCAGCGACCATCGCCATGCTTCAGTGGGCCGACTTCGTCTTCGCGATGACGGCCAGCCATTGGTATTCGCTCAAGAGCGCAAACGTGCCGGGCGCGCCAACGCCCCGCATGTTGTCGCCGCTGTTTGAGGACGTTGTTGATCCGATCGGCGCCGGGCTGCTCGACTATCAAACCTGCGCACGGCAAATACTCGATTCCTTGCAGCAGCGCTTGCCGGAGATCTTGGAATCAATGTGATAGCCGCTTGCGTGTTCGATTGCGAACGCCAAGCCGCAAGCGGCGAAAGGCAGAGAGGTGAGGCAATGAAAATCGTCATCGGCAGCGACCATCGCGGCGTGGAGATCAAGCGCCGGCTCGTCGCCGTCTTGCAATCCATGGGCCACGAAGTGCTCGACATCGGCACCGACGGCGCCGAGAGCGTCGATTACCCCGATTTCGCTTACGAGGTCGCCAGACGCGTCGGCAAGGGCGAGATGGAACGCGGTCTGCTCGTGTGCGGCACCGGCATCGGCATGAGCATCACGGCCAACAAGGTTCGCGGCGTCCGCGCGGCCTGTTGCCAGGACGTTCTGACTGCCGAGATGTGCCGCCGCCACAACGACGCCAACGTGCTCTGCCTGTCCGCCGATCTTCTGGGCGAGGACCAGATGGCGCAGATGATCCGCATTTTTCTCGAAACGCCCTTCGACGGCGGCCGCCACGCGCGGCGCGTCGAGAAGATCACCAAGATTGAAACAGAACAATACGGTCAGTAGGACAAGCCGCAGGATGAGCGCAGCGATTCCTGGGGGTGCGAGGATCCATCACCATGCGCATGAGAACCGTCGTTTGCGTTTTGCTGTTTGTCGCCCCCTCCTTCGCCAACGCGCAAGGCAGCGATTGGCCCAAATTTCTCGGCCCACAAGGCGCCAGCGTCTCCACTGAGAAGGGCATCCTATCCCCTTGGCCCAAGGACGGATTGAAGATCCTCTGGCATAAAGAAGTTGGTCCCGGCTACGGCATGCCCACCATCGCCAAGGGCAAGCTCTATCACTTCGATCGCAACGGCGCCAACGTCCGCCTCACCTGCATGAATGCTCGAACCGGCGAACGCGTCTGGGACTTCGAGTACTCCTCTGCCTACAAGGACCAGTTCGGCTACAACAACGGCCCACGCTGCAGCCCGCTCATCGACGGCGATCACGTCTATCTCCACGGCGTCGAGGGGATGCTGCACTGCCTGCGCGCCGATACGGGAAAACTCGTATGGAAGTTCGACACCGTCAAGGAATTCAACGTCATCCAGAACTTCTTCGGTGTCGCCAGCGTGCCCGCCATCGAGGGCAACCTTCTCATCGTCCAGGTCGGCGGCAGCCCCAAGGGCAGCACGGTGCGCGATCTCTTTCAGCAAACGCTCAAGGGCAACGGCTCCGGCGTCGTCGCCTTTGACAAACTCACCGGCAAAGTCGTCTACAAAATCAGCGACGAACTCGCCAGCTACGCCAGCCCCGTATTGGCGACGATCAACAATCGCCGCTACTGCTTCGTCTTCGCGCGCGGCGGCCTGCTCGCCTTCGACCCAGCCAACGGCAAGATCGACTTTCATCATCCTTTCCGTTGCGAGGATGTCGAGAGTGTCAATGCCAGCAATCCCGTCATTCCACTAGGGGGCGACAAGGTCTTCATCTCCGAGTGCTACGGCATCGGCAGCGCCCTCTTGAAGATCAAGCCGAACGGCTTTGAAGTCCTGCGCGAGGAGTCGAAGAAGTTCAGAAAGAGCATGGGCTGCCACTGGATGACGCCGATCTATCACGACGGCTACCTCTACGGATGTTCTGGCCGCAACACACCCGACGCCGACCTGCGCTGTATCGAATTCGAGACTGGCAAAGTCATGTGGAATGAGAAGTCGTGGAACGAAAAACGGCTGACACGCACGTCGCTCTTGATGGTGGACGGCCACTTCATCTGCCTGTCGGAGGACGGCACGCTGCGTCTATTGAAAGTGAATCCCCAGAAGCTTGACGTCGTTTCCGAATTCGAACTGAAGGATCCAAAGACTGGCCGTGCCCTCCTGGAATACCCGTGCTGGGCCGCCCCGATTCTCTCGCACGGCTTGCTGTACGTGCGCGGCGAGGAGCGGCTGGTGTGCCTGGAGGTGATGGCAGCGAAGAAGTAGGACTGCGCAAGTAAAAAGGAAAAGTCGGACCGAATGTCACTTTTTACTTTTGCCCTTTTACTTTTTCCTTCGCGCAGCGCATTTGCCCGTTCAAACGGGAGATCGGCGCCGCAGTGGCCATTCTTGACTGGATTATTTGTGTGGCCGCCGTCGTCTTGATGATCGTTCAAGGCTGGTGGGTTTCCGGAACGCAAAAGACGACCGATGATTATTTTGTCGGTGGCCGGCAAATGAATTGGTTCGCCGTCGGCCTGTCGATGTTCGCCGCCACGTTCAGCCCGCTGTCGTTCGTTGGCTTGCCGCGCGAGGCGGCCTATGCCAACTATCATCTCTATCTGGCCATCCTGTTCATTCCGCTGGTGGTGGCGCCGTTCGCGGGCTGGCTGTTCGTGCCGCTTTATCATCGGCTCAAGCTGACGAGTGCCTACGAGTATCTGGAGCTGCGTTTCGATTGGCGGTTGCGGCGTTGCGGCAGCTTCCTGATGGGGTTCTACATCCTCGCCTGGATGGGGAGCATGCTCTACGCGGTCGGCTTGATCGTGCAGGTCGCTTTCAATCTGGGTGAGACGGAACGCATTCTAACGATGATCGTCCTCGGCGGCGCCACGACCGCGTACACGACGCTCGGTGGTTACAAGGCCGCAGTCTGGACCAACGTGCTCAAGTCCGCCTTCCTCGCTGCGGTCGTGGTTGCCGTCTTGATTCTGGCGATCGCGCGCGTCGACGGCGGCTGGGCGAGCGTCTGGCGCTTGGGGCTGGAACACGATAAATTCGCGATGTTCGACGTGCGTTTCGATGTGACGAGCCGGGCAACGTTCTTGCCGGCGTGCGCCTTTGGGCTCTTTGTCTACGGGGCCATTTCCGTCGCTTCTCAAGGGGCGGTCCAACGCTACGCATCGCTGCCGAGCGTCGCTGCCAGCCGGCGGATGCTTGCGGTCAACGGCATCGGCACGGCGCTGGTGTGTCTTCTCTTCTTCGCGCTCGGCAGCACCATGTTTGCGTTCTATGCGCAGAACCCGGCCAGCTCCAAGATCTTCCCGCCGCTCGAGAAACAAGACCAGTTGACGATGCACTTTGTGCGAACGGAATTGCCCTACCCCGGCCTGATTGGACTTTTGTTGGCGGGATTGTTTATCACCGTGATGGGCAGCATCAGCAGCGGTCTGAGCTCATTGTCGTCACTGCTGATCTGCGACTGGCTGCCCGGTCGAAAGCTGGACCTGGGCACGAGTCGTCTGATGTCGGCCTTCTTCGGCATCCTCACCATCGGCATGGCGCTCATCGCGCCCTACCTTGGCGAACACGTGTTCGACATCATCATCCGGATCTCCGGCGCCCTCTTCGGTCCGCTTCTGGGCCTGTTCGTCCTGGGCGCGGCAGTTCGACGCGCGAATGCGCCGGGCGCCCTGATCGGTCTAGCCGCGGGCGGCATGTCGCTGGCGCTGGTCTTCCCAAGCGAGATAAATGCCTGGTGGTATGGCGCGTTTACGTGCCTACCGACCCTGGTGGTTGGCGCACTCGCAAGCCTGCTGTTTCCCGCGCCTCCCACTGAAAAAGTGCAGGGCCTGTTGCTTGGCGAGGATCGAGATAATCGTATACCGTAGACATCACGCGGAACGTGATGTCTACAGTCGCGATCATTCGCCGCGTTTCAATTGCACGTGTTTGAAGACGTCATTCGAGGCCGGAACGAGCTTCTTGAGCAATTCCTGAAACGCGATGGCGTCGATGCCTTTCTTCGAATAGTAGGAGACCGCGATCACCTTGCGATCGAGTACCCAGGTGGCGCGGAAGTGCCGCTCGAACGATGTGCCGCCCAGCGAACGATCCTTGCGTTCTTCATAGCCGACGGTGACGCCCTGAACCTCGACGCGATCCATCTTGACGAGTCGGGCTTGGTGCGTCTTGAGCTTGTCCGCCCCTTCCTCCGGTGCGTCGAAGATCAACTCGTACTCCGTCTTCGATGGCAGGACCTTGTCCAACTCCGTTTTGACATCCTTGGCGGCCTCGACCCAGGGCTGTGCGTCCTTGGCAAGCTGCCGGGCGTCTTCGAGCCGTTTCTTCGCCGCGCGCTCGGCGTCCTCGCGCGTCTGCTGGTTGCAGCCGATCATCGGCATCGCCACGAAAAAGGCAGCCAGGAGAATCGATGTGCGTGCCATGATTGAGCTCCCGTTTCACACATTTCGCCGGGGTCGCACGAGGATTGCGTCCGTTTGCCCACATGACGCTTCTATGCGTTGCTGCGCTACCTCGCCGCCGATAGCATGATACTCTACGGTCATTTGCCACACCTTGCTCATTCTATTGAGGCTTCCATGTACCTCTCCCGATGCTGCCGATTTGCCATTCTCGGAATGTGGATCGTCGCTCTTCCGTCCGTCAGCCGCGCTCAGACCAACGAAAAGACGAAGCTCGTCGAAGCGACGCTGCGGCAACTCGAAAAGGACATCGCCGCCGTGCGCGGGCTCGAGTTCAAGACGCCCGTCAACGCCAAGGTAATCACTCGTCCCAAAGACGGCGCCAAGGGCGTCCAGGGATATTACAGCATCCAGGAGAAAACGCTCTATCTCTATGACGACATCAAGAGCAACTACGAACGTGGCACTCTCATTCACGAGATGGTTCACGCCCTACAGGACCAGCACTTCGGCCTCGCGAATCTGCACCAGGAAGCCTTCGGCAGCGACGCCGAACTCGCGATGGCGGCTCTGATCGAAGGCGACGCGACCTTCACGATGATCGAGATGCTCAAGAAGGATCAGCCAAAAATCACTGCCATGCTCGAAACCTCCCTGGAAAAATCGAAGAATCTGCGCAATGCGTTTCTCTATGGCGTCGGCGCGCGTTACGTGAAGAACATCCACGAAAAAGGCGGCTGGGCATCCGTCAACGCTCGTTACCGCTTCCCGCCGCGCACGACGGCGTCCATCCTCAACCCAGCCTTGAGCAGTATCAATCTCGGACCGGGCAAATCGGTCGGCGCCTTCGGCATCATCGAGAAGTTCGCGGAACATGCGCTGGCCAAACCGCTGGCAATCCAGGCGATTCAGGGGCTGCTTGGCGATCGCATCGTCGAGGATGGCGCTGTCATGTCGTGGCAGCTCGCCTTCGATACGAATGAGCATGCCACGCGCTTCTGGACGGCGTGGGTCCCCTATCGAACGACCAAGAAGAATCCGACTCCCCTGCCTTATCTCCCTTCGCCGCATTCCACGTATTTTGTGTGGCGCGACACGGACGGCGTGGTGTACGGCCTCGTCTTGACCGGTTCGCGTGTCGCCGTCGTCGAAGCGCCGAACGAGCAAGCTTTCCGCGCCGCGCTGGAGCGCCTCGAAGCGCCGGCGCTCAGTATCTACAGCGCGAAAGAACACCGCAACTTGACCTTCGGCGAGCTGACCGACCGCCTGCTCGAAGCCGACTTGATTTGCGTCGGTGAGAGCCATGACAACGAGCTGTGCCATCGCGTGCAGTTGCAAATCATCAAGGCGATTTATGCGTCCGACCGCCGGCTTGGCGTCGGCATGGAGATGTTTCAGCGCCCCTATCAGGAGCCGCTCGACAAGTTCATCCGCGGTGACATCAGCGAGGAGGAGATGCTCAAGGCGACCGAGTACAAGACGCGCTGGGGCTTCCATTGGTCGCTATATCAACCGATCGCCGACTTCTGCAAAAAGAACGCCGTGCCGATCGCCGCGCTCAACACGCCTCGCGAACTCACGAGCAAGATTTCCAAAGGCGGATTCAAGGGTCTAACCGACGACGACAAGAAAGCGCTCGGCCCCGTCGATTTCCACGTCAAAGCGCATCGCGACCACTGGTACGAGACGCTCGCCAAAATGCACGGCAACTTCAAAGTCAGCGACGACCAGAAGGAACGCTCCTATCAAGTGATGACCGTGTGGGACGAATACATGGGCGCGAGCGCCGCCGCGTTTCAATCGACGCGCCATCTGCGTCGCATGGTCGTGCTCGCGGGCAGCGGCCACATTGACCTGGGCTTCGGCATCCCGCAACGCGCCATCCAGCGCACCGGCGGCAAGACCGCGACCGTACACGTCGCTCCAGGCGGCGACGCGGCGAAGCTTTTCACGTCGCCGCCCGCGGATTTTGTCATCATCGTTCGCTGACGTACATCAACGCGCCAACGGGAGCCCTAGGTGGACGTCCGCTCGGCTTTTGTCAGCCTCCGTGCGTCTACGGGAGCCCCGAAAAGAACCGCGGCGACGTGCACACGGTCGATATTGCAGTGACGCATACAGCCTGGACTTGATCCTCAATCATTTTTTCGCGTCAACCAATCTCACAGGAACACCGACACCGGTTTCGAACGCGCCAGCTCCGTGAAATTCTCGGTGAACGCTTCGACGAGAAACCATTGCGAACGATTGCTGTAGAGATTGTTGACGGTGACGGTGGTTGTGCCACGCGCGAAGCCGGCGTAAGGGACCCAACTCGTGCCGCCCCAGACGTATACGCGATAGCCGGCCGCCCGCGCCGGTTCGGTCCAGGTGAGCTTGACTGAAGACGGACCGATGGCGACGGCAGTCAGGTTTGTCACCCCCTGCAAGGGGCCGCCCGTCGTCGTCGCCGCCACCCACGCTGAGTTGGCGGTGTTAGTCGGCGTGAAAGCCTGCACGTAGAACGAGTAGGCTCGGCCCGCCAGGAGGCCCGTCGCCTGATAGCCCGTGGTGTTCGCCGCCAGGGTTGCGACGAGTACAGTCTTACTGCCGTCGTTGCGATAGACGCGATAGCCGGTTTCGCTGGGCTGGTCGGTCCAAGACAAATTGATGACCGACGAGCTGGCGACCTGTGTCTGGACCTTGGGGGCGGTCAAGCCGACGGCCATCGTCGCGCCCGAGACCCAGGCGCTGCTGGCTGAGTTGGTCGCGTTGAAGGCCTGCACCTGGAAGGAGTGATTCGTCCCCGGCGCCAGATTCTGCACGTTGAAGGCGTTGACCGTGTTGGCGACCTGGGCGAGTTGCACCGCCTTCGTGCCGTCCCAGCCGAAGACGCGATAGCCCGTCGCCCCGGTCACAAACGACCAGGTCACCGTAACCTGCGAAGGCGTGATGTTCGTGAGATTGACACCGCTCGGCGCCGTGATCGCCTCGCGCGGCGTCACGATCGAGCCCCACGCACTGCGTGCGTTCGTGGAGAGGTCGAACGCCTGGACATAGAACCATTGCGTCGAATTTGGCGCCAAGCCGGCAACCGTGTAGGTAGCGACATTGCGGTTGACCTGCGCCACAAACACCGCCTCGGTGCCGTTCCAACGAAAGATGCGATAGCCAGCTTCGTTGGCGACATCCGTCCAGGTTAGCTTGACCTGGGACGGCGACAGTGCGGCCAGCGTCAAAGTCGGCGCCGCGACGGCCAGGCACTCGCGCTGCTCCAGCATCTCCACCTGTGGTCGATAGCTTGCGGCCCCTCTCGGGCGTCTGGTTAGACTCACTTCAATGAGAGACATGCTAAACCTCCGTGAGGTGGCATCCGAGTTCAATCGTGTGACATTCCGCCAGCGGATCACACGATTGGAATCGTCTGCCACGTGCATGCGTTTACTGCGATATGTGCGGAATTCAGGCGAGCCTTATGCCACGGATCGCTCGAAGTGTCCAGAGGAATTTCGCCAAAAAAAACGCAGACAACCACGAAACACCCGAATAACACGAAAAAGAAGGCGGTGCGGATTTCCTTTCCGGAGGGCCCTTTTTCGTGTTATTTGGGTGTTTCGCGGTTACACGAGAGAGAAGGCGTTATTTGCAGCAGACCGGGACACGTATGCACATTTCGTACGGAACCATTTCGCAATACGTTTGTACGCAATGGAGCCGGTCGATCACGGTTTCATGAACGAGGCGGCGCGTCACGCCAGCCTTTTCGATAGGCACGCAGCTCACGACGTTGACGATGACTTCGCGGGATTGCGGCACTATTTCCAGGACCTTCATCGTGCCCAGGCGATCCTCGATGCGGATCGAAGGCACGTTCACGGTCACGTCCTTGGTCTTCGGCACATAGACCGTGACCGGGCAACGCACTTCCTTGAATTCCGTGATGTACTTGCAAACCGTCTGAACGCAACAGGTGCAAGGGTCATACACTTGCACGTAGATGGGGCGGCACACGGGAACCCGAATCGTCACTTCCCTTTGCACGCAGTCCATGTAGCCAACCGTGCGCTTCTCCTGGTGCACGGTCGGCACGCACACCTTGTAAGTGAAAGGCACGTCCTTGGCGACGCACACGTAGTACTTCTCAATGCGCTTCTCGGGCGTCATCACGGACACCATTTCGATGAACCTGCACGGTTCCTCAATGATCTTCGGCACCAGACGTTTCACATCGATGGGAACCGTCTTGGTCTTGTAAACCGGCTTGTAGACGATGATTTTCTGGTCAACATAGACCGGACCACAATGCGGCACGATTGGAGCTTGGCCGTATGGAGCCGGGGCGCCTGGGGCCGGGTAAACGGGTTTGGGGACCGGAGCGCCTGGCGCGGGATACAAAGGCTTCGGAGCGGTTGGAGCAGGGAATTGCGCCAAAGCCGAGTTGCTCAAGAAACCAGTGAATCCAAGCAGAAAAACAGACGCGACAAGATTCTTCACGGGACTCCCTCCTTAAAGGAGTTTGACGAATACCTGCGCGGGTGAAAAAAGCTAACACACGGAATCCATGCCGTCCAATCCTGATTTGCTCATTCTTACCATCATTTCTATTTTGACGGTTGATTCACGATCGATCGTATCGATCGTTCCGAATGTTCCGTGAATTCCAGTTGCACGGGCGCGGCGGGTACGCTCGAATCGATGTCCCGTTTGTGCGGAGACGCTCGCGAGAACGGAGAAAGTTACTTTCGTTGGGAATGAAAACTCCATAAGAAATCCCCATTCCTCGATCGTGATCGGAGTACCAATGGCCAATGTCATCACCCGGCGAGAATTCGGCTTGCACACAGGCGCCGTGTTGGCGAGCGCTTCGGGCGGCGCGTTGCTGGGCGCCGGTCAACCCGACAAACGCGAACGCTTGCCGGTCGCCGCCATCGTCACGGAGTACCGCCGCAATTCGCACGCCGACGTGATCGTCGGCAAGATCCTCGAAGGCTTCAATCAAGACGGCGGCGCGGGTCCCGCCCTGCGACTCGCGACCCTCTACACCGATCAGGTCCCCAAGAATGATCTCAGCCGGGATCTCGCGAAGAAGCACAACTTCCGTATCGCCCGCACGATCGAAGAAGCCATCACGCTCGGCGGCGGCAAAATCGCGGTGGCCGGCGTCTTGAGCATCGGCGAACACGGCAACTATCCCTACACCAAGGACACGCGCCAGCACATGTATCCGCGCCGGCGTTTCTTCGACGCCATCGTCGACGTGTTCCGCAAACATAAACGCGTTTTGCCGCTCTTCAACGACAAGCACCTGTCCTACGCCTGGCGCGACGCCCGGCACATGGTCGATACCGCTCGTGAGATGAATATCCCGTTCCTGGCCGGCTCGTCACTGCCTGTCGCCTGGCGCACGCCGGAGCTAAACCTGCCGATGCGCTGCGAATTGACCGGCGCGTTGGCGCTGGGCTATGGCGGCCTGGAATCGTACGGCTTTCACGCCCTGGAAACCTTGCAGTGCATGGTGGAACGGCGCCGAGGCGGCGAGACCGGCGTGGCCAGCGTGCAGGCGGTAACCGGCGAGGCAATCGCCGCCGCGTTGAAGGAACGGCGCTGGTCGCGCGAATTGCTTGACGCCGCGGCCGCCACGACGCCGATGCCTCCCAAGGGTCGACCGAAGGAGTTCGCCAAGAACGCCACGTTTTTCTTGATCGAGTATCGGGACGGGCTCCGGGCCGCGGTCGCCATGAGCACCGGCCTGGCGGCGCAATTCGCGTTCGCGGGCCAGATCAAGGGCGAAGCCCGTCCGTCGACAACCTGGTTTCGTTTGCAAAACGGCGTCCCGTACGGCCACTTCGCCCATCTCCTGCGCGCCATCGAGCACACCATCCACACCGGCAAACCGGCGTATCCGGTCGAGCGCACCTTGCTCACGACGGGCATGCTCGACGCCCTCATGCACAGCGCCGCGGACAACAACCGCGTCATCAAAACGCCAGAGCTAAACATCCGCTACGAACCCGCCAACTGGGCGTTCGCGCGCGGTGTGCCACCCGGCGAAAAATAGGTACCATTCACAACGCGGCGCGGCGTGCCACAATGTGGTACGACGCTCCATGTCGCATCGGCTACGGGTATCTCTCCAACTGCTCGTCGCCTCAAGGCCGGAACCGGTGCATGCTGATCTGCCCAGACTTGACGCCGCGATCGAAGGCGATTAACTTCGCGGTGCGGTTGCATGTGTGCGTAGCTGACCGGCCGTTCACGCGGCTCGGCGTACCGCTCATGTTTGTGGACTGGACGAAAGCGGCCTCGCGGCGGACAATAGCCCTGCCCCGCCAAACGCTTTTCACCTTCACGAGGTCGCTATCCGATGAAACGTCTCATTGCCGCCGTGCTGCTTGCGCTGCCTGTCGCCGCCTCATTGTCTGCCGCCCCTTATGACGAGATGGACTACGGGCCTTTCCTCTCGCACACCTTCCAGCTCCCCAACGGCAACACGACGCTACGCGGCATCGCGGTGGCGTTCGACGCGCCGATCGACGGTGATGTCGTCACACCGCCCGCCGGCAAAGGCAAACTGCCGAACAACCCCGCCAAGTGCGGCGTCATCTTCGACACCGAGTTGTTGCGTTACTCCGGCTTCTGGAGCGGCGGCTTCATCACCTGGAACGGCGTCGTCTTCAACGGCAGCCACGGCGGCAACCCGGGGCCGGCGGGCAAGCTGCTCTTCGCGACCAACATGACCACAGGTGTAGCGACTGGGCAAGCCAAGCTCGTCGATCCGCGCGATTATCCGCATGGACCGATGGCACGTCAAATCGGCCGATACAAGGGGCTTCATCGCACGGATAAGGGCGTCATCTTCTCCTACACGATTGGCGATACTCAGGTACTCGACATGCCGAGCGTGGCGGTACACAACAAACAGCGTGTGCTGGTCCGCACGATCAACCTGTCGCCCTCGAAGGAGCCTCGTTTCTTGTTGGTCGCCGATTTGCCCAAGGCGAATACGGAGGCCGATGCTGGGTCCATGATGATGCTGCAGAACGATCAGGACGCAATCGTCGCCAAGGTCATCGGCGGATCGGCGGGGACGGCGTTCGCTAAAGGAATGCGAATCGTGCTCGAGGTTCCTGCCAATGCTGAGCCGGTGCAGATTCGCGTTGGGGTCTGGGGAGGTGCGAAGAAGGATTCGGAGCTCGGCGCCATCGCCATCGAAAAGATCGGCAAGCCGGACGACCTCACCCCGCTCACGAAAGAAGCAAAGGCTCGCTTCACCGAAACCGTCACCACCCAAGGCAAGCTCGGCGACGACAAGGGCGCCTATGCCGTCGATTCGCTCACGCCTCCCTTCAAGAACTCGTACAAGTCGTGGCTGCGCTTCGGCGGCATCGACTTCTTCGCTGATGGTCGGGCCGCGATTTCCACCTGGTCAGGCGATGTCTGGGTCGTCTCCGGCATCGACGACAAGCTCGAAAAGCTCACCTGGAAGAGATACGCCGCGGGATTGTTTCACGCGCTCGGCCTGAAAATCGTCGATGACCAGGTCTACGTCCTTGGCCGCGATCAGATCACGCGCCTTCACGATCTCAACGGCGATGGCGAGGCCGACTTTTACGAGTGCTTCAACAACGAGGCGATGATCACGACCAACTTCCACGAGTTCACCTTCGATCTGCACACCGATCCGGAAGGAAACTTTTACTTCATCAAAGGCGGGCCAGTGAGACCCGGTGGCCGCGGCTGGGACAAGGTGACGCCTCACCACGGCTGCGTGTTCAAGGTCTCGAAGGACGGCTCGAAGCTCGAAGTCGTCGCACGCGGCTTCCGCGCTCCCAACGGCATGGGCGTCGGCCCCAATGGCGAAATCACCACCGGCGACAACGAAGGCACCTGGACGCCGACCTGCCCGATCAACTGGATCAAGCCCGGCGGCTTTTACGGCGTTCCCGATTTCGTCCCCTCGAAGGAGAAACCGAAGATCCGCGAGAACCCCCTCTGCTGGCTGCCGCACAACGAAGTCGATAACTCCAACGGCAGCCAGGTCTGGATCACCGGCAAGAACTTCGGCCCCCTCTCCGGCCAACTCTTACATGCCTCCTATGGCAAGTGCCGCCTCTACAACGTGCTAAAGGAAGAAGTCACCGGCCAGATGCAGGGAGGTGTCACGCCGATTTTGCCGACGTTTGACAGCGGCATCAGTCGCCTGCGCTTCAACGACAAGGCCAATGCTCTCTTCATCACCGGCCTGCGCGGCTGGCAGACCACGGCCCAAAAGGACGCCGGCTTCTATCGCGTCCGCTACACCGGCAAGAAGGCCAATCTCCCCGTCGATCTCAAGGTCACGCCCGGCCAACTCGCGATCACCTTCAGCGATCCCCTCGATCGGAAGTCCGCCGGCGACGCCGACAACTTCAACATCGAGCAATGGAACTACCGCTGGACCGAGAACTACGGCTCGCCGCAAATCAAGGTCTCCGATCCGAAGAAGCAAGGCCACGACCCCGTGGAGGTGGAAGGCGCAACGCTGTCGCCGGACGGCAAAACGGTCACGCTTAGCATCGCCAAGCTCCGCCCCGTGATGCAGATGAAGATCCAGTACAACCTCAAAGCCGCAGATGGCGCCGCAGTCAAGAGTGCAATCTGGAACACGATCAACGTCGTCGGCAACCAGCGCGGCGAAGTCCACGTCGGCGAGTATCGTGTCGTACAGTCCAAGTAATTCCGCCACGGGCCGTTTAGCGCTCGAATTGAAGCGCCAGATCGCCGGCGCTTCAATTCGAGCGCTAAACGGCCCATGGCTTTCTTATGTAGATTAGGAGAATCCCATGTTCACAAGAGTAATCGGCATCACCCTGCTCTTCGGCCTGATGGTTCTTTTCGGCGCCACCAGCGCCCAGGAACCAAAGACGTCCGGCACCGTCATCGGCGAGGTGAAAGCGCACAAGGCCACGAAAGACGGCAGGAACACGATGATCGAAGTCCTGGCGCCTGGCGAGGAAAAAGCCCGTTCCTACCACGTGATGTACGACGCCAAGATCAAGGGGCCGGTTCCGTCGATTTTGGCCGCCGTGCGCGCCGCCAAGGTCGGCGAACGGGTCGAGCTGGCATGGGTCGGCACCAATCACGGCCCGGCCATCACGTCCTTCAAAGTGCTCAAGAAAGGCGGCGCTGCGAAGGAAGACTCGAAGGAAAAGAAGTAATTTCATGGTCCGTCCATTTGCCTCTGTCCTTGTTGCACTCGCTCTCTGTTCCGCCGCGCCGTCGTCCCAACCCGGTGAGCCCTTCAAGCCCGGCAAGCTGCCGCCCGCCGAGGTCGCCGCTCTCGCGCCGGGGCTGACGCTGCGATTCTACGCCAAGCCAGACAACAAGACGCCGCTCGACGCCCGGCGTGTGCGTCTGGCCGCGCTACACGTGCCCGCCGATTCGCCGCCGACGCCGTTTATCGCGCCGGGGCCGTTTCACGCGAAGTTGACGGGTTACCTCAAGAACCCCCTCAAGGGAGATTACTCGTTCAAGCTCGTCGGCACCGGCGCGATCACGCTCAAGGTCAACGACAAGACGATCCTGACCTTGCCGGCGGATACGGATAAGAGCGTCGAGATTGAGCTTACGAAGAACTACAACAAGATCGAAATCGCGTGCATGAGCTCCGCGAAGGGGGATGCGACCGTGCGCCTCTACTGGGCGGGAGAAAAATTCGATTTCGAGCCGGTCCCACCGGACGTGCTGTATTCCCGCCATGACGATGCCGATCTCGTCGAGAAGTCGGCGGTGCGCGAGGGGCGGAACCTGTTCGCCAATCTGCACTGCGCGAAGTGCCATACGTTTCAAGGCCCGGAAAAATCCATCGTGCCGACGATTCCTGAATGCACAAGCCACGCGCCTCACCTGGACAATGCTGGCCGGCGTTTCCAGTACGATTGGCTGGTCGCCTGGATCCTAAATCCGCGTGCTTTGCGTCCCGAAGCGACCATGCCCAGCGTGCTGTCCGGCCCGGAAGCCGAGAAGCAGGCTGCCGACATCGCCGCCTTTCTCGTTTCCCTGAAATCGGGCGATGCCCTCCCGGCGACGGTTCCGAATCCCAAGGCTGCCGACGGTAGAGCCCTCGCCAAAAGACTTGGTTGCAACACGTGCCATCGGCCGGATGATCCCCAGAAAAAAGACGAGCTGGGCCGACTGTCGCATTTCTTCACGGCGGCGAAATACGCCCCTGATGCCCTGGGGCATTACTTGAAGTTACCGCACCGGCGCCACGCCTGGACGCGCATGCCCGATTTCAAGCTGTCCGATGCCGAGGCCGCCCAACTGGAAGCTCACCTGCGCGATCAATCCAAGGGCGTCCTCCCCGCACGCCCCAAAGGCGACGCGGCCCGTGGCGAAATATTGTTTGAAAAGACGGGCTGCGCCCGTTGCCACACGACTCGTCCCGACAAACAAACGGCGCTTTATCAATTGGAGCGCCTACGAGCGCTGAACAAGGGCTGCCTGGCGCCAAAGGATCACGGCAAGGGCCCCGATTTTGGCTTACATGCCGATCAACGCAATGCTCTCCTGGCGTTCTTGAAGACCGACGGTATATCGCTTACTCGCGAAACGCCCGCCGAATTTTCCCTGCGTCAAGTCAACACGCTGCAGTGCAACTCGTGCCATCGGCGCGACGGCGAGAGTACGCGCTGGCACGCCGTGCTCGAAGACGAAGGCAAGGAGCCGGAGAAGCTGCCGAGCTTGACCTGGATTGGCGAGAAGTTGCAGCCGGGCTGGACAAAAAAGATGCTCGCGGGAGAGCACGATCAGCGTGCCCGCCCGTGGATCAAGGCCCGCATGCCCGCGTTTCCCGCTCGCGCCGACATGCTCGCCGTCGGTATGTCGCATGAGCACGGTTTCGGGGCCCTAGAAGACGAACGCCCCAAACACGACGCCAAGCTCGCGGCCATCGGCGAAAAATTGATTCCACAGCAAGGCGGATTCAACTGCATCAACTGCCACGCCATCGGCAAGACGCCGCCCATCGCTCCGTTCGAGGCGCCCGGCATCAACCTCGTCGATGCCGCCCTGCGTCTGCGCTACCACTATTACCAGCGTTGGATGCTGACGCCCGACCGCGTCGATGTGAGCATGCGCATGCCAGTGTTCGCAACCGACGGCAAGATGACGCAAATCCGCGAGGTCTTCGACGGCGACGCGCGGCGACAGTTTGATGCGCTGTGGCACTACATTCAGACATTGCCCAAATGACGTTTAGCCGCGGTTCGCAGAACCGCCCGGGTCTACGACCCGTGGCTAAACCATTGCGCCGATTTCACGCGCAAGATTTTCGATCAATACCTCAAGCGATCCCGGGCCAACGCACGCGATCAGATCCTGATAGATTCCATAGCCATAGCTCGACGCCATTGGCACATAGCCCGGCTGCCAATCGCCTGTCAACGTCGCGACGATGATCGGCTGGCCCGGAAATCGCTTGCGCAGCGTCACCTGAAACGTCTGATACAATTCACCCGGCACGAGCACCCACAGCGCATCGCCGAGCCGCCAGAGATTGACACGGTAAGGAAAAACTTTGCCCGCCGGAAGCGACGAAAGCCGATGAATGCGGCGATTCATCTGTTCTACCAGCGCCCGGCAATCACGCGCCTTCTGCGCATCGCCGGCGGCCCGCGCTTTCTCTTCCTCCGCTTGGTGACGGCGATGTGCGTCTTTCGTTTCCTCGAGCGCTGGCAAATCGTGTCGATACGGCAACTCGACCAACCACTGTTTCGTCTGCCAACGCTCCTGTTGCGTTCGAGTGTTCGCGTCGAGCGTTTGATGCTTCCAGGTGCCGATGGTCGTGCCCGAAACGACCGGCCCTGCATAGACGAAGCGCGTTCCCGCCGGGGGCAGCGGTTCGAGCGCACTCAAGGCGGCGTAGCCGAGTTGCCGACCGTTGCGATCCGCAATCGCAGGGTCGCCGACGAACCCTTCCCGCGGGCCAAGATCGCCCGAAGCGCCTTGCACAAAAAGACACGGGGCGCCAGTCGCCTGTTCAACGACCTCGCGCATGGCGCCGACGTAATCGGGGCTGATCGCGGTATTGTCCCACGCCAGCGTCGTCGGATGGCACGCGTAGTTGACAAGCGTCGCTGTGATCTTGCCATCCGCGCCAGTGATCCGCGCGACTGTCACCGTATCGTCTGCGACCCCCGCGGGATTGAATCCGCACACGAATTGCCGATGCTCCGCGTCCCAATAATCGCGCTGGCCTGCGAGATCGCAACGTCCCTGGCCGTAGACGATGCTCGCCGGTTGCAGCGCCTGCTTCGCTTGTACGGCGAGTATTGCAAGCTTGCCGGCGACGTCGTCGAGGTACGGCCCGATAAGATCGCCGCCGGGGAAGTGTGCGCGTGCCCGCGACATCCAGCCGGAACCATGCGTGTGCGAGAGCGTGATCTGCACCTGGCTTTCTTGTAGCGAAGTAGCCTGGCAGACGGCCTCGCACAACCGCGTCATCTCGACGCTGTCGATGACGCAATGATCCAATGCGATCACGAGTTGGGCCTGCGACGCATCGCCCGCCGTCGGCTGCAGCCAGAGCGCCGTCGCCAAGAGCGGACGATGCACGCCAGTGGCGCGGTCATGTGTCGCGGCCCCCCACATGCGATGATAGATACCCACCGGCGGCGTGATGTCGCAACGCGCGACGCCGGCGTGACAGCGAGTCTGCGGAGTGTCAACGTGGTTCATGTCCATCCCTCTTCGTTTTGCCCCGCCTCGCAGAGGCGGCCGTCAGGCTGCTCCCGCCTCTGTGAAGTGGGGCTAAGCGGGTTTAGCGCCGAACAATGGTTCCTTGGGATTCAACAGCGCCCAGCAGATCGCGTCGATGGCGAAGATGCCGGCGATGACGAACAGGGCCGCGTTCCAGTCGCCGGTTCGTTGCGTGAGCGAGCCGGCCGTGAAGTTGACGATGGCAGCGGCGAAGTTGCCGGCCATGTTCATCATGCTGAACACGACGCCGATGCGCGTGCCGCCGAATTCGATGGCCACGGTGTAGCCGCTCACGCCGCCGAACGTGGCGATGAAGGCGACCGCGGCGAAGATCGCGATGACGAAGGGATCATGCTCCGCCCCGATCGGGATGGCGTTGGTCGCGGCCACGAGAGCACCGGCGCCGGTCATGCCGAGGAAGGCGATGCCCTGCCGGCTGAGGCGGCGCAAGCCGGTGCGGCGCAGCAGCCAATCGGAAAAGAAGCCGCCCAGGATGCCGCCGACCATTGCCGCAATGGCGACATTGCCCGCATAGTCGCCGGCATCCTTAACCGGAATGCCGCGCGATTCGTTAAGGAAGGCCGGGAACCAGTTGATGAAGAAGATCATCGCGCCGGCGCGGAAGAATTGCTGCCCGCACAGCAACCACAGTGACGGACTGACGACCAATTTCTGCCAATCGTCCGCACTCATTGGCGTGGAGCGTGCCAGCGCGGTGCTGCGTTCCGGTATCAGCGCCCAATAGGCGAGGGCCCACAGTACACCCGCGCCGCCGTAGATCACGTAGGTCCATTGCCAGGACAACTCGATCCGGAATACGAACCTCACCGTCAGATAGCTGGCGGCGGCGCTGCCGAGCATCGTCGAACTGCCGAGCAATCCTGATGCCATCGCCTTTTCGGTGTCCGGAAACCACGCGCCGATCGACTTGGCCGCACAGGGGAACACACCCGCAAGCGCCAGGCCCATCACGAACCAGAGCACCATCAGCATTTCAAAATTCGTGCACAAGCCGATGCTGGCGGTGAGGATCGACCAGAGAACCGCGAGCACCACGAGCACATTGCGGCTGCCGAAGCGGTCCGCCAGCCAGCCCGCGGGAACCTGCATGATCGCGTAGCCGAGCAGCCAGGCGGAGCCGACGGCGCCGAATTGCTCGGTGTCGATGCCGACGTCGCCGCTAACGAGTTGCTTGACAGCGTTGAGGCCCGTGCGCTGGATGTACGCGATGACGGCGATCGCGCACAAGAATGCCAACACGGAATAGCGCATGGGGTACACCAAGCCGTTTGCGGATTAGCGCTCGCGTATTGTCGCGCGAACGCTAAGCCACAAGCGGCGAACGAAGCGCCTGTTGCAAGCGCGCAAATAACCTATCTACCTCCGTCGCAGTCTCGGCATCCAAGTCCCACGCATGGGGCATACGCCGGCGATCGGAAGGAAACACGCCGCGTTTGACGAGCAGATCCTTCTCGACCGCGAGGAACCCATCCAGCCCCGCTTGCAGTTGCAAGGCGACAATGGCGCAGATCGGATAGTAAACGCGATAGATCGCGTCCTCGTCGCCGCGCTGAAGCGCCTTCCACAGGGCAACAATGCCGTCAAGCAGCTCCATGCCAGGCATCGTGCCCGCGATGCCGCGGCGAAAACTATCAACCAGAAGAATGCCGCCGGAGCCTTCGAAGATGCGTGCCCGGCCGCCGGTCGCGTCTCGCAGCGCGGAGAGATTTGGCCCGATCGGCGACGCCTCCGGCTTGAAGACGATCTTCTCCGGGCCATAGCGATCCAGAAGCTGGACGTAAACGCTGATCGGAATCGCCTTGCCGACGTAGCCCGAGGCGTCCTGCACAATCACCGGCAATGAAATCGCGTCGGCAATGGCGCAATAATAATCCACGACGTGCGGCGTCTGGCAAGCCGTCATCACCGGCGGGACCGCCATGACCGCGTCGCAGCCCGCTTTCTCCGCCGTCTTCGCATAGACGAGCGCCTGCTTGGTGCTCTCCGCCCCGACGCCGGCGAAGACGGCCCCGCGACCGCCGCTCATCTCGGCGATGTGATGCGTCAATGCGATGCGCTCGTCGAACGTGAGCCTCAGCAGCTCCGACACCATGCCGGTGCCGAGGCCATCGGCGCCTTGCGCGTAGGCCCAGTCGATCTCGCGCTTGAGCGTGGCGACATCGATCTCGTTGTTATCAGTGAACGGCGTGTGCACAATGGGCAATACACCGTGAAGTCGCTTGACCATAATTGCTCCCACCACGGCCCACCTCACCAATCGCCAACACTGCCGTCTTTGTAATACACTCGCTGCAATAATTCTTGCTGAAACGGATGCTTCTTGACTTCCGCTTCGTTGATCGTAATCCCCAACCCCGGCTTCATGTTGGGCCGCACGATGCGTCCCTGCTTCTCAACCGTGAAGCCTTCCTGCACGACATCCGCGCGCCACGGTACATCCGCGTGGACGGTCTCGCAAATGATGTAGCTCGGCTGCGAGAAACCGAATTCGAGCGACGCCGCAGTGCTGACGGGCCCTTGCGGATTGTGCGGCGCCAAAGCGATGCGATGCGCCTCGGCCAGGGCCGCCACGCGCCTCGCCTCGGTGAAACCGCCGCAGTGCGTCAGATCGAGCTGGCAGATCTCGCATGCCCGCGCCGCAAACAGATCGCGAAAGTACGCCAGGTTGGTTCCCCGCTCACCCGTAGCGATAGGCGTCGAGACGGCGGCGTTGATCGTTGCCAGGCCGTCCACGCTCTCCGGCCAGCATGGCTCCTCCAGAAAGTACAATCCGTACGGCTCCAAAGCATGGGCGAACTTCAAGCCCATCGCCGGCGACGGCCGCGCGTGGCAATCGACCATGATATCGATCGATTCCCCGACTGCGTCGCGCATCGCCTTCACCGCTTCCTCTGCCGCGCGGATCGGCTTCAAACCTTCGATCGGCATCGTCGGCGGCACGGCCATCGACTTGAACGCGGTGAACCCGTCCGCGACCGCTTGCCTCGCGAGGTCGCCGAATCGCTTCGCTTCATCGACCGAGGTCTCGTAAAAATCCTCCATCTTCCCGCCGCCGAGATGACAGTAGGTACGCACGTAATCGCGCACCGGACCGCCGAACAGCTTTGAGCAAGGCAAGCCCGCGACTTTGCCGAGGATGTCCCAGAGGGCGATGTCGATGCCCGCGATGGCCGTGGCGCGGACGATGCCGCCGCCGTGCCAGAAATGTTGGCGAAACATCATCTGCCAGAGATGCTCGGGCCGCGTCGGATCTTCGCCGACGAGGAGCTGCGCGAGGTCTTCGATGGCGCCGGCGACGGCACGCGTGTGCCATTCGAGCGTCGCCTCGCCCCAACCGAAGAGGCCGTCCTGATCCGTCAGCACTTTGACGAAGATCCAGTTGCGCATGCGCGCGTGGCAGACGTGAGTTTCGATGCGGGTGATTTTCATAAAGTCCCTTTCGTTTAGCCTCGCCTCGCAGAGGCGGGCATGCCGCCTCGTGAACCAGCCCGCCTCTGCGAGGCGGGGCTAAACGATCCAGATCATTGACTATTAACGCGATTCATGGTAAATGTCGAGTATTATCCTGCCTGATTTCCCCCCCCCCGGACCGTATCACGATGACTCACCTGCGAACCAGCCTGTTGATAGCCGCCGCATTCTTCACTCAGATTGCCCACGGCCAAACCGTCGATTACGTGAAAGAAGTCAAGCCGATTCTCACGGCCAGCTGCTACACGTGTCACGGCGCGATCAAGCAGAAGGCGGGCCTGCGGCTCGACACCGTGGCGATGATGAACGAAGGCGGCGACCACGGCGCGATTCTCACGCCCACCAAAGCGAGCGACAGTTTACTCCTGAAACACATCCTCGGCGAGAAGGGCTTCCAACGCATGCCTCCCATGGCCGACGGTGAACCGCTCAAGCCGGCGCAGATCGCGATCCTCAAACGCTGGATCGAGCAAGGCGCCGTTGGCCCCAAGGACGAAAAGCCAGAAGCCGATCCGCGCGACCACTGGGCGTTTCGCCCGCCGGTGCGGCCGAAAGTTCCGCAGGTGAAGAACGCCGCGTGGCTGAAAAATCCGGTCGACGCCTTCATCGCCGCCGAACACGAGAAGCATGGGTTGACCCCGCAAGGCCCGGCGGAGCATGGGATCTGGTTGCGGCGCGTTTATCTAGATCTGGTCGGGTTGCCGCCAACACGAGAAGAGATGAAGGAATTCCTTGATGAATGCGCGACCGCGAAACCGCAAGCGGCGTATGAGAAGGTCGTTGATCGCCTATTGGCTAGCCCACAGTACGGCGAGCGTTGGGGCCGGCATTGGATGGACATCTGGCGCTACAGCGACTGGTGGGGCCTCGGCGCCGAACTGCGCAACAGCCAACGGCACATCTGGCACTGGCGCGATTGGATCGTCGAATCGCTCAACAAGGACAAGGGCTACGACCAGATGCTTCGCGAAATGCTCGCCGCCGATGAACTCTACCCGACCGACGACAACGCCCTGCGCGGTACCGGCTATTTGGCGCGCCACTACTTCCTCTTCAATCGCACCACCTGGCTCGATGAGACGATCGAGCACACGTCGAAGGCATTCATGGGTCTGACGATCAATTGCTGTAAATGCCACGATCACAAATACGACGCCTTCACGCAGGTCGATTACTACCGCTTCCGCGCTCTCTTCGAGCCATATCAGATCCGCAACGACCTCGTTCAAGGTGAGACCGACATCAACAAGAACGGTTTGCCTCGCGTGTATGACGCACATCTCGACGTGCCAACGTTCCTGCACATTCGCGGCAATGAAGCGATGGCGGACAAGAATCGCAAGATCACGCCAGGCTTGCCGAGCTTGCTGTTGCCGGGCGGCTTGCAAATCGAGAGGATCAAGCTGCCAGCCGAGGCGCATCAGCCGGGCCTGCGTGGGTTCGTGATCGAGGAACATCTGCGTGCGGCGGAGAAGCAGCGTGCCGACGGCCAGAAGGAGCTCGACCAGGCCAAGTCCCGATTGGCGATCGCCGACAAAAAGCCAAAGGTCAGCGCCCCGCTCGCCGAGCAAAAACCGCTCCTTCGCGATGATTTCGCGGTTCTAAACAAAGACAACTGGGAGGTCATTAGCGGCGACTGGCAGATCGCCAACGGCAAGCTCACGCAACAGAAAACCGGCAGCGTGCGCGGCGCCCTCCGCTTGAAGGAAGCCCCGCCCGCCGACTTTGAGGCCCGCATCAAATTCGCCACGCTCGGCGGTGACGTCTATCGCTCGGTCGGCATCAGCTTCGACGTGGACAAGGATCACGAAGCCTTGATCTACCTGACGCCTCATGCGCCGGCACGCGTGCAAATCTCCTACAAGAACGCCGGCAAACACGAATACCCGAAGGACGGCGCCCAGCCGCACAAGGTCGTCCTCAATCAGACGAACGAGCTCGTTCTGCGCGTACGCGGCACGTTGCTCAACGTCAGCGTCAACGGCCAGGCGCCGCTCGTCTATCGCCTGCCGATTGAACGTCGCCCTGGCAAATTGGAGCTCATCACGTTTGACGCAACGGGCCGCTTCGAGGAATTTGTGCTATCAACTTTGCCCGCCGATGTGCCGCTCGTGGATGGCGTTGCGAAGGTCGGCGCAAAGATGACGGAAGCCCAAGCCCGAGCAGCGTTGCGTGTGGCGGAGCAGAAGATTGCCCACGCCGATGCGACCATCACCGCGGTCAAGGCACGCTCGGCCGCGGATCGTGCCATCGCCGAGAATACGGATGCCGGCACGATCAAGAAATTGGTCCGCGCCGCCGCCTTGGGCGAGAAATTGCAGGTATTCGAGTTGGCAAATTGGAACCTTGCTCGCGTCGAGTCCGGGGAAGCCGTGGCGAAGCTGACGGCCGCTCAAGCGAAGGCTGCTGTGGATGCAGCGCGCAAAGCCGTCGAGAATCCGGGCGAGACGTACACGCCGATCGTCGGCTCGGTAAAGACGCGCGAGAACAATCTGGAAACCGATGCCAATCGCTTGAAGCCATTCCCAAAGGAAAGCACGGGCCGCCGCGCCGCATTCGCCAAGTGGGTCGCCGATCGGCAGAACCCGCTCACGGCGCGCGTCGCGGTCAATCACATGTGGACGCGCCATTTCGGCCAACCGCTCGTCGCCACCGTCTTCGATTTTGGCCGCAAGGGAGCGGCGCCGACGCATCCGGAACTGCTCGATTGGCTCGCGGTCGAGATGATGCAACCCACCAAGCCCGCAGGTGAGCGTAGCGAACCTGCGGGTTGGCGAATGAAACACATCCATCGCCTCTTGGTGTTGTCAAATACCTATCGCATGTCGTCGTCATCACTCGCTGCTACCGAAAAGAACCTGAAGGACGATGCCGAGAATCGCCATTACTGGCGCATGAACTCGCTGCGCATGGAATCGCAGGTCGTGCGCGACAGCTTGCTGCATCTGGCGGGCGAGCTCGATCTGACGCTCGCCGGTCCGCCCGTCGAAATGCCGAAACAGGACGCATCGAAACGCCGCAGCCTGTATTTCTTCCATTCGGCGATCGAGCGCAACAAGTTCCTGACGACGTTCGACGAGGCCGACCCGCTCGACTGCTACCGCCGCCGCGACAGCATCATCCCGCAGCAAGCATTGGCGCTGTCGAACAGCAAGCTCGCGCTCGGCATGACCGACAAAATCGCAACACGCCTTGCCAAGACTGCGGGATCCAAGGATTTCGCGCGCGAGGCGTTCACATGGATTCTCGGCTACGCCCCGACAACGAACGAGTTGGAGGCCTGCGAACAGTCGATGACGCGCTGGGTCGAGTTGAATAAAATGCGCCCTGACGCCCAGCACCGCGCGCGCACCCAGTTGATCCAGGCGTTGTTGAACCACAACGATTTCATCACGATTCGTTGAATCCTCGCGGAGTCACCCATAATCCCGAGGGTTGGCGAGAGGGTTTGGTTCTACCGAAATCCTGTGAGCGAGCCTTTGGCCGCGACGATTTGTTACGTCCACAAGCCTCCCGTGCTGGTAAAATGGAGCGGGCCGGTGAGCATGAAACCAGGAGGGATTTCCGAGCAACAGGTCGGTTGGCCCTTGGTCAACCTGATGGTGATTGCCGAAGACGGCATTCCATTTAACAAGATCGAGGTGCCTTTTATCGTGACCGACGTGACTCCCGATGGCGGTTATTGCAAACCGCAATAGGCGCTCACCAGGGATCTGGTAAGATTGACAACAACGACTTTGACATTCGGTCGAGGATCGCAACATGAATTGCCATTGCCTTTCGACGCGTCGCTCCTTCCTGGGCCAAACCGGCACAAGCATCTTCGGCATCGCCCTGGCGTCGATGCTCGAGCGCGAAGCCGCATCCAGCGAGCCACGCTGGACACCGCCGGACGGCCGACCACACTTCGCGCCCAAGGCCAAGAGCGTGATCTGGATGTTCCTCAACGGCGGCATGAGCCATCTGGAGTCGTTCGACCCCAAGCCGATGCTCAATCGCCACGCAGGCCGCTCAATCAGCGAAACTCCCTATGCCTACGTGATGGACCCGGAACTGCTCAACCGCAATAACCGCGTCGTCGTCGTCAACGACGCCAACGGGCAGCAGCGTTCCCTCGTCTACCCGATGCAGGTTGGCTGGAAGAAGCACGGCCAGGCCGGCATTGAAGTCAGCGACTGGTTCCCGCATGTCGCCGGCGTCATCGACGAGTGCGCCATCGTCCGCTCACTGTGGACCTCCGACAACAACCACGGCGCCCAGACGCAGTTCCACTCCGGCCGGCACATGCTCGACGGCAACTATCCGACTCTCGGCGCCTGGGTCCACTACGGCCTCGCCTCGCTCAACGACAATTTGCCACAGTATATCTCGCTGGGCAATCGCGTATACTGGAACGAGCGTGACGGCCATTACCTCGGCCCGGCCCATGACGCAGTGCCATTGCGCGTCGATCCGGTGCGCCCCGTCGATTTCATTCGCTCGGAAGGCGACGTCCGGCAAGAGGAGCAGGCGATCGGCTTCGATCTCGTCAATCGACTCAATCGCGAGAGCGCCAATCGTTTTCCCGACGATCAAGCGCTGCAAGCCCGCATTCGCTCTTACGAACTCGCTTTCCGCATGCAGACATCGCTCCCCGAAGTGCTCAATACGCAAGGCGAAACGCAGGACACGCAGCGCCTCTACGGACTCGACAACGCGGCCACGCGCGACTTCGGGACGCAGCTTCTCGTGTCGCGCCGGCTCGTCGAACGCGGCGTGCGTTTTATTCAGATCCAGCACGGCGCCGGCGGCGCGGGCATCTGGGACGCCCACAGCGGGCTGCGCGCCAATCATAGCCGGAACATCGCCATGATCGACAAGCCTGTCGCCGGTCTTATCGCCGATCTGAAGCGGCGCGGGTTGCTCGACGACACGATCGTCATCCTCGCGACGGAGTTTGGCCGCACGCCGGGACAGCAAGGCGGCGATGGACGCGACCACCACATCTACGGCTTTTCGGTGCTTATGGCGGGCGGCGGCATCAAGGGCGGCACCGTCCACGGCGCCACCGACGAACTCGGCTTCCACGCGGTCGAGGATCGCCATTACGTTACCGACATTCATGCCACGATCACGAATCTCATGGGCCTCGACTCGCACCGCCTCGCGCTGCCGGGCCGGCAACGCCTGGCGATCGATCACGGGGCGCCGATCCGCGCGATCATGGCGTAACCTTTCGCCGCTTACGGCCAAGCGCCCCTGCGGCATCAAGCAAGGGCTTGACCTCCGGCAGCGAAGCGGAATCCATTTGCACTTCATCTTTCCTCTGCATACAATCCCATTCCGTCGAGTTGCACGCGCCGCGGGGCGCTGACTCGGCACGTTCCGCTTCCCACCAAGGAGTTTTCATGTTCCGCACCCACCGCTACGCTCTCCTCGCGGCCTTCGCTGTCGGCGTCAGTTTGTTGATTTCCCTGGCGCACCAAGCCCAGGCCGGCGACGACAAAGGTTTCGTCGAACTCTTCAACGGCAAGGATCTCACCGGCTGGAAAACGATCCTCGGCAACAAAAAAGCAGACGACGGCAAGGTCTTTTCCGTAAAGGAAAGCGTCATCGTCGTCAGCGGCAACCCCAGCGGCTACTTCTACACCGACAAGAGCTACAAGAACTACGTCCTCCGCTACGACTGGAAGTTCATCAAGAACGGCAACAGCGGCTTGCTCGTCCATATCACCGGCGATCACAAGGTCTGGCCGAAGAGCGTCGAAGTGCAGGGCCAACAGAGCGATCACGGCAACATCTTCGCCATCGGCGGCGCCAAGGGCAAGTTCAAGAAGGACGCCGCGGCCCAGAAGAAGGCCATCAAGATCGGCGAGTGGAACACGACCGAATTCACCGTCAAGGACGGCGATATGACCGCCAAGATTAACGGTTTGGTCGTCTGCACGGGCAAGGCAGAAGGCGTCACTGAAGGCCCATTCGGCTTCCAGTCGGAAGGTACCGAGCTGCACTTCAAGAACATCAAAATCAAGGTATTGGATTGAACCACGGAATCACCGCACGCGGCCCGGCACTCGTGTGACCTGCCTGGTCGCAAGCGGCACAAGGAGAAAACATGAACCGCATCAAATTCACCCTCGCGCTGCTAACTGCCGCGCTCGCATTTTCGTCGGCCCGCGCCGGCGACGACAAGGGCTTCAAGCCGCTCTTCAACGGCAAAAACATGGATGGCTTCAAGTTTTTCTTGAAGGACGACAAGGCCGACCCCGCCAAGTCGTTCATCGTCAAGGACGGCGTGATCCAAGTCCCAGGCGACGTCTTCGGCTACTTCTACACCGAGAAGTCGTTCAAGAACTACGTCATCCGCTATTCGTGGACCTATCCCAAGGACCAGCCCGACAAGACGACGATGAACAGCGGCTGCCTCATTCACATCCAGACGCCGCACAAGGTCTGGCCGTACTCGGTGGAACCGCAAGTTCGCTACATGGACCACGGCAAACTCTTCTTCATCGGCTTCGCGAAGGACGCGAAGAAGGAGCAAAAATTCGACGAAGCCGCCCAGAAAAAGGCGCTCAAGCCGAGCTACGAATGGAACACCTCGGAAGTGGTCGCGAAGGCTGACGGCTCGATCGAAGTGCGCATCAACGGCACGCTCGTCAACACGGGCAAGAGCGAACTGACCAGCGGCCCAATCGGTTTCCAGTCCGAGGGGGCGCACATTCAATTCAAGGACATCCAAATCAAGGTTCTTGGCGGTGACCCGGCGCCCAAGAAGGCCGCGGTTACGGAGCCCAAGAAAGTGGAACCGAAAAAGGTTGCTCCCGATGACACGGCGCCCAAGAAGGTGGAACCGAAAAAGGTTGCTCCCGATGACACGGCGCCCAAAAAATTAGCTCCAGGACCTGACAAGACCGAGGGGAAACCGCCCGTTGATACGAAAGCCAAGACCGTAAAAACGCCGGAAAAACTTGCGCCGCCGGTGACGACGCAACCCGGTACGACTCCCCCATCGGCGACCGAAGCCACACCGCAGCGCCGTGGTATCTTTTCCAATCTGCGTGCCCGCTTGCGCGGCCTCCGGTTCTAGGAGCTCGCATCCAGCACGTAGCCGCAATTCGTCGGCTAATTCATCTTCGCCTGACCTTGAGAACCCAGGGACGTCACCCTGGGTTCTTTTGTTGCATTCCTGGCCATGGTGCGTGCCCAGCAAATAAACGTCTAAATCACGCCGCGACGCGAGAGATCGACGCTGTTCATGACGACCGCGAACACCACGCTTGTCCACAGAAGAAACGCCAGCACCGACAGCACCAATCCCACAACCGGCAGCCCACCCGGCTGACAACGGGCCCACGCAGCCCGAACGCCGATCCAGCCCGCGACCACACCGATAATCGTCACGGCCCAACAGATCACGGTGAGCGCCGCCGTAATGCCGACCGCCCATTGCGAGTCGAGCCGATCCGGCCTCAACTCTTTGATGAGCATCAAAAGCCAGACGAGGATCATGAACATCAGCAAGGCCGCGAGCGTCATGACGCCGGCCAGGATCAGCGACGCCAACCCCCATTCAGCGGCGTAGCGGCTTTGCGCTCCTGTGGACGAAGTATCACAAACGACGGATTGCGGCACGGCTGCCATGATGCCCTCCAATGCCAGTTAGCCGGACGCGCTAGCGACGGATTATCGATCCCGTCGCTTGCGCGTCCGGCTAACTCGCCTATTTTTCCTCAATGCAATACAGGAACCGCTCGCCGCGCAGGAAGAGTTGCCGCCCCACGGCCACCGGCGACGCGTCAATCGGATCATCAAGCACATTCATCGCCAGCACTTCGAGCGTGTCGGCTTGACGCAACACGAGCGTCGTGCCCGCGCGATCCGTCAGGTAGATGCGGCCCGCGGCAGCGATCGGCGAAGCGTAAAAGCTGGCCGCCCCCGGCAAGCGTTCGCGATCGAGCAGCGTCTTGCCCGTCTTGATGTCGAGCACACTGTACATCGGCGTGTTCGCTTGTGTGTAATAAAGGCGTTGCCCGATGAGGACCGGCGACGGCACATACGGCGTCCCCTTGTTGATGCGCCACACCGTCGGGCCGTCGAGGCCGAGATCGCCCTTGCTGTCGAGCGCAATCGCAACTCCACCAGCGCCGGTGTAGCCGCTCAAGACGTAGACGATGCCGTCGGCGGCGACGGGAGACGGGATCGCGTTGATCGTCATGCCGGCGCATTGCCAGATTTCCTTACCCGTCTTGAGATCGTAGCTGCGCACGCGCTTGGTTCCGTTGACTATTACTTGGGTTGTCCCCTTGTGTTCGACGACCAGCGGCGTATTCCACGAAGTCTTGTCGTCGCGCTCGGTTCGCCATTTGGTCTCACCCGTCTTCGCATCGAGACAGATCAGCGCGGCGTTGACTTCCTGATCCCAATTGAGCAGAAGCGAATCACCGCGTATGACCGGCGTGACGGCTTCGCCCCAGCCGAGGCGCGTAACCATGCGACCCAGATCGCGCGTCCACAGCAGCTTGCCTTCGAGGTCATAGCAGAAGATACCGAAGCTGCCGAAGGAGACGTAGAGACGCTGGCCATCCGTCGTCGGCGAACCGGCGGCATAGGAGTGCGAGACGTGATGCCCTTCATGCGGGACCTTCTCGGCTGCGACGTGTTTCCAGCGCAGCTTGCCGGTGTCGCGGTCGAAGGCGAGGACGACGAATTGATAATAGTGCATCGGCGGATTCGTTTTGCGCACGAGGCTCGGATCGACTTTGACGATGTCCTTGGCATCGGCGACGCGATCCGTCTTGATCGCCGTCACGACGAACACTTGATCGCCCCAGACGATCGGTGTAGCGCTGCCTTGGCCGGCGAGCGGCGCCTTCCACTTGATGTTGGTCTGGGCGTCCCACTTGATCGGCGGGTCAGCCTTGCCGGCGTTGCCGTTGGCATCGGGCCCGCGCCAATGGGGCCAATTCGGACGCGGCACGCCAGGGGATGCGTCGTTGACAAATAGGGTGAATACGACACCCGCGATAACGACAGATACGATACGCGACATTGTCGGCTCCGCGTGTAATTCAAGAGGGTGTACGCGGGCTAGAATGACACGTCTCAATATTAGCCTGAAGCGTAAGCGAGGGAATCGTTGCGTCTATTGCTTACGCTTCGGGTTGGTGTCAAAACTGGCCGCGAGAAACATAGGCTACAAGAATCATGGCGTAGTAGTTGCCATCGTAGAGAGACTCACACACGGTCAGCCGATTCGGCTACCACGGCAAAATCGTTCAACGCCATTCCGCATCGCTCACTACGTCAACTTGCCAATCAAGAAGGCACAGGCCTGCCAGGGCGCCATGTCGAGGAAGAGACCTTGTCCCTGGAGATCGTTGCCATTCCAATCGTGATGGGCCGGGCTGAGTTGATCATGCAGCCGCCACTTGCTGCCCCGTAGGTCCGCGAAAGGCAGTCGGACGCAACATTGGCTCTGATTGGGAGCATAGTTCACGGCGACCAACAGGCGCTCCGCTTCGGAGTTTTGCCAGGCGAAGACCAGGAAGCAATCATGAGTCCAGTTGTCCTGCCAGGCGGGAGTGCATTCAAGCAATTGCCATTGCCCAGCACGAACGGCCGATAGGCGAAGGACGGCAAGCAAGCGATCGTAAAACTCCTTGAGATTTTCATCGACGGGTTCGCTTGGCCCACGGATGAGGTGCGGAGAGATCCGCTTTTCTCGGCCCTCGAGCTGGCCCTGGTGGAAGAATCGCAGACCGGGGGACAAGAACGTGATGACCGCGGCAGCCTGGTGCTTTTCGGGGGCGTGGACCGCCGCGGCCCTGGGCTCGTCGTGGTTCTCCAGGAAACGGGAAAGTTTGTTTTGATAATCCGGCTCGGCGTGCAAATGCTCGCGCACCGGCCGAGCATGGCCCTCCCGGAGGCGATCGTAGAGCCGTTTGTCGTAAGCGTAGTCGAAACCCTGCTGCATGAGCGTCCACTCCATGTCCCAGTAGACCTCGGCCATGAAGAGAAAGCCTGGCTCCCGCGTGCGCACCTGCTGGATCGCTTTCGGCCAGAACAGCGGCGCCCGCTGGCCCCAGGTTCGTTCGAAGACCTCCGGCAATACCAACATGGCCATGTCGCAGCGCACGCCGTCGCATTGCCCGGCGATCTTCGTCAGTTCGCCGATCATCGCTTCTTGCAGAACAGGGTTGGCGTAGTTGAGCTGCAGCGTATCGGGCCAACCGGAGAAATAGGGATCGCGGCCATAGGCAAGCACTAGGTCGCCGCGTTTGCGTTTGACCCATGTATAGTTCTGTGGAGCGCGGGCCAGATCGAGTTCGGAGCCTTGGATGAAATAGTCGGGGCGATCTTCGATCCAGGGATGGTCGAGCCCCATGTGGTTGGGCACAAAGTCGAGCATGAGCCGCAGGCCGCGCACGCGAAGGCGTTCGCGAAGCCGGGCCAACGCGGCGTCGCCTCCTAGATGCGCATGCACCGTGTAGGCGGTGATGGCGAAACCCGAGCCGGCAATGTCTTCCTCACGCAGGTCCGGCAGCGTCTCCTGGAATTCGTGGCGCCACCCGGCATGCGTACGCGAGATTCGCTGCCCACCAGGGCCAGTCTGCCAGACGCTCAGGAGCCAGATCCAATGAAAACCAATCTCGACCAGGCGATCCAGTTCGGCGTCCGGAACATCATCCAGCGTGGCGGAGCGGCCCAGTTGGCGGGACAACTCCGTCAACCAGACACGCGTGTTGATCTCGATGAGTGACGGATAACGAGATATTCCCACGTTCGATTCGTCCAGTGAGGCAGCACTACACTCCGCGTCCGTATCAGGGGCGCCAGGACAGGCGTGCAACCCCGACGGATGGAGACCATATCCGCGCTACAAGTAGTCCATTCGTACAGTTTGCGATTCTTAGGCAGAAAGGGACATAAGTCATTATGGGCCTTTTCTTTGAAGTAGCGGGGGCCGGATTTGAACCGGCGACACGCGGCTTATGAAGCCGCTGCTCTGACCAACTGAGCTACCCCGCCCTTTCAATCATCGTACATTTGACAGCGCGAGCGGACAAGAGGGGTCGTAGGCCGCTTGCGGCTAAGCGTTTGCATAACACCACGCGAGCGCTAAGTCACGAGAGGCGACAGAGGTGCAGTTTTCTCTGGAATCGTCGCGGCATTCTGCTACGCTGATCCTCTCTACAGCGATTCACATTTTTTCTACAGGGGACATCATGACGCGATTCTACATTCAGGGCTTGCTCGCCATGGCGCTCTCGCTTGGCGCCGCGGTCGGGGCATTCGCACAAGACGGGCTGATCGGCAAGATCGATCTCATGACGCAGAAAGGCGTCGATGCCGTCAAGGGCGACTGGCGCTACGCCGACATCACGACCGGCGTCGGGGCCAAGATGAACGAGCTGGAGCCAAAAGCGCACGGCAAGTTCGACGACGGCAAATGGGAGGTGCTCGTGCCCGATTCGCTCGGCAAGGGACGCGGGCCAGGCAAGTACTCGTGGTGCTGGTATCGCATCAAGGTAACGATTCCGAGCGAAGTTGACGGCAAGGCGTTCGCCGGCGGCCCCGTCTGGTTCGAGACCACGGTCGACGACTACGGCGAAATCTGGGTTGATGGCGCCATCGACAACGGCCGTGGGCGCGGCGCCATCGCTGGCTTCAATACCAAAAATCGCGTGCGTCTGCAGAAGACCGACGTCGTCGAGGATGGCGGCAAGAAGAAGAACGTCAAGCGCGATGCCAAGGCCGGCGATGTCTTCCAAATCGCCGTACTCGGCATCAACTCGCCGCTCGGCAATCCGCCGAGCAACAAGATCTTCCTGCGCGGTTTGCCCAAGCACTTGACCGGTCTTGAATTCTACGATCCCAAGGCGAAGAACGCCGGTGCTGATATCCCCAAGGTCGAAGCCGCGCCGAAAGGGACCGTTGTCGGTCAACTCGATTTGCTGAAAAAAGACGGTGCTGCGGCCGTCAAGGGAACCTGGCGACGCCATGCCGTTACCGTGCACGCCGGCGAGATGAAGAATGAAATCGTGCCGAAGGCGCACGGCAAATTCGACGACAGCAAATGGGAAGCCCTCGAAGATCCCGCAGTCCTGTTGAAACCGTGGGGCCCCGGCAAGTTCAGCATGTCGTGGTGCCGAATCGAAATTACGATTCCGCAGCAAGTCGGTGGCAAGGACGTGAAGGGGACCGCGGTCTGGTTCAAGACCACCGTTGATGATTACGCCGAGGTCTGGGTGGACGGCAAGATCGATCTCGTCTTCGGTTCCTCCGGGCGCGGCGCGATCAGCGGCTTCAATCAGCCCAACGACGTCAAGCTGACCGACAACGCCCAGCCGGGCCAGGTCGTCACCGTCGCGGTATTGGCGATCAACGGCCCGTTCGGCAATCCGCCGGGCAACAACATCTTTTTTCGCAATGCCAGTCTGAGATTTATCGAAGCTGCGAAGTGACGCCATGAGTTCGTTTAGTGTTCGCGCGACGTCGCGCGAACGCTAAACGAATGCCCGGAAAAGTCCTTGAATTCCGCCGCCATCTCTGGCATCATATCCTTATCGACGTTGCCATCACCCGCCTGACAACCGCCCACTCTTCGATGCACCTTTGGAGCACCGACGCATGATTCGTTTGCGACTACTCCCGTTTGCTTGTCTTCCACTCCTCCTGGTCAACAGCGTTGTCGCGCAGGAAAAAAAGGACAAGCTCCCGGACACGATCAGCTACTACAAGGACGTTCGCCCCATCATCCAACAGCATTGCCAGGGTTGCCATCAACCCGCCAAGGCACAGGGCGGCTACGTGATGACGGGCCACGCGGACCTGTTAAAGCTCACGGTCAACAATGTGGCCGGCATCGTCCCCGGCAAGCCTGCGGACAGCGAATTCGTCAAGCAAATCGTCGGTGAAAAAGACACGAAGCCGAAGATGCCGAAGGGCAAAGACCCGCTATCGGAGCGCGACGTGACGATCATCAAGAACTGGATCTCGCAAGGCGCGAAGGACGACACGCCCGCGTCGGCGCGGCTGCTCGCCGTCGATGCCGAGCACCCGCCCACCTATCAAGGGGCACCGGTCATCAACGGCGTCGCGTTTAATCCCGACGGCACATTGCTCGCCGTCACCGGGTATCACGAGGTGCTGCTGCATTTGGCCGATGGCTCCGGGCTCGTTGCCCGACTGGTCGGCGTCTCCGAGCGCGTCCAATCGCTCGCATTCTCTCCCGATGGGAAGTGGCTCGCGGTCACCGGCGGCAACCCGGGCCGCTTCGGCGAAGTGCAAATTTGGGATGTCGCCAAACGCAAGCTCAAGCTGTCGCTGCCGATCACCTTCGACACGATCTATGGCGCCAGCTGGTCGAGCGATTCGAAGTACATCTCCTTCGGCTGTGCAGACAATTCTCTGCGTGCCATCGACGCCGAGACCGGCAAGCAAGTCCTCTTCCAGGGAGGCCATAGCGATTGGGTGCTCGATACCGTTTTCTCCGTCAAGGGCACGCACCTGATCTCCGTGAGCCGGGACCGCTCGATGAAGTTGACCGAGTTCGCGACCGCCCGGCTGGAGGACAACATCACCAGCATTACGCCCGGCGCTCTGAAAGGCGGCTTGCAGGCGGTCGATCGTCATCCCACCAAGGACGAATTGCTGATCGGCGGCGCCGACGGCACGCCGAAGCTGTATCAGATGTTTCGCACGAAGGACCGCAAGATCGGCGACGATTTCAACAACATTCGCAACTACGGGACGATGCCGGGCCGCATCTTCGCGGTCAAGTTCAGCCCCGACGGCACGCGCGTCGTCGCCGGCACGAGCTTCGACGGCAAAGGCGAGGTGCGCGTTTTCGAGACGACAGGCAAACCGGTATCGACGCTCAAGGGCATCAACGGCCCTATCTATGCGGTCGCTTACCATCCCAAGGCTGCGATCGTCGCCTCGGCGGGTTTCGAGGGGGTTGTGCACTTGAATGACGCGACCACGGGGGCGTTGATCCGCGATTTCGTGCCGGTGCCGTTGAAGAAATAGACTCCCTGTTTAGCGCTCACAGAGGACAGTCATGAGCACGATCACCGTTCAGTTGCCGGACGACCGCATGCAGGCACTGCAAAAACTCGCGCAGGAGGCCAAGGTCCAGCCAGAAGTATTGTTGCAAGCGCGCGTCGAAGAGTGGCTGAGCGAGCCCGCACAGGATTTCTTGAGGGCCGCGCGATACGTACTGACGAAGAATCAAGATCTCTATCGAAAACTTGCATGATTCACTAGGGCTGCTGCCTTGGAGGATTAAGGTTTCGACGTGCAGAGTTGAACTAGCCATGTCATCATCACTGAAGGGACGCTATGCTGAGTTCATGGGGCGTCAAGGCCGAAAAATCTCCACGCATGCCGACGTGATAGTCGATGCTGTTGGTTCCATTCCCGGAACCTTCAGCGCTGACGAGATTGCAGCGAATGTAAAGGGCAAGGTCAGTCGTGCGACTGTCTTCCGTACATTGCGATGGCTCATGACAGCCGACCTTGTACGGCAAGTACGCTTCAACGGGTGTGATGTATTCGTGTTAACGGCTGACTAACCGCCAGTTCTAACAACAGACGTAAGCCATATGAACAGGAACTTGAATATGTACCGATTCGCAATAGGACTCATCCTCGCTACTTCACTCGCAACCTCGGTCGCGTCGGCGCAGGACATCCTCCCGCCTGGCGCCAAGCTCGTCAAGCTCGACATTGCACCGGCGACCATCGACTTGAAGACGCCCTTCGAGTACCGGCAGCTTCTCGTCACCGGCATACTCGACACGGGCGATCGCGTCGATGTCACGCGCGGCGTGCAGTTCACGCCGCCGGCCGCGGTGAAGGTCAACGAACGCGGCCAGGTGCGTCCGATTGAAGACGGTGAAGGCACGCTCACGCTCGCCTTCCAAGGCTTGACCGGCAGCATCCCCGTCAAGGTCAGCGGGCAGAAGGCGCCCTATGAGGTCAGCTTCACGCGTGATGTCATGCCAATCCTTGGGCGCATGGGCTGCAACGCCGGCACCTGCCATGGCGCTCAACAAGGACGTGCCGGGTTCCAGCTTTCTTTGCGCGGCTACGACCCCGTGTTCGATCATCGCGCTCTGGTGGACGACGTAGCGGGCCGACGTTTCAATCGCGCCGCGCCCGAGCGCAGCCTCATGCTCATGAAGCCGGCGGGGGCGGTGCCTCACGTCGGCGGCGTCCTCACGCAGCCGGGCGAGCCGTACTATGAGCTACTTCGATTGTGGATCGCCCAGGGCGTCAAGCTCGACATGAACGCACCCAAGGTCGTCAAGGTCGACGTCTCCCCCGTCAGCGCCGTCATCGCTCGTCCCGGCATGAAGCAGCAACTCACCGTGTGGGCGACCTTCACTGACGGCGCCAAACGCGATGTCAGCGCCGAGGCGTTTCTGGAAAGCAGCAACACCGAGGTCGCGACCATCGACAAGACTACTGGCGTCGTCTCGGCGGTGCGCCGCGGCGAAACCGCGGTGCTCGCACGCTATGAAGGCAACTACGCCGCTGCCTCGCTCATCATCATGGGCGACCGCACCGGCTTCGTCTGGGAAGACGTGCCCACGCAAAACTACATCGACGAGCTCGTTTACGCGAAGCTCAAATCGGTCAAGATTCAACCCTCTGGTCTCGCCAGCGACAGCGCCTTCATTCGTCGGCTATATCTCGATCTGACTGGCCTGCCCCCCGAACCCGAAGCCGTCAAAGCCTTCCTCGATGACAAGACGCCAAGCAAGGAAAAACGCGACAAGCTCGTGGACGCGCTCGTCGGCAGCGTCGATTTCGTCGATCACTGGAGCAACCGCTGGAACGACCTCTTGCAGGTCAACCGCAAGTTCCTCGGCGTCGAAGGAGCCGAAGCGTTCCGCAAGCACATCCGCGATTCCGTCGCGAAAAACGTGCCATACGACAAGTTCTGTTACAAGCTCCTGACAGGGACCGGCTCAAACGTCGCCAATCCCGAAGCCGCCTACTTCAAGATATTGCGCGATCCCGATCTCGCGATGGAGAACACGACGCACCTCTTCCTGGCCATTCGCTTCAATTGCAACAAGTGCCACGATCATCCGTTTGAACGTTGGACGCAGAGCCAGTACTACGAAATGGCGTCATTCTTCGCGCAGGTCGGCCGGCGCGAGGACCCGAAATTCAAGGGACGCAAAACGGAAGCCACGGCGGTGCGCGGCGCGATCCCGCTGGTCGAGATCATCGAGGATGCGAAGTCGGGCGAGGTCAAGAACGAGCGCACCGGGCAAAATGCTCTCGTGAAGTTCCCGTTCATCCACCAGGCGATGCCCAAGAGCGAAGGCCCACGCCGCGAACAGCTCGCCAAGTGGATCACCTCGAAGGAAAACCCGTACTTCGCCAAGAGCTACGTCAACCGCCTGTGGAGCTATCTGTTAGGCGTCGGAATCATCGAGCCTGTGGATGACATCCGCGCGGGCAATCCGCCGACCAATCCGCAGCTTCTCGACAAGCTGACCGACGAATTCGTCAAGAGCGGCTTCGACGTGCAGCACATGATCAAGACCATCTGCAAGTCGCGCACTTATCAGCATTCGATCGCGACCAACAAATGGAACAAGGACGACGACGTCAACTACTCGCACGCCCTCGCACGCCGACTGCCCGCGGAGGTGCTGTTCGATTCGATCCACCGCACGACCGGCTCGATCTCGAAGATCCCGGGCCTGCCCCCGGGCGCACGCGCGGTGCAGACGATCGACTCCAACGTCAAGGTCCCCGGCGGCTTCCTGGAACTGCTCGGCCGGCCGCCGCGCGAGAGCGCCTGCGAATGCGAGCGCTCCAGCGGCATGCAGCTTGGGCCCGTCCTCAGCCTGCTGACCGGCCCGGTGCTCAACGATGCCATCAAGGACCCGGGCAATCGCATTGCCAAAATCGTCGCTGCCCACAACGATGACGCCAAGGTCGTCGAGGAGCTATACCTCTCAATTCTCAATCGCCGACCGACGGCGAAGGAGATCCAGATCGGCATCGAAGCGATGTCAGGCAACGACGAGGAGTTCAGCAAGATCGTCGCCGAGCGCAAAAAACGCGCCGATGCCATCACGGCCTACGAAAAGCAAATTCCCGCCGTGGTCGCCAATTTCGAGGCAAGCGCCACGCGCATCCCGACATGGGTCCCGCTCGATCCGAAAACGATGAAGTCGCTCGGCAAGGCTGTCTTCACCAAGCAAAAAGACCTGTCCATCCTCGTCAGCGGCCCCAACCCTGCCCCTGAAACGTACACGATCACCTTCGACGCCAAGCTTGCCGACATCACCGGTTTGCGTCTGGAAGTGCTACCGGACAAGACGCTCCCCGTGCAAGGCCCCGGCCGCGCGGTGAACGGCAACTTCGTCCTCAACGAGTTCAAGCTCGATTATCTCAAGACGGGCGAGGACGGCAAGCCAAAGAACGTCAAGCTGATCCGCCCACAGGCGACGTTCGCACAGGACACCTTCCCGATCGCCAACGTCGTCGACAACAACCCCGAGAGCGGCTGGGCGATCTCGCCACAGTTCGGCAAAGCCCAGGTCGCCGTTTTCGAATTGCAGCAAAAAATCGGCACGACGGAAGGCACGACGTTGACGGTGACGATGGTGCAAAAGTTCGGCACCGCTCACACGATCGGCAAATTCCGCATTTCGGTGACGACCTCGAAGCCGCCGGTGCAGTTGCAGGGCACGGTTCCGGACAACATCGCCAAGCTGATCGAGATACCGCGCGACAAGCGCACGCAAGAGCAGCACGCCCAGATCGTCAACTACGTGCGGATGAACGATCAAGAGCTGGCGAGTTTGCAGCGTGCCTTCGCCGAGTATCCCGCCCCGCCGAGCCCGCGCATCCTGGGCGCGCAAGATTTGGCATGGGCGCTTTTGAACAGCCCGGCGTTCCTGTTCAACCATTGAGCCGGACACCTCATTCTCGTTCCCAGGCTCCGCCTGGGAACGAGGGAATGTCCATTCAGCGCTCGCCGGGCTTCGCCTGGACCTTCAACCCTTCGAGTGGGCGGCTGTTGTCTTTCTCACGCAATTCCATTGAAAACGCGGCTCGGCCAGGGCGCGTATCGATCTTGACGAGAACCTCGTTCCAGCCCGGTTGCAAGTCGAGCGGCGCGGCGCGAACACCCGCGGCGGCGCGGAAAAACGGTTCGTCGATGATCGCCGCGGCGCCCGCCTTCGGATTCAGCCATACCTGCACGCGATCCGCGCTGGCGATTTGCAGCAGCGCCGATTGCTTGGCGTCGGAGTGAATCCAGCACGCGGCGTAGACAACGCCCGCCTTCGCGCCGGCCAGAAGATGAGTCAGATCGATGCGGTCGTTCTGGCTTTCGTGCAGCATCCAGCGCAGCTTGCCGGTCGGCGTCAGGTATTCGGCATCGAGACGCACGCCGGCTTCCAGGTCCGGTCCTGCGCGGCCTTCCGGAATCGGGAAGGGGCCGATCACTTGCCAATTTCGGATATCGGATTTCGGATTTCGGATTTCCTGTGTCGGCTCGAAAAACTGGACCCACCGCGCGCTCTCGGTGGGGGGTTGTTCCCTTTCTCGCCCCGGCTCCGCGAGGATGTGAGCGCGAAAGCCTTCCTTGAACGTCACCGCGTGGCGCACTTCCTCGCTCTTGAATTCCGGGGGTGGCGTGGTGTGCGTTTTCTTGCCGAATTTGACAGGCTTGTCGAGCCATTGCCAGATGCCCAAGGGGATTCCGCCCGCGAGATCATTTTCGAAGACGATGGTCTCCTTGCCGTTGACGACGACAGCCGTTCGATCCCAATAGATGTTGCTGCCGCCGCGTTGTTTGAAGGCCAGGCCGTGGATGGACTTGTCGTGCATGTCAATCCACAGCAGCGGAATGCGCAACTCGTGCCAGACGCCGGCGGGGGGGAGCGGAATAATGCGGCTCTTGGTCGGAGCATCCGGCATAGTGGAATTGGCGGCGGGCTGCAGGGGTTGGCGCGTCTTGGGATCGACCTCGACGCCGCCGATCCACATGCGTGTTTTGCCGTTGACGGTTTGCATTCTGACTCCGCCGCCGACCGGCACTTTGCCTCCGCCGGCGACCTGCGGGGGAACCGTGCCGACGAGCACGCGATGATCGCGGCTGACCCCGTCGAATAACTCGAGTTCAATCGCCTGGACCGGGACGGTTGGATCGACGAAAATCCACTGCGACAGATAGCCGGCAGCGAGTTGTTTGTACCAGGCTCGAACCGGCGCGGGGACGCCGACCTCCTCGGCCAATTTCAGAACCTCATCGCTCGGATCGGTGGTGGCCGTCTTGCGCGCGTGCCGATCGAGTTGCACAAGCGCCTGACCGATGGCGGGAGACTTGGGCTGACTCTTGATGAATGCGCGCAAAAAATCGGGCTCTTCCGAGTCGAGCGTATGGTTACTTGAATAAGTGGACACGGTTTGCACTCTTGAGGGTAAGAAAATACATCCTTCGAGAGGAAAGCCATGTCCACCAGCATACTGTATCACATGTTCGGCATCCGTGGCTACGAGT
>SXGS01035628.1_pt1 | contig 89775 bp, 74 predicted proteins | sample 3174681 | NCBI WGS metagenome assembly SXGS01 (sample SAMN11356861, study PRJNA531348) | freshwater metagenome | isolation source: freshwater sample F1-80 | place: China: Fuxian Lake, Yuxi | collected 2017-12-25 | reverse complement strand
TCGAACCCACACGACGTTTTACCGTCTCGGGATTTTAAGTCCCGTGCGTCTGCCATTTCGCCACACCGGCAATCAACTGGCCCCCGACACTTGCGGTTTTTCCGGCCACCGAGAACTTAGCGCGGCCCACTCTTTCTGCCGCTTCGGCACCGTGCAACTCGCAGCGGATCGCAATCCTCAGGCCCCTTCTGAAATCACGGTAGTGGACGCTACAGAGAGTCCAAGGAGGGCACAAGCGCCAGTGCGGGCCACTGCTCGTTGGCCGCGTGCTCAATCGAAGATTTGTTGCCGGATGGGGTGATCCAACCCATCTACCACCAAGAGATACCACTGCTGCACCACCTCGCGCCTGCTGGCAATACGGTCAGCGATAGGGTTGGTGCAAGGCCACCTTCGTCGCCTGCTTGCTGCGCATCTTCACGTTCAACATTTCCACCCCGACGCTGAAAGCCATCGCGAAGTAGATGTAGCCCTTGTTCACGTGCTGGTGGCAGCCCTCCGCCACGAGCATCGTGCCGATCAGGATGAGGAACGACAGCGCCAGCATCTTGATCGTCGGGTGCCGTTCCACAAAGCCGCTGATCTGCTCCACGAACATCACCATCACAATCATCGCGATCACCACCGCGGCGATCATCACGCCAAGATTGCTCACCATGCCCACCGCCGTGATCACCGAGTCGAGGGAGAACACGATGTCGATCAGCAAGATTTGCACGATCACGCTCGCGAACGTCGGCGCGAGGTGGTTCGTCACCGAGCCGTCCTCGCCCTCGAGCTTCTCATGGATTTCCTTTGTGCTCTTGGCGATGAGGAACAGTCCGCCAAGGATTAGGATCAAGTCCTTGCCCGACACCGCGAGATCCCAACTGAAAATCCGCGCCTGCCAGAACGGCCTGTCCAGCTTCACGATCCACGCCAACGAGCACAGCAGCAGGATGCGCGTGATGAGCGCCAGCGAGAGGCCGAGCTTGCGCGCCCGCGCCTGCTGTCCTACCGGCAGCTTGCTGCTCAGGATCGAGATGAAGATTAGGTTGTCTATCCCCAGCACAATCTCCAGCAACGTCAGCGTCAGCAGGCTGATCCAGATTTGCGGCTCAGAAATCCATTCCATAATGCGGCGCAGCGTAGGGGGCGGAGAAATTTTTGCCAGCACGGAACGAGGCGAATCACCACGCCCCGCAACGCTCGCGTGAAATCTCCTTCCTTCACCAGCCCTTTCCCCTAATTATCCCCGCCATGCTCATGGCTAGACTCTGGATGGACATCTCGGTGGAAATGCGCGACGGCATGGTGCACTGGCCCGGCGACCCCGAGTGCCACGTCGGACTCCACGTGAAGCTCGGCGACCCCGTCCCCGGCCAGCCCGGCAAGACCATCCCCTGCAACCTCACCAAGCTCTCCCTCAGCGCGCACACCGGCACGCACATGGACGCCCCGCGCCACTTCGTCGCCAAGGGCACCACCATGGAGACCATGCCCCTCGACGCCGTCCTTGGCCCGTGTCGCGTGATTGAACTCAAGCACAAGACCGCCATCACCGTGGACGAGCTGAAGCCCCACAAGCTCAAGCGCGGCGAACGCGTCCTCTTCAAGACGCGCAACTCCACCAAGAGTTGGCGCATGGCCAAGACCTCGACCTTCGACGTGGACTTCATCCACATCCCCGCCGCCACCGCGCAATATCTCGTGGACACCGGCGTGATGACCGTGGGCGTGGACTACCTCAGCGTCGGCGGCTACATGAAAGACGGCGTCGAGTGCCACCAGATCATGCTTGGGGCGAGCAAGCCCATCTGGATCATCGAGGGTCTGAACCTCGCCAAGATCAAACCCGGCAAATACGAACTCGCATGCCTCCCGTTGAAGATAGTTGGAGCCGACGGTGCCCCCTGCCGTGCGGTGCTACGGACACTCTGATCGAACCCCCGCATCTGTTGGAAAGTGGAGCGAGCGAAGAGATTCGAAACCGCCCCAGCAATTTCACCGACTTCTTTGAGTAGCGCACAGTGGCATCCCACGGAGGCGCGGAGCTTGAGTAAACCGGTAGCGTTTCCGAACGGAGCGTCGGCTTGGGACCAAAACGAGTTTAGGGCTATTTACATTGTTCCCCCGACCACCGCTGGTAGTGTTTTGGCATGGCCGACTATCCCGTGTCAGCGGCGGAATGAAAGTGTGGTAATTCTGGCGGTTTGAAATTCCGTTTTCTTCCCGGTGGTTTTCTTCAGCCTTCAGCCGAAGATTTTTTCTTCCTTCTTCCTCTGTTCTTCGCGGCGGCGAGAGATTTTTTGATTGCCCGGCGCGGCGCGTTTTCTTCCGGCTTGGGGCACGATGAATTTCCCGCCCAGCCGCCGCAAGTGCCGGTGCTGCAGTCTTTTCTTCACGCCTGACCCCCACAACCGGGGACGCCAGCTTTACTGTTGCGCACCGGACTGCCGCCGCGCCAGCAAGGCCGCCAGCCAGCGGCGCTGGCTGGGCCAGGCGGCCAATCGCAATTACTTCCGGGACGCGGCCAACGTGGAGCGGGTCCGGCAGTGGCGCAAAGCCCATCCCGGTTACTGGAAGCGATCCAAGTCGCGTTCAAAACCGGGTCAACCCGTTGAACCCGCGGCGCTTGACCCGGTAACGGTCTCTTGTAACGCAAGCCCACGAGATCTCGTTTCGTTACAAGATTTCGTTCTGACGGATCACCCTGCTTTTGTGGGCCTGATCTCCATGGTGACGGGCTCTACGTTACAAGAGGACATCGCCGCCGTCGGGCGCAATTTGCTACTTCAGGGGAGAACCATCCTGGGTTTTGAAAGCCCGGGAAAACCGACTGCCGACCATGATTCAAAAACGATTGCTCCGGCCCGACCGCCTCCGCCAGGTGCCGCCCAGTTTCAACTGGGTGGATCACCGGGCGCTTCCGCCATCACTTCCCGCAGCCGCGCGAAGCCTTCTTGGAAATCCTTCTCCATCGCGTCGCGCACGCAGGCGTTCCACGGGTCCACGATGAAGAGGTTGGGCGCGAAGTCCCGAACCTCCGCCTTCAGCTCGCGCCGGAAATCCGCGCTGTGCAACGCCAGCCCCGCCGGCGGCACCTACGCGGCCGGCAGCACGGTCTCGGGTTCGCCGACCTGCACCATCAGCGGTCACACGCTCTGAACTGAGGCATCCTTGCGAAAAGGCTTGGAGCGCACAGCTCCAAGCCTTTTTTCTTGCCCTCGAAGGAGATTTGCCCCCCCATCTAGATATGCGCCTTGGAACCGCTCGGCGGGGATTCACGTTGGTCGAGATCATGATTGTGATTGCCATCATCGGCCTGCTGGCTGCGGTCGCGGTCCCAAATTTCCTCAAGGCCCGCGTCAACGCCCAGAAAAACTCTTGTGTGGCCAACCTGCGGATGATTAACAGCACGGTTCAGCAGTGGGCCCTGGAGATCGAGAAGCAGTCCACGGACACCTACTCTTTGTCCGACACCACACTGCTAGGCTACTTCAAGGGTTCCTATATGCCCTATTGTCCGGGCGGAGGCACCTACTCGCCTGCCGCTGCGGTCGCCTTGGCCCCAACCTGCAGCTTGTCCGCGCTCGGTCACACCTACTGATCCACCACCGACTCCGCTGGCGCAGTTATCAGCCATTCTTCGTCGGTGCGGGGTGATGATTTGGGCCGGTGCTTTTCCTTCTCCCCTCTGTCCGAAACCAACGGTGGAAACCACCCTCTCAATTGAAAACCTGCGCGTCGAATACCGCAGTCGTGACCTCGGCGAAACGACAAAAATCGCCGTCCATGACCTGAACCTCAAGGTCGGCCTGGGCGAGGTTTTCGGCTTTCTCGGCCCCAACGGCGCGGGCAAGACCTCCACCATGAACGTCTTGTTGGGTTTCGTGCCACCCACCAGCGGGACAGCCCGGATTTTCGGTGTGGACGTGCGCGAACCCATCGCGCGCCAGCGCATCGGCTACCTCCCCGAGCAAACTTACTACTACAAGTTCCTCACCGCGGAGGAACTGCTCCGCTTCTACGCCGGCATATTCCAAATTCCCAGCAAGGAGACCGAGCAGCGCATTGATGGCGTGCTGAAGCTCGTCGAATTGGACCACGCGCGAAAACGCCAGATCAAGACCTACTCCAAGGGCATGCAGCAGCGCGTCGGCCTGGCTCAGGCTCTCATCAACAACCCCGACCTCCTCATCCTCGACGAGCCAACCAGCGGCCTCGACCCCATCGGCCGCATGAAGGTCCGCGAGATCATCCAGCGCCTTAAGGGCGAGGGCAAAACCGTCTTCTTCTCCTCCCATGAACTCGGCGAGGTCGAGACCGTCTGCGACCGCGTCGCCATTCTCCACCAGGGCGAACTGAAGACCGAAGGCAGCGTCAACGACCTGCTGAAAGAACACTCCTCCAACCTGGAGCAAATCTTCCTCAAGCTCATCGGCTACTCGCCGCAGCCATGAACACCATCTGGGCGCTCGCCAAAGTCGTCGTGCTGGAAATGGTCCGGCGGAAGGACTTCTACGTGCTCTTCATCCTCACCGTGCTGCTCACCGCCACGGCGGGCAGCGTCAACCTCTTCAACGACCGCAGCATCGTCCGCTACCTCAAGGAAATCTGCCTCCTGCTCATCTGGGCCTGCGGCCTCGTCATCGCCATCACCTGCACAGCCCGGCAAATCCCCGCCGAGCGCGAGAGCCGCACCATCTTCCCGCTCCTCGCCAAGCCCGTCACGCGCGGTCAGTTCCTGCTCGGAAAATTCTTCGGCTGCTGGCTGGCGACCGGCCTGGCACTCCTCCTGTTCTACATCTTCTTCGGCTTGGTGAGCGCCTCGCGAGACCATGAATGGCCCGTGCTGAACTATCTCCAAGCCGCGTGGCTCCACTGGCTCATGCTCGGCATCGTCGTCGCCTTCACACTGCTCGGCTCCATCGTCTTCGCCGCGCCGTCCTCCAACGGCACCATCTGCTTCGTCAGCGCGGCCGGCATCCTGGTGCTGGGCCGCCACCTGAACAAAGTCGCCCTGAGCCTCGCCGAACCGCTCCAGTCGCTGCTCTACGCCTTCTACTTCGCCCTCCCGCACCTCGAACTCTTCGACGCTCGCGGTCTCATCATCCACGGCTCTGAACTGATTCGATGGGACATGATCGCGCTCGCCACGCTCTACGCCGCCGCCTACGCCGCGTTCTTCCTCTTCGCCGCATGGCTCGTCTTCCGCCGACGCCCGCTGAACTGACATGCACCCTGCCCTGCCAATCGCCCTTGCCCTCGCCACCGCGCTGGCCGCAGGCGGGCGCTTGCTGCTCTGGCAACAAAGTCGCACGCAGGACACCGGCTCCGTCTTCGCCCTGTTGCTGGGCGAAAGCCGCCGCGCCTTCGCCGCCCAGGTATTTCTCAAGGCCGACGCCTACTTCCACCGGGGCTTCTACCCCTCCGTCTTCGACCTCGCCCTCCCCGACGGAAAGACGCACATGGCAAAGGAAACCGAGAGCCACAACCCTCACGAGCACACCCAGCCGCAGCACCCCAACCGCGACTGGATCGAAACCTTTGGCCGCAACTTTTACCCTTCGGAACACCGCCACATTGAACGCCTCGGCGAGGCCCGCGAGATTCTCCCATGGCTCCGGCTCGCCGCCGAGTTGGACCCTCACCGCGTGGACCCCTACACCGTCGCCGCCTACTGGCTGCGCGAGCGCTTGAACAAGGTCAACGAAGCCGAGGCCTTCCTGCGCGAAGGCCTGCGGGCCAACCCCGATAGCTACGAAATCCTCGGCGAACTGGGCCGTCTCTACGCCGAGAACCAGCGCGATGTCCCTCGCGCCCGCGCCGTCCAGGAACTCGCCATCGCCAAGTGGATCCGCCAGGAAGCCAGCAAACCGAGTCCCGACGTGCTCGCCTACGCCCAAATCCTCGGCCAACTCGCCGCCTTGGAGGAGAGCACAGGCAACCTTGATCGCGCCCTCGCCCACTTCACCCGCCTCAAGCGCGTCTCCCCGGCCCCCGACACCGTTCAGAAGCGAATTGACGAACTGCAGGCGAAACTGGGCCAGCCACGGTGAGCCTTCGAGTGGGCTGGGACACCCCACTTCAGATTTCCTCCCGAAATTCTCATGGAGTTCCGACGCCGTGAATACTGAACACTTTCCCTGCCCTCCGCGCGCGGGCACACTACTCGCCACATGCGCGAGACGCTCCGCAACTGGACGGAAACCGCCGAGACCTTCGTGCTCGAAGTCATCTTCGAGCAGCGCAAGGGCAAGCGCGCCGCCATGCTGCGCACCGCGCTGCTCGGCCTCTCCAAGGTCTTCACGGTCCTCGTGAAGCTCCGCCTCTTCCTCTACAACGTCCGCATCCTCCGCGACGCCACGCTCGGCGTGCAGGTCATCGCTGTCGGCAACGTCACCGTCGGTGGCACGGGCAAGACACCGGTCGTCGAGAAGTTCGCGCGCGAGCTGACCGACGCCGGGCGCAAAGTCGCCATTCTCTCTCGCGGCTATCGCTCCAACCCCGGCCCGCTCGGCCCGCGCCTCTTAAACAAGCTCCTTCTCCGCGAGGACACCACACCGCCGCGTATCGTCTCGGATGGCAAGAACCTGCTCCTCAACTCCGAGACCGCCGGCGACGAGCCTTACATGCTCGCGAGCAACTTGAAGGACGTCGTCGTGCTGGTGGACAAGGACCGCGTGAAGGCGGGCCGCTACGCCATCGCGAAGTTCGGTTGCGACACGCTGCTGCTCGACGATGGCTACCAGTATTGGAACCTGCGCGGTCGCCGGAAGGACATCGTGCTCGTGGACTGCCAACAGCCCTTCGGCAACGAGCACCTGCTCCCACGCGGCACGTTGCGCGAGCCGCTGTCGCACCTCGACCGCGCCAGCGTCATCTTCCTCACCAAGAGCGACGGCGACACCGCGCGCCTCCGCGCGCGCATCGCCAAGCACAACCCGAAGGCCAGCGTCGTTGAGTGCGTCCACCACCCGCTCTACTTCGAGGACGTGTTCACCGGCGAGCGGATGGACCTCAGCTTCATCAAGGGAAAGAAAGTCGCGAGCTTCAGCGGCATCGCGCAGCCGGAGAGCTTCGAGAGCAGCCTCGTGAAGCAGGGCGGGGAACTCGTCTATTCCAAGCGCTTCGCCGACCACCACCGCTTCACGCAGCAGGAAGTCCTCAACGCCATCAACCGCGCCAAGAAGCGCCAGGCCGAAATCATCGTCACCACGCAGAAGGACGCCGTGCGCTTCCCGAAGATTGACCGGCGCGACCTCCCCATCTGCTTCATGCGGGTGGAAATCAAAATCCTCTCCGGCGCGAAGGACTTTCAGGACTGCGTCCGGCAGATTTGTTTCAAGTGATGAACGTGGGGCTCACCATCCTCGCTCGCGTCGTGGTCGCGTTCTTGCAGGCGCTGCCCCTTGAAGCCGTGGCGTGGTTGGGGCGGACGTTTGGCGCGGTGGCGTATGTGCTAGATGGGCGGCATCGCAAGGTTGCCCAGCGGAACATTGGAGAATCTTTTCCAGAGAAGTCCGCTGCCGGGGTCCGCGCGCTGGCGCGCGAGAATTTTCAGCGCATCGGCGAGAGCTTCGCCTGCGCGGTGAAGACTGCGAGCTTCGATGCCAGCGGCATCCGCGCGGTGACGGAGTTTGTGGGCGCGGAGAAGTTTCCCAAGGCGGCGGCGGGCGAGCGGCCGCGCACTGTCGTGTGTGCGGTCGGGCACTTCGCGAACTTCGAGCTGCTGGGGCGCTCGGCGTTGTGGGTGCCGGGCTACCAAGTGGCGACCACGTATCGCGGGCTGAAGCAGGCGGGGCTGACGCGCGTGATGCAGGAGTTGCGCGAGAAGTCCGGCAGCCTCTTCTTCGAGCGCCGCAAGGACGCCGACGCGCTCAAGACCGCGATGAACCGGCCCGGCATGATGCTGGGCCTCTTCACCGACCAGCACGCGGGCGACCGCGGCGTGCGGCTGCCGTTCTTCGGGCGCGACTGCTCCACGAGCGTCGCGCCGGGCGTGTTGGCACTGCGTTATGGCTGCCCGCTCTTCACGGTCATCTGCTACCGCACCGCGCCGGGCCGCTGGCGCATCGAGGTGGGGGACGAAATTCCCACGCACGCCAACGGCCAGCCGCGTTCCACCGAGGACATGGCGCGCGACATGAACCGCGCCTTCGAGGCCGCCATCCGCCGAGACCCGGCGAACTGGTTCTGGGTGCACAACCGCTGGAAGGAAGGGAAGTGGCGCAAGGAAATGACCAATGAACCAATGAACCAATGACCAATCAATGCCCAATGCCCAATGGCACGCAGTCGCCAACCGTCCGGTGCGGACGCCGTTGGACATTGGGACTTGGGGATTCATTGGGCATTGGTTCATTGGGCATTGGACATTAACCTCCCCTTCCGATGCGCTCCGCTCCACCTGCCGCTCCTCGCCGCCTCCTGGTGCGCGGCGTGAACTGGATCGGCGACGCCGTGATGACCACGCCCGCGCTGCTCCGGCTCCGCGAGGCGCTGCCGGAGACGCACATCACGCTCCTCACGCATGAGAAACTGGCGGGGTTGTGGGCGGGACACCCGGCGGTGAATGAAGTTATCACGTTCTCGCGGAAGGAAGGTGTGTTCAGCGTCGCGCGGCGGTTGCGACGTGCCGGCGACTTCCAGTCGCCGCGGGTGTCGGGTGTGAACGACGGCGACTGGAAGTCGCCGGCACGGGGTTTCGATGCCGCGCTGGTGCTCCCGAACTCCATTCGCACGGGACTGGAAGTGCGGCTCGCGGGAGTTCCACGTCGCATTGGCTACGCCGCAAGCTGGCGGAACTGGCTACTTACGGAGGCAGTGCCGTGGCGCACGGATGTGGTGAAGATGCGGAAGCGGACGGCGGAGGAAGTGCGGCGGCTCGTGGCGTCAGGTCAGGACGCGCAGCAGCGCGTCCCTGCCACGCCAAGCTCTTCGCACCACATCCTCCACTACCTCCACCTCGCCGCTGCGCTGGGTGCGAAGCCGGAGCCGCTCGCGCCGCACATCGCCGTCACGGATGCCGAGGTCGCAGCGGTGAAGGAGAAGTTTAACCTGCCCGACGGACTGTTCATCGGGCTGAACGCCGGCGCGGAATACGGCCCGGCCAAGCGCTGGCCTGCCGATCGCTTCATCGCCACGGCGAAGGAGCTGCGTGCGCGGCTCGACTGCTCCTTCGTCATCTTCGGCGGGCCGGCTGATAACGCGCTGGCATCCGAAGTCGCCGCTGCGTTGGCCGAGCAAGCGGTCAGCGGTCAGCAGTCAGCGGTCAGCGTTACGAACCTCGCCGCCCAAACTTCACTCCGCGAATTGTGCGCCGCTCTCCGCGCGTGTCGCGTCGTGCTCACCAACGACACCGGGCCGATGCACCTCGCCGCCGCTGTCGGCACGCGCGTCGTCGCGCTATTCGGCAGCACGTCGCCCGAGCTGACCGGACCCGGCTTGCCGGGTGACTCGCGGCACATTCTGCTGCGCGGTGAAGCGGCTTGCTCGCCCTGCTTCCTGCGCGAGTGCCCGCTTGATTTCCGCTGCATGATGGGACTGTCGGTCGAGCAGGTCGTCGTTGCGGTTCAACGGTCGGCAGCTCATCCCGCTTGAAACTGCAGGTCCGCCGTGGTCGTCTGCGTTGCGACAGCCATGAAAACGATCTCCTGTTCCTTGCCCCTGATCCTTGCCCTGTCCGCACTCTCGCTGCCTAAGCCGGACGCGCCTATTGATTGGAACCGCGCAGGGCAGCTTCACCAGCGCGCGCAGCGTGGCGAGAAGCTCACGGCGGAGGAGCAGGCTTACTACGAGCGCGCCAAGGCCGCGCGAGCCAAGGGCGGCCAGTCATCTCCCAGCACGCAGGCCAAGTGGACCGGGCACATCACTCCGCTCACGGAGCTGGGCGCGGAAAAATAGAGGGGAGCGGACGGCGGGCTTTACGGTGGCGGGAAGAACGAACCACCTCCTGAGCACCTCGCAGCAGCGCAGCGCGAAGCCGCCAGGGTTCAGCCGCTCAATGCTGACGGCAAGCCGGCCAAGGACGGAAAGATCGTGCTCTTGAGCGTCGGCATGTCCAACACGACGCTGTCCTTCTCCCGCTTCAGGCAGCAGGCCGACCGCGACCCGGCGAAGTCGCCGCAGCTCATCATCGTTGACGGCGCACAGGGCGGGCAGACCGGGATGCGCTGGGCGGACTTGAAAACTCGGCTCTGGGCTGAGGTGGAGAACCGACTCCAGCGCGCAGGCGTCTCCGCCCAGCAGGTGCAGGTGATCTGGATGAAGCAGGCCGAGGCCGGGCCGGCGAACCTCGGCGAGTTTCCGCGTCACGCGCTGGTGCTCAAGACCAACCTCGCCACGAGCCTACACAACTTGAAGGCGAAGTTCCCGAACCTCCGCATCGCCTATCTCTCCAGCCGCACTTACGGCGGCTACGCGACGACGCAACTGAACCCGGAGCCGTTTGCCTTCGGGACCGCGTTCGCGCCGCGCTGGCTGATCTAGGACCAGATCGCCGGGAAACCGGAGCTGAAATTCGACGCGGCGCGTGGACCGGTGAAATCACCGCTGCTGCTGTGTGGGGCGTATCTCTGGGCTGACGGTGCGACGCCGCGCAAGGCCGATGGCTTCCTCTACCAGAAGGATGACTTTGGCGGCGACGGCACGCATCCGACCAGCGCCGGCCAGGAAAAATTCGCGGGCCTGCTGCTGAAATTTCTCAAGGGCGAGGCGACGGCGAAGTGGTTTCGGAAGGAATAAGGAAGTGAGCCGGACACCCCTGTCCTCCGTGGCTCACGTTCGTCGCTCGTGAGTCGCGCAAAGTCCGCCGAAGGAGTGCAGGAACCGGGGACAGGAGTGTCCCCGCTACTTCAGCGCGGCCCAGACGCGTTGCACGTCATCATGCGCGTCCAGTTCGTGGAGGAACTCGCCCACTTCGGCCCGCTGCGCGTCGCTGAGTTCGGGGAAACTCTTCGGCACGTAGCCCATCTCGCTCGTCACCACGGACCAGCCGTTCTTCACCAACCACTGCGAGACGGCGTGGATGGCGGTGCGGTCGGTGATGAATCGCGCGCCGGTCGCGCCCTCGCAGATGTCGTCGTTCTGCGCGGAAGAGAGCGGCTCAACCTCGTTCGCGCCGGCCTCGATGGCGGCGGCTTCGATGTCAGCACCGGGCGTTGGGTGATGCGCTTCGACAAGACCGACGTGGTCGAAAAGGAACCTGTTGCTGCCCGTGGTGCCGAGCTGGCCCTTCTTGAAGAGCACGCGGACCTCGGGCGCGGTGCGGTTCACGTTGTCGGTCATCACCTCGACGATGACGGGCACCTTGTGCGGCGCGTAGCCCTCGAAAGCGATGTGGTCGAGGACGATCTTTTCGTCGCCGGTGCCGGAGCCTTTCTTGATGGCGCGCTCGATGACGTCGCGGTTGACGCTTTCCTTGCGCGCCTTCTCGCAGGCGGCGAAGAGGCGCGCGTTGGCGCCGGGGTCCGGCCCGCCGAGCTTGGCGGCGACCATGATTTCGCGGACGAGTTTGCCGGTCGTCATGCCCTTCTTCAGGTTGTTGACGAGGCGTTTGGCGTGTAACCACTGGCGACCCATGCGCGGAGAATACCGGTCGGGAGGAGGGGAGGGAAAGTGATTAGTAATTAGTCCGAGCCGACGGTGGTGTAGCGCTGCCTTTCGGACTGAGCACTAATCACTTTCCCACAGCCCGCTCACAGCCCGCTGAACATCCGCAGATACTTCAAGGTCACGCGAAAATCCTTTGGCCACTCGGCGGTCAGGAAGAGGGGCAGGCCCGTCGTCGGGTGCGTGATCTCGATGCGCTCGGAGTGCAAGGCGACGCGGCCCATGAGCGGGCGCTCGGTCTCGTTGAATTTGGCCCGGTAGCTGGACTTGAGCTGAGAGAGGAAAAGCGGGCTGCCGGCGTAGGCCTCATCGCCGACGATGTGCAGACCGACGGAGCGGAGGTGGACGCGGATCTGGTGCGTGCGGTCGGTGAGCGGCCGACATTGCAACAGGGTGAAGCCACGGAACTGCTCGAGGACCTTGAACTCCGTAAGGGCCTTCTTCCCGCCCTGCGTGTCTATCCGCATCAGGCCGGGCTGCCGCGTCTGCGGGCCGATGGGCGCGTCCACGGTGAACTCCGACTGCTCAGGCATCCCGCGCGTGAGGGTCACGTAGGCTCTCGTGACCTGGTTCGCTCCGAGTTGATTCGTGACCGCCACGAGCGCGGGCTTGGTCTTGGCCAGGAAAAGCACCCCACTGGTCTCGAAGTCCAGCCTGTGGGCGTTGGCGACATAGGCCAGACTGCGCTGCTTCGCCCAGGTCGCGCCTTGCGCTATGCTGTCGTGCAGCATCCGCATAAGGTCCGGGCGCTGCGGGTCGTTGAGGTCGGGGGAAACGAGCAGCCGCGCGGGCTTGTCAAACGCAAGCAGTTGCTCGTCCTCGAAGAGAACCGAAAGTTCCCAAGACTCCTGAGTGGCCGGGCTGGAGAGTCTGATGACAGAGCCGGCGGGCATGGCTATTCGCCGACGACTGCCTTCTTGGTCTGCGTCTGGAGCGGGGCCATGACACCGGAGCGTTCGACCTCGCGGCTCAACCACTCGCGGAAGGCGTAGTTGGCGCGATTGTCGCGGAGCGACTCGGTGTATTTGGGCAGCTCAAGTTTCACCTGAAGGTCTGGCACGGGCTGGAAGCCCTTCACGTGGGCGATGAAGCCGCCACCGCTCGTCGGACGGAAGCTGCTGACCTTGCCGGCGGCCAGTGTGAAGACAAGATCGCGAAACTCCTCGGCCATCAGCCCGCGGCTCTCGACGATCTCAATGCTCTTCGCGTTACGGCTGAAGGGCGGCACTTCCAGCGCGACGTGGCCGAGCGCCTCGCAGGCGTCCTTGAAGGACTTGCCCTTCGCGAGCGCGTCGTTGGCGGCCTGCACGAGCTTGGTGCCTTCCTGTAGCGTGAGTTCGGTGGACTGCGCGCGGCGATAATCTTCAGTGACCTTGGCCTTCACTTGCTCGAAGGGCGGGTCCACCGGCTTGAGGCGATCCTTAAACGCCATCAGATACACGCCGTCAATGCCGCCGATGGGCAGGCCCAGCGCCTCGTCGGCGGACAGGCCGAAGGCGGTGCGGGCGAAGTTCGCCGGGGCGTTCGTCAGCGCGGGGCCATCCATCTCGGTGAACGGCTCGGTGGCCTTGGCCACAAATCCCTTTTCGGCGGCGTGCTTCAGCAGGCTGGCTGCCTGGTTCGGGAGCTTGAACAACTCGTTGGCAAACTCGCCGGCCTTCTGGCCGCCCAGACGTGCAGCTGTCTGGTCGAGGAACTCCGAGCGGATTTTGGGCTTCGCCTGGTCGAAGGTCAGGGCCGTGCCGTTCGTGTCACGGTAGCGGAAGGTGTTGGTCGCGTGGTGCGCCTGCAGCAGCGCCGTGAGGTTGGTGTTCGCCGCGAGGAGCTTGTCCGCCTCGGCGGTGAAGTTCGTGTAGGGGAAATAGACGTAGTGGACCGACACGCGCTCGGAGATGCGGTAAGCGGTGAGGTTGTTCGTGTGGTAGGCGCGGAGCTGGGCGTCGTCGAGCTTCACCTTGGCGAGGTTGTTCGAACTGGCGAGGAAGACGAACTCGGTCGCTGCCGACTCGTTCTCGCGGCGATAGAAGCCTTCGGCTGCACGGTCGGTGATGAGCTTGCCGGAGGCCCCGAACAACCGCGCAAGCTGCTGCCGGCCCAAGTCGTTCTTGAGAAAACGCTCGAAGCTCGCCTCGGCCACGCCGCCCAAGGCGAGGCGCTGCTTCACGAACGCGTCATACTGCTGCGGGTTGAACGCGCCGGTCTCCGACGTGGTGAAGATGTTGATGATCTCCTGCGCCACTGCCTTGTCGCCCACGTCAATGCCATGCTGCTTGGCCAGATGGTTCATCAAAAGCCTCTGCCGGGCCTCGCTGTCGAGGTTGAAGCCGAACATCCGCGCGCGTTCGTCGCGTTCCGGCCACTGGCCACCGCTCATGAAAAAGTAGCCAATGCGGGCGTCCGTGTAGGCCTGGGCGAGGTCATCGCGCTTGATGGTCTGGCCGTAGATGGTGCCGAAGTTCTCTTCGACATTGCCGCGACCGCCACCGGGATTGGTGTCCCAGAAGACGAAGGTGACAATCACCACGAAGATGACGATGCCCCAGAGCCACTTTGAATGCTTGCGTATCGTTCCAATCATAATAGGGCCGAAAAATTCAGGGCGGAAACCTAGCCGCGCGTTCGCAGGCCGGTCAAACCTTAAAGCGGACGAACGGCTGCCCTGCGGTGGTGTTCACGAAGCGATGGCAAAGGGATGGGGGCATGGGAATGAATCCCTCGGGGATGGATTCCTCTGCCCCCATTCCTCTGCCAACACTCGGACGGGATCAGCCCATCGCGCTGGGGTGAAAGCGGGTAAAGTTTCCAGAGAGAAATCGCTCCCACGTCCGAATCGCTTGCGCTCACGGTGGTTTTCAACGGCGGTGAATTGGCCTTGGCTGCCCTGCGGACACACATCGATTCCGCCGACCGACATCACTGAGAATACCCGGACGCCAAGCCGCGTCTGAGACTGCAACTAACTTTTCTGCCATGCTCAACCTCTTCGGACAACGGATCGCCGGCAACGCCCACTGCGATGGCATCGCGCGCCGCGAGTTCCTCAAGATCGGCGGCATGGCGGCGGGCGGCCTCTCACTCGCGCAACTCCTGAAGCTGGAGGCGCAGGCCGGCACGGGCCGCTCCCACAAGGCGGTCATCAACATCTACCTCCCGGGCGGGCCGTCGCACATTGACATGTTCGACCTGAAGCCCAACTCGCCCCGCGAGATTCGCGGCGAGTTCCGGCCCATCGCCACCAACGTCCCCGGCATGGAGATTTGCGAGTTGTTCCCGCGCCTGGCCAAGATGGGCGATCAGTTCGCGCTCATACGCTCGCTGGCGGACTCCGACGGCGCGCACGACTGCTTCCAGTGCATGACCGGCCGCACGCAGAAGGAGAAGCGCACCGCGCCCGCAGGCGGTTGGCCGAGCTTCGGCGCGTGTGTCTCGAAGGCTCAAGGCTCCGTGGCCGGCACGCCCGCGCATCTCTCGATAATGTATCCCACCGGCAATCGCACTTGGGGCGAGCCCGGCGATGGCGGCTTCCTGGGTCACTCCCACGCGCCGATGCAACTCGTCGCCAAAGACCCCCATGCGCGCGTGCAGAATCTCACCCTCCAAGGCATCACGCTCGACCGCCTGCAAGACCGCGAGCGCCTTCGCACGGCCGTGGACCAGTTCCGTCGCGATGCCGATGCCGCCGGCCAGATGGATGGCCTCGACAGTTACAACCAGCAGGCGCTGGGCATCCTCTGCGACTCGAAGCTCACCGCCGCGCTCGACTTGTCGAAGGAACATCCCGAAGTCGCCGCGCGTTACGGCCTGAACGACGACCGCTATATGCGCGACGGCGCGCCGCGCATGATCCGCAACTTCCTCGTCGCCCGCCGCCTCGTGGAAGCGGGCGCGCGCGTGGTGTCGCTGAACTACAGCCGCTGGGACTGGCACGGCGGCGACGGCATGAACTTCCCCAGCTCGCGCGAGGAGTTCCCGCTGCTCGATCAGGGCCTCTCCGCGCTGCTCACGGACTTGAAGGAGCGCGGCCTGAGCCGTGACGTGGCCGTGGTGATGTGGGGCGAGTTCGGTCGCACGCCCAAGATCAACAACATGAACAGCCGCGACCACTGGCCGCGCGCGAACTTCGCCTTCCTCGCCGGCGGCGGCATGAAGACCGGCCAGGTCATCGGCTCGACCGACCGCAACGGCGCAGACGTGGCCGACCGGCCCGTGAAGTTCCAGGAAGTCTTCGCGACGCTTTACCACTGCCTCGGCATTGACACTTCCACGGCGACCATGACGGACACGTCTGGTCGCCCGCAGTATCTTGTGGACTCCGGCATCACGCCGATCCGCGAGCTGGTCGGCTGAAGATTCTCCAGTCGAACGCCTGCCCCCTACATCCTGCTGCGTTGGGTCGCCGGCAAAATTTTCTTCTGTGGACGCGGAGGTTCCGCCACTCTCCGCCACCATGAATCTGCTGCCATTCTCGAATCTTCCCACCCACGCGCCGCGCCGCTTTGTGCCGGCGCAGATTGACCTCGGCGACTGGACGCAAATCGCCCCGCTCTTCGACCGGCTCGATGCTCGCGCCGCACTGTGCCGGTCGCTCGCCGAGTTCGAGCAGTGGATTCTCGATCAGGGCGAACTCGCCGCCGCGCTCGACCAGGAGGGAAGCCAGCGCTACATCGCGATGACCTGCCACACGGACAGCCCGGAGGCGGAGGCGGCTTACCTGCACTTCGTCGAAAAGGTCGATCCGGAGCTGAAGCCGCGGCAATTCAACTTGGCGAAGCTGTTTCTCGCGCACTCGCTTCGCGCGCAACTCGACAAGCGTCGCTACGAAGTCTTCGACCGTGACACCGCGCTGCTCGTCGAGCTGTTCCGCGAGGAGAACGTCCCGTTGCAGACGGAGGAGGCCAAGCTCGGCCAGCAGTATCAGAAGCTCTCCGGCTCGCTCACGGTAAACTTCCGCGACGAGGAGAAGACGCTCGTCCAGATGGGCCGCCACTTGGAGGAACCAGACCGCGCGCTCCGCGAGGAAGCCTGGACCCTCGTCGCGCAGCGGCGCTTGCAGGAGGCGGACAAGATCGAGGAGCAGTTCGAGGCGATGCTGCAGGTCCGCGAGCAGATCGCCCGCAACGCCGGATTCGCGAACTACCTCGATTACGCCTTCCGCGCGAAGGGCCGCTTCGACTACACGGCTGCGGACTGCGTCAAGTTCCACTCCGCCGTGGACACGGAGTTCATGCCCGTCGTGCGCTTGTTGCAGGCAGAGCGCAAACGCCAGCTCGGCGTGGACGCGCTGCGTCCGTGGGACACCGCCGTTGACCCGCTCAACCGCGCGCCGCTGCGTCCCTTCACAGACGTGGACGAGATGGTCACGCGCACGCAGCGCGTCTTCGACCAGGTGGATGCCGAGCTCGCTGGTGGCTTCGCCCAGATGCGTGACCTGAAACTCCTCGACCTCGCGAACCGCAAGGGCAAGGCCCCCGGCGGCTACCAGTCCACGCTCGCCGAGGCGCGGCTGCCCTTCATCTTCATGAACTCCGTCGGTGTGCAACGCGACGTGGACACGATGCTCCACGAAGCCGGCCACGCCTTCCACACGCTCGCGGCGAAAGGCGAGGACCTCTACGCATATCGCGGCGCGCCGATTGAGTTCTGCGAAGTCGCGAGCATGGCGATGGAGCTCCTCGGCAACAAACACCTGGAAGAATTCTACGCCCCCGCCGAGGCGAACCGCGCGCGCAAGACGCACCTCGAAGGCATCATCGGCTTCTTCCCGTGGATGGCGACCGTGGATGCGTTCCAGCACTGGATCTACTCGCACCCCGGCCACACGCGCGCCGAGCGCACCGCCGCGTGGCTCGCGCTGATGGACCGCTTCGGCGGCGACGTGGGCTGGACCGGCCACGAGTCCGCGCGGGCGAACCTCTGGCACCGCCAACTCCACATTTTCCTCCACCCGTTCTACTATGTGGAATACGGAATCGCGCAGCTCGGCGCGCTGCAAGTCTGGGCGAACTCCCACCGCGACCCGGTGAAGGCACTTCGTGATTACAAAGCCGGCCTTGCCCTCGGTGGCTCCCGTCCGTTGCCGGAACTCTTCGCCGCCGCCGGCTGCCGCTTCGACTTCAGCGCTGAGACGGTGCGGCCGCTCGTGGCGCTGACGCGGAGCGAACTTGCGAAGTTGAACTAGCGCCTCTCGCGGCAGGAACCAGCTTTGCGGTTCACTTCTCCACCGGCTTGCCCGCCGCTTTCCAACCGTTGAAGCCGGGCGCGAGGTCCACCACGGACTTGAAGCCCAGCGCCTTCATCTGCTCCGCCGCGTTCGCGCTGCGGCGTCCGGCGGCGCAGTGGACGAGGTAGGTCTTGGACTTGTCCAGCGCGGTCACCTGCTTCTCGAAGCCCGCGTCCAGCACGTCCAGGTTCACCGCGCCGGGGATGTGCCCGTCCTTGAACTCATCCGCCGTCCGCACGTCGAGCACGGTGAGCTTCCGCTCCTGCCAGAGCTTATCGAAGTCATCAACGCCCACGCGGCGGAAGCCCGTGGGCCTCGCCGCCGCCGCCGGTTCGGGCTGCGCGAGCGCCCACTGCACCGCGTTCAAGATTAGCCGGTCGAACGACTCGGTCCCAAATTCCTGCGGATGGCCGAGCGACGTGTAGAACACGGGCGCGCCTTGGTAGCTGTGCGTCCAAGCCACCGGCTCGGCGGGCTTGCCCTCAACGGAACCCATGAGCAAAACCTTCGACCCCTCGGGCAGCGGGCTATTCCGGTAGAGCGAGCCGGGGCTGGCGAACTCCTTCGCCACGCCCGCGAGAATCGGATGCGCCGCCGCCTCGGGCAGCACACGGACGGTCGTCGCGAGCTTGTTGTTGTGATGGTTCTGGTAATTGCCGCCGAGCACCTCGCGGTCCCACTCCTTCCAGTTCTGGAACGCGTGGCTCGCTGTGCGCAGGCCGATGATTGGCTTGCCCGACGCGGCGAACTTCTTGAAGTGCGCGAGCTGTTCGTCAGGCAGCGTCATGCGCCGGATGTAAATGATTGCGAGGTCCGCCGTGTCGAGCGCTTCGAGTCCGGGGATGTCGTTCACGTTCGTCCCCGGCTTGCGTTCGAAGTAAATGCACTTTGCGCCGAGCTTGGCTTCGAGCCGCGTCTTGAGCACAGGCAACGTCACGGCGGACTTGTATTCCAGCTCGCCGCTGATGAGAACGATGGTGGGCTTCTTGGCCGGGGCGGCGGCTTGGGCGGAAGCGCAAACCAGCGTCAGGACGACCATGCACAAGGCGGAGCGGACAAACGATTGCATCATGGGCAAGTCATAGGCGCGGGCGTGGGACGTGTCCAGCCGCAAGCGGAACGCGCCAGCACTGACATCTGTAGCGGCGGTCTGTGACCGCCGGGGTTCATCCGTTCGGCGCTCACAGAGCGCCGCTACAGTTTCAAACATGGAACATCACTTCGCCTGCCCGCTTGCGGGTCAGGTTTGCCTGCGATACGCTCCGACCATGAAAAAGTGGTTGATCCTCACGGCGGCGGTGTTGACGGGACTGGTCGCGCCCGTTGGTTTACGCGGAGCCGATGCGCCTGTGGTTGCGGCGAAGAAAGTTTACGTCCTCCCCATCCGCGACGACATCATGCCGCCGCTGGTTTACGTGGTGCGACGCGGTGTGAAGGAGGCGATGGAGGCCAAGGCCGACGTGCTCGTGCTCGACATGGAGACCAACGGCGGCCGCGTGGACGTGACCGAGGAGATCATCAGCATCATAAGCAAGTTCCCCGGCAAGACCGCGACGTTCGTGAACAAGAAGGCGTTCAGCGCCGGCGCCTTCATCGCCTTCGCCACGCAGAAGATTTACATGGCCCCGCAAAGCGTCATCGGCGCGGCGGCCCCGGTGATGGCCGCGCCGGGCGGTGGAGTGCAGGACATCGGCGGCACGATGGAGATCAAGGCTTCCTCCGCCATCAGCGCCCTGGTCCGAGCCAATGCCGAGAAGAACGGCCATAACCCCGCCGTCGCTGACGCGATGGTGAAGAAGACGACGAAGCTGGTCATTGACGATCAGGTCATCAACAAGGAGGGCGAAATCCTGACGCTCACCAACAAGGAGGCGGAGCGCGAGTTCGGCACCCCGGCCAAGACGCTGCTCTCCGCCGGCACAGTCGAGTCCCTCGACGCACTGCTCAAGCAGCTTGGACCCTTTGAGGCAAAGTTCGTGCGCATCGAGTCGAGCGGCATGGAGAAGCTCGCGTCCTGGGTCAACACCATCAGTCCGCTGCTGCTCATCATCGGCATCGCGGGAATTTACATCGAGTTCAAGACGCCGGGCTTCGGCCTGCCCGGCATCATCGGCATCTGCGCCTTCGCGATTTACTTCTTCGGCGGCTACGTTGCGGGGCTGACCGGTCTGGAGTGGGTGGCGGTGTTCATCGTGGGCGTCGCGCTCGTCGTGCTGGAGCTATTTTTCTTTCCGGGAACGCTCGTGCTCGGACTCGCCGGCTTCGGCCTCATCCTCGCGTCGCTCGTGATGGCGATGGTGGACATCTATCCGGGCGCGCCCAGCCTGCCGACGCTGCCGCAGTTGACCGTGCCGCTGAACGACCTCGTGTTGGCGGCAGTGGGCGCGGCCGTGCTGATCCAGATCCTCAGCCGGGTGCTGCCCCGCACCAGCCTTTATCCCGCGCTGGTCTCGCAAGGCGCGAGCGGCGTGCAGACCGAGGCGGCCATCGCCACGGCCCAGCAACAGCACATCGGCATGGTCGGCGTCGCCATCTCGACGCTCCGGCCCGGCGGCAAGGCGCAGTTCGGCGACGAGATTCTGGACGTTGTCACCGAGGGCGACCTCATCGAGACAGGCCGCAAGGTCCGCGTCATCGGCAGCAGCGGACACGAGGCGGTGGTCGAGGTGGTCTGACGGAGCGCCGGTCTCCGTGCCGGCTCTGCGCGTTGCACCGGGCGAGGAGTGCGAATGGAACGCCGTTTCCAAGCCATCCCGAACTCCGAAGCTGGCGCTCCGATGGAGGATCACAAACCAGCCCGGGGCAACGCCCCGGGTTACCCGGCAAGGAGATTACAAGAACGGGCGACACAAAATGTTCCGCCCCTTCAGGGCTGCGATCCTTCTATTCCGCTACCCGGGGCGTTGCCGCGGGCTGTCATGTCTGAGGCTTTCAGCCTCGACTTCGGAGTTCTGGTTGAGCCGCACTGGGACTGTAGGAAAGGGAGATGCGGCCGCTTTTCCCGTCGGATGTCCCGTCGCATTGACCCTCACCCTGTCGCCCGCTAGCCTCGCGCGCATGATTATCGCACCGTCGTTGCTGGCGGCCAATTTCGGGCGCTTTGCGGCGGACACTGGGCGCTTTGACCAGTCGGGGGCGGAGTGGCTGCACCTCGACATCATGGACGGCCACTTCGTGCCGAACCTTTCCTTCGGTCCGCAGTTGGTGAAGTCGCTCCGTCCGCTGACGAAGAAGTTCTTCGACGTGCATCTCATGTGCTCGAAGCCGGAAATCCTCCTGGAGCCGTTCGTGAAGGCCGGCGCGGATCAAATCATTGTCCACGTCGAACTGGGCGACCGCGTCGAGGGCTTGCTCTGGAAGATCAAGTCGCTAGGCAAAAAGGTCGGCCTCGCGGTGAACCCGCCCACGGCCATCGAAAACGCGCGGCCCTTCCTCGATCACATTGACCTGCTGCTCGTGATGACGGTGACCCCCGGCTTCGGCGGCCAGCCCTTCATCCACGAGTGCGTGCCGAAGATCCAGCAGGCCGCCGCGTGGAAGCGCGAGCTGGGCCTCGACTACCACATCGAGGTGGATGGCGGCATCACGTTCGACACCGTGGGCGAGTGTGCGCGCGCCGGTGCGAATGTCTTCGTCAGCGGCACCGGCATCTTCGGCCAGCACAGCCTCAAGGCGGCGGTGAAAAAGATGCGGGGTATCGCGGAGAAGAACGACCCGGTGCTCGCGGACTTGCAGTGCGAGAAGCCGAGGTGAGGAGGGAGAGAATTCACGATCTGCTCAGGCCCGCGATTTCGGCACCTGAACCAGTGGCGGCTGCAGCGGGGCTCTGCGAGGGCCGAGTTGCGGTCGCCTTCGCGCGAAGGATGCCACGGTCGGCGGTCACAGACCGCCGCTACAGGTTCATGGAAAGGGCGGCGTCGGAGGATTTCCTGCGGACAAGCCAACTCCCGGGACAGCACAGGCGGCATCTGCCGCCGACCAGTTCAGGGAATCGGCGCCAGCGTCTCCGCGCGCCACTTCTGTGAGCCCATGGAGGCGCTTGCATCGCGGATGACCTTCACCTGCTGGGGGGTGACGAAGCCGAAGCTGTTGCCCCACTCTGCGTTGCCCCGGACAAACGTGGCGATGGCGGCGATGTCCTCGTCGGAATAGATGTCCTTGAACTGGAGCATCGCGTTGTTGTCGTAGGCGACCTGCTTGACGGTGATCGGACCTTCGATGGCGTTGAGTATGATGCGGACGAGGCGGTCCGGCTTCTCGCGCAGCACCCATTCTGAGCCGGCCAGCGGCGGAAAGTTCAGCGGCGCGGAGCCAAGCCCGGTGGCCTGATGGCAGCCGGCGCACCCAGCCGCATAGAGCTGCGCGCCGCGCTTGAATGCCTTCACCTCCGGCGGTTCGTCGGCCTGCGGCGGCGGCGTCTTCATCCCGGCCTGATACACGTCCGCACGGAACGCGCCGCCGGTGTTCTCCACGTGGAGGAAGCAACCAAAGAGGATGACTCCCAGCAGAACGAACGGCCACGCGCTGCCACCGCCGGCGGCAATCGTCGGCTCGGTCTCGGCACGCTCAGGCGCGGGCGCGGGCTGCTTCTTGTTCTTGCTCATGGCTTCGCAGGGGCGGCGGCCTTGGCCACCGCGGGCGTGGGCGCTTCCAGCAGGCCGACATCAGTGCGCTGGGTCAGCAAATAGGCGACCAGCGCCCGGGCATTGTGCTTCGGGAAAACGGGCGCGTCCTTGCCGGGCAAGGCTAGCGGCTCGCCAGCAAAGCGAACCTCGGGCTTCTGCTTGTCGAACAGGTAGGCGGCAGACGGACAGGTCGAGGCCGGGGCCAGCAGGCGCGGGTTGTAGAGGTGAACCAAGAGGTGGTGCTCCACTTCGGCGGCGGTGTTGGTGCCCGCGAACTTCCACGGCGCGGCGAACTTCTCCGGCGCGCGCATGCCGATGCTCGCGAGGTCAGGGCCGACGCGCAGGCTGCCGAGCAACACGGGCGTGTCGTTCACGAAATCGCGGGCCACGCTGCGACGCGCGCCCCAGCCGCGTTCGATGTCGGGGCCGAGATTGCAGATCACCAGCTCGGCCTTGGCCCCGGAGTCCGTGAGCAGCTTCACGACGCTCTCGGCGGTTTCGGGGGCGACTTTGACGAAGATTTCCGCCGGGCGGTTCCCAACCACGTCGTTGACCGTGGGGCCGGAAGTCGGACGGACGACGTCGAGCTTGTCGTCGGCGTGCTTGAGCAGAGTGAGGTTCGCGGTGAACTGACCGAGCGCCGCAACGACGTTTGTGTCAGCCAGCAGTGGCGGAGGCACGGTGACCTTGGCGATGCCGAGGTCGGGGCGGGCCTTCGCGAGCGCGATGAGCAGGTCGAGGTTGACGAGGTTCGTCTTCCCGCTGCCGGGCAGTTCGAGATTGATGGTGTTGGCGTTGGAGCCAACGTCGTTAAGCCGCGCGCCGAAGAGCAGTGCGTCCTGCCGCACCTGCCGGGTGTGGCACTGGTAGCAGCCGAGCGAGCGATAGACCTCTGCGCCCTGCGCCGCGAGACCGGGCCGGAGGGCGGGGTGAACGTCCGAGGTGTTCGGGATGGGCGCGGGGGCCAGCGCGCCGAGTTGGAGCTGCGGGGCCATGACCAACGCCGCCCACGAGCAGGCGAGGGAGAACAGCGCGCCCGCACCGATGATGGGGCCGTATCTCATCGCGCACCTCCACAGCAGTCGAGGCAGCAACGACGCGCCGCGAGGCCGAAGTTGACGAGAAAGGCGAGCGCCGCGACCGCCATCGCGCCGTAGCCGACGGTGACGAGCTTGAGATTGCTGGCGACTCCCGTGACCGCGCCCTCCAGGAATTTGCTCTCCGCGCTTGCGCCCACGGCAGCCTGCTTGAAGCCGGCAAGACTGAAGCCGATGCCAACTGCGAGCACGCCGAACAGCGCCGCCCAGAACGCCAGGTCAGACAGCCCTTCGGAAGGCAGCTCGTCCTCACCGGTCGTGAGACGCGGCACGATGTAATGCAGCGCGCCGAGCGCCGCGAGGCCGAACACGCCAAGCAGCACGATGTCCGTGCGGGCGGTGGCGAAGAAGGTGAACTGCGTGTAGTGGCCACCAAAGACCGCCGTGCACAGCGTCACGCCCAGCAGCAGAATCGCCGCGACAAGCAGGAAGCGGAAGGTGGCGTTCGATTTCCACGACTCGGCGATTTTGCCATCGGCGGTCTGCCAGAGGGAAACGAGCAGCGCGAGCACCGGCACGATGACGAGCACATTCGCCGCGCCGCTGACGGACGGAATCCACGCGGGCACCGCCGCGAGCTGCGAGAGGCCGCACCAGCCGCCGATGAGCAGCAGCAGCCAGAAGCCGGCGCTCACGAGGCCGGGATTGGCGAGCGGACGCTTCACGGCCTTCGGCACGAAGTAGAACAGCACGGCGAGCGTGAAACTGGTCAGGACGATTTGCAGGAGGTTGTTGCCGAACCAGCCGGCGACGATGGCCTGCACCACGCCGGGCACCTGCCAGCCGAGCAGCAATCCTTGCGCGGTGGAGAGAATCCACGGGAACCAGAGCAGCGCCGCGAGCACGAACCAGAGCGAGACATAAAGCTCGCGCTCGGTGCGGCGATGCAGTGTGACCAACGCCCACGCGGCGATGCATGCGTAGCTGGCGAAGAGCGGCAGCGCGGCGTAGAGCGGGAACTCCAGGAGGTCGAAGCCGGTGGCGTCGCCCGCGAGAATGCCGAACACGCCGACGGTCACGGCGATGTTCCAGAACTTGGCGGCGATGGTGAGACCGAGAGGCGCGACCAGTTCCACGCGACCGAGCCGGGCGATGAGCCAGAGGGCGAGGGCGAAGGCGGTTTGGAGCGCGAAGCCGTAGGTGAGCGCGTTGACGGCGGCGGGACGGAGTCGTCCGTAGGTGACCCACGCGCAGCCTTCCATGAAGGCGGGCTGGTAAAGCTGAACGCTGGCGAGCAGCGCGAGCACCGCGCCGGCGCACAGCCAAGCCGCGCCACTGAAGGCGAGGAACAGCACCGGCAGCCGGCACGACGCCTCTACCTCCGCGACGGAGGGCGCGGCAGCGCAGGCGGTCTGGCTGCTGGGTTGGGCGGTGGTCATTTCTGTGTTGCCCGCGGATGACGCGGATTCAAAACTGACTTGGGTGGCAAGTGGAATTCTGTATCCGCGTGGTCCGCGTTATCCGCGGGCAGTCTCACTCGAACGCGCTCGGTTTCTCCGGCGCCTTCGGCGGCGGGGCGGTGAACTTCTCGACGCGCGCGACGAACGCGGTGCGACTGGCAGCGGCGTCCGTCTGGTATTCTTTCAAGGTCAACTCCATCGCCGCCGAGACGGGGATGCGGTGAATGCCCTTGGCCTTGTCGAGCACGGCGGCATTGTTCAGCTCCAGCGCGGTGACCTGACGGAGTTCTGCCTGCGCCTTGGCGCGTTCCTTGGCGCGGGCGTCGCGGGCGGCGCTTGCGCCGGTCTCGGTGTAGCTCTTGAGGAGCGCGGTGATGCCGACGCCGAGTAGGATGACGACGAGCGCGCCGAGGAAGTAGGCGGTCTTCGTGCGGCAGGCGGGAGTGCAGCAGGAGTCTTGGGATTCGGGGCAGCTCATGTTTAGTGCAGGCTAGTGGGCAGCCTTGCTGGATGCGGGTTCGACATAGACTCCCATCGCCTCGGCTATGCGCGGGTCGCGCTGGGGATAGGGCGGGTGGGCGTTGAAGGCGCGGCTGAACATGAAGATGAGCACGGCCAGAATCCCGCCCAGCGAGAGCACGTCGTAGATGCCCACGCTCAAGCCGTCCGGGTAGAGCACTGGACCGATATTGAACTGCAAATCCATGTAGTGGCACAGCCAAGCCCAACCCGTCATCATGCTCATGGCTTGGAAGTTCAGCTTGCGATGGATGGGCAGCAGGAAGATGAACGGGAACCAGAAGTGGCCGAAGATGGTGAGCTGGCCGACCCATTTCCAAGTGCCGTTTTCGCGCAGGACATACCAGAAGGTTTCCTCCGGCACGGCGGCGTTCCAGATAAGGAAGTATTGGCTGAAGTGGATGTAGGCGTAGAAGACGGTGAAGGCGAAGAAGAGCTTGCCGCAGTCGTGGAAGGTGACTTCGCGCGCCACATCTTTCAGGTCGCCGCGGTTCTTGAAGTAGAGCAGCAGCCAGTAGGTGGTGATGGCCGTCACCCACACGCTGCCGGCGAAATAGACGACGCCATACATGGTGGAGAAGAACTGGTGCTGCAGGGACTTCATCCAGTAAATGGCCGCGCCGGTCAGGCTGAATGCGAAGAGGAAAATCCCGCCTGCTGCATACCGGCGCATCGTGCGAGTGTGGGAGGCCGCGCCGTCCTTGTCCTGAGCGAGCGAGGCGCTGCGCAGGCCGTGGGCGATGAAGCCCCAGACGAGAAACAGCAGGCAGGACACACCGTAGAAAGCAGGCTTGTTGAAGAGAATCGCCTTCGCGTGGAGCGCGTGGTCGTAGTCCGGGTCAATGGACATCCACGGATAGATGTCCACCGCGAGATAGCCAATGGGAATCCAGAGGATGAACATCGTCGGGAACAGCAGGCACGCGATGTGTTCGAGGAAGCGGCGGATGGGAATCATCCACTGCGCGTCGAAGAGGTGGTTCAGGATGACGATGAACAGCGCGCCCAGGCACAGGCTCAGGCAGAACATGTAAGCCGTGAGGTAGGCGTAGCCGAACTGCTTGGCGGTAGTCGGGTGGCCGGCGGGACCGTGCGTGTGCCCGTGGTGGGCGTCAGCAGTCTGCACGGTCTTGGCCTCAGTCTTGGCGTGCTCGGCGGCGAGGGCACCGTTGCCCAGCAGTGCGATGGCAAAGAGAGCGATCATACCGGCGGCAACGCTGCGGCGCAGACCAGTCAGGAGATGAAGAGCGTGCGAGGTCATGTCGTTACTTCAGCGTGGCGCGGTCGGCGGCGGGGACTTCCTCCAGGGTCGCGAAGCGCGCGCGCTGGAGGGAGCGGACGTAGGCGACGATGGCCCAACGGTCATTGATTTCGATGTTCGCGGCGTAGCCCTGCATGTTCGGGGCTTTGCCTTGGCCGATGATGTGGAATACTTGGCCGTCGGGGATGATAATGGCGTTCTTGTCGAGCAGGTTGGCCACCACCGGCATCGCACCGATTTTCTTGGTGATGCCGTTGCCGTCGCCGGTCGCGCTGTGGCACGGGAGGCAGGAGATATTGTAACGCTCCCGGCCCCGGGCCATGAGCGCGGCGGTAACGGGCACGGGGATGGTGGCGACGAAGTTCGTCTTGCCGGGTTCCATGCCGGTGTTCTCCGCGGTGCCCTGCCAAGTGTCATTGCCGTGGTCGCCGATGCGCTGGGCGACGGTGCCCGCGACGAACGCCTGCGAGCTGCGACCGTCGGCGAAGAAGCTGTTGGGCACCTGCGGCCGGAGCTTGGCCTGGCGCACCATGTCGTCGAAGATTTCCAGCGGCGGCTTGCGGAAGTCCGTGCCGCGCCGTCCGGCGATGCCGAAGATGGTCAGCACCAGAAGCAGAAAACCAAAGAGAGCTGCGAAGAAGTAACGCATGGTCAGTCCTCCACCATCTCGATGTGCTTGCTGCCGGCGGACGCGAGCAGCTTGCGGGTTTCGTCGGCGTTGAACTTCGGGTCCGCCGTCTCGATGACGAGGATGAACTTGTCGTGCGACGCGCCCTGACAGAACCGGCGGTTCCTCAGCAGCGGGTGGTGCAGGCGCGGGAGGCGGTTCAGCAGGGCCATGCCGATCAGCGAGCCGAAGGAGGCGAAGAGGATCGTCAACTCGTAGCTCACCGGGAAGGCGTAGAACGGGCTGAACATGGGCTTGCCGCCGATGACGATCTTGTAGTCGAAGGCGTTCATCCACCAGATCATGATCATGCCGGTGGTGTAGCCCGTCGCGCCGCCGATGAAGGTGAACCAGCCGACCTTGGAGTTCGAGATGCCCATGGCCGCGTCCAGCCCGTGGACGGGGAACGGCGTGTGGACATCCCACTTGGAGTAGCCGGCATCGCGCACCCGCTCCGCCGCGTGCATCGCGTCAGCGGGGGTTTCGAAGACCGCCATGAGACCGTAAGCGTTCATTAGTGATGCCCTCCCTGCTTCGCGCCGCCCTGCGGGTGGTGCGGGTCAGCCTGCGGCGTGACGCCCTTCACTTCGGAGATGGCGATCATCGGCAGGTAGCGCATGAACAGGAGGAAGAGGGTGACGAACAGGCCGAAGCTGCCGATGAACGTGCAGACGTCCACCCAGGTCGGCCGGAAGTAGCCCCAGCTCGACGGCAGGTAATCGCGGTGCAGCGAGATCACGATGATGACGAAGCGCTCGAACCACATCCCGATGTTGACGAAGATGCTCACGATGAAGACGAACAGCATGTTCTCGCGGAGTTTCTTGAACCAGAACAGGTGCGGGCAAATCACGTTGCACGAGATCATGCTCCAGTAGGCCCACCAGTAGGGGCCGAACGCGCGGTTCTTGAACGCCGCCAACTCGTAGGGGTTGCCGCCATACCACGCGATGAAGAACTCCATCCCGTAGGCGTAGCCGACGATGGACCCCGTCGCGAGGATGACTTTGCACATGAGGGACACGTGCCGGACGGTGATGATGTCCTCCAGCTTGCAGAGCGTGCGCAGCGGGATGAGCAACGAGAGCACCATGCCGAAGCCGGAGAAGACTGCGCCAGCAACGAAGTAAGGCGGGAAGATGGTCGTGTGCCAGCCGGGCACCTGCGACACGGCGAAGTCGAACGACACGATCGAGTGCACGGAGAGCACCAGCGGCGTCGAGAGGCCGGCGAGCAGCAGGTAGGCTTTCTCGTAGTTGCTCCAGTGGCGGTTCGAGCCGGTCCAGCCCAGCGCGAAGAAGCCGTAGAGGAATTTCTTCACCTTGCCCGTCGCGCGGTCACGCATCGTGGCGAGGTCGGGGATGAGGCCGGTATACCAGAAGAGCAGCGAGACCGTGCCGTAGGTCGAGACGGCGAAAACGTCCCAGAGCAGCGGTGAACGGAAGTTCACCCAGATGTCGTAGTTGTTCGGGATAGGCGGCAGCCACCACACGGCATACCAGATGCGGCCGACGTGAATCACCGGGAAGATGCCGGCGCAAGCCACCGCGAAAAGCGTCATCGCCTCGGCGGCGCGGTTGACGGACGTGCGCCACTTCTGCCGGAGCAAGAAGAGAATCGCCGAGATCAGCGTGCCGGCGTGGCCGATGCCGATCCAGAAGACGAAGTTCGTGATGTCCCACGCCCACTCGACGGGCTGGTTCAGGCCCCAGACGCCGACGCCCGTGGAGATGAGGTAGCCGATGCAGCCCAGCATCATCACCAACGCGGTGGAGCTGATCATGAGCGCGGGCAGCCACCATTTCGGGGCGGGGCCTTCGCAGATGCCGGCGATGTGGTCAGAGAGCCAGCCGATGCTGCGGTTGTTTAGCACCAGCGGCTCGCGCTCCAGTTCGGCGGGCGGCGGCGCGATTTTCACCGAGGATGGGACGGGATGTTCAACGGCGGCGCTCATGGTTACTTGGCCCCTTTCGCGGCCCCGTCAGTCTTTGGCTCCGGCATGAAATGAGGGTCCGAGATACTGCGGTATTCCTCGACGGTCCAGATTTGTTTGTGCCCCTCGGGCATGGCGGGGTTGAGATTGCGGATGCGCGCGAGGTAAGTCGTGCGAGGCTTGTTGTCGAGGAAGCCGAGGACCGAGTAATTGCGGTTCTGCTTCTTGAGCAACGAGACGGCGCTGTTCGGGTCGAGAATGTTGCCAAAGGTGATGGCCCCGGCGGGGCAGGCTTGCTGGCAGGCGGTTTGAATCGCGCCTTCCTTCACCACCACGTCGTTGCTCGCGCCGGCCTTGACCTTCTGCGAAATCTTCGCGCCCTCGATACGTTGCTGGCAGAACGTGCACTTCTCCATGACACCGCGCATGCGGACGGTCACGTCCGGGTTGCGGGCCATCGAGATGATGTCCACCTCGTCGCCGGGGCGAACGCCAGCCGGGCCTTTGTAGAGACCGATGTCCAACTTGAAGAAGCTGTCGGCCATCTTGCCGCCGCCGATGGGGCGCTTGTTGAAATCGAAGAAGTTGAACCGGCGCACCTTCCATGCGCAGTTGTTGGCGCAATAACGCGTGCCGACGCAACGGTTGTAGGCCATCACGTTCAAGCCCTCGTCATCATGAGCGGTGGCGTTCACCGGGCAGACGCTCTCGCACGGCGCGTTTTCGCAGTGCTGGCACATCATCGGTTGGGTCACGACCTGCGGGTCGTCAATCCACCGCTTCGTCGCCTGCAACTCGTCGCGCTCGACGAGGTTGACGGTGTCGGGGTTGCCCTGACTGCCAGTGACGTTGCTCTTGAATGCGGCTAGGATTGAGCCCGTTTCCTTCTTCCTCGGGTCCGCCGCGTAGTAGCGGTCAATGCGCATCCAGTGCATCTCGCGGCCCTTGGCCACTTGGTCTTTGCCGACGATGGGGATGTTGTTCTCGCTCTGGCAGGCGATGACGCACGCGGAGCAACCGGTGCAGGCGTTGAGGTCCACGACCATGCCCCACTGGTGCGACTTGCTGGCCAGCTCGGGGTGGGTCTTGTAGGGATGCTCGTAAATGTTCTTGATGGACCCGTCCGGGTTCTTCGGGAGGAACTCGGTGTGACCATCGAGGTCCATGTGCTTCGCGAAGTCAGGCTTCTTGAGGAACTGGTCCACGTTCGCCTCGCGCACGACCGGGCGGCCGTGAAGCGTCCAGTGGTCTTGCGTGCAGATGAACGGGTGCGTGCGGCCCGTGGACTTCGCGGACGCACCGGTGATGAGGCCGGCGGTGCCGGGACGCAGCGGGTAGGCGTTGAAGCCGACGCTCTTGTCCTCAAAGCTCGCGATGCGGCCCCACTTGCGGCCATAGCCGAGCGCGAGACCGAGCGTGAAGTCCGCCATCCCGGGCTGAATCCAGATGCCGCCCTCGACCATGCGGCCATTGGCAGAAACCGAAATCACGTCGCCGTTCTTCAGGCCGAGCTGCGTCGCCGTCTCGCGGCTGATGAGCACGGCGTTGTCCCAGACGAGCTTCGTAATCGGGTCGGGCAATTCCTGAAGCCAGCCGTTGTTCGTGTAACGCCCGTCGTCCACGCTCGCGTCGCGGTGGAAGATGACTTCGAGCTTGTCCTTGGAAGGGGCCGAGGCCGCCGTCGCAGAAGCAACTGCGCCTGCTGCCGCAGTCCAGTTGAAGGAAGCGGAAACCGCGTTCGCCTTCGAGCCTTCGAGCAAGCCGTCGTGCAGGAACTTCTTCCACTTCTCTTCTTCAAGCGCACCACCGGTGAGGGCGGCGAACGTCTCGCGGGTGAGCGAGTAGGAATTCGCGGTGGGATTGCCAAGCAGATGACCGAGCACTTCCGTCTCCGTCAGGCCGGCAAAGAGCGGCGCGATGAGCGGCTGAATGGCAACGACCGTGCCGTCGCTGGTGCGGGCGTCGCCCCAAGATTCGAGATAGTGCGCGGCGGGGATGTGCCACGTCGCGGCCTTGCCCGTCTCGTCCTCGTGGGAACCGAGGTGGACGCTGGTCTTCGCGGACTTGGCAATCTGGTTCCAAGTCTCGGAAGCGGTGTAAGCCGGGTTTGCCCCAAGGACGACCACGGTTTCCGCACCGACGGCGGCAGCGAGCGGCTGCGCGGCGGCAGGAGCATTGTTTAGCTCGATGGTCTTGCCGAACGCGCCGAGCACTTCGTTCATTGCGTGCGCGAGCACATGGACGGCGAGCGGTTGGCCCTGACCAGCGACGACGAGGGCCGCGCCCTTGTGCGCGACGAGGTCTTTGGCGCATTCCGCAACCCAGTTCTTCAAGGTGACATCCACCTTCAAGCTGGCGGCGAGGGTGGAGGTGTTCAGCAAGTTGGGGCGACCGGACTGCCTGAGCACTTCCGCCGCGAGCTGCGCCGCAACCGCCGCGACCTGGCTCGGAGCCACGCGCATGCGATGGTCGGCGCTGAAGCCGGTGAGCGTCATCAACGACTCGACCGTGTAGAGGCGGCTGATGAGTTCAAAACCTTGCGCGGTGTCGGGCTTGGCAATCTTGCGGCCCTTCGCGAAGTCGCGCGTGTAGCGATACATCTCGTCCTCGCCACCGAGGAAATCGCAGTCGAGTGAGAGGATGCGTTTGGCCCCTGCGAACTTGAAGTAAGGCGTGACCTGCTTGCCCGTCACGAGGCTCGCGGCCTGCGTGTGGATGGTGGAATTCACCGCGTCGTAGTTGGCCCAAACCGCGTTGGGGAGCTTCGCGGCAATGGCCGCTTGGAGACGGGCGCGGGTCGGCGAGCTGTTGCTCTCCACGATGATGGCGAGGCCACGGCCACCGTTGGCAGCGGCGCTCTTGGAGATTTGCGAGAGAGCGTCGAGTGCGTCCACCCGCTTGGCGATGTTGCCCTTGTTGCGGAAGTGCTGCGCGCGGTCCGGGTCGTAGAGACCGAGGACGGAGGCTTGCGCGAATTGGTCAGTGCCAGCCTGGTCAGGATGCAGCGGGTTGGGCTCGACCTTCGTCGGCCGGCCATCGCTGGATTTCGCGAGCAGCGGAATCGCGCCCGTGCGCGTGGGCATGGCGGTTGCGAAATGCTGCGCCACGCCGTGGAGGTAGCCTTCCGGCTGCTTGCCAAAGGGATAGATGTGCTCCGTGGGCCGGCGGCAGCCCGTGAGGCCGAAGCCCGCCAGCATGAAGGACGCGGACATCAGCTTCATGAAGTCGCGGCGCGACTCGGCGGCGGTCAACTCGCTGGCCCCAGCAGGGAATTCGCGCTCGGCCCATTCCTGAAGCTGGGCGGAATTGGCCATCGCCTCGGGGCTGCGGAAGTATTGCGGGCCGGTTTCCGGCTCGGGACAGACAGGAGGGATGGATTTCATCGGTGGCAGACGGAGCAGCTCTCGCCGGGATGCACGTTCCAGTCCTTGACTAGCTTCGCGCCGCCGCTCTTGGCAAAGCCTTCGGGGGCCTGCCAGTCGAGGTTGAAGACGTGTTCGTTGGGACGAATCTTGGCCGCCGGGTCCCGGTGGCATTCGAGGCAGAAGGACATGCCCAGTGACTTGCTGTGGCGCACCTCGTCCATCTTGTTCACCGGGCCGTGGCAATGCACGCAGGAGACGCCGCGGTTCACATGGACGGCGTGGTTGAAGTAAACGAAGTCGGGCGTCTTGTGGATCTGCACCCAAGGCACCGGCTTCCCAGTCGCCGCCGACTCGCGGACGAGCGCGAGCTTGGGGTCATCCTTGAGCACCTGATTGTGGCAGTTCATGCACGTGCTGGCGGCGGGGACGTTGGAATACCAGGACTTCTCGACGCCGTTGTGACAGTAGCGGCAGTCCAGTCCGAGTTGGTCCGCGTGAATCGCGTGGCTGAAGGCCACCGGTTGCACCGGCGTGTAGCCGACGCGCGCATACTTGGGCGTCATGTAGTAGGTGATGCCCGCCGTGACCACGCCACCGACGATCAGCCCGCCCACGATCACCATCGCGGGCAGCTTGTTCGTCCATTTCGGAAAGATGTCTGACATGGTGCGTTGAGTTTTGTCAGGGGCGTCGGCGCCAGCTTGTGAATTGTTTCACACTGCGACCAACCCAATTTTGCTTCACGTGCAACTACTCAGGTTAAACCGGACACGAAATTGGTCACGGCGGGGGGTGGTGTAATTCAGCCGCCACCCGACTGCAAGCCCCACGACCGCCGCCCACGCCGATTTCGGTTTTGATTATGCCCGCGATAAGCGAAACCAGCCGCGCTGATTGACCGCCGCCCGCAAGCGAGTGCTCGTTCTAGCCGTTCCCTGCCAACCGTCAACGGTGAATTATCCGCACTGCGCACTGACGCGGTCATTTCGCCTCCTTCTTCTTCTCCGCCTTCTTCCCGGCCTTTTGTTTCGCCAGTTGCTCCGCGCTGGGTGGCGTCCACTTGGCGGATTTGGGATTCGGCACGGTGAGCGGGAGGGTGTCGGTGAACTTGGCCTGCGATTCCTTGAGCTTGGCCAGCAGTTGCTCGACGCGCGGCTTGTGCGCGGGGAGGTCGGCGAGGTTCTTCATCTCGTCGGGGTCGGCCTGCAGATCGAAGAGTTGTGTCACGTTCACCTGCGGATAGCGGATGAGTTTCCAGCGGTCATCACGCCACGCGCGCTGAAGATCGCGGTAGGCGAAGAACATCTCGTTGCGCACGGTCTTCGTGGAGCCGGTGAGAACGGGACGGAAGCTCTGGCCGTCAATGCCCGCGGGCTTCGCCACGCCGACGAGGTCAAGCACGGTCGGGTAGATGTCGAGCAGATAAACCAGGGCGTCGCTCGCGCCGTGAGGGATGCCGGGACCGGCGAAAATGAGCGGGGACTTCATGCCGGCGTCGTAAAGGTTCTGCTTGCCGAGCAGGCCATGGCTGCCGATGGCGATGCCCTGGTCTGCGGAGAAGAGGATGAGCGTGTTGTCGAGCTGCCCGAGCTCCCTGAGCGTGGCGATGATGCGGCCCATGTGGAAATCCATAGCGGTGATGGTGGCATAGTATTCGTGCAGTTCCTTGCGCACGCCGGCCTCGGTGCGGGGCCAGGGCAGCAGCGCCTCGTCGCGCACGGTCATCTCGCCGTTGTCGAAGGGGTGCTGCGGCAGGTAGTTCTTCGGCAGCGGGATTTTGTCGCGCTGATAAAGGTCGTGATACTTCTGCGCTGCAACGCGCGGGTCGTGCGGGTTGCCGAAGGCGAGATACATGAAGAAGGGGCGCGGGTCCTTGCGCTCCTTGAGGAACTTCGTCACGTCGTCGGCGATCTGCTTGCCCGGCTCGCCGCCGGTGCGGTCGGCGTTCTCGTTGATGTAGAGGTTGTGCTCGAACTTCGCCTGGATGAGCAGCGCCGTGTTGCCGCGCTTGCCCTCGTGGTAGGTCTCGTAACCGGCGTCCTTCATCGAGAGCGGCCAGTTCGGTCCATCGCCGGGCGAGAGCATTCCCTTCGCACCCTGCGGCGGCGTGAAGTCCTTCCAGCGGAAGTAGGCGTTGCCACTGAGCAGCATGTTCCGGCTGGGTGTGCAGACCGCGCCGGAGTTGCCGCCGAGGCAGTAGGCGTTGCGCATCACGAAGCCCCGCTGCGCCAGCGCGTCGAGCGTGGGCGTCTTCACGACCGGGTTGCCCAGCGCGGCGACCGAGTCGGCGCGCATGTCATCGGCGAAGAGGAAGAGGACGTTGGGACGTTTCGCCTCGGCGGAGATCGATTGGCTGGAAGTGAACGCAAGGATCGCTACGAGTAGAACTGGCATCAAGCGGTTCGGAGTCATGGCGCGGAGCCTAGCCAATCCGGTTCGGCGTGAGAACTGCGAAGTGCGCCACTGTCCGCCAGCCGTCCCGAGCTTCAGCGTGGCAATTCACCGGGCTAGCGGCTAAAGGAGGCGCGTGTCCACCGGACTTCAGCCGCCCGCGCCGCCCCGCCGCCGCCCCGCGTTCATCGCGGCGACGGTGCTGCTCGCGTTGCTCGTCGCGGCGCTGGTGGGCGAAGTCCTCGCGCGCGTGCGCGGCTTCAAGCCCTTTGCCGCGCAACCGGCGGACATCCGCGTGGAGCCGGGCGGAAAGCTGTTCCGTGTGTTGCCCGAGGGCGGCTTCGCGCATTTCCCCGGCGCGTTCAAGATCACGCTGCCCACGGGCTACGAGTTCCGCGTCACGCACGGCACGAACGGCCTGCGCACCGCGCATCCGCCGCTCGCACCCGACGTGAAGCCGCGACCGGAGCTGTGGATTCTCGGCTGCTCGCTCACGCACGGCTGGTCGCTGAATGACCAGGACACTTACCCTTGGCGCGTGCAGGCAGCGTTGCCGGAGTTCGAAGTGGCGAACGGCGGCGTGTCCGGCTACGGCACGCTCCACCAGCGGCTGCTGTTTCAGGAGTTGCTCAAGCAGCGCGGCAAGCCGGCGATGGTGGTCGTGGCCTATGGGCTGTTTCACGACTTTCGCAGCACGAACGTCCGCATCTGGCAGAAGGGCTTCGCGCCTTACAACCGTTTGCCGGATTTGATCTACCCCTTCGCCCGCCACAACGACGTCGGCGAACTCAGCTACGACGGTGCGCCCGCGACCTACGCCGAGTGGCCGTTGCAACGGCAGTCCGCACTCGTGCACTGGATGGAGCAACAGGCGAACATCGCGGAGGAGCGTCGCGTCCGCAGCCACGAGGTTTCACGCGCGCTGCTCAAGAACTGGGCGGGCGTCTGCCTGAAGGAAGGCATCCCGTTCATCGTGGCCGGCATCAGCTCCGACGCCGGGCCGATGCTGGAGTGGTGCCGCGTTGCGGGCATCAAGGCCGTGGACATCTCCGTGCCGCTCACCGTGCCAGGCAACACCAACGCCCCGCACGACGGCCATCCGAGCGCAAAGGCGAACCGGGTGTATGCGGAGCAGCTGGTGGCGTTCCTCAAGTCTGAAGTGCTCCCCAGACCCTGATGAGTCGCGGTTGATGAAGCGAAAGTGCGGGGGCGTCAGGCAAAGACCGGCACCTCGAACGAGGCTTCAAAGTCGTCCCGTTCGCTGTGGGCTGTTACCGTGACCACCCATTCCACATGCTGCGCGTCGTCGCTGGTCGGCTGGACGCCCGCCGGGATGTCGAAGCTCACCGGTAGTTCGAGGCGCTTGCGTCCCGCATTTTGCGCAACCACCGGGAATGGTCCGAACTGGGACGAAACCGTATCGTGTAGGAGGCGTCTGAGGCGGATTTTAAAACCCTCAGCCGCGTGCCGCCGCGACTGGATGCTAACGATCCCATTAAGTTTGCCTCCCACGCGACCAGGAAGCGTCCCCAGACGGAGGATCGATTCTCGACCCTGCCGCAGCCACCGCCGGGTGGCGAACATGGCATAAGCGACGAAACACATTACGATCGCGGTAATCGCCTAGGTTGCCCAGTCAGTGATGATCGCATGAAGCCCGTGATCAAGGATGCCCATGAACGCAAATCCGTAGCCGACTCCCGCTGGGACCAGCACCAGCAGCCATCGGGCCATGGCCTCGGAGCCTGTGGAAAACACCACTTCGCCCCGCGCCCAATCGGAGCGCCAGAGCCAAGGCTCATTTGGAGCGCTGGCCTGCCGTTGCCACGCACCTCCCCAGCGCCAGCATTCCTCCGCCGCGACGGCACACACGGCAAAGCCGAACAAAGCCAACTTCACTAACGGTTCAAGGCTGCCACTTCGTATCAGTCACCACGCAATCGCGCCGGCACCAGCGAGACAGACCGCCCTGGAGGGCCAGCGGTAATCCGTGAGCAGTTTCTTCATGCGATGCTGCGGGTTGTCGCACCCGGCCCGGCGTTGGTCAACGCTCAGATATGCTTCGAGTCGTCGTGGTCCTTCTGCGTGTAGCCGGAGTCCTGGCGCTGGAAGTTCACCGCGTTCTTCTTCACGTAGGCGGCGAAGACATCGTCCGCGCTCATGCCCAGCACCTGCGCCATGCTGATGAGGAAGTGGAACAGGTCCACGACCTCCACGCGCGCGTTCTGCTCGTCGAACTTCTGGTATTTGGCCCACCACTTCCACGGGACGCTGTCGGTCAGTTCGGCCATCTCCTGCTGCATGGCGCGGGTGTAGTTGAGGAGCCACTTGGTCTTCTCCTCCTCGCTCATGCCGTCGGTCTTGACGCCAATGCGCTCGTTGAGGGCCTTCTGCATCCGGAAGAGTTCGCGTAGCTGGTCGGGTGTTTCCATGCGCGAAGGGTGAAGTTCCGGATTCAAAGTTCAAGGTTCAAAGTAGCGCGCGGTGTGACCGTGAATTCCTCCGCCGCACCGCCGGTCGGTTTCTCCATTGAACTTGACGCGCCTGCCCGCCAGTGTTCCCGCGTTAGCCGTGAATCTTTCTGCCGCCAGCGCGAATCCTCCGGCGGCCCTCAACGAGGGCCAGCGCGCCGCGCTCCTCACGCTGCTCACGGACGAGGACACCGCCATCTACCAAGTCATCCGCGCGAAGCTCATTGAGCAGGGCCAACCGGCGAGCGAATGGCTGCGGGCGCACACCTTGAGCAGCGACCCGGTGCTGCGCCGGCGCGCGCAGGAGATCGTGGACTACTTCGAGCGCGGCGCGGCGGACAACCGCTTCCTCGCATTCTGCCTGAGCCGCGGCGAGGACCTGGACTTGGAGCAGGCCATCTGGCTCCTGTGCCAGACGCAATACCCGAACATCAACGCGCTAGCCTACTCCGCGCTCTTCGACAGCTACGCGGCGGACCTGCGCGTGCGCGTGGACTTTGGCGCGCCGCTGGATCGCATCATCGGGACGATCAACTATTTCCTGTTCAACGAACTCGGCTTCTCCGGGAACGAGAAGGATTACTCCGACCCGGACAACAGCTACTTGAACCGTGTGATTGACCGCCGCACCGGCAACCCGGTGAGCATGTCCGTCGTGTATCTGGCCGTCGCGCGGCGGCTGCGGCTGCCCGTCACGGGCATCGGGATGCCGGGGCATTTCATCTGCCGGCTCCAGACCTCGCGCGGCGAGGTTTACATAGACGCCTTCCGCAAGGGGAAGCTGATGACCAAGGGCGACTGCATCAAGTTCCTCATCAACTCCGGACACGACTTCCACGACGGCTTCCTCGCCGCCGTCACGCCGCGCCGCATCCTGCTGCGCATCTGCTCGAACCTCCACGGCATCTACAGCAACCTGGGCCTCGCGGAGGAAACCACCCGCTTCCAGCGCTACATCGTGGCGCTGTCGAAGTAGGCCTCCGCGCGGGCTGGTTTTGCCCCTGCGGCTTTCGCGGCTGTTCAACTCTGGTTCTTTCGGGCAACAATTCTCCGGCAACTCCATGAGCGACTCGCATCTCATCCTCGGCGTGGACATCGGCGGCACCAGCATCAAGGCCGCCGTCGTGGACACGCGCAAAGGCACGCTCACCTCCTCCGTCATCCGCACCAAGACTCCGGTGCCCGCCACGCCCAAGGGCGTCGTCGCCGCCATCGGCGAGCTGGCCAAGCGCCTCAAGTGGCGCGGCCCCGTTGGCGTCGGCTTCCCCGGCCTCATCAAGCACGGCGTCGTCCGACGCGCGCCCAACCTCGACCCGACGTGGGTGCGCCACGAGATCGTCGAGCACCTGCGTCGCGCCTTGGGCGTGAGTTTCGTCGCCGTCGGCAACGACGCCGACGCCGCTGGACTGGCCGAGGCGCGCTTCGGCGCGGGGCGCGGCGTGCGCGGCACTGTCGTGCTCGTCACGCTGGGCACCGGCATCGGCTCCGCCGTGCTGCACAACGGTTCTCTCTTGCCCGACACCGAGCTTGGCCATCTCGAGATCGGCGGGCAGGACGCGGAGAAGTTCGCCTCCACCGTCGCGCGGGAGCGCAACAAGTGGACGTGGGAGCAGTGGGGCAAAAACGTGGACCGCTACCTCACCACGCTCGAATACATGCTCGCGCCCGACCTCTTCATCATCGGCGGCGGCGTGAGCAGCGACCCCGAGCAATTCTTCCGCTATCTGGAAAACGTGGAGGCCAAGATCGTCCCCGCCACGATGGGCAACGACGCGGGCATCGTGGGAGCGGCGCTCTTCGCCGGGCCTGGCGTCAAGGCGCTGGCGAGGAAGCGGAAGCGCGAGGCGAAGTGATTTCCAGACGCATGACCACGAAGGCACTCAAGAAACTCCGCGACACCACGCCATTCAAGCCGTTTGACATCCACCTCGCCGACGGTCAGGTGCTCCCAGTCGTCACGCTGGGTCACCTGTTCTTCATGCCTGGCACCAGCGAGTTCATGCTGGTGCTGCCGGACGGCGGTTTCCGCATCGTGGACACTCACCAAGTGGTCAGCGCGGGGAAAAACGGAACGAAGTCGAGGACGGCAAAAGCCTGAACGGGAACGCGCGGCCGCTGAACGGAGGAGGCGGGCTGGTTGACCGAAGGAATCCCCTTTCGTCTCGACGGCTTACACCAAGCCCTTGATGGTCTCGCCGCCGGTGAGGGTGTCCAAGAGCGACTTGGGCAAGCCGTCCATCACGCGGACTTCGCCAAGGTCCAGCAGGGTGTGCATGACGGTGGCGAGGAGGTTTTGCATCGTGACCGGATTGTCAGCAGGAGAGCCGCCATCGCGGGAGGACGCGCCGATGACGCGGCCCATCTGCAAGCCGCCGCCATAGAGCATCAGCGGGGCGAGGCCGCCCCAGTGGTCGCGGCCGCCCGTCGCGTTGATGCGCGGCGTGCGGCCCATCTCGCCGCAGCAGACGAGGAGAATCTTGTCCCGCAGCCCGCGCGATTCGCAGTCCTCGATGAACGCGGAGACGGCGTGGTCGAAGGGGCGGCCCACGTAGTCCATGCCGGTGGTCATCGGGGCGTTGTTCACGTCGGCGTGCATGTCCCACACGAAGCTGGTGGTGACGGTGACGAAACCGGCGCCGCGTTCGCACAGGCGGCGGGCGAGGAGGAGGAGCTTGCCCAGCGTAGCGGAGTTGTCGGCGTAGTGCTCGCGGTTCTTCCACGCGGGGCTGAAGCGGTCGCGCGACGCGAGCGGCGCGGTGTCGTAACGGGCGACGACACGCGGATCTTCCTTCGTGAGGTCAAAAGCGTCCGAGATGCCGCGCTCAAGCGTGGCGAAGGCTTGCTGCTGGAAGGTGTCGGTGCCGTCGAACGCGCCGCTGGCCTCGACGCGGCGCTTCCATTGGTCGAGGGAACCGAGCAACTCGCGGCGGTCGTTGAGGCGCGACTGCGGGAGGTTGAGCTTCATGTCCGCCTGCAAGCCGCCACCGGCACCGGGCACGAAAGGCGCGTAGGCCGAGCCGAATTCCCCAGTGGACTCAAAGTTGCCGAACGAGGTGATGGCCGGACCGGACGCTAGGTCCACGGCGCGGGGGAAGAGGGCGACGTTGGTGGGCATCGCGGTGTCGGGGCGGAGCGCGCCGGCGACGCGGGCGTAGAGGGTGCCCATGTTGGCGCGGAGGGTATCGCGTCCGACGATGGGCTTGATGTCGTGGTTGGCATCGCCGGTGGCGAAGGAGCGGACGATGGAGAACTTGTCGTTAAGTTTCGCCAGGCGCTCGAAGGTGGAACCGAAGGTGATGCCGGGAATCTTGGTTGGGATTTCGCCGGTCGCAGAGCGGATCTCGCGGGGCGCGTCCATCTTGGGGTCGAAGGTCTCGAACTGGGAGGGGCCGCCGTGCTGGAATAGGAAGATGACGGACTTGTCGCGGAGGGGGAGCTTGGCGGACCGGGCGGTGGCCTTCGCCGCCAGCAGGTCCGCGAGGGTGAGGCCGCCCAGCGAAAGGCCACCGACGCGCAGGAACTGGCGGCGGTGCAGGCGGTCTTGCAGCGTTAGCATGAATCAAGTCTTGGACGTGGGCGGCGGGCGGGGGCATTCAACTGGCAAACGCTGAATTGACGCCGGTGCCCTCCGGTCTAGCGTTGTTGCGTGAACCACCTGACTCGTCTGCTCCCCGCGCTGCTCGTGTGGGGCCTCGCCACAAACCTCCTCGCCGCCACCGCCCACGACGGTTTGCCCTCCGGCCTCGACAAGCGCATCCCGCTCACCACTTCGCGCGTGGTAGGCTCGCCGGACCCCGCGTTGCCGATGCGGGCCAAGCGTGCATGGCCAGGGATGGATTTCAAGAAACCGCTTTTCCTCGGGCGCGACGCGGGCAGCGACCGATTCCTCGTGGTCGAGCAAGCCGCTCGTATTCTGCCGATTTCCCGCGACCAGTCTCAGAGCACGACGAACCTTTTCCTCGAACTGGCGGACCACGATTTTTACTCGTTCCACTTTCACCCTGGCTTCGCAACGAACCGCTTCGTCTTCGTCTTCGCGAATGGGCCAAACAAGTTGCAGACCAACAGCGCGGGCGTCGTGCTCGGCGGCACGAACAAATTCAACCGCATCCTCCGCTACACTGTCACGCCCGAGGGCAACGCGAACCCGGCGTCGGAGTATGAGATCATCAAGTGGTGGTCCAACGGGCACAACGGCGGCGAGATGGCGTTCGGCCTCGATGGGATGCTCTACATCACCTCCGGCGACGGCACGAGCGACTCGGACGGCAACAACTCCGGGCAGGACATTTCCGATCTGAACTCTGGCGTGCTGCGGCTGGACATCGAGCGGCCCGATGCGGGGAAGGCCTTCTCGATCCCGAAGGACAATCCGTTCTGGGATATTCCGAAGGCGCGGCCTGAGCTGTGGGCCTACGGCTTCCGCAACCCGTGGCGCATGACGATGGACCCGGCGGACGGCGCGCTGCTGGTCGGCGACATCGGGCAGGACTTGTGGGAGATGATTCAGCTCGTGACGCGCGGCGCGAACTTCGGGTGGAGCGTGCGCGAGGGGAATCATCCGTTCCACGCGCAGCGCGTGCCTGGCCCGCACCCGGTCACGCCGCCGCTTGTCGAGCACCATCACGCCGAGGCGCGCTCCATCACGGGCGGCGTGGTATATCAAGGCAGCAAGTTCCCCGAGCTGCGCGGCGCTTACATTTACGGCGACTACGGCACGGGCAAAATTTGGGCGCTCAAACGCAAGGGGAGCAAGGTCACGTGGCACCGCGAAATCGCCGACACGCCGCACGCGATGGTCGGCTTCTGCGAAGGCCGGGCCGGCGAGATCTTCTATGTGGATTACGCCGGACAACTCTACGAGCTGGAGCCGATGCCGCCTGCGACCAAGAAACGTCTGCCGTTTCCGAAGAAGCTCAGTGACAGCGGGCTGTTCGCGAAGGTGAAGGGCCACGTCGTGCAGCCCGCGCTGATTCCGTATTCCGTGAACTCGGAGTTGTGGTCCGACGGCGCGCACAAGGAGCGGTTCATCGCCCTGCCGGGCGAGTCGCAGATTGGGTTTGCGGAAGGCGGCGGGTGGAAGTTCCCCGAGGAGACCGTGCTGGTGAAGAGTTTCGCGCTCGATCTCGAGGCCGGGAACCCGAAGTCGCGCAAGTGGGTGGAGACGCGCTTCATGCTCTTCGAGCAGAACGAGTGGGTGGGCTACAGCTACCGCTGGAACGACTCGCAGACCGACGCGGAACTCGTCGAGGCCAAGGGCGCGGACCGCGATTACAAAATCAAGGACGCCCGCGCGCCCGGCGGTTCGCGCAAGCAGACGTGGCATTACCCCAGCCGCGCCGAGTGTATGACCTGCCACAGCCGCGCCGCCCAGTATGTGCTCGGGGTGAACACGCTCCAGATGAACCGCGACCACGACTACGCGGGCGGAAAGGCGAACCAGCTCCGCACGCTCGCGCACCTCGGTGCGTTCACGCTGAAGCCCGACAAGGCCGGCGTGGTGAAGCTGCCCAAGCCGCCGGAGAAAATGGCGAGCCTGCCGAATCCTTATGACGAGACGGCGGACTTGACCCTCCGCGCCCGCTCCTACCTGCACGCGAATTGTGCGCATTGCCACGTCGAGGCCGGCGGCGGCAACTCCGCCATCACGCTGAACTGGACCACCGCGCCGGAAAAAACGCGCCTCATCGGCATCGCGCCGCAGCACGACAAGTTCGGACTCGCGGACGCGCTGATCGTCGCGCCCGGCGCGCCGGAGCGAAGCACGCTGATCCAGCGCATGCTCCGGGTGGGGCAGGGCGGAATGCCGCCACTCGCGAAGTCACTCGTGGACGAGCCGGCGTTGAAGATGCTCGGCGAGTGGATTCGGCAGGTGAAGACGCCAGAGGGGAAGTGATTAGTAATTAGTGCTGAGTAGAGTCGCGTCGAGCTTCGCCAGTTGCGACCAATCACTGATTACTAAGCACTGCTTCAGGCCAACACTTCCCTCACCACGTTCCCACCCGGCGTGATCGGCCGCAGCCGCCCGCCCGCGTCCTCTACAAAGCTGTCCGGGTCAATGCCCATCGCGGCATAGACCGTCGCGATGAAGTCCGCCGGGCCGACGGGCTTGTCAGTCACGCGCTCGGCATTCTTGTCCGACGCGCCGTGGACGTAGCCGCGTTTCACACCCGCGCCGGTCATCAAGATGTTGTGGACGAACGACCAGTGGTCGCGCCCGGCGCTGCGGTTGATTTTCGGTGAGCGGCCCATCTCGCCCATCACGATGACGAGCGTCTCATCGAGCAGGCCGCGCGCTTGCAGGTCTTCACACAGCGCGGAGTAAGTCTGGTCGAGTGGCGGGAGGCGGTGGTTCTTGCAGATGTTGAAGTGGTCGGAGTGCGTGTCCCACGCGGTCGGGTCGCCGCCGGTCTTGTCGTAGGATTCCCAATACACGGTCACGAAGCGCGTGCCGCGCTCGACAAGCCGTCGTGCCGTCAGCGCCGACTCGCCGAAGAGGTGGCGGCCGTAGCGGTCGCGAAGGGCGGGTTTCTCGTCGCCGAGGTCGAAGGCGCGCCATGCGCTGTCGGTGGAGCTGTTGTCCGCGAGGATGTCGAGGGCTCGCTTCTGGTAGGCATCGTAGCGCTCGTAAGCCTCCGAGTTGCCGACGCGGTCGGCTTGAATGTGAAGCTGTTCAGCGAGCGAACGGCGGTGGGCGAAGCGGTCGAGCGTGATGTCGGCGGGAAGTTTGGTGCCGGGCACGAGGATGTTGCCGGCGGCCTGACGCTGCACGTCGTAGAAAGACTTCGCCTCGTAGGTGTCGCGCAACTCCACATCGGTCACGAGCGGGTCCCACTTGCGACCGAGCCAGCCGGCGAAGGGGCCGGGCCGGGTGATCTTCTGGCCCCAGCCGGGATTGCACGGCATCCAAACGCTCGCGGGCGCGGTGCTGCGGCTGGTGCGAGAGAGATACTCGACCATCGCGTTCATGCTCGGGGCCTGAGTGTTGAGCACGGGCACCAGCGACTCCAGCTTGTCGGCGGGCGCACCGGTCATCGTGTAGAGCATCCCGGCGCTGTGGTCGTTCTGATCGTGCGTGGCGGAACGGATGAGCGTGGAGCGGTCCATCCACTTCGCGGCGCGCGGAAGGTGCTCGCAGAAATGGATGCCGGGCAGCGAGGTGCGGATCGAGCCAAACTCGCCGCGAAGTTCGCGGGGCGCGTCGGTCTTTGGATCGAAGGTCTCCTGCACCGCCGGCCCGCCGAAGAGATACAGCAGAATGACAGACTTGGCTTTGCCCCGCCCAGGCTTCGCGGGAAGCGTCGCCTCCGCGCGGAGCAAATCCGGCAGCGACATGCCCAGCAAGGACAAGCCGCCGAGGCGCAGCATTTCGCGGCGGCGCAGGCCGTCGCAGGCGGCTTTGCTCTGTCCGGAGATTCTAATCATGGCGGTGTGCGCAGAAGCGGTCTGTTGCCGAGAACGGTAGCGGTGGAAGCGGACCCGTCAATGCGGGAAACCGGCTGCGTAGAACACAGGGCCAAGGGAATAAAGAATCTCAAAATTCACGATTGACAACGAAGTGCGGCGTCCTAATTTCAATATCAGTTAGTTCGATTTTGATTCGGGCGGCAGCACGTTTCTTCAGAGGGATTCCCCATCCCCACCTCCTTGGCGTCTGCTGCCCGAATCTTCTTTTTGCCCAAATCCGGTTCCCGCCCCCTCAATTCGCCGCCTGCATCGCCTTTACGTGCGCCATGTTGCGTTCCGCATCGCCTCGCTCGCCTTGGGCGTGCTGGTGTGGCCGGCATCAGGGTCGTGGTGGATGGATTTCTTCCCGCTGACGTTGTTGTAAGCCGCATACACGCTCGATGGTGGGCAGGTCGTGTCAATGAAGCCCACGGTGAAGATCGCGCCGGCCTTTGTGCGCGTGGCGAAGTTCATCGCGTCATAATAGCGGACGGCTTCCACGATGTTCGCGGGCGGCTGCTCGCCGGTGGCGATGAACTTGGGCCAGCCGTTGATGCGGTCGACCTTGAAGCCTGTGGGTCGCAGCCCGCAGGCGCGCCGGCGGCAAAGAATGTCACGCGCGCGTCCATCCCAGCGGCGACGATCGCCTGAAATCCTCCCTGGCTTGAGCCGTAAACCACCACTGTCTTGCCGTCCCACTCCGGCTGCGCGGTGAGGAAGTCCAGCGCCCTCACAAGACGCAGGAACATGCCGCGGAAGTAAACCGTGTCACGCGACTCGCGGCCACGCGCCCGATAGTCCTTCCGGTCACCCTTGGAGGTGTCCGTGTCAAACTTGTCCGGCTGGCCGTTGGGCAAGCCGTGCGCGTTGATGTCCAGCGCGAGGAAGTTCTGTTTCGCCCAGCCCACCGCACCGCCGAGGCTGGCGCTGTGCACGCCCGCGCCGTGGACGAGCAGGATGATGGGCAGGCTCATGGGCTTCGCGTTCTCCGGCTTCGCGAAGTAGCCGGACACCGGCGCGCCGACGGAGTCCGCCTGCAAGTCGGACGCCACCACACCGGCCATAGGGTGCTTCACCGGTGTGAGCCGCGCGTTGACCGGCACGGCGGCCAGTTGCTTCTTCTGCGCTGCCCAGAAGGCATCAAAGTCCGCCGGCACCGGGAGGCTCGGCTTGATCCCCAACCGGTCAACACCTGCGCCACCAAGGCCCGTGTATGGCCGCTTCTCCGCGCTGGTGAACGTCGCGCGGCACTGGAGGAAGCCAGCCGCGTCCAGCTTGCCCGTGACGCTCGCACTGCCGTTGATGAGCTTCACCTTGCCGCTAGTGGTGGGCGGCACACCGTCCTTCGTCAGCGTCCACGCACGTCGGCGTCGGCAACGGGCTTCTTGTCGAGTGTGAGTTCGAGCTTGAAGGTCACGGTCTCGCCTGACTTGTAGAGCGCGTCAGCGCGATCGGTCGTGACCTTGAGGACGTAGTTGGTGGAGAGACTGGCGTCCTGCGCGATGGCGGACACCCCGGGCATAAGCAGAGAGGCCAGCAACAGTGAACGACGAGCGAGGAGAATTTTCATGTCGCGGATCATCCCGATCAACCCCGGCACGAAAAGCCAATTTCCCTCCGTTCCAAGAGGCCGTGTTCAGCAAGCAATGGCACGGATCGGAGACAGAAGAGTGATCTCTCCTGGACCAGATTCCTTTCCTGGTGGAGATCATGATCGTCGTCGCGGTCATCGGCATCATGGCGTCCATCGCGCTGCCGAACTTCGCCAAGGCGCACGCCACGGCCCAGCAGAAAGCCTGCGTGAAGAACCTCACCGTGCTCGACCAGACCAAGCAGCAGCGGGGCTTCGAGAACAAAATGCAGCCCACTTCCACGCCAACGATCCCGGAAATCCAGGCGTATTTCGGCCAGACCCGGATGCCCGTCTGCCCCGCTCGCGGCACCTACACCCTGGGACGACTCGACCCAACCCCACCAGCACCCCCTCGGCCCTTGGCCACACGCTGTGACGCGGCCGTCTGGCGGCTGTGAATTTCCCCTTCGCCGCCACGCGTCCATTGTGCTCAAATTGAAACCTATGAAACAACTCCTCGCCTGCCTCCTTGCCGTCGCGGCCCTCACCCACGCCCAGGCCGCCGCGCCGAAGCCGTTGCGCGCCCTCATCATCGCCGGCGGCTGCTGCCATGACTACGGGATGCAGCCCATCATCCTCAAGGAAGGCCTAGAAGCCCGCGCGCACATCGAGGTGGATTACGTCGTCGCCGTGGACGCCGCGCAAAAGCCCGACCGATCCACCAAGGCGAAATTTGCGAAATACGAGAAGCCCGACTGGGCCAAGGGCTACGACGTCATCATCCACGACGAATGCTCCGCCGATGTGAAGGACCTGGACTACGTGAACAACATCCTCTCCGCGCACAAGGCCGGCGTCCCCGCCGTGAACCTCCACTGCGCCATGCACAGCTACCGCGTCGGCCAGTTCCGCGACCCCGTGCTGCCCGGCTCCTCGGACTCGCTGTGGTTCGATCTCCTCGGCATCCAGTCCACCGGCCACGGCCCGCAGGTGCCGATCCAGGTGACAATCGCGGACAAGAACCACCCCGTCACCAAGACACTTGCCAACTGGACCACCGTCAACGAGGAGCTTTACAACAACATCAAAATCTTCCCCTCGGCCATCCCTCTCATGAAGGGCAAGCAAGTCATCAAGCAGAAGGACGGCACGGAGAAGGAAGTCGAGTCCGTCGTCACCTGGGGCAACCTCTACGGCAAGACCCGCGTGTTCAGCAGCACGCTCGGCCACAACAACGCCACCGTCGGCGACCCGCGCTATCTCGACATGGTCACGCGCGGCCTGCTCTGGAGTTGCGACAAGCTGAACGACACCTACCTCAAGCCGACGCCGAGCGATCCCGTGCCGCCGTCTGCGAAGCCCTTCCTGCTGAAAGCGGCGGAGAAAAAGTAGGCCGGACTTGGTTCAACTTCGAAGGGCGCGGACATCACCCGCGCCCTTTTTCTTTTCCGTGAACCCGTGGCGAGCGCGGCCTCGCCTGCCGTGGAGCCGAGCGTGAGTGAACCCAGCAGTCGCCGAGGTCGGAGGAGAAAGTCGTTAGTAATTAGTGATTAGTTGGTCTGGGACATCCGCGCGACGCACTCACTACTAATTACTCATTACTTGCCCCGCATCCGCCTGGTCAATTCTGCCGGACGATCTGGAGGGAGCCGAGGTCGAACCACGCGCGGCCCTTCTCGGCGCGCAGCTCGCAGACCAGGACGACCTCGGTCGAGGCGGTTGGCACGTCAAACTCGAAGGTGACTTTCTTCCAGTCACTGTCGCCACTGAGCTGGTTCGGACGCGAGGAGCCGGAGATTCGCAGGCCCGCGCCCTCGCCCGTCGGCTCCTTCAACGGCACGACGCCCTTGGTCGCGATCTTGCCCTCGAAGCGATACTTGCCCGCGTCCAGCAGCACGCGCGAGCGCCACGAGGCGACGACGCGGTCGGGCTTCTCCAGGTTGATCTCGAGGGACTTCACGCCGCCGTGGTCGGCGGCGTCGGCCATCTTCGGCTCGCCGGCGTCGGCCTGCGCCTCCCACTTGGCGAGCTTGAACGCGCCGTTGGCGTCGGGCTTCAAGGGCTTCATGGGCTGGATGCCGAGCTGCTTCTGAATGCCGGTGATGCGCGCGAGCACGCGGTTGTTCATGTCACGCGCGGCGTTGTCGAAGTTCTTGGCCGAGCCCTCGTTGATCTCGGCCAGCAGGGGGCGGACGCGCGTGTGGACCTTGGCAATCTCGTTCGTGAGGAACTCGGCGGTGAAGACGTTCGTGAGAATCTGGCCGACGCGGTCACGATACTGGAGCTTGATCTGCGGCAACTGCCAGAGGCCGCTTGTGACGAGGCCGCCCATGCTGTCGAAGACCGGGAAGTTCGGATCGCCGAAGAGCTGGTCCATGCCCGATGGGAGGAAAACGATCTTGTTCACAGCCGGATGGTTGTAGAGGCGGTAGTTGTTGCGGTTGCGCGCGTAGCCGTCCCAGTGCGCGGTCATCATCTCCATGGCGACGAGCGAGAGGAACTGGTCAATCGCGAGCGTCTGGTTGAGCCGTTCGGCGCGCTTGGCGAGGTCCGGCTCGCGCGCGGCGGCGACGAGTGCCTTCAAGTCCGCCTGCTCGTCGGGGCCGGGGCCGGACTTGCGGGACTTCTTCTGGTCGAGGTCCGCGCAGAAACCGCCGTCGTAGAAGTTGCCGGACTTGCTGCCGAACTGGTTCAGGAGGAACTGCGTGTCGAAGCCCTCTTTGAGCACGTAGAAGCCGAGGTCGCGCCCATTGAGCCAGACGCGCGCGTGCGAGATGCGGGGCGCGGGGACGCCGCCGGCATTGAAGATCACGGAGGCGAGATGCTCGCAGAGATAGCTGCCGTCCTGCACGGAGTTGTTCAGGTGCAACTTGTCGAGGCCGTGGAATTTCTGCTTCTCGCGGAACTTGTCGAAGTTGAGCGTGAGCGCCGGGCGGTCGCCGACGGGGCGGAAGCTGCCTGCCGCGCCCTTGAGGTGGATGCCCACCTCGCTGTAGATGAACTCGTCGCCCTCGCGGATCGTGCAACGGACGAAGGAGCGGTTGTCCTTGTTGAGCTTGGCCAGCTCGGCGGGGGAAATCTCGATGCGGAGCTTGGGGATGCGACCCTCACGGAAAAAGACCTGGTCGGCATCGTCGTGCTGCGCGGCGCGCGCGTGGGTGGCGAGCAGCAGCGCCGCAATTCCGGCGAGGAGCCGGAGGGTCAGGCGTCGGGTCAGGCCGTGACGATTTGAAAACATCTGCGTTTCGACTGCGCGCCGTGCGTAGTCGTTCGAGAATATTGCTGAAAACTTCCGAGCTGCAAGCCGCGCGCTGCAGAGTAGCGGGGACACTCTTGTCCCCTTTGAAAAAATGCCGAAAGGGTGCGACGGGCGCGCTGATGGGGGACAGGAGTGTCCGCCCTCACGACTCTCACCGGTTCTGCTCACGGTAGCGGCTGGGCGGCGTGCTGATCTCGCGGCGGAAGACAACACTGAGATACTCCCTGTGGTTGAAGCCCGTGCGCTCGGCGATGGCCTCGAGCGTCAGGTCGGTCTCGGTCAGCAGCTGCTTCACGCGGTGGAGCTGGACGCGGAGGATTTCCTCGTGCGGTGTGCGACCGGGCAGCTTGCGGATGCGCGCCTCCAGCAGCCGACGCGACTGCGGCACGGCGTGCAGCACGTCCTGCACGTTGATGCCGTCGCAGGCGTGCTCGCGGATGAAACGCACGGCGCGCGAGACGTGCTGGTCCTCGATGGCCAGCACGTCCGTGGACTGGCGCGTGGCGACGCCGAGCGGGGGAATGAGGTGCGTCTCGCCGCGGGCCTTGCCACCGCTCATCAAGGTGTCGAGCAGCGCAGCGCCCTCGTAGCCGGTGCGGCGGGTGTTCGGGATCACGCTCGAGAGCGGCGGGTGCGCCAGCTCGCAGAGAAGCTCGTCGTTGTCCGCGCCCACGACGGCGACCTCGTCGGGCACGGGGACTGCGAGACGGCGGCAGGCGTCTAGCACCTGCGTGCCGCGCAGGTCGTAGCAGGCCATGACGCCGACAGGCTTGGGCAGCTTGCGAATCCACCGGGCGATCTCCTCGGTCTCATCGTGGTCGGCGGCGCGGCTGCCCGCCGGCTCGTAAGGAATGCAGTTGCCACCCTCGGCTCGGACGGCGCGCTCGAAATGCTCCTGCCGCCAGGTGGACCAGTTGAACCGCCGGTCGCCGCAGAAGGCGAAGTTGCGGAAGCCGCGCTCCCGCAAGTGCTCGAACGCCATCTGCGCGATGGCCGCGTCATCCGTCTCGAACCACGGCAGCGACGGCACAAGGCGCGCGGCGCTTATGTCCACGATGGGCAGCCGGATCTTTTGCAGCTCGCGCGCGATGGCGGGGGCTAGACTCGCTGCGTTCCCCAGTGCCAACGGCATGAATCTGCAACTCGCGCTGAATCCGCACATGGTTTTCGAAGCCATCGCATACGGATGTGCGGTTGGGCTGTATTTCTACATTCGCCGTCGGGCTGGGCGCGCCCCGTTTCCGCTGGAGACGATCTTCTGGTTGATCTGTGGCTGCCTGTTCGGCGCATGGCTCGGCTCCAAGGTCGTGGTGCTGCTCGCAGGCCTCCGCGACCTTGCGGCCGGCAACTCTTGGGACCGACTCCTGACGAACGGCAAGAGCACCATCGGGGCGATCCTCGGCGGCTGGGCGGGAATCGAGTTCGTGAAAAACCGGCTCCAGTTGCGCACGCAGACCGGGGAGTTCTTCGTGTATCCACTCGCGGTCGGCGCCGCCATCGCGCGCATCGGGTGCTTTCTCACGGGGCTTGACGATCAAACCCACGGCGTTGCAACCGCCTTGCCTTGGGGGGTGGATTTTGGAGATGGGGTGGTGCGGCACCCGACCCAACTCTATGAAGCCGTTTACGTCATCGTGCTGGCCGTCGTGCTGCAGCTCCCGGCCGTTCGAGGAGCGAGCGATTCTCCAGTAACTTTGTTTCGCAGGTATCTGTTAACTGCCTCGCGTGTCACATGGCGGAGATAGATGGCGTCGCCTACCTCGGTGCCGGCACCAAGACCCTCGACGAAATGATTCTGGGCAAGGCCGCGCAACACGTGACGGATCTCGCGCAACTCACCGCCCTCCGCGCCGATCCGCTCGACAGGGCCACGGCCAGGAGCGCGCACGAAATCCTTCGCCGCCACCATCACCCGGCGTTTGATCCGCTGACCCGCGGACGCTCCACGGCGTTCCCCGCCTCCCATGTCGAGATGCACATGCGGGCGCACGGCGGGGCCATGCCGGCAGCCGGTGAGGTCGGTCGCGGCGACGTCAAGACCTCGCCCCTCTGGCATGCGGCAGCCAAGATGCCCTTCCAACGCTGGTATTGTGACGGCAGCTTCCAAGGCACCTTTCCCCTCATGGCCTCCTCCATGGAACTGGCACTGGACCAATCCTTCGACAAGCTCGCCACCTCGGTGCTACCGACCATTCAGGCGGACTTCAAGAGCGTCATCCAACACCTGCGCCCGCCGCGTTATCCCTACCCCGTGGATGCCAGCCTGGCTGCCAAGGGCAAGGCCCTGTTAGAGTCAGACAAGCTCGGCTGCGCCACCTGCCACGGAACCTACGACGGGCAGGGCAACATCCGTTGGACCGGCCTCCACACGGAGGTCGGCACCGATCCCGACCGCATGGAAATAGTCAACGCCGGATTCACCGCCGCCTTCAACGGCAGCCCGATCGCGAAGGAAGGACAGTTGAGCCGGAGCAAAGGCTACGCAGCAACACCCTTGACCGGCGTCTGGGCCAACTTCCCCTACTTGCACAACGGCAGCGTGCCGACGCTCTACCATCTGCTCGGCCCCGCTTCCGAAAGGCCGGGCGTGTTCAGTGTGCTTGCGGCTCGCAAGCTGGACAAACCGAAGGTGGGCCAGGCGCTTAACCCGGAGATGCCAGCAACACAGGCGCGCGACAAGGCGCACTTGCTCCGCGCGCACGGTGATGACCGTGATTGGTTTAACACCCGGCGCTTGGGCAACGGAAATCAAGGGCACGATTTCTGGTCCCGAATCGCGAGCGACGACAACCGGTGGGCCTTGATCGAGTATCTCAAGACCTTGTGATGCGCCCGCTGAGTTTGCCCTGAACCCCGCTGCATCATTCCGACCAAGCCGGAACGATTTAGAGTTCAGTGGACAGTCGGTGAGGGAACTCCATTGCCTTCTGATACAGAACACTGATTTCTTCCCCCCAACCCCGGAACGCGTAACACTTCTCCGATGTCCCAGCCCACCGCCGCCACGCCAAGCCCCGGCCAGTTGCTCCCCACGCTCGGCCTGTTCACCACGACGATGCTCGTGGTGGGGGGCGTCATCGGGTCGGGCATCTTCCGGAAACCGGGCGTGATGGCGGGGCAGCTCGGGTCCACGGAGCTGCTGCTAGCGGTGTGGGTGCTCGCGGGCGTCATCACGCTCTTCGGCGCGCTGACCAATGCGGAGATTTCCAGCTTCATCTCGGAGACCGGCGGCCAGTATGTGTTCTTCGAGAGAATGTATGGGCCGTTCGTCGCCTACCTGTTCGGCTGGGCGGTCTTCGCGGTGATTCAGACGGGGAGCATCGCGGCGCTAGCGTATGTGTTCGCAGAGTATTGCACCAAGCTCCAACCGCTGCCGGAACTCAGCAGCGCGGCGGCGGGGTGGTCGTTCCATGTCCCGTTCATCGGGGACATCGCGCCGATGAAGGAGTTCGGTGTGAAGTGTCTCGCGGCGTTTGTCATCGTGGTGCTGACGACGGTGAACTATCTCGGCGTGCGCTTCGGCGGCGCGGTGCAGAACATCTTCACGGTCGCGAAGCTCGCGGGCATGGCGGCGCTGTTCCTCGCGGCATTCCTCGTGACGGGCGCGGGCGGGAGCGTGGCAAACTTGTCCACGTGCGTGCCGGCGTTGCAGAAGCACGGGTTTGAACTCGCGGTGGCCATCGCGGCGGCGCTGCAAGGCGCGTTCTGGGCGTATGACGGCTGGGTGAAGACGACGTTTTGCGCGGGGGAGGTGCGTGACCCGCAGCGGAATGTGCCGAGGGCAACGGTGCTGGGGATGTTCATCGTGACGGGGATTTATCTGGGGCTGAACCTCGCGTATTGCTGGGTGCTGCCCGCCGAGCTGATGGCGCAGTCGAAGCTGGTCGCCGCCGACGTGGCCGAGCGCGTGATGAGCGGTGGCGGCAAGTGGATTGCAGTGGTGGTGATGATTTCCACCTTCGGAGCGAACAACGCGACCATCCTCGCCAGCGCCCGGGTGTATTTCACGATGGCGCGACGCAATCTCTTCCCCGCCATGCTGGGCCGGGTGCATCCGCGCTTCCACACCCCGGCGGCATCACTGGTCGTGCAAGGGCTGTGGAGCATCGCCCTCGTGTTCACCGGGACGTTCGACACGCTGACGGACACGCTCATCTTCGTGAGCTGGATTTTCTACGGCCTCGGCGCGTATGGCGTCTTCGTCCTGCGCCGCAAGGAGCCGGACGCGCCGCGTCCCTACAAGGTGCCGGGCTATCCGTGGGTGCCGGGAATCTTCGTCGCGTTCTCCGCCGTGTTCCTCGTGCTGACCATAGTGAACGACGTGAACACATATCGTGCGGCGTTGGCGGCGGGAAAGCCCGGCCTGCTCAACTTCGCGCTCGGCACCGCGCTGGTGCTCATCGGCGTGCCGATTTACTTCTTCTACCGGCGCAGGGCGGAGCGGAGCAAGTGATGGAGCGCCGGCTTTCAAGCCAGCTTGGGTCGGGACGGAACGATTGCGTGCGTTTGGTCTGTGACCTTCTGCGCACCTATTGGTTGCTGCTCAATGCCGCCTGCTTGACTTGGCCCTCCCTCCTCCGAACTCGCAAAGCCGGCTTGGAAGCCAGCGCTCCATCTGCATCTTTCCGGCTTAGTAGTCCGCGATGGAGCCGTCCTTGAGCCGGCCGCGCGTGGGCCACTCGGGCTTGGCGGGTGTGCGGGAGATTTCTTCGAGCCGCGCTTCGTTGACCTCGCAGCCGAGGCCGGGTGTGGTGGGCAGCGAGGCGTAGCCATCCTTGTCCACTTCCCAGCTTTTCCGAATCAAGTCCTTCGGCGTGATGCTCGGGTAGTATTCGTGGATGAGGAAGAGCGGCACGGATGCCGAGACGTGCAGGCTCGCGGACATGCCGAGGTCGGTCGTGACAGAATGCGGCGCGATGGGGACGTGATAGGCCTCGCCGAGCATGGCGATTTTCAGCAACTGCGACGGCCCACCCGTGTGCGCCATGTCCACTTGAAGGAAATCGCCGATCCGCTCTTGGAGATAGGGAATCACGTCCCAGATGGTCCGCGCCTGCTCGCCGATGGCCAGCGGGATTTTGACATGCTGCTTGATGCGCTTGAAGACCTCGATGTTCCCCGGCACGGCGGGTTCCTCGATGTAAGTCACGTCGTAGGGCTGGATCGCGCCGGCGAGCTGGATGAGGAACGGCGGCGGCAGCGCACAGTGGGCGTCGAGCATCACCATGCCCGCCGGGCCAACCTGCTTGCGGGCGTTGGCGATGTTGCGCACGTGCCGCTCCATGTCGGCGGGGGTGCCGGAGAATTCCTCCGATCCCGCGCCCACCTTCGTCGCCGTGGCGGAGGGATACACGCGGACCTTGTCGCGCGTGGGGCCGCCGAGCAGCCGATACATGGGCACGCCCCAGAGTTTCCCGGCGATGTCCCACAGCGCCATGTCAATGCCCGCCAGCGTGTGCGTCATGAACGGCCCGCCGCGCATATCGCGGTGCGAGCGGTAAATCTTCTGCCAGAGGAACTCGATGCGCGTGGGGTTCTCGCCGTCGAGCAACTCGAAGAGCGACTTGGCCAGCAACGCGGCGACGTAAGGCTCGAGCTGGTCAATCTCGCCCCAGCCGGTGACGCCGTGGTTGGTCTCGATCTTGAGATAGACCTTCCGCTGCATCGGCGTGGCGGTGAGCTTGGTGATGCGGATGGAGCTGGTGCGGTCCGCGACGCTGGCCACGACTTTGTCGGCAGCGGCAACCGAGTGCGGCAGGGCAAAGCTGGCGGCGGCGGGGGCGAGGGCGGTGAGGAGGTTGCGGCGATTCCACATAAGCTGGCAGCAGTCAGGGTGTGAGAGCGGTGCGTTGTGCGGACGAGAGTCATGGCGGACGCACGAAAGGTCGAGGCTGGAAGCACGGCGGGCGCAATTCGACACGGACGGATGCGCGGCTCGCGTCGCCCCTGAATGCTGTCGAGGGCTGGGTCGAATCCGCCGGCAGGCCAATGAGAAATGCCTGAGCCTGCGTTTCGCGCTGGCTCCGGTTCCCGCCACGCAATTGTCACTTTCCACCGACACGCCGCGTGCCTAAGCTGCGCTCCCTTTGGCATGGCCACCACCGTCACCAGATTCGCACCGGAGCACTTCCTCAACCGCGAGTTGAGCTGGCTGGCCTTCAACCAGCGCGTGCTCGACGAGGCGCTTGACCCCACCACGCCGCTGCTCGAGCGCGTGAAGTTCTTCTGCATCACCAGCTCGAACCTCGACGAGTTCTTCGAGGTTCGTGTGGCCGGCATCAAGCAGCAGATCGAGAGCGACGTGGTCGAGCGGAGCGTGGATGGACTGACCGCGAGCGAGGGATTCCGCGCCATCCACCGCCGCGTGCGCGAGATGGTCGGGGCGCAGTTCCGCTGCTGGCGCGAGCAGCTCGTGCCCGCTCTCGCGGAGAATGGGATTCGCTTCCTCGGGGTCGCCGAGCTTGGCCCTGCCGACCGCGTGTGGATGGAAAGCTATTTCCATACGCAAGTCTGGCCCGTCCTCACGCCGCTCGGTCTCGACCCCGCGCATCCTTTCCCGCAACTGCTCAACAAGACGCTCAACCTCATCGTGCAGATCGAGGTGCGGCTGAACAGCGGGAACCACCGGCGGCTCGCAGTCGTGCAGGTGCCGCGCGCGCTGCCCCGGCTGGTCAAGCTGCCGCGCGACGACTCACGGCAGGACTACGTCTTTCTGGCGCACCTCGTCGGCCACTATCTCGCTGACCTGTTTCCGGGGACGAAGCTGCTCGGCCACTGGCAGTTCCGCGTCACGCGCAACAGCGAGCTTTACATTGACGAGGAGGACACCGCGAACCTGATCAAAGCCGTCGAGGAGGAGCTGCACAACCGCCGCAAGGGAGAGGCCGTGCGACTCGAGGTCTCCGCCGACTGCCCGCCGGACATTCGCGCCGAGCTGCTGGAGAAACTCCATCTCGCCGAGGACGACCTCTACATCATTGACGGCCCGATCAACCCGGTGCGGCTCATGGCCATTGTCGAGGGCGACCATTCACCGGAACTGCGCGACCCGCCGTTCATCGCGCGCGTGGCTCCCGCGCTGCGTGACCAGACGGACCTTTTCGCCGCCGTCCGCGAGCGCGACGTGCTGCTGCACCATCCGTTCGACAACTTCAGCAGCGTCGTTGAACTGCTCGCGCAGGCAGCGGAAGACCCGGACGTGCTCGCCATCAAGATGACGCTCTATCGCACCGGCGGCGACCCGCGCATCGTCGGCGCGCTGATGAACGCCGTGCGCAACGGCAAGCAGGTCACAGCCGTCGTCGAGCTGAAGGCCCGCTTCGATGAGGCCAACAACATCGCGTGGGCGCGGCGGCTGGAAGAGGCGGGTGTCCACGTCGTCTATGGCCTCGTGGGCTACAAGGTCCACGGCAAGATGACGCTCATCGTGAGGCGCGACGCTGACGGCATCCGCCGCTACGTCCACCTCGCCACCGGCAACTACAACGCCACCACCGCGCGCTTCTACACGGACCTCGGCCTGCTGACGTGCCGCCCGGAGTTCGGCAACGACGCGTCGTCGCTCTTCAACCTGCTCACGGGCATCTGCCAGTTCCAAGGCACGCGGAAATTCCTCGTCGCGCCCTTCGAGCTGCACAGCCGAATGCTCAAGCTCATCGAGCGAGAGTCCGCGAACGCGAAGCGCGGCCTGCCCGCGCGCATCATCGCCAAGCTGAACTCGCTCGTGGACCGCGACATCATCGAGGCGCTCTACCGCGCGTCGCAGGCGGGCGTGAAGATTGACCTCATCGTCCGTGGCATCTGCTGCCTGCGCCCCGGCGTGAAGGGTGTGAGCGAGCGCATCACCGTGCGCAGCGTCGTGGACCGCTTCCTCGAGCACAGCCGCATCTTCTACTTCGAAAACGCCTGCCAGCCGGAGGTCTTCGTCGGCAGCGCCGACTGGATGCCGCGCAATTTCTTCCGCCGCGTCGAGGTCGTCTTCCCGATCGAGGACGGCAACCTCCGCGACCGCGTGAAGCGCGAACTGCTCGACACCGTGCTGGCCGACACCGTGAAGGCCCGCGTGCTGCAAGCCGACGGCACTTACCAACGCGCGACCCCGAAATGCGGTGCGAAGGCCGTGCGCAGCCAGACGGAGTTCATCCGCCTGGCATCGAATGGCTCCGCGCCCAAGGGCCGGTCCAACAAGGCGAAGCCACGCGCCGCAGCAGTGAAGCTGCGGCCGCGCCCTTGAGCACGCTTGAGTCGTCCCGTCAGGTTCACGGGCGCTCCAGTTGCAGCTTCAGGAACTCGAAGGCCTTGCGGTGAGCCTCATCAATTTCCCCGCGCGCGGCTCCCGCCAGCCCGTGTTCGCCATTGGCCACTTGATGAAACTGATGCGCGATGCCATGGTTCTGAAGCTCCCGCGCCATCATCTGTGACTGCTCGAAGGGCACGTCGGTGTCCGTAGTGCCGTGGATGAGCACGGTGGGCGGATGGCCGGCGCGGACGTTCTTCGCCGGCATGAAGGGGAAAAACTTTTCCGGCTCGGCTCGCGGATCCCAAGTAGTCACGGCCTTGGGCCATGCCCCGGTCTGGCGACACCAGTTGTAGAAGATGCCGCCGTCGCCCTTGCGGTCGCGGGAGTCCGCCACCGGCGGCCCGCCTACCTGCTGCCACGCCTCCTCGGCGGTGAATTTCTTCTGGTTGTGGCGTGCGTGCGGACTCGGCGCGGCATACCAGTCGCCAACCAAGTCGCCGTAACCCCAAAACGCCAGCAGCACGCGCGGCCGCGGCTGGACGCGATGGCCGGTGACGAGCGTGAGATAACCGCCCGCCGAACCGCCCGTCACGGCGATGCGATTCGGATCAAGATGGAACCGCACCGGCCCCTCGCGACGGAGCCATTTGAAGGCGTCCTCCACGTCTTCGATAATGCCAGGCAGTTTGGTTTCCGGCGCGAGGCGGTAGTCGATGGAGACCAGCACGTAGCCGTTGGTGGACGCGAAGTTCTTCACCGCCGCGCTGAGGCCCTCGCGATGCCCGTTGATAAGCGCGCCGCCGTGAAGCCAGACCACCCGGGCGCACCTTCACGTCACGAAAAGCGAAGACGTCGGCCTTGATCTCGAGGCCGCCCACCTGCTTGTAAACAACGGTTTACTTTTGCATCGGCTCGTCTGCCGCGTGGAGTGGCTGGAGGCTGGCGACAAGCACAAGTGCGAGGAAGCACGGAGTTTTCATTTCGGACTCGGTGGGTGGGTGTCAGGCAGACACGTCAGGTGAGAATCTCTTGGATGACTCGCCCATGCACATCCGTGAGGCGCTGGTCGCGGCCGCCGAAGCGGAAGGTGAGGCGTTCGTGGTCCATGCCGAGTTGGTGGAGGATGGTCGCGTGCAGGTCGTGGATGTCCACGCGGTGCTCGACGGCGCTCATGCCCATCTCGTCCGTGGTGCCGTAAGTCATCCCGCCGCGCACACCGCCGCCGGCCATGAAGATGGTGTAGCCGCTGACGTGGTGGTCGCGGCCATCCGTGCCGGAGGAGTGCGGCGTGCGGCCCATCTCGCCGGCCCAGAGGATGAGCGTCTCGTCGAGCAGGCCGCGCGCCTTCAAGTCGCGGATGAGCGCGGCGACGGGCTGGTCCGTGATGCGAGCGTTCTCCTCGTGGCGCTTGCGCAACTCACCGTGCTGGTCCCACGGCGCGTTGTTGTTGTGCGTGAGCGGGCAGGTGACCTCGATGAAGCGCACGCCGGCCTCGACCATGCGCCGCGCCCGCAGACACTGGAGCGCGTAGAACTTGTCGAAGTCATTCGCGCGGTCCACGCCGTAGAGGCGGAGCGTCTCGGCGCTCTCGCCGCTCACGTCGCAGAGCGAAGGCACGAGCGACTGCATCCGCGCGGCGGTCTCGTAGTTCTTGATGGCGGACTCGATGGCGTCGGAGCCGCCGAGGGACTTCGCGGTGGCCGAGTCTTGCTCACGGAGGAAATCCAGCTTCGCGCGCTGCAACGCGGCGGGGTCGGCGGGCGTGATGTTGTCCACGGGCCGGCCCTTAGCGCGGACGGGCGTGGCCTGATGCGTCGCGGGGAGGAACGAGCTGGCGAAGTTCTGCGAGCCGCCGTTGGGCACCCAGTCGTTGTTGAGCAGCATGTAGCTCGGGAGCTGTTCGTTCTCGGTGCCGAGGCCGTAGGAAACCCACGAGCCGAGACTCGGCGCCGCGCCGATGCTGCGGCCCGTGTGGAGCAGCAGGCTCTGCGCGCCGTGCAACGGCGTCTCGCCGACCATCGAGCGCACGACGCAAAGCTCATCCGCGACGCCCGCGATGTGCGGCAGGAGGTCGCTCACCCACAGGCCGGACTGGCCGCGCTGTTTGAACTCCCACTGGTTCTTCAGCCACTTGCGGTTCGCGCTGACGCTCTGGGAAAGCTCATCGGCACGCCACTGCGCGGGCTGGCCGTTGCGCTTCGTCAGCTCGGGCTTGGGGTCGAAGGTGTCCACATGCGACACGCCGCCATCCATGAAGAGAAAGATGACGTGCTTGGCGCGGGGCGGGAAATGCGGAGTGCGGAATGTGGAGTGCGGAATGGCTGAGGCCGCTGTGCGCCCGAACAAGCCGGCGAAGGCGAGCCAGCCGAAGCCGAGGCTGGATTGCTGGAGGAAGCTGCGACGCGTGGCGGCGGGCACGAGGCGACCGGGGCAGAGGGAAATACGCGTTACGAGTGTGCGGGATTTGGTTGTGTGTTCGGAGCCGTTCTCCCTCACCCCGGCCCTCTCCCGCTGGGCGAGGGCGCCAGTTCGACCGCTGTTCGACGCACTGGACGATTCCGCGACACCGGACGCGGACTGCGATTCTCCCTCTCCCGGCGGGAGAGGGCCGGGGTGAGGGAGGAGCGCGCGTCCAGCCAGAACGCCCGTGCCAACACAGCTCAAGTTCCTTTCAGTGGACATAGATGAACTCCTTCACGTTGAACAGCGCGTGCGCCACGTCGTGCCAGACGGGCGCGCAGGCCATGAGCGCACCGGGCGCGAGGCCGTGCAGTTCCGCCGAGCGCGACGCGAGCTTCACGAGTCGTGACAGCTCCTCGTCGCGTGGCGGGCGGCCGAGCGCGGTGGCGAACATCGCCTTGGCCCGCGCCTCGGGAGTGGTTGCGCCGTCCTTGAGCACGCGGTCGCCCCAGTGCTTCGCCATCGCGAGGACGAACGGGTCGTTGAGCAACGCGAGCGCCTGGTCGGGGACGTTGGTCACGTCGCGCTTGCCGGTGGTGAGCTTGGGGATGGGCTGGTTGAAGAGCGCGAGGAACTTGGGCGGCTCCATCAAGGTCATCTTCAAGTAGAGGCTGCGGCGACCCAACCCATCGAGCGGCCCGCTGAAAAGGCGCTTCGCCGCGTCCTGCGCGGTGCGATAGGAGTCAATCGGCTCGCCGCCCAACGCGGGGTCGAGGCGGCCGGAGACGGCGAGCAGCGCGTCGCGGATGGACTCGGCGTCGAGTCGCTGCTGGGGGAAATGATGCCACAGGCGATTCTCCGCATCCTTGGTGAGGGCCGCCGCGCTCGTCGTGCTGGCCTGCCGCCACGTCGCGGACGTGACCATGAGGCGCACCAGTTTCTTGAGCGACCAGCCCTCGGCCACGAAGCGCGCGGCGAGGTAATCGAGCAGTTCGGGATGAACGGGCTTTTCGCCGAGGTGGCCGAAGTCATCCGGCGTGCGCACAAGGCCCTCGCCGAAGAGGTGCAGCCACACGCGGTTCACGAAGACGCGCGCGGTGAGCGGGTTAGTGTCGCTGGCGATGCTGCGGGCGAGTTCGAGCCGTCCGCTCGAATCGAGAACGTCTCGCGTGGCCGGGCCGCCGAGGAGGCGGATGTTGCCGCGCGGCACGGCGTCGCCGAAGTCGGTGTAGCCACCGCGCACGCTGAGGCGTTCGTCGCGGGCCTCGTTCCAGTCGTCCGCCGAGCCGATGGTGCGGTCGGGCTGGAGACGCTTCTCGGTCGCGCGATAGGCGGCCACGAGTGGCGCGAGCGCGGCGTTGGTGGATTCGTTCGGCAGCCACTTGGCGGCGAGGGCTTCGTTGAGCACGCGCACATCCTCGCTGTCGCAGCGGTCCTCGGCCCAACGCCTGACGGCGGCGAGCAACACATCGGCCAAGCGCGCAGCGAGTTGCTCCTTCGACTCGGGCGCGGCCTCGTTAGCGAAGAGCGGGGCGAAGCGCGCGAGTTCATCCTGCGGCGGTTTGCCGGCGGCGTGCTGGTAAACGCGCGTGAGGCCGAACCACGAGCGCTCGTCGGCCACGTCGGTTTCCTTGAGGCCACCGTAGCCGGTGCGTGGCGGGAAGTAGTTGTTCAGCGACTTGGTGGCGAGTTCGAGATAGACGCGGCGGGCGCGGCTGGTGTCGTTGCCGCCGGCGAGTTTGTCGAAGTTGCCGGCGGTGAGCGTGAGCCACGCGGGCTGCGGCTGATTGAGGAAGGCGAGGCGCTCGGAATGAAACGCCTGGTCCACGATGAACGCGCGCGCGGCGTGCCTCCCGGCCGCGTAGCCAGCGGAGAAAGTCACCGCCGTCTCCGGCGCAAAGAGCGGGCTGCGCACCGCGCCCGCAAGACGCTGCGACCACGCGTGCGACCAGCGGCCGGCGGGGAGAAGTTGCGCGAGCGCGGCTTCGCCCTCATCGGCCACGACGGGCTCGCCGTCGCGGACGAGGCCGTGCTTCATGCCGGAGCCGTCCCAGCGCCAGCCGCACTCCATGCCCGCGCGGGTGAAGTCGGCGACTAGGGCGAGGTTCGTCTGGTTCGCGGCGACGCGCTTCTCGCGCTCGCGCTGAAACTCCTCGCGCAGTTTCGGCCACGCCGTGGCGAGGGCGACGCCATTGGTCGAGCGGAGCAACGTCTGTCGCCAGAACGACGCGAGCGAGTCGGGGAAGGCGGGCGATGGTTTCTCGTCTGCGGGAAGTGCGGCGAGTTTTGCCACCAGCGGCTCGCGCGAGTTGAGCCAGAGTTTCGCCAACTCGCCGCGGAGGGACTGCTTGTGGCGGCGGAGCTCGGCGAGCACTTCGAGATTCGGGTCCACGGCGTCCGCGCTGCGTGCGCCCCAGCGGGTGCTCATGAAGATGCCAGCGAGCGCGTAGTAGTCGCGTTGGGAAATGGCATCGAGCTTGTGGTCGTGGCACTGCGCGCAGGCGACGGTGGTGCCGAGAAAACCCTTACCGACGGTGTCGATGATGTTGGCGATGGCTTCCTGCGTGACGCCCTCGGCCGCCGCGTTGTCGCCGTGCCGACGCTCGCCGAGGCGCAGCGACATGGGGCCGAGGATGGCTTCGTTCAAACCAGTGCACGGGTCCACGCGAAGCGGGAGGAGGTCGCCGGCGAGTTGTTCGAGGGCGAGTTGCTTGAAGGGCACGTCCGCGTTGAAGGCGCGGACAAGATAATCACGGTAACGCCAAGCGTGCTTGGCGGGCGCGTCCCATTCGTAGCCGTGGGTGTCGGCGTAGTGGACGACATCCATCCAATGCCGCGCCCAGCGCTCGCCGAATTGCGGGCTGGCGAGGAGCGAGTCCACGAGTGCGTCGTAGGCGGTCTCACTCTCCCGCTTTCCCACTTTCTCACCTGCTCCGCTGGCAGGTGAGAAAGCGGGAGAGTGAGAAAGTGAGCTGGCGCGGACGAACGCTTCCACGTCCTCCGGGCGCGGCGGCAGGCCCGTGAGCGCGAAGCTCAGGCGGCGGGCGAGCGTGCGCGCGTCGGCTTCCGGCGCGGGCTTCAATCTGGATTTCTCAAGGCCGGCGAGGACGAAGCGGTCGAGGTCTGTGCGGCACCAAGCTACTTGTTTGGCCGTTGGCAAGCCGGGCGAGCGGATGGGTTGCAGGCTCCACCATTCTGTGCGCTTGCGGAATGTCTCCTCCGACAATCCCTCCGCCGGCGCGGCGGACAATCGCGCCACACCGAGAAAGACCAGCAGGATGAGGATGGGCGCGGCTGCCTTCACGGGGGCGTTGCGCTCACGCGAGAATCTCACGAATCAAGTTTCCACCCACGTCCGTGAGCCGGTAGTCGCGGCCGTTGTGGCGGTAGGTCAGCTTCTCGTGGTCCATGCCGAGCAGGTGGAGAATCGTCGCATGCAGGTCGTTGCCGTGGACCTTGTCCTCGACCGCCTTGTAGCCGAACTCGTCCGTCGCGCCGTAGTGGACGCCGCCCTTCACGCCGCCGCCAGCCAGCCAGATGGTGAAGCCTTTCGGGTTGTGGTCGCGGCCCAAGCTGCCCTGCGAATCGCTCGTGCGCCCAAACTCGCCGCCCCACACGACGATGGTGTCTTCCAGCATCCCGCGCATCTTGAGGTCCGTGAGCAACGCGGCGGCGGGCTGGTCCGTCGCGGCACCGCAGGAGCGGTGGTTCGTCTCGATGTTGTTGTGCCCGTCCCACGGCACGTCGTTCACGCTGCCGTCGCCGCCCGTGCCCTTACCGGCGAAGATTTGCACGAAGCGCACGCCGCGCTCCAGCAGCCGGCGCGCGATGAGGCACTGGCGGCCAAAGGTTTGCGTCTCCTTATTGTCCACGCCGTAAAGCTGGCGCGTCGCGGCGGACTCGTTCGCAATGTCCATCGCCTCGGGCGCGGCCATCTGCATCCGATAGGCCAGCTCGAAGGAGTTGATGCGCGAAAGCAAATCGGCCTGCGTTGGCCGGGCCTGCGCGTGGTCGCGGTTGAGTGAGCCCAGCAAGTCGAGCGTCGCGCGCTGCTGCGTTTCCGATTCATCCTTCGCGCGGGCAAGATTATCAATCGCCTCTTTGCGCCGGGCGTCGAGCGTGAGGGCTTGATAAGTTTTTGGCAGGAAGCCCGCGCTCCAAATCTGGTCGTCGCCGCGCGGGCGTGTCTCGTGCAGCACGACGAACGCGGGGAGGTTCTGGTTGTCCGCCCCGAGTCCGTAAGTCACCCACGCGCCGGCGCTGGGCAGGCCGGGCCGGTCCACGCCGCACATGAGCTCCATCGAGGCGGGGGCGTGGTTATTCGCACGCAGGTGCATTGAGTGGATGAACGCCATGTCGTCCACATGATGCGAAAGGTGCGGGAGAATGTCCGAGACCCACGCGCCGGAGCGGCCATGCTGGTTCCAGCCGAAGGGTGACTTGAGAATCTTTCCGCTGGTGGTGAAGAAGCCGGTCTTCGGGTCGCTGCCCGGTAGGACTTCACCGTTGCGCTTCTGCAGCTCGGGTTTGTAATCCCATGTGTCCACCTGCGACGGCGCGCCGGTCATGAACAGCCACACGATGCGCTTGGCCTTGGCGGGGAACAGCGGCGGGCGCGCGGCGAGCGGGTTCACCGGCGCAGCTTTGGCTTCGTGCAGCAAGGTGCCGAGCGCGACAGAGCCGAGGCCGAAGCCGGAGCGCTGGAGGAAGCTGCGGCGGGATGGCAAGGCGAGTTCGTTGGGAGCGTATTGGCCGAACATAAATCAATCCACGTAGATGAACTCGTTCATGCAGAGCAGGACGAGGCAGGTTTCGGTGAGGGCGCGGGTGGTTTGCGCGGCGGTGGCCTTCGGGTCGGCGGACGGCGGGCCGAGCAGCTCAAGCTGCTGCTCGTAGAACTTCACGAGCCGCGCCTGCTCGGCGGGAGTCGGCGCGCGGCCGAGCGCGATGCGGCTGGCCTGTGCGATGGCTGCGGTTGGCTCGACGCCGGGCTGGAGCACGCGCTTCGTGAGCCGGTCAGCGATGTCGCGGACGAAGGTCGAGTTCATCATCGCGAGCGCCTGCGTGGGCAGGGTCGTCGCGCCGCGTTCTCCGACACTCGCCGCTGGCTCGGGCGCGTCGAAGAGCGTGAGGAAAGGGATGAGTTCACTGCGCTTCACCCGGAGATAAACGCTGCGGCGCGGTGACTCGTAGTTCGTCTCGCTCGGGCCGTAGAGTTTTTCATCGAGCCGACCGCCGACGGTCAAAAGCGCGTCGCGGATGGCCTCGGCTTCGAGACGACGCGCGGGGCGATGCCACCAGAGTTTGTTCTCGGGGTCGGCCTTGAGATTCGCCGGCTTCAGCTCCGCGCCTTGCTGATAAACCGCGCTTGCCATGATGAGCTGGTGCAACGGCTTGAGCTGCCAGCCGCCGCGCACGAACTCGCCCGCGAGCCAGTCGAGCAACTCGGGATGCGTCGGCGGCTTGCCTTGCACACCGAAGTCGTTCGGCGTCGCGACGAGGCCGCGCCCGAAGTGATGTTGCCAAACGCGATTCACCATCACACGCGCGAGCAGGCTGCCCGCGCCGTGCTGCGCGTCCGTGAGCCAGTCGCCGAGGGCGATGCGGGGGTCGGCCTCGGGCTTCGGGAGCCAGCGCTTCGCGCCGTCGGCGGCGGTGTTAAGCACTTGAAGATAATTTGGGTCGGCCTTGGCGACCTTGGCATCCACCTCGCCGCGCCGCAGCAGGTGAACGTCCTGCCCGCCGGCTTTCGTGGAATACACGGGCACCAAATCAGGCTTCGGTAGTTTCGCGTCGTGGTCGCGGACGGCGTTTCGCAACCGCTCGGCGTCGGTATCAAAGCGCGTGAACCAGCGGAACAATGCCGGGCGGTTCGTGGCGTTCAGCGAGCCACCGGTCGCGGCCAGCGTGGTGCTCAACTCCTGTAACGCCTGCTCGCCTTTCACATCGGACAGGGCCGGAGTCTTGTCGCCGTTGCTGAAGCCAAGCCGCAATTTCCCGAGGCCGAAGTTGCCTTTGAACACGAGCTGGAACTCGAGTTCCGTGCCGCCCTCGAACCCGAACGGCTCGCCTTCGATTTCGAAAACGGCCGCGTGGTTCTTGCCGAACTCGGGCGCGACGGCCCAGCCCGAGCCCCGCTTGTTATCCGTGACGGCGGCGAGCGGGTAGTTATTTTGCTCGAAGGTGGCGGCGGTGGCCTTGACCTTGGCGGTGACCGGTTTGGCCTTCGACTTCGGGTCGAGCGGGCGGGCCGTGACCTTGAATTCGCTGAGGACGAAGTTGCCGTTGTCCGAAAGCCCCGGGCCTTTCGCGGGCGACTCCGCATCGGCCAAGGCGTCGAGTCGGAACGCGCGCAAGCCGCGCTGATACGTCACCGCCTTCACGGTGTAAGTGTCGTCCTTGGTTTTGTTGCCCACGTAGCGCACCGCGCCGTCGCGCGCGATGGCGAGCGAGGCGGAGGTCGCAGCGGCGGAGGTCACATCGCACATCTGCCAGGGTGCGGCGTTCGTGGACAAGGCGGCTTCCGTTGACTGAAACTTGGCGAAACGCACGGGGAACTGTTCGGCTTCAAACTGTTTCAGTGCGGCCTGCAACGGCTCGCCCGCCAGCTTGTGCGCCGCGAGCTTGCGCTGCGTTTCCTCGTGGGCGCGGTCAATCTTCAGCTCGCCATGCACGGTGCGCGCGAGCGCGGCGGCGATGCCGTAGTAATCGGTCTGGGGAATCGGGTCGTATTTGTGGTCGTGGCAGCGCACGCAGCCAAACGTGAGGCCGAGGAAGCCGCTGCCGATGGTCGAGACCATGTCGTCGAGTTGGTCGTAGCGGATGCGCTCGATGGTCTTGGCTGTGATTTGGCCGGGATACGGGCCGGCGACGAGAAAGCCCGTGGCGCTCGCGCCCGCGATGGTTTCCGGCTGAAGCCGGTCGCCCGCGAGCTGCCAGCGGATGAAGCGGTCGTAAGGCATCCCGTCGTTGAGCGCGCGGATGACCCAATCGCGATAGTGGAACGCGCCGGGGCGGAAGGCATCGAACTCGTAGCCGTTGCTCTCGGCGTAGCGCACCACGTCCAGCCAGTGCCGGCCCCAGCGCTCGCCGTAAGTGGACTTCGCCAGCAGCTTGTTCACAACAGAAGCAAGCGCGGTCGGCGAGGCGTCGGCAGAGAAGGCCGCGATTTCCTCCGGCGTCGGCGGCAAGCCGGTGAGGTCGAAGGTCGCGCGCCGCAGCAACTGTTCGCGCGCGATGGGTTTGCTGGCCGTGACCTTCGCCGCCTCTTGCTTCGCGAGGATGAACCGGTCAATCGGCGTCTTCGCCCATGCCGCATTCTTCACCGACGGGACCGCCACCGGCTTGAGCGGACGGAAGGCCCAGTAGTCGCGGGCTTGCGGGATGTTGATTTCGCGCCGCGCCTTGGCCACCTCACCGGTGCGCGGGTCGGGCGCACCCATCGCGATCCACTTCTCGAAGTCCGCGATGACCTCGGGCGGCAGTTTCTTCTTCGGCGGCATATGCAGGTCCTCGCGCGACCAGCGCAGCGCCTTGATGAGCAGGCTGTCGTCCGGTTTGCCAGGCACGAGAACCGGACCTTCATCGCCGCCGGTCAGCAGCGCAGCGCGCGTGTCGAGGAAGAGACCGCCCTTCAACTTACCCTTCGCCTTCGCCTCCGCCGAGTGGCACTCGTAACAGGCGGCGAGCAGCACGGGCCGGATCTTCTGCTCGAAGAAAGCCACGCCCTCGGGCGACGGCGCCGCGGCGGCGATGGCAAGTGGAAACGCCAGCCCGAGGGCGGTGGCGAGGGTCAGTCGAAGCGTCATACGAATTGGAGGCGGAAATTCAACGCGCGTTTTGACGGCGGCGGCTGTGCTGTGCATGAAAGGAATTTTGGACAAACTTCATGCCCCCAAGCTTCCAGTTCAGCGAGCCTCTCGGCAAGCTGTCTTGGTGCCTGAACTGCCTGAAGTCGAAGTCCTTGTCCGTTACCTTGCGCCGGTGCTGCGGAACAAAGTGGTCCGCAGCGTCGTGGTGCGGAAGGTGAAGGTGAGTCGGCCCACGACTGAACGCGGGCTGCGGGCCGTGCTGGTGGGTGCGCGGTTCGTGGGGCTGGCGCGGCGGGGCAAGTATCTGGTGTTCACGCTGCGGCGGCCGGGTAGGGCAGGTGAGGTCACTGTCACCGGGCATCTGGGCATGACGGGGCGGATGTTCCTGCTGCCGAAGCGCGCGCCGCTGCCGAAACACGCGGTCGTGGTGCTGGGCTTGGGCCGGAACAATTTTGTCTATGAAGACCCGCGCCAGTTCGGGCGGTTCACGCTGGACGACTCGGCGGTGCGCGCTCTCGGGCCGGAGCCGTGGGACGAAGGGTTTTCCGTCGTTGCGTTTCACGCCGCGCTGCGTCGCTCGGCGCAGGCCATCAAGGTGAAGCTGCTCGACCAGTCGCTGGTGGCGGGGATCGGGAACATCTACGCGAGCGAGGCGCTCTTTCGCGCGGGTCTGTCACCGAGGCGGGTGGCGCGGCGAGTGAAGGCGGACGAGGTCGCGCGGTTGCACGCGGCCATCCGCGAAGTGCTGGCGGAGGCGATTGAGTGCGGCAGCACCATCCCGTTGGACTTCGCGGGCGGCGGGAAGCGGGACGGGTTGTTTTACTACGGCGCGGTGGAAGGTAACTCGGCTTTCTACCAGGAACGGCTGCGGGTGTATGACCGCGCGGGCCAGCCCTGCGTGAACTGCGCCGCGCCCATCCAGCGCCTCGTCCAGGCCGCGCGGAGCACGTTCTACTGCCCGCAGTGTCAGCGCTGACTTCGTAGGTGACGACTTGAGGAGTCTCACTTGTTTCGGCCATATCCTACCAACTCCGAATGACACTCGGTGGAATGACTTTGGAACGGCTACCCGCGCTGGCTCCCTCTCCCTTCCTCAGAGGAGGGTAGAGAATCCGCGGCCCGCCAACGGCCGCGATTTCAGCCCATGAACCTCGGCCTCTGCGTCCGTCCCGTCTCTGCGGTGTAAATTCCGGGGCAGACACCGCAGAGGCGGGACAGCCGCAGAGGTTCATGGGCCGCCGCCACGGCTTGCAAGCCGCGCATTGGGACCATGAAGCAAAGCCGGGAAACCCAAAGATTTGGGACGGACAAAGATTCCAGCGCCCATCTTTGTCCGCCCCTAATCTTTGGGTCCTTATCGGGAGGTTTATGGAGAGGTTTGGGGGTGAGGGGTTACGTGCGTCGGCGTTGGCGGCCCCACCCCTCATCCGGCCTGCGGCCACCTTCTCCCCGAGGAGGGTAGAAGGCGCGCGGCGTGGTGCCTGGTTGGCATCACCCCGATTGCCTTCAGGAATTGGGATCAGTCAGAGACTCCTCACGTCGTCTCCTACGGGAGCGGGGAGCTACGCCCTCCGGCGCTGGGCGAATACAGCGGCTGCAATCCACAGGGCGAGGAACGCAGCGAGCGTCAGCGCGATGGGCTTGAGCCAGCCGCCGGCCTTTTGGTTGCGCGCGGTGAACTCGACCGTCATCGGCTTGTTCACCTCGGTCTGGAGGACTTGGGTGAAGGCGTGGCGCTGGCCGCGCAAGGGGAGGTTCACGCGCAGCGGCTGCACCGTCGCCACGATCACTTCCTGCGCTTTCTGGAGCTTCTCGAGCTGTTGCTCGGCGGCGTCGGTGTCGTAGAGCAGGACTTGCTGGGCGGGCTGTTGCGCGCCTTTGGCGTCATTGCCCGCTGCGAAATAGTTGTCCACGTTCAAGCCCAGCTTCGTCGCGTTATCCAAGGTGTAGGCCTGCTGCGCCTGCACCAAGTTGCTCGCCTGTGAGCGGCGGAGCTGGGTTTTGACTCCCCTCAACTGCCGCAACTCGCCATCCGCGTCCATGTCCTTGCCCGCTTGGCCGCCTTGGCCACCGCGATTGCCCTGCGGGTTGTTCACGTTGCGCTTGTAGTTGAAGAACTCGTTGTTCGCCGCGCTCAGGTTGCCCGATGACAGCATCCCGCTCAACCGGCCCAAGCTCGTCTTCGCCTCGGTGTCGCGCGTCTCCTTGTTGCGCTGTTCCTGCCGGGAATACTCCGTGGCCGAGTAGTTCACCGTCACCACCGGCGCGCCGCTGAGGTCGCGGCCCATCGTGCCGGCGAAGTCCGTGTATTCGTAGTCGGGCGGCAGCAGCAGCTTGCCGCCCTGCTTCGTGGGCCGCACCGGCGTGCCGGCGACGAACGCGCTCCAGACCATCGCGCCCGGCGGCAGCTCCACTTCGAGGAACTGTCGCCCGTTGTTGCGCACGGACAGCGACACCTCCGTCATCATCTGCCCGTCGGCGGCCACCACGGTCGTGAGCCGCGCGCTGTCCACGAGCGCCTGTAACACCGCCGCCTCGGCGAAGCGCTGCGGCGTCACCGCCAGCTTCCAGCCGGGCCGCAGGTAACGCCACGCGAGGACGACCTGCTCGCCCTTTCCGCCGCTGACGTAAGCCGCCGCCCACTCGGACAACTCGCGCGGGTCCGCGGTGAGCAGTTCGCCGCTCTTGGCCTTCTCCGAAACTTGCAGTGGCGGCTTCGCGAGGGTGGCCACCGACCCCGTCTCGCGCTCGACGCCCACGGCCTCGACTGCCGGCACGTCCACGGGCGCGTTCGCCTTCGCGGTGCGGGCTGGCTCCCACGTCACCATGAACGTGTGCTGGCCGCGCAGTTTGTTCTGCAACTCCACGCGCCACACCTCGCCGGTCTGGTCGCGCCGCCGGATGTTCCCGCCGGTGATGTCCACGTTCGTGACCGTCAGCAGAATCTTCAGCCGGAACTCCTTCACCGGCGCATTCGCGATGTCCAGCCGCACCAGCGCGCGCCACGCCTTGTAGAGAGCCATGTAGGTTTACAAGTTGTCGGGGTCCGACTTGCTCGTCAGCGCCATGGTCTGGCGGACAAGGTCGGCGGCGTGATCCAGCGACTTCATGTTCTCCTTCTGCTCCTCGCACTCCTGCGGGATCTGCTGCACGAGCTGTTCGAGGTTGTCGAGGAAGGGCTTCAGCTCGGGCGAGGTCTGCGCCCTGGACCGCAGGTCCTTCGTCATGTCGGCGGCAAACTGCTGATACTCGGCGATGCGTTCCAGATGCATGCGCACGAAGAAAGTCATTTCGTCAAGGGCATCGGCGATGAATGCCTTCTTGCCGGCTTCCTCTCGCAGCTTGAACACCGCCTCGATCGCCTCCGTGTAGCCGCAGGTGCAGGCGCGATGCACGCCATCGCCGCCGCGCCGATGATGCGTGCGCAGCTTGCGACCAGCAGGATCCATCATCTCCTCGCTCATGGGACGGCCGAGCGTCGCTTTCAGAATGTCGACCGGCGGCGTGAACGCCAGCGGCGTGTCGCGCGCTTCGGTGAAGTAGATCAGCGCGTCGCCCTTGGGTGGAACTTTCTTGCCGAGGCGCATCATGGCTGTCTCACCATCGCACCACGCGGGGAAATCATACGAGCCTGGCACGCCGCGCCAGACCGTGCCCTTGGCTGCGCGGAAGGCATAAGTCGCCCCCGTGCCGCCCTCGAACAACTGCGTCTTCCACTTCGCCGGGAACGGGCGCTTCCACGCGAGCGCCACGTCCTTCTCGAGAAAGCCCGCCTACAACTGCTCTCGATGCCAGATGCCGGGCGCGGCCAGCGACGCGAGGAAGAAACTCTGACCATCGCCTTGGATGTCGAGCGACTCGATCCTGCGTTTGTCCGCCGCACCGCTGAGGCCGAGCTGGACTTGTTGCCGCCCCTTCGGCCACGTCACGACCAGCACGCGGTCACCGCCGGGCTGCAAACCCAGGAACAGATTTTCCGACGGAACGGCCAGTGACTTCACTTCGGGAAACGCCGCCGGATCATAGATGAGGTCGTCGCCGATGAAGGCTGGCAGCACGCCATACTGCATCGGACTCAACAGCCGCAGGCCCTTCAGCTTGCACGTCGGCTTCATCTCCACGATGTCGCTGCGGCCAAACGAAAACACCGCCGATTCGCCCGCGCCCGAGTAGCTGACTTTGAGCACCACCTCGTCCCCGGCATTGCGCACAATGGCGACGCAGCGAATGGCTGAGGGCGCAATTGGAACAGCCTCGGCAATCAACCTCCCGCCCTTCGCATAAATCCCCACGCTCCCGCGCGCCACCGAGGACACGGCGACCAAGCTCTGGTTCTCCACAACCACGTCGCTCTTGAAGGCGTATTCGCGGCCCGAGTATCCGGGGTCCGAGGCCACCTTGGCTGGCTCCGCTTCGAACGCGAACAGCTCCGTCGGAAGAGCCTTCCAGCCCGTCCGGCTTGCCGGAACGCCGGTTCTGGTGAGGGGCGCGCCCGTGTCCCACAGGACGACGCTCGCCGCGTGGGCCACTGTCAGGGGCAGGACAAACACCACGGCACAGGCCAGGACGAGGACCAGCACCAGCCGCTGCCGCGAGCATTGGTTCGATCGCAAAACTGCTTGCTTCACTTTCATGATCCCGTGCCCGGTGGACGCCAGTTTTTTCGCAAGTGCCAGCCATCTGGCCACGCATGGATCGCCGACCAGAGCGTCAGACCGGAGAAATTGGCGAAATTATCATTCCGCCCGAAGGACACAAGCGCCTGCGATGGCTGAACGATGTCGGAGGGCCACCCGCATTGGACCACAGAGACGCGATGAACACAGAGAGAGAAGACAGCCATCATCTTTCACTGTGGTCATCACGTCTCTGTGGTTGGCCCAGTGGTTTTACCTGCTGGTTTCGGCAAGGCGCGCGAGGATGCGCTTGTGGGCGCTGCTGAAGGGGAGCGCGTGTAATCCCGGCAAGGCCAGCCAGCGGAACTGTGAGCCGAGGTCGTCAGGCGGCCGCGTGAGCCGGATGTGAAACGCACGCTGGGTGATGCGGTAGCGGGTGATGGAGTGCTTCACCACGCACAACGGCTCGCAGCGGGCGGCGAATTGCAGAAGCTGCTCCAGTGAAGCTGCCGGTGCGCCGTGCGTTCCCGTGACTTCGAGGTTGGGGAATTCCCACAAGCCCGCGTTGACAACGCCGCCGGGCCGCTGCGCGACGAGGAACTTTCCGCTGTGCTCCACTGCGAATGCGTGGAACTCGCGACTGGTGGCGGCCGCACGCGGGCCGAGGTTCGGCAGCTCATCCACGCGGCCCTCGCGGCGCGCAGCACAGTGGGCGCGCACGGGGCAGAGCAGACATTGCGCGTTCTGCGGCGTGCAGACGGTCGCGCCGAGTTCCATGAGGGATTGGTTCAACGCGGAACAGGAACCGGAAAGCAGAAGTGAGGAGTGATTAGTGATTGGTGAGGAGTGGGCGGCCGCGGCTTCGACGAGTCGGGTGGCAAGTCGCCAGAGCAGTTCGTTGGTCGCCTTCTCGCCGGGGCTTTCGGCGATGGCGAGGAGGCGGGTGAGGACGCGAATGACGTTGCCGTCGAGGATGGGAGCCGGGGCGTTGAAGGCGATGCTCGAGATCGCACCGGCGGTGTAGCGGCCCACGCCGGGCAGGGCGAGCACGGCGTCGAAGTCGCGTGGGAACTGGCCGGCGTGCGTCGCGACGATGTGTTGCGCGGCCTTTTGCAGGTTGCGGACGCGCGTGTAGTAGCCGAGGCCTTCCCAGAGTTTCAGCACGCGCTGCTCCGGTGCCGCGGCGAGCACGGCCACGTTGGGCAGCTCGCGCATCCAGCGCTGCCAATACGGGATGACAGTTTTCACCTGCGTCTGCTGGAGCATGATCTCGCTGATCCAGATGGCGTAGGGATCGAGCGTGCGCCGCCACGGGAGATCGCGCGCATTGTGCGCGAACCATTCGAGCATGGAGGGAACCAAGGAACGCGGAATCACCGAGCGCGTGGCGGTGGCACAACGCACCCTTGGACTTTGGACTTCGGACTTTGGACTGAGAGCGGGCTGCGGCACGGGGGCGCAGTTTGCACTCGATACTCGAAACTCAAAACTCGAAACTCGCCGCGTGAAACCGCTGACGATGCACACGTGCAAGCTGACGGACGAGCAGGCCACCGCGCTGGACGGGCACTTGCGCGAGCATGGGTTCAAGCCGCGCGCGGTGCCATATGCGCGGTTTGCGGGAGAGAAGGACAAGCTGAACGTGGTCTTTTACGAAAGCGGCAAGCTGGTCGTGCAGGGCAAGGGCACGCAGGAGTTCGTCGAGTTCGTGCTGGAGCCGGAGATCCTCAAGCGCGCGGAGGTGGGCTACGAGGAGGTCTTGCACCCGGAGTTGTTCGTGGCGCGCATCGGTGTGGACGAGTCGGGCAAGGGCGATTTCTTCGGCCCGCTGTGCGTCGCGGCGGTGTATGTGAACGAGTCGGTGGTGCGCGCGTGGCAGGATGCGGGCATCCAGGACTCGAAGAACATTGGCAGCGACCGACGCATCGCGGACCTCGCCAAAGTCATCCGCGAAACGCCAGGCTGTCACAACGAGGTGCTCACGCTCGGCGGCGTGAACTACAACCAGCGCTACCGCGACATCGGGAGCCTGAATCCTCTGCTCGCGAAGGGTCACGTGAACTCCATCCTCGCCGTGCTCGCGCCGGCGCATCATCTAAACCCGTCGCCTGAGCACGCGATCATTGACCAGTTCGCCGCGACGGAGACGACGGTGGCGCGCGAGGCGAAGGCGCGGGGCTTGAACCTGAAGATCGTCCAGCGTCACAAGGCGGAGGCGGATCTCGCGGTGGCGGCGGCTTCGATTTTGGCAAGGCACGCGTTCGTCACGGGGCTGGCAGCCTTGGGCCGCGAGATCGGCGTCGAACTGCCGAAGGGCGCGTCCGCCGCAGTGGACAGGGTGGCGAAGGAAATCGTCGAGCAGCACGGCGTCGGGACTCTGGCGCGCGTGGCGAAGATGCACTTTCGCACGGCGCTGCGAGCGCAGGGCTTGCCGGAGCCGCCGAAGGTGGAGTGGCGACGGAAGTAATACGCGCGCATTTCGAGTTTCCGATTTACAGGAGGGGCTTCGTGGTTAGTATCGCCCTCCGCTACACCTTATGAAAAAGATCGAGGCCATCATCAAACCCTTCAAGCTGGACGACGTGAAAGAAGCTCTGACCGCCATCGGCATCGAAGGCATGACAGTCGTCGAGGTGAAGGGATCCGGCCGGCAGAAAGGACACACGGAAATCTACCGAGGAAGCGAATACACCGTGGATTTTCTGCCGAAGCTAAAGCTCGAAATCGTCGTGACCGATGCCACCGCGCAGAACGCGGTGAAGGCCATCGTCACCGCCGCGAAGACCGGAAAGATTGGCGACGGCAAGGTGTTCATCAGCACGATCGAGAGCGTGCTGCGCATCCGCACCGAGGAGACCGGAGACATGGCGGTTTGAGATGGAAGTTCTTCCTCAGCCGGCAGGGATGCAAAGGTCAGTCGCAACCGCCAAAAAAATACTGAAACACCCTGATTTTATTGGCCAAAACTCACCTGTGAATAACCTGCGAACAAGAACGAGCATATTGTCCTTCCCAGCACCGGATGGCTGCCTTACAAGCTGTCGCACGCAATGCACTTCCGGTCGTCAGAACACTGAGGGACGTTTTTCCTCGAAAACTGGAAGCATTAGACTCTAAGTAATTGTAATTGAACTTGTTAAGCCGACTCCAACCCGCCAACCACGCCGCGATGAAACGCTTTGTCCAGCTCGCCGGACCCACCTCAAATCGCGCGGAATTCCGCGCCTTTATCGGTGTTACCCGGCCGTAACAGAGCGGCGTGAATAAGGTGGACGGAACCGAGCTTTTGCGAAAACCAACGCAAATGCAGCCCAACGCCGAAAAAATCTGGTCAGCCGCCAAGGAAAACCTCCGCTCGCTCCTCAATCCTGAGATCTACAATCTCTGGTTTGCACCGGTGCGCGCGGTCGGAATGGACAACGCCACCTTCACGCTCGAAGTCGCAGACGACTTTTGCGAGGTGTGGCTCAAGGACAACTATCTGGGCCTGCTGCGCGACGTGATCGCGAGCGCTACGGGGAAGCAGTTGGACGTGCGCTTCCGGGTCGCCACGCACGCGCCCGCGACGAACCAGCACGCGGCCAAGAGCAAGTCTGTCGAGGCCGTCGCCCCCGCTGCGTCCGCGCGCAACAGCAACTCCTCACCACAGGAAGCCGACCCCGCCTTCAACCCGCGCAACACCTTCGACACCTTCGTCGTCGGCAACAACCAGTTCGCGCACTCAGCGGCGCTCGCCGTCGCGCAGGCCCCGGGCAAATCCTACAACCCGCTCTTCCTCTACGGCGGCGTCGGCTTGGGCAAGACGCATCTCCTCCACGCCATCGGCCACCAGGTCGCCGCGCACAAGAAGGGCGCACGCGTGGTTTACATGACCACGGAGAAGTTCACCAACGAGTTCATCGCCGGCTTGCAGGACAATTCCCTCGCGCGCTTCCGCAAGAAGTATCGCCAGACCGACCTGCTGCTGATTGACGACGTGCAGTTCCTTTCGGGCAAGGAGCGCATCCAGGAGGAATTCTTCCACACCTTCAATGCGCTGCACGAGGGGCACAAACAAATCGTCCTGACCTGCGACCGTCCGGCCAGCGAGATTCAAGGACTGGAACAACGCCTCGTCTCGCGCTTCGAGTGGGGCCTGGTCACTGACTTGCAGCCGCCCGATGTCGAGACGCGCATGGCCATCCTGCGCAAGCGCGCGGCGGCAATGGGCTGCACGCTGCCCGACGACATCGCCGACTTCCTCGCCAACCGCATTCGCACGAACATCCGCCGCCTCGAAGGCGCGCTCATCCGCGTCGTCTCCTACGCCTCGCTCACGGGCAAGCCCATGAACATCGAGACCGCCGAGAATCTCCTGCGCGACGTGCTGCATGAGGAAAGCCGCTTCACCCTGAGCATCGAGGTCATTCAAAAACGCGTCGTCGAGCACTTCGACCTGCGCATCGCCGACATGACCAGCAAGCGCCGGCCTGAGAACATCGCCTTCCCGCGCCAGATCGCCATGTTCCTTTCGCGCCAGATGACCGAGAGCTCGCTCAACACCATCGGCGAGGCATTCGGCGGCCGCGACCACGGCACCGTGCTGCACGCCTTCCGCGTCGTGCGGGACCGCATGGAAGTGGACTCCGGCGTGCGCCAGACCGTGATGATGCTCGAGAAGAAGCTTCGCCGCTGACCGCTGTGCGCGTGCGCCCATCGCTTCCGGCGGTGAGGACCGGCGACGGATTCTTTCTTTGCTGACGCGCCGGTTCGGGTTACGAACTGCCCGTCACCGCGACTTGATTTCAACAAACTGAGGTAACCAGCCGAGCGCGACCGGCCATGATTGACACAAAAATCGCCTGCCAGTGCGGCAACCGCTTCAAGTTCGGCATGGACTTGGTGAACGGCCGCGCGCCCGACGGCCTCGCCTGCCCCACCTGCGGCACAGCCGCCACACCCGCCTGCAACGCGCTCGTGGACTTCCTCTCTGGCAAGGAGCCGGCCCCGGCCGCAGCCGGCCCGCGCCCGGTGAAGGAGGTCAAGGTCACCTGCACCTGCGGCGCGCGCTACAAGTTTGACCTCGAGCTTGCCGAGAAGGAAATGCCTTCGCCCGTGCAATGCCCCGGCTGCCAGGCAGATCTAACCCCGCTCGCCAACGAGGAAATCCGCAGCTACATCCCCAAGCACGCTGGCGATCTCGCCGGGGCCGCTGCTGCCGCGCCCGCACCGGCGGTCGTCCCTGCGACGACTCCAGAACCTGCCGCGACGCCAACGCCCCCGACGCCAGCCGTCGCCCCGCTGCCCGCGACTCCCGGCCTCGCGGCAACGGCTTCTCCCCCGCAGCCCGCCCTCCCCCCGCCCGCTCCTGCCGCCGCACCAGCTCCCCTCGCCACGCCGCCTGCCGATCCTGTCGCTGCCACAGCGCCGGTCGCCACGCCACCCACAACTCCCGCCGCCCCCACCGCGCCCGCCGCGCCCGGCGCCACTCCGGTGCTTGATCCATTCGGGCCTGCGCCGACTGGCAAAACATCCGGCCCGAATCTACGTCCGTTGGAGGCACCAAAGATTACACGGCCGCCACCCGGCACCACCCCGGCCAAGCCCGCCACCCCGGCATCACCTTCCTCCGCACCCAAATCAGCCAAACCCGATTCATCCAAACCCGCAGCCAAACCCGCAGCCAAGCCCGCCGCCGCGAGCCGTGAACCGAGCCTCGCGCTCGGCGTGGCGGGCGCAGTGGGCGGCGCGCTCATCGGCGCAGGGCTGTGGTTCGCAGTTCTCAAGAGCACAGGCCTCAACGGCGGCTTTATGGCCCCGGTGCTGGGGATGCTCGCGGGCTTCAGCGCGCGACTGCTCGGACGCGGTGCCTCGCCGACTCTCGGCGGCGCGGCGTGCATCTCGGCCGGGCTGGCCATCGGCGTGATGGCTTGGCTCGCGATGTCGGAACACGTCAACCGCCAGATGCGCCCCCAGCTCAAAAGCCACTACGACCGCTCCCTGGCCGCGGCCAAGGCGGCGGCGGCCGCGAAGACCGACGCGGAACTCAAGCTCATCGTCGCACGCAGCAGCATGAGCGCAGATTCCGACGGCTCCCGCGTGACGGACGCGGACATCAAGATGTTCCGCACCATGCTCCTGCCCAAGATGCTTGAGCTGGCCACGGGCAAGGTCAGCCGCGAGCAGTTTGAATCCCGCCAGTTGGCCGAGTGGCGTTCGAGCTCTGACTGGATGGAGGTCTGGCAGGACTCCCTCGGCATGCTCGGCCTGCTCTGGATGCTTGCCGGCGTGGGAGCTGCCGCGCGCATCGCGCTGCGGTGAGCGCTCGCGTTCGGGCATGAACTTCCTCCCGCTCATCGAGGCCAAGCGCGATGGGCGCGCGCTCACGCCAGCCCAGCTTCAGGAGGTCGTCACCGCTTTCGCCGCAGGCCAAATCCCGGACTACCAGATGTCCTCGTTCCTGATGGCCGTGTTCTTCCGCGGCCTCGATGCCGGGGAAACTCGCGCGCTCACGCTGGCCATGCGCGATTCCGGTGAGGTGCTCAAGTTCCCGACCAGCGACCCGCGCCCGGTAGTGGACAAACACTCCACCGGTGGTGTGGGCGACAAGGTTTCGCTGCCGCTCGCGCCACTACTGGCGTGCCTCGGCTTCCGTGTGCCGATGATCTCCGGGCGCGGACTCGGCATCACCGGCGGCACGCTCGACAAACTAGAATCCATCCCCGGCCTCACCACCCAACTCGGCCCCGAGCGGCTCGTCGAGCAGACGCAACGCATCGGCCTCGCGCTGGGCGGCCAGACGGCGAACATGATTCCCGCCGACAAGCTGCTCTACGCCCTGCGCGACGTGACCGGCACCGTGCCGAGCATCCCGCTCATCACTGCCAGCATCTTGTCCAAGAAGCTCGCCGAGGGCCTCGACGCGCTCGTCATGGACGTGAAGTTCGGCCCCGCCGCCTTCATGCCATCGCGCGATCAGGCGCGCGACCTCGCGTGGTCCATCGTCAGCCTCGCCATCGAATGCGGCGTGATGACCCGCGCCCTCCTCGTGGACATAAGCACCCCGCACGGCCGCGCCGCCGGCAACTGGCTCGAAGTCAAAGAAGCCGTGCAATGCCTCGCCGGCCACGGCCCCGCCGACCTGCAAACCCTCGTCATCGAGTGCGCCGCCTCGCTGCTCGTGCAGACGGACAAATCGCCCGGCCTGGTCGAGGCCCGCCGCACCGCGTTGGCCTGCCTCGACTCCGGGGCCCCGCGCGCCAAGTGGGACGAACTCCTCGCCGCCCAAGGCGCGGACCTCGACGCCTTCCGCGCCAAGCTCCAGGTCGACCACTCTGCGCCCGTGGTGGTGGAGTGCCGTGCGACCGAGGCAGGCTTCATCACCCGCTGCGACGCCCGTATCATCGGTGAGATTGTCCGTGACCTCGGAGGAGGCCGCATGACGAAGACCTCCGTCATCCAGCCCGACGTGGGCGTGGACCAACTCGCCAAGCCCGGGGAAGAAGTCCGGCACGGCACCGTGCTGGGCCGCCTCCACGCCGCCACCCAGGCCCAGGCCGAAGCCGCCAGCGCGCGGCTTCGGACGGCCTTCGCCTGCTCCCCACACGCGCCGCTCGAGCACCCGCTCATCGTCGAGACGCTGTAAACAGGGGCATCCGCGCAGTGCTCTGAAGCGCGAGCCGTCCCGGCTCGCAGCGGCTTCGCCTGCAGAACGCCGTCGGAAAGGCTGAACCATTCACGTCGCTCGGGGCCGCTGCGGACGGGACCGTTCGCGCGCCGGGGACAGTGCGCGGAGCATCCCGCTGTCAGCGCTGCTGGCACTTTTTCATTTCCACCCCGCCCCGCCTGCCGCACAAAGACCCGCACATGATCATCGTCCTCCGCCCCCAGTCCTCGAAGCCGGAAGAGTCGGCCGTGCTCGCCGAGATCCGCCGGCTCGGCTACCGCCCGCACGTCATGCGCGGCGTGGCCCGCACCGTCATCGGAGCCATCGGCGACGAGCGCACGCACCACACGCTGGAAGCCCTCACCACGCTCCCGCAGGTCGAGAGCGTCATGCCCATCCAGAAACGCTTCAAACTCGTCAGCCGCGAGGCGCACCCGGCCAACTCCACCATCACACTGCCCAACGGCTGCGTCATCGGCGGCAAGGAACTGGTCGTGATGGCCGGCCCGTGCTCGGTGGAGAGCGAGAAACAATTGCTGATGACCGCCGAGGCCGTGGCCAAGGCTGGCGCGAAGGTGCTGCGCGGCGGCGCGTTCAAGCCCCGCACCTCGCCCTACGAATTCCAAGGTCTGGGGCTGAAGGGCCTTAAGCTCCTTGCCAAGGCGCGCAAGGCCACCGGCCTCGCCGTCATCACCGAACTCCTTTCCGAAGCGCACGCCGGGCTGGTCGCGGAATACGCCGACATTCTCCAGATCGGCACGCGCAACGCGCAGAACTTCCAGCTTCTCATCGCCGCCGCCAAGACCGGCAAGCCCGTCCTGCTCAAGCGCGGCCTGGCCATGAAGATCGAGGAGTGGCTGCTCGCCGGCGAATACATCCTCTCGAACAACAACCCCGGCCTGCTCTTCTGCGAGCGCGGCATCCGCACCTTCGAGACCTACACGCGCAACACCTTGGACCTCTCGACCATCCCCATCATCAAGCAGGAGTCGCACTGCCCCATCGTGATTGACCCCAGCCAGGGCGCGGGCCGCGCGGACCTCGTCGTGGCCATGAGCAAGGGCGCGGTGGCGATGGGCGCGGACGCGCTGCTCATCGAAGTGCATCCCAACCCGAAGGAGGCCTGGAGCGACGGCGCGCAGCAGCTCACCCTCGAAGGCTTCGCGCAACTGATGCGGGACTTGAAACCCTTCGAAGCAGCGGCGGGACGTGCGTAGTGGGTCGAATGCCGCAGGCAACGCGCACGGCGCGTTCCCATCCGTGTCATCCGCGTGATCCGTGGGCCAATCCGCCCCAGCCAAATCTTTTTTAACCTCGCCCCTCCTCACCATCGTCTCTCCCTATATGCTTTCACCCAAGTGCCTGCTGCGGTCCTTCCTCGTTGCGCTCCTTTGCGCGCTTTGCAGCCAGACCGCTTCCGCCGCCGACACGCGCAAGCCCAACATCCTCTTCATCGTCGGCGATGACATGGGCTATGCGGACGTGGGCTTCCACGGCTGCAAGGACATCCCCACGCCGCACCTCGACGCGCTCGCGGCGTCCGGCGTGCGCTTCACCAGCGGCTACGTAAGCGGGCCGTATTGCTCGCCCACGCGCGCGGGACTGCTGACGGGTCGCTATCAAAACCGCTTCGGGCATGAGTTCAACCCCGGCGCGCCAAACGCGGGCCTGCCCCTCACCGAGAAGACCATTGCCGACCGCCTCAAGGCCGCCGGCTACGCCACCGGCCTCGTCGGCAAATGGCATCTCGGCAACCTGCCGGAGATGCAGCCGCTGAAGCGCGGCTTCGACGAGTTCTTCGGCTTCCTTGGCGGCGCGCACAGTTACTTCGCCTCCGCCGGCATCCTGCGCGGCACGGAGCAAGTGAAGGAAATGGATTACACCACCGACGCCTTCGGGCGCGAGGCGTGCGCGTTCGTCGAGAAGGACAAGGGCAAGCCGTGGTTCCTCTACCTTGCCTTCAACGCCGTCCACACGCCGATGCACGCCACGGACGACCGCCTCGCGAAGTTCCCGAACGTCGCCGACAAGCAGCGCCGCACCTACGCCGCCATGATGATCGCGATGGACGACGCCATCGGCAAGGTGCGCGCCAAGCTCGCCGAGACTGGCCAGAACGAGAACACGCTCATCACATTCATCAGCGACAACGGCGGGCCGGCGATGCAGGGCGTCACCGTCAACGGCTCGGTGAACCTGCCCTTGCGAGGCTCCAAGCGCACCACGCTTGAGGGCGGCGTGCGCGTGCCCTTCATCGTGTCGTGGCCGGGGAAGCTCAAGCCCGGCGTCTTCGCGCAGCCCGCGATTCAGCTCGACCTCACCGCCACCGCGCTTGCCGCCGCCGGTGTGGCGACGAAGCCCGAGTGGAAACTCGACGGCGTGAACCTCCTGCCCTTCCTCACCGGCGAAAAGACCGGCACGCCGCACGACGCGCTCTACTGGCGTTTCGGCGAGCAGATGGCCGTGCGCGCCGGCGACTTCAAGCTCGTCCGCTACGACACCACCGCCGACGGATTGGACGCCGGGCGCAAGGCCGGCCCCTCGCCCCTCAAGCTCTACAACCTCCACGACGACCTCGGCGAAACCAAAGACCTCGCCGCCGCGCAGCCGGACAAGGTGAAGGAACTGCAAGCCCTCTGGAACACCTGGAACACCGCCAACATGAAACCCCTCTGGGGCGGCGGCCGCGCCGACAACGACGGCCCCGAACCCGGCGCACCCGCGAAGAAGGGCAAGAAGGGCAAGAACGCGAAGTGAATCTGGTAGGCTCGTCTCTCCTCCCGCACGCAACGTAGCCTCGCCCAAGTCGGCAACCTTGGGCTGGAGGCCGAAGCCCCTTTGGGGCATCCCGAGGGCGTGTGCAGGCCATTCAGTTGTCTCTTTTTGACCACGGACGACCTGTGTTTTGACCCCAATCGGCTGAAACCACGTAAAAACCTTCTGGGAAGGCACTCGGAGCTTACCGACGTGCCTCCCCAGGCCACCGACATACCCTCTCAAGCCGTCGGAATGCACCCCCAAGCCGCCGAGCGCTGTCCTCAGCGCGCCGGTTGCGCATCCGGCAGTCCATCGCGCACTGGGGACAGACGTGCCCTACCACCCAATTTCTTTCGCTTCCGCGTCTTTGCGTCTTTGCGCCCTTGCGTTGAAACGGGATGCGGAGTGCCACGCACTTATCTAAACGTCGCTGATTGCAGCAGGACCTGCCGAGTTCAAGTCGGCGGAAACTGAAGGCTGCAAGCCTGCGCTACAGCGCTGTGCAGCTCAGACATGACAGCCCGGGGCAACGCCCCGGGTAGGGAAATAGGAGCATTGCCGCCCTGAAGGGGCGGAACATTTTGTGCCGCCCTTTCAGGGCTTCGCGTCCCGCGGCCGTATAACCCGGGGCGTTGCCCCGGGCAGCTTTGTGATGCTCCTTCGGAGCGCCAGCTTCGAAGTTCGGGTTAAGGGAAGGCTGACTTCAATGGATGGCAACCTTCACGCAAGTTGCGCCGTCTTTCTGCTCGCACAATGTCCGAACAACTCAACTGAACCATGCGCTCTCAACTCCTCGCCGCTCTCGCAGTCCTCGCCGCCACCTCCAACCTCTGCCTCGCGGAGAAGGCCGCTGACCTCAAGCCGCTTTTGAACCAGCCCGGCAAGGTCGTCGTGGATGAGAAGTTCGTCGGCGGCACGTTGCCTAGCTCGTGGGGCGGCGTGCAGGGCGACTGGCAGGTGCGCGATGGCGCGGTCGTCGGCAAGGAGAAGGCGTCGGACGAGCACGCTGCCGTGCTGTTCCTGAACCAGCCGCACCGCGATGCCATCGTGCGCTTCTCCTTCAAGCTGGATGGCGCGAAGAATTTCAGCCTGAGCATCAACCACCCCAAGGGCCATCTCTTCCGCGTGGCCATTGCGGAGGACGGCCTGACCTTGAGCAAGGACAAGGACAAGAAGGATCCGAAGTCCAAGGCGGCCCAGCTTGGCAAGGCGTCGGGGAAGTTCGAGGCGGGCAAGTGGCACACGCTGTTGATGGAGACCAAGGGCGGCAAGGTCTCCGTGCAAGCGGACAACGGCGCGAAGCTCGAGGGCAGCCATCCCGAACTCGACGTGGACAAGACCGGCTACCGTTTCGTGATGAAGGGCGAGTCGCTGCGCTTGAGCGACGTGAAGGTTTGGGAAGCAGCGAAGGTTTCCTCCGCTGCGAAGTGACGGCGGTCACGGTCATATGACGGCGGTCACAGACTCGCCGCCACAGGGAGACGGCGCTACTGCATCCGGCGGTCGAGCTTGTTCAGCTTCTTGATGCGGCTCTCCACTTCCTTGTCGAGCGTCTTGAGGAGCTTCTCGGATTTCACCGGGTCATTCGCGAGCTGCTCCAGCTTGCGCTGATACTTGTTGGAGACGAGGTCGCGGACTTGGTCGAGCGACATGCTCCGGGAGTCCGGCCTGCGGGCCAACATGGTGTGCCCCGGCGGTGGCTGGGTGGGCTGGAAATCGTCGGGCAGCTCCGCGAGCTGCCACTCGCCTTGATCCTCGCGGCGGAACTGCATCTTGAGCGCCAGGCACAGCTCGCTCTCGTCGGCCTTCAAGGTCACACGATCGTGCGCGATGGCGGCTACCGTGTAAGAGCCGAGCTTGTCGCCCGGCTCGACAGCCTTGCGATAGATCGCGCTGGTGCCGTCGAAAAATGCGACCGAGCCGCGCTCGGAACTCATTGTGCCCAGCAGCGCGAAGGCTTCGATCTTCGGAGGCGGAGTGGCCTTGGGCTTGGACGCGACGGGCGTGGGCGTGAGGCTGCGGTTGGCGTTGAAGACATTTCGCTCGGTGATGATGGCGAAGGGCTTGAAGCCGTCGTCTGACTTGGTGGGCTTGGTGGACGCAGGCTTGCTCTGGGCGGGCTTGCCCGGCGCGCTCTTGTTTGCCGCAGCCGCCGGGAGTGCCGCCATGATGAGCAGTCCCGCGCAGGCGCGCAGGAGGAAAATGGCAGGGCGAAATTTCAAGATGCGGATTAACATCAGCTAGTGACGCCTGCTGGACGGCGGAGGCCGACGGGAAGTTTCAGACGATTGAGCGCCGCTGGCCCCTTCGTTCGGAAAGCCAGTTGCCAAGCCCACAGGGTTTCGCCAACACTCCTGTCCTCGATTCGCTGCCCACGCGCGGCACAACGCCCGCGACGCAGCTTCCCCATCCATACGAACATGAGCACTGGTTTGAACATTAAGAAAGACGGCGCGCTGGATTTCCTCTCCCTCGGCGCACTCGTCCATCGCCTCGACCCCGGTATCATCCCATTCCGCAAGGCGTCGCGTTGCGACATCCACGTGAGCGGCGGCGAGTTCAACGTCTCGGCGAATCTCTCCGACTGCTTCCGCCTCAACACCGGTGTGGCCAGCGCGATGGTGGATTATCCCATCGGCGACCTTATCGCCGAGCGCGTGCGCGCGATGGGCGTGAAGCCCTTCTACAAGAAGTTCAAGCACGACGGCGTGCGCGGCCCGAACATGGCCACCGTCTTCAGCGACCGCGGCCAAGGCGTCCGCGCCCCGGTCGTCTTCTACAACCGCAGCAACGAGGCCGCCGGCCAGCTCAAGCCCGGTGACTTCAACTGGAAGGAAATCTTCGGCGGCGTGCGCTGGTTCCACAGCGGCGGCATCTTCGCTGCGCTGTCTGACACGACCGGCGAACTCATCATCGAGGCAATGAAGGCCGCCAAGAAGAGCGGCGCGATTACTTCCTTCGACTTGAACTACCGCCAGAAGCTTTGGGACATCTGGGGCGGACAGGACAAGGCCGTGGGCGTGCTCGCGCGCATCGTGAAGCACGTGGACGTGCTCGTGGGCAACGAGGAGGACTTGCAGAAGGGCCTTGGCATCGAGGGGCAGGACGTGGAGAGCAAAGGGAAGCTCGACCCGTCGGCGTTCTACGCCGTCATCGAGAAGGCCACGAAGAAGTTTCCGAACGTCAAGGCCGTCGCCACCACGCTGCGGGAAGTCCACTCCACCAACCGCCACACGTGGGGCGCGGTCGCGTGGGTGAACGGCAAGACTTACCAGTCCCCGATGTGCGAACTGGACGTCGTGGACCGCGTCGGCGGCGGCGACGGCTACGCGGCGGGCTTCTTCTACGGACTGCTCTCCGGCGCCTCCGAACAGGAAGCCGTGAACCTCGGCTGGGCGCACGGCGCGCTGATCACCACCTTCCCCGGCGACACGACGATGGCGACGGTGGAACAAGTGAAGTCGCTGTCGAAGGGCGGCTCCGCGCGTATCCAGCGCTGAGCTACACACTCAACCTTCCGAAGGCCCGGCAGCGATGCCGGGCTTTTGCGCGTAGTGGGGACACTCTTGTCCCCAATCACCGACGGTGGCTCACCGCGGACAAGAGTGTCCGCCTTACGGCCTCAGGAAGGGCGCGGGAAACTCCGCCGGCTTCGCCCCGCCCTGCTTGCGCGTTGGGTAAGTCTCGCCCAAGTCACGCAGCAGCGGCATGGACTGGCCTTGCGTCTCGGCGAGCAGCGCGAAGAGGCGGGCGTTGAGCTGCTTCACCGTCGCGGCGTGAGCGGGTTCGTGGATGAGATTGAGCGCTTCGTCCGGGTCGGCGGCGAGGTCGTAGAGTTCGTCGATGTCCCACAGGCCGTGGTAGCGGATGTATTTCCAGCGGTCGGTGCGGACGGCGTGCATCGTGGGCGTGTAGGGGTAATTGCGTTCCCAGTAGTATTCGTAGAGCAAGGCGTCGCGCTCCGGGACGCGCTCGCCGCGCGCGAGCGGTAGGAAGTTGCGCCCGTGCATACCCGTAGCCGCCGAGGTGAGGAGGCGGATTTCTGAAGCATCTTTTTCCGTCGTGGTCCGCCTCCTCACGTCGGCGGCTACGTCGAGCAAGGTCGGCGCGATGTCTATGTTCGCCACCATCTGCGTGACGACGGTGCCGGCCTTGAACAGCTCCGGGCAGTGCAGCAGCAGCGGCACGCGCATGGACGCCTCGTAGGCCGTGCGCTTGTCAATCAGCCCGTGCTCGCCGAAGTGGAAGCCGTTGTCGCCCAGGTAAACCACCAGCGTCGAGTCGAGCAGCTTGCGCTCCGCGAGCCACTGCGTGAGCCGCCCCACGCTGTCGTCCACCGCCAGCAGCGTCTCGCAGTAGCGGCGGTGGTGCGTCTGCAAATCGAAGTCCGGCAGGTTGTAGCCGAAGTCTACGCCGTGTCGGCTGTTGCGCTGGTTGCGCACCCACAACGGCTTGTTGAAATAATTCTCAGGCGTGTCGGCAAAGGTCTTCGGCAGGACAAAGGTCTTCCCCGCGTAACGCCCTTTGTGCCGGTCCGCCGCGACGAAGTCCGAGTGCACCGCCTTGTGCGAGAGGTAGGCGAAAAACGGCTTCTCCGACTTGCGCGCCTTCAGCCATTCCAGCGTGAAGTCCGTCAGCTCGTCCGTGATGTAGCCGTGCTGCGGGACGCGGCGGCCATTGACGTTGTAACCCTCGCTGCTGGACTGCGGCACCACGCGCGTCGTGCCGCGCCCGTCGGCCCAGTAGTTGCCCTGGCCCTTGAACGCGACCCAGTGGTCGAACCCGCGCTGCGGCGCGTCCGTCTCGCCCATGTGCCACTTGCCGAAGAACGCCGTCTCGTAGCCCGCGCGCTGGAGGAGCTGCGGGAAGAAAACGAGGTCGGTGCGCACGGGATTGTAATTGTCCACCACGCCATGCGCGTGCGCGTAAAGTCCGGTGAGGATGCTCGCCCGGCTCGGCGAGCACAGCGACGTGGTGACGAAGGCGTTTCGGCAATGCACCCCGCCGCGCGCGAGCCGGTCCAGATGCGGCGTCTCCAGATACGGATGCCCCATGAAGGACATCGCGTCGTGGCGATGGTCGTCCGCGAGGACGAAGAGGATGTTGCGCGGCGCGGCGGAGGCTTGGCCGCAAAGAACGCAAAGGAGCGCAAAGAGGGAAAGGCGCAGGCAAGCGGGTGTGTTCATCGCTATTTCCTCACGCCCGGCGGCAAGCCCCAAAGCGGCGGGATGTTTTGCTGGTTCCACTTGGCCACGCGGCGGCGAGGTTGGTTTGCTCGGCGGGGTCGGTGGCGAGGTTGAAGAGCTGCCAGGGCTGGTCGCCGGTGCGTAGGAGTTTCAAGTCGCCGTCGCGGGCGGCGGCTTGGCGGCTCATGCGCCAGAAGACCGGGCGTGCGGGCGGCGGACTTTCGCCGCCCAGGTGCGGGCGGAGTTTGAGGCCTTCCAACCGCGCGGTAGCAGCCGACGTAAGGAGGCTCTGACTTTCATTTTCGCGTTCCGTGCTTCGCGTTCCGCGTTGAGATGGAGCCTCCTCACGTCGGCTGCTACCGGCGGCGGCGAGGAACGTCGGCGCGAGGGCGAGGGCGGTGAGGGGGCGGGCGAAGGTTTTGACCGCCGGGAGTTGGCCGCGCCACTGCACGAGGAACGGCACGCGGAGGCCGCCTTCGAGGAGGCTGCCTTTGCCGCCGCTGAAGGGCGCGTTGCTGGAGGTGAGTTCCGCCGTCGGCCCGCCGTTGTCGCTGAGGAAGACGATGAGCGTTTGCTCCTCCAGCTTTTCCTCGCGCAGCTTCGCCAGCACCGTGTCCAAGGCGTCGTCCATCGCGGAGACCATCGCGGCGAAGAGGCGGCGGTGGAGGTCCGGGATGTGCGCGAAGCGGGCGAGATACTTCGGCGGGGCCTGCATGGGGCTCTGCGGGGCGTTGAAGGCGAGGTAGAGGAAGAACGGCTCCGCGCGGTGCCGCCCGATGAACGCGACCGACTCGCGGGCGAACGCGTCCGTGAGATACTCGCGCTCGGTCACAGGCTGCGTGCCGCGCAGGATGGGATTGTGGTCGTCGTAGCGCGGCTCGGAGGTCTTCAAGTGCGCGGAGAAAGTCATGTCGCCCTGCGTGAGGCGCGTGCCAGCGGCGGGCGGAAGGGCGTTGGTGCGGAGCCACGTCGTCACGCCCGTCCACGGCGGGCCGGGCACGAAGAAATGCCCCTCGTGCAGAAAGCCGAAGAATTCGTCGAAGCCGCGCCGCTGCGGATGGAAAGCCTCGGTCGCGCCGAGGTGCCACTTGCCGATACAACCGGTGGCGTAGCCGCGCGCCTTGAGATGGTCGGCCAAGGTTTTCTCCGTGAGCGGCAGGCCGATAGCGGGGTCGAGATTCTGCCGCCCGACGACGTTCAGCTCGTGCCCGAAGCGAGTCTGGTTCCGCCCCGTGAGCAGTCCGGCCCGCGACGGCGTGCAAAACGACGCAGTGACATAGCCCGCCGTGCAGCGCACGC
>SXGS01344950.1_pt1 | contig 90073 bp, 87 predicted proteins | sample 3174681 | NCBI WGS metagenome assembly SXGS01 (sample SAMN11356861, study PRJNA531348) | freshwater metagenome | isolation source: freshwater sample F1-80 | place: China: Fuxian Lake, Yuxi | collected 2017-12-25 | reverse complement strand
TGGTGCCCGCGCCGATATTGCTATGCTCTTGCACGGTGGTATCGCCAAGGTATGCAAGATGATTGGCTTTGCTATGGGACCCAAGAGTCGTGTTTTTGAGCTCGACGAAATTGCCCACTTTGCTGGATGCGTGAAGCGTGGTTCCGGGACGCAAGCGCGCAAAAGGTCCGACTGAAGCCTTAGGACCGATATGTGCATTCTCGATATGAGAAAATCCGTAGATGTGGGCGTCGTTTTGCACGGTACTGTTGGTGATCACACAGGGACCTTCGATGATGGCGCCTGTGGCGATGCGGGTATTGCCATGCAAGCGCACGCCGCCGCGTCCGAGAATGACATCGGATTGCACGACAGCATCGGCACTTACAAACGTATTGGTGAGATCTTCGATGGTAACGCCGTTGTCTTGCAATTCATGCAAGATACGCAGCCTGAGAATGTCATCGACGTGTTGGAGTTCGCGTTTGGTGTTGATGCCCCGTCCTTCATGGGGATCGGACAGAGGCACCGCTTTGGCACGTTTGGCCATGGCAATGATGTCTGTCAGATAAAGCTCACCCTGGGCATTGTGGGTTGTGAGGCGTTTGAGTGATTTGCGTAAGAAATCGACATCGGCCATGTAAACACCCACGTTGATTTCGCTGATCTCGCGTTCGTGGGGGCTCGCATCTTTGTGTTCAACAATCGCGATCGATTTTTCAGGGCCACGGACGATACGGCCATATCCTGTGGGATTGTTAATCACAGCAGACAGCAGTGCGATGTCTTGGTTGCGGGCTGCGCGCTTGAGCGTCAGCAGCGTTTCTTTGCATAGCAAAGGAACATCACCCGAGAGCACAAACACCTGGCCTTTGAAGCCGCGTAAACTTGCAAGACCCGCGGCGGTGGCATCGCCTGTGCCACGTTGCTCGGCCTGCACGGCAAAATGCAAGGGGGCCTTGGGAAAGCGTGTTGTGAGTTCTTCTCGAATGGCATCGCCTTGCGGGCTTACAACCACCACGACCTGGTCACAGCGCATGGCCAATGCTAACCTAACCACGTGACTGACCAGTGGGACATCACAGCATCGGTGTAGTACTTTGGGGAGGTGCGAGCGCATGCGGCTGCCCACCCCAGCAGCGAGAATAATGGCCGCCGTTGATGTTGGCATATTGAAGCACGGATAGCGGCGTGTGGGATCGGTGTCAAGGAAGCGAACAAGATGCGCAGGCTTTGGGTGCCTTCTGTAAACCTTGGTGAAGTGCTTTTGGACCGCGATGAATCGCACTACGCGCGTGATGTGCTGCGCCTGCAAGTGGGCCGCGAGGTCGCGGTGCTTGATGGGACCGGCGCAAGTGGCGTGGGTGTGATCATTCGCGTGGAACAGGGCGGGGTTGCACTGCGTATTGATGATGTTCAAGGCGCGCCGCAAGATCCATGGTCCTTGGTGCTTGGTGTTGCGATACCGCGGCAAGGTGCCAGTGATTGGTTGGTGGAGAAGTTGGTCGAATTGGGGTGTTCGCGTTTGGTGTGGGTCGACACAGAACGCTCGCTTCAAAAGCGTGGTGAAGGCAGGCAAGCCCGTTGGGAACGGGTTGCGCAAGCGGCGACGAGGCAATGCCGTCGCGTGATCCCTATGGATATCGAAGGTCCTGTTCCATTTCATGATTTTATTGATCGCAAAGCGGATCTCAAGTGGGTCGGCGATCCTGATGGACGTACACTTGGCGACATGTCGTTACCTTGCCTAGGTGTCATCCATGGTCTCATCGGTCCTGAAGGCGGCTTTACAGAAATCGAGTTGAAGGCCGCCAAGGATGCAGGCTATGATCAGGTATGTGTTTCGCCGCATGTGTTGCGGGTGGAAACCGCCGCATTGGCCATGGCTGCTGTGGTGATCGCGATGTTGTAAAATGAGATGATGCCCGAGGATGTATGAAGCGTGTAGCATGTCCCCATTGTGGCTTTTTAAATTTTTCGTTGGGTGCAGCCTGTGCGCGGTGTGATCGTCCAGTAGGACGGTACGGTGACGCGTATACGCAGGATGCCACGGAGCGGCTTGTGTTGCGTGCTCGTGCATTGTTGAATGTTCAAGCGCACGCCGACGTTTCAGAAGATGCCTACGTGATTTCGGATATGAAACGTATGGGCTTTGCATGGGCGGTGAATGTCGTTCTGGCTGTTTCGCTTGGGCTTGCGATTGTATTGCTCGACGGTATGATCGTCATGACGCTTCGTAAAATGGCAGGGCATGCTGAAGTGCTTGATGCGATGTTTAGCGCTGCATCGGTTTATCGTGCGTGGTTGCTTACTTCAGTGATGGTGTTTGCGATCTCTGTGTGGTGTGAAATCAAGCTTGGTGGCAATCCCGGCGATTTGGTGATGCATCTGCGTGTGATCCGTGCGTCGGGTGAAGAGATGCCTTTAAAAAGTTGGTGCGTGCGTGCCGTCCTCGGATGGTTTTCTGCTTTATTTTTGGGCGCAGGCTACTACATGGCGATTCTCGATCCCCTGCATCGCACCTTCCATGATCGTATCATGGGGACGCTTGTGGTGAAACGTTAAGACAAAATAGTTTGAAGCCACGGCCGTAGAATATGGGCTTGAATTTCTAGAGACTGCCGTGTGGCGGTGGACGAAAGATCTGGATGTCCAACAATAGCGATATGCGTTGGAATAGGATGGATCGGATCGTTGTTCCATAGCGAAGACAACCAGTCGAGATGACCAAACACCAAGGCTTGTAGAAGATGGGCCTCTGGAAGGGCGTGATCTGTGATGGTGTCAAGCGATGGCGCTGCCAACAGACTGCCCGTGAGGGTGTTGGGAAGCGCGCGAACTGGCTTTTGGGACCAGGGAACATGTTCGCCAGAATCCAAATCAAGCAAGGCGTTGGGGATCACAATCGTATGGCGTCCTTGAACGGAAACGCCATGCAGTGCGATCCAAACGCCTGAAAAATGTGCAAGCTGTTCTTGCAAGCCGCACGCAATTTCAATGAGGTCGCAATCTATATTCGGATCGATTCTCACAATCACAGCGCCTTGTGATGCACTTTTGATGCGCGGATCCCATGCGGTGGGATCAAGGCGTGCAGTGTCGATGACATCAAAACCCGCAGAATAATGCGAAATACCTACGCTGCGATCGGCGCGGATGCGTTCATCGGTAAGTCGACCATCGGCGGCGAGAAAACGGGGGATCGATTCATAGAATTCGTCTTCACCGTGGATGTTATGTTGTGCCCATGCGGTCATGACATTGCGTAAATCGCGCACATAAGGCGACAACCATTGCAGAATAAGATCATCGCCGATCCAGAGATGAATCTTGCGTTGACTGAGGCCCTTCTCGGCAATGGTGCGGAAAATGTGAGCGGCGTCAAAAACCATGAACGTATCCTTTGCGAAATCCACACATCAGGATAAAGAATGGCGCCTCATGCTAGATCTCAGCCGTCTTAATGAAGCACAAAAACGCGCAGTATTGCACGGAAACACACCACTTTTGGTTCTGGCCGGTGCAGGCACAGGCAAAACCACAGTGCTCACCTATCGCATTGCCCACCTGGTGTTGGATCAGGGGGTTGATCCGCGCCGTATTCTTGCGGTGACATTCACCAACAAAGCGGCGAAGGAGATGCGGATCCGCGCTGCAAAACAGGTGGGTGTGCCTGAAAGTACCATGGATATCGGTACTTTTCACGGTATTTGCGGTCGTATACTTCGGCAATACAGTGAGCGTGTGGGATTGGCGCCAGGATTTACGATTTTGGATAGCAGCGATCAACTTTCGTTGATGAAACGCTGTCTGGAAGAAATGAATATTGATCCACAAATTTACCCGGCCAAAAGCATGTTGCAGCGCTTGGATCATTGGAAAAGTCGTGGATTGCGTGTGAAGGATGTGCAGCCTTCTGCGTTTGATCCCATCGATAAAACAGCCCATCGTGTGTATTCTGTGTATCAAAAAAAATGTCTTGAAAGTAACGCGGTAGATTTCAACGACATGCTGCTGTCAACGCTAACATTGCTCAAAGACAATGACGATGTTCGCATGGCGCTTCAACAACGATGGACGCATGTGCTAGTGGATGAGTACCAAGATACAAATCCTGTGCAATACCAAATTTTGCATTCATTGATCACGCATAGCCATGGTGTCACGGTGGTGGGTGATGATGATCAATCGATTTATCGCTGGCGTGGTGCGGATATTGGCAATATCTTGCGTTTTGAACAAGACTTTCCAGGTGCAATGTTGATCCGACTTGAACACAATTATCGTTCGAGCAAAAATATCCTTGATGCCGCCAATGCGGTGATTTCTAACAACGTGGCGCGCAAAGGAAAAACACTTTTTACCGATGTGGATGCTGGCAGCAAATTGCGTTTTACGATGTATCCAACGGATCGTGATGAAGGCGACATCATTGCGCGCAATATAGCCGTAAGTATTGGCAAAGGAACCTGCGCTTCAGACATCGCAATTATGTATCGAACCAATGCGCAGTCGCGTGCCATTGAAGACGGATTGCGACGTGCGCGTGTGCCGTACGTCATTTTTGGTGGCATGCGTTTTTACGATCGAAAAGAAGTGAAAGACGCCCTCGCCTATTTGCGATTATTGATCAATCCACAATCCAATGTAGATTTTTTTCGCATTATCAACACGCCGCCGAGAGGTATTGGAAAAACCAGTCTTACGCACATCGATGATTTGGCCAAACGACATGGCATTTCACTGATGGAAGCGGCAAAGCGTGCGGTTGCTGATCCGGATGTTTTGGCGGGCAAGGCGCGCAGCAGTGTAGCAAATTTGCTTGCTGCCATTGAAACATACAGCACGCTTGCAGAAACCAAGTCCTTGGATGCACTTCTTGAGGCGTATCTTACCGATGTGGGGTACTTGACGCAGTTGCGTGCCGAAGTGACTGCAGAGGCAGCCGATCGCTTGGAGAATTTAGGCGAATTGATCAATGCGCTTAAAGAATACGGCATGAGGACCGAAGGCGCGACATTGCTCGGATTCTTGGAAGAAGTGGCCCTTGCCAGTGATTTGGATTTGGCCACAGACGATGACAAGGCTGTGAATATGATGACCTTGCATACGGCCAAGGGTCTTGAGTTTGACACTGTGTATCTTCCAGGACTGGAAGAAGGCCTTTTTCCTCACGGCCGAAGTTTGGATGATCATGCAGCGCTCGAAGAAGAGCGGCGTTTGTGTTACGTCGGGCTTACGCGTGCCAAACGAGATCTGCATTTGTCGGCGACGCGGCTTCGGAATGTATTTGGGGAATCGCGTCCTGCAACATTGTCGCGTTTTATGTCGGAAATCCCTGTGCATCTTCTTGAAGCGCAAGCGACACAGCAACCTCGTGTGGTTGCGGCTGTAGGCTCTGTAGGGGGGCGCACGATCTCAAAAAATTATACATTTCAAGGCGACCGACCGGTCACCCCTGCAATGAAAGTTCGATCTGCAATCCAAACAAAGGCCCAGGACAATGATCCCTTCAGTTGTGGAGCCAAAGTATTTCATGCGACCTTTGGGGAGGGTATCGTGGCCCACAGTGAGGGCGGAGGTGCGCAGCGAAAGCTTACCGTCGATTTTCCGAGAGCTGGACAAAAAGTCATTGTGGCACGTTTTTTAGAGCTGAGATAAGGAGTGATCTATGGCTGCCGACACACACGTAAGTTTCGAGGAAGTTCGTCGCATTGCAAGGCTTGCAAGGCTTGAGCTTTCACCCCAAGAATCGGCAAGTATGGCGCGTGATTTGGGGGAGATCTTGGCCTATATTCAACGTCTTGATGCCATTGATACATCCCATGTTCAGGCGGTTACCCATGGTGTTGATCCTGAACCCATGCGTCGTGTTGATGTTGTTCATCCATCGCCGGGTACCGAGCAGGGTTTGCAGAATGCGCCGGATCGTTTGGGTGATGGCTTTGGTGTTCCGAAAATCATCGAGTAAAAAAAATGTCTGAACAAACCTTGGCAAATGCCACAGTCGAAATTTTGGGTGAGAAATTTTCTCGTGGCGAGGTGAGCAGTCTTGAGGCCACCGAGGCATGTCTTGCGAGGGAAGGCAGTACGCACCATTTTGGGGCATATTTGCACGTATGTGCAGAACGTGCGCGCAAAGATGCACAGCTTTCCGATGCACGTCGTGCAGCTGGAAATGCAATCGGTCCTTTGGACGGCGTTCCTGTTGCGGTCAAAGATCTACTGCTCGATCAAGGCCTGCCTACCACATGTGGCTCTAAGATCTTGAAAAACTTTGTAGCCACATACGATGCAACCGTTGTGTCGCGCTTAAAGGCTGCGGGCGCCGTATTGCTCGGTAAATTGAATTTGGATGAATTTGCCATGGGATCATCCAACGAACATTCGGCGTACGGCAAAGCATGCAACCCTTGGGATCCTGAACGTGTGCCGGGTGGTTCGTCGGGCGGTTCGGCAGTCGCGGTTGCAGCGGGTTCGGCGTTTGCAACGCTGGGCACCGATACGGGTGGCTCTATTCGTCAACCTGCGGCCATGACAGGTGTTGTGGGCATCAAGCCAACATACGGCCGCGTGTCGCGTTTTGGCGCAGTGGCCTATGCGAGTTCGTTGGATCAAGTGGGGCCCATGGGAAAGACAGTTCGCGATGTGGCATGGATGCTGCAAGCGATTGCTGGGCATGATCCCCATGACGCGACATCGTCATCGCGCGATGTTCCTGATTTTACCCAACTTCTCGAACGTGGTGTACAGGGACTTAAAATAGGTGTTCCTAAAGAATATTTTGTGGATGGTATTGATCCAGAAATTCAAGCAGCCATTAAGGTAGCCTTGGCATTGCTTGAAAAAAATGGTGCAACAGTGCGCGAAATTTCGTTGCCTCATACAGAGCATGGAATCGCCGCGTATTACCTGATCGCAACCGCGGAAGCATCGAGCAATTTGGCGCGTTACGATGGGGTACGTTACGGCGTACGTGCTGGGGGCGCTCAGGGTTTGATGGATATGTACCTCAAGACACGGAGCGAAGGTTTTGGTTTTGAAGTTAAAAAACGCATCATGCTTGGGACGTATGTTTTGTCGGCCGGTTACTACGATGCGTATTATTTAAAAGCACAAAAAGCGCGTGCATTGATCAAACGCGATTTTGACGAGGCGCTTCGTGATGTTGATGTGATTGTGGCACCGGTTACACCGACGCCCGCATTTAAACACGGCGAAAATCTGAGTGACCCCATGGCGATGTATCTCGCCGATATTTTTACGGTATGTTTGAATTTGGCGGGTTTGCCAGGATTGTCATTGCCTTGTGGTTTTACTGGATCGGGTTTGCCCATCGGCATGCAAATCATAGGAAAACCTTTTGACGAAGCAACCATTCTGCAAGTGGCGCGTGCTTATGAACGAGAAACGCCGTGGCATACGCGGAGGGCGGTATCATGACCCAGTACGCACCCGTGATCGGACTCGAAGTCCATGCACAACTTTCAACACGCTCTAAACTTTTTTGTGGTTGTTCCACAAAATTTGGTGCACCACCCAATGCCAACACGTGTGAAGTCTGTTTGGCTTTGCCGGGAACTTTGCCTGTACTTAATGCGCAATCGGTAACATTTGCGATCCGTGCAGGTTTGGGACTTGATTGTACGGTACATCCGGTAGCCCAGTGGTCCCGTAAAAATTACTTCTATCCCGATTTGTCCAAAGGCTATCAGATCACGCAAGCGGATAGACCGATTTGTACGGGCGGGCATCTTGAGATCCAAGTGGGTGATGCAAAAAAAGTCATTGGCATCACTCGGATCCATATGGAAGAAGATGCGGGAAAAAATGTTCATGATGACTTCAGTTCTGATGGGCGCTCTTACGTCGATTTTAATCGTGCAGGGATCCCGCTGATTGAAATTGTAAGCGAACCGGATCTGCGATCATCCGATGAAGCAGTGGCCTATCTTAAGGCAATCCGTCAGGTGCTGCGTTATTTGCAAGTATGCGACGGGAACATGGATGAAGGCAGTTTGCGTTGCGACGCGAATGTTTCCATTCGACCCGTTGGGAGCGAGACGTTCGGAACGCGTGTTGAACTTAAAAACATCAATTCATTTCGCTTTGTTCAGCAGGCCATTGAATATGAGATTTTGCGCCAAACCGATGTATTAAATTCGGGCGACAAAGTGGTTCAAGAAACCCGTCTTTGGGACACGCAAGCCAAAGTGACCCGCGCCATGCGCAGCAAAGAAGAAGCTCACGACTACCGTTATTTTCCTGATCCCGATCTGCCACTTTTGGTACTGGGAGATACGGAAGTGGCCGATGTGCGGAAGCATTTGCCAGAGCTTCCAGGTGCAAAGCGTGTTCGTTACACCAAAGCTCTCTCGCTGTCAGAGTACGATGCGACGATTCTCACGGCCGATGCGGAAATCGCCCATTTTTTTGAGGCGGCCCTTGCGCGCCACAACAATGTGAAGTCGGTGGCCAACTGGGTGATCAACGATGTCTTGCGTGAAGTGAAAGACAGCCCGCTCACGGCGCTTAAGTTTGGACCGGAAGCCATCGGTGAATTGGTGGCCCTTATTGATACGGGTGTTATCTCAGGAAAAATCGCCAAAGACATTTTTGAAGAGATGCTGAAGACAGGCACCGATCCATCGAAAATTGTTGATGCGAAGGGCTTGCAGCAAGTAAGCGATGTATCGACCATTGAGCCGATTGTGGATGAGATTTTGGCAGCCAATCAAGAGTCTGTCGAAAAATTTAAATCAGGGAAAAGCAATCTTCTAGGGTTTTTGGTGGGCTTGGTGATGAAAGCCACGCAAGGCAAAGCCAATCCTAAATTGGTTAGCGATATGATCCTGAAGAAGATTTCTTAAAAGGGATCAGTCTAAAGCAGAAAGACACGCTTGTATCGACTCACACGCTTGTGTGAAGCATGCTGTCATTGCGTTGGTTCGTTCGTCTGTGTAGGTGAGGATTTTGCCACCGATATCGCATTCAGGGTTCAAACTCACATTGTGACATGTGTTCGCTATTGCTGTGCAGCTCCTCGCATAGGTGTAGTGGGCCTCGGTTGGCTTCAGCCCTACGGAAGCCGATGTCTCGCATTGCTGTCCGAGATGTTTGTCGGGACATGCTGAAAGACTCAGTACGCATTCCGCGAGTGGTTTGAAGAACTCGGATCGTGTGCTGTTGGATTTTTGTCTACACTCATCAAGGCATTCTTCGAAGTCGCCGTCACTGGGTTGAAAGTTACATGTTTGCCGAAAATGTTCACATACCTCCGCGCAGAGTCTCTGTTGTGTTTGAAGATCTGCGGCGACGGCGATGTTGTTGCTGCTTGAGGGCGTTTCCGGTTGATTGTGAGATGAACTATTGTCCGTTCCGCAGTTGATTGTACTGATAAGCAACGTGACGAACAGTATCACGCGAGCAAACATCTTCCCCTCCCGAGTTTAATGGATGCCATCGCTATTGTATGTTCGTCGCGCGATCAATGATTTTGTTTGGCGGGACGCCCACGTTCCAAAGAAGATTTCTTAAAATTATTCACGCGCGGATAACCCACCAAATTTTGTTCCATATTCTTAAGCGACTCGAGAATTTCTCGTAGCTGTGGATCTGCGGCTTGGGGGGTTTCTATCTGAAGTCGAATTTTGTGTGGAATATCACAAGGTGGATTGTGCAAAGAGAGCACGGTGCCCGATTGGGTACCGGGTTGTATTTGAATGGTTCGCATTTCTCCGGTGATGCACGGAACGTCCAAAGTTGCGCCAAGGGCTGCTTGCGTGAAGGTGATCGGCACGGTGCAATGTATCCCGTCGGTTCGGCGGTCGAAGAATGGATGGGCGTTGATGTGGATTGTTACGCGTAGATCGCCACATGTTCCTTGGGGCCCGGGTGTGCCCAGGCCTGCATAGCGCAAGACTGTGCCGTAACGTGTATTTTTTGGCACTTTGACGCGCATGGTGGTTGTTCGAGGAATGCGTCCATGGCCTTCACATGAAATACATGGTGCCATGGTCACGCGCCCTTGACCACGGCACACTGTGCATTGTTTGCGCATGGTAAATAGACCTTGATGAAAGCGAATTTCTCCAGTGGCACGGCAAGGTTGGCAAGGTTTTTGTATAGATCCTGGCGCAGTACCGGTTCCATGGCATGTCTCACATAGGCCGCTTATTGCGACGTCGAGCGATGTTTCACCACCAAGCATAGCGAGTGGAAGATCGATTGTGAGTGTGTAATTGTGATCGCGTCCAGCCATGCCATGATGGCGTTCAAGCGAATGCTTGCGTCCTGTTATGTTTTCAAAAACGCCCCAAGCAATGTCTTTGATTGCAGCAATAATATTTTCGGGCGTGGGATTTTTTATTTTGAGTGTTGCGTCGTAATGGCGACGTCGCAAAGGGTTGGACAAAATGCGATAGGCCGCAGATAGGGCTTTAAATTGTTCTTCGGCAGCAGGATCGCCTCCTGCTTTGTCGGGATGAAGTGCTTTGGCCATATACCGATACGCCGCTTTGATATCGGCCATGCTTGCATCGGGTGAAACACCTAATATGTCATAATGCGTATTCATAGGCTTGCACCGATTGTAGATTTTGCATGACTGTTCTGGCAAGGGCTGAAAAAAATATGTCACGCGGGTGCATGGGCTGCCTATACGAAAGCCAGGCGTCTGGCTTTTCTAAAAGGAGACAGCGATGCGACGTTTTTCTCATGTGTTGACGATGTTGTTCGGACTTGCGTTGCCCGCCATTGGTTTGTCTGCGGGATTATGTCCGTGCGGTGAGGACTGTCCTTGTGATCCATGTCCGTGCCATACAGACAGTTGACATGCTTCAGCGGCTGAGCCCAGCAGATCGTATACGTCTCAATGGGCTGATGCTGCAGCTCGCAGGCGGAGATCGTTCGGCATTTAGTCCGATTTTCGCGCAGTTATGGCCGCGCGTACGCTTATGGTGCGCGCGGCTTGTGGGCGATGAGGATGCCGCAGAAGATCTGGCACAGCAGACGCTTCATAAACTTTTTTTTCAAGCCACATGTTTTGATCCTGCAGGTGATGTGCTGACGTGGGCGCTTACTTTGGCCAGTTGGGAATGTCGGACGTGGCGAACGCAACGGTTGCGGCGTGAGAAATATCATTTACCGGAATCGATATCTCCTCTTTCTCCAGAACAAGAAATACTTAAATTGGATCTTGAGTCGGTATTGCACATGTTGATGGATCGTTTATCTCCATCGGATAAAGATGCTTTGGAGATTGGGGTGGGTGAACATGGACATCCGTGGACGGCGGCATTTCGCAAACGTCGTCAGCGGGCTTTGGCGCGGTTAAAGCGTTTGTGGGTGAAGCATGAGCACGAAAATACAAAACGCGCGTGAAGCGGATCTTCTGCGGGCTTACGAACGCGGCCGATTTTGGTTTGGCGTTTACGCGGGATTGCGATCAGGTTTGCTCGCAGGACTTATTCCGGCTGGTGTGGCGATTCTGGCCAATGGGCATGCAGACGACCATGCACAAATGTTTGGTCTGTTTTGCGTGTCGTGGTGTTCTGTGGCGTGTGCCACGGGCGGGGCTTTGGCAGGCATGGTGATTGCACGTCGTGCTGGGATATGGCGATTGTCGGCCGAATATTGGGTTACCGCTTCTGCAAGCGCACTTGCCACGGCGGGACTTGTTTGCACGTGTTTCGGCCTAGGCACGATATTGGCGGTTGCCATGGGCGTAGGCGCAAGTGCTTTGGTGACTCGGCAGTATCACGTGCTACGGGGTTAGTATGACCTGATTGCGACAGTATGACACGCCCTACTTGTTCCCAGTGATCTTGAAATTCTTGATGTTCCAACCAAAGCTTGTGCTCGATCCAACGGCAGGTTTTTTGACGGGGCCAATGCCAAATCGAATCGCGACTTTCTCCTTGCCAAGCTTCGCGGCGGGAATGGTGTAAGTGATGGTTTGCCACGCCGTATCGATGACTGCAGCATTGTTGTTGTTCCACAGCAATGTGCACCCAGCCGCATCGCATGCATGGACGCTTGCAACATCGTCCGCTTGAATACCCAAAAAACGATCAAACGTGAGCGTCGCCGATGTATACCCTACGGTTGCAAAACCCTTGGAAATAAGTTGCTGCGCATTGGCAATGGGTTCGGGATACAAACCCGTTCCATTGATCACTGTGCCAACCACCGCAAAGCCCTTGGGGTCTGGTATGGAACTTGGTTTTCCGTATTGCCATGTGCCCGCCACGTTGACGGTCCACCCCGTCGGATAGGTGGCCATGGTTGCTTGGTAAATAACAGTGGATGTTGGTGGCGGTGGCGCATTGGTGTAAGTTCCTGCGAGATCATACTGACCCATCATGCCATAAACAGAGTATGGTGTGACGGGATTGCCCACGGGAAACACTCTAATATAATATCTTCCGGGAACGAGATTGATGGCCGACAGCGATGCGGCGCTTGAATCATCGGGGCTGGAGAGAACGACGCGATTTCCCGCGGTGTCGAATAGCTCCAACGCCAAGTCCACGTTGTTGCCTGGCGTATTCGTGGTGCTTCGGTACGGTGTGACAGAAACTGTCAGCGAGTTGATATCGTCGACGGCAAACACATCTATATCGGTGTACCATTCGACCAACCCGCTGCGACTGAACGTACCATTGGTTTTAGTCAACGGTGCGGCAGTGATGGCGGTGTTGGGAACGTCGTCGACCTTAAGACCCATGTGCGCGGTAAGAATGGCCAAATCATCTTCGTGGTTGTTGGCACCGGCATAATCACCATTGTTAAATACAGTAACAGAACGAGAATACGGCGCGCCCATGATCGGGCCCCACGAACTATTCCCGGTACCTGCACCGCCATAATATGCGCTGCCATTTGTGATACCGTCGTGGGAAAGACCAAAGTTATGACCGAGTTCGTGGGTTGTTGCTTCAGCCACTATGTTTTCAAGGCCACCCGCCAAATTATCGTAATAGATCAATGCAGGTGCATAATAAGCGGACTGACTGAAATTGAATATATCAACATATGCAATGCCACCGGCACCGGACGAAGGCATGGGTACCCCCGATGCTGTGAGATGCTTGGTGATCATGGCAGTCAATGTGGTGGTGGTAAAATTGGCAGGGCGTTCCGTGGTAACGTCAACTTTCCAGGGGGCATAATCCTCCGCAACACGGCGCCATATGCCGGCCATGGAATTTTGTTCCGCCACGGAAAAACCGTTGTTATTGTCGGGATCGTAGGGAAGCGCATCAAAACGTGCCACCCCGGTGTAATCGTTCCACGCAGTACCCGAAATAGCACCACCTAGAAAGTTAAGATAAATGACGTTTGTTGCCCCAGGAAAGCTGTGAAAAATGGGAACACCTTGTGCGGTAAACCCTGAAATAGGTGTGTCGGAGATGGTGCGCATGGGAGAACGCATGTCGCGAAAAGTTGGTCCATCATGGACAGGATCTTCAACGATAAAGAAACGCCCGGAGTGGTCCAAAACGGTACGGGCCTCATCGAAATGTCCCATCTTTTGAAGCTGTTCTTGCGCCACTCGTTGTGCTGCTTGGGGCAGCATTAGAAACTGCATCTGCGATTGTAACGGCATGGCATGAAGCGGAGTTGTATCAGCAAAACTTGGAATTGAAATCAAGCAAGCAAGAGCAACACCAGAGAAGCAAACCACACGTCGCACAATTTCTTTTGCTTCCATATGATTACCCCCATACCAGAGTATAGCCGGAGATATTTTGAGTGCTTTTGAATTTGTGATGGTTCTGTCAGAGTCGAACAACATTTGTCCGAAACAGAACTTTTTGACACTGTAGGCAGATCAGGTATGCGAATCGTTTTTTTGTCTTTTTCTTAAAATATAAGTCACGTTTTCCCTGCGCAGGCCTATGCTGTGCGGGGAGAAGTCATGATTATTTCTAAAATTTCTGTATTTGTTTTTGCGATCGCATTTGGGGCCTGTGGAAGCAATGAAGCACCAACGGTTGATTTACCGCCTGAGAATGACAATACCCAACCCACCGATGTCACGCCGACACCTGAGCCTGCGGGTATCATGAAGTCAACGCAAGATGCGTATTATCGCGTATGGCTTGATATTCCTGAGCCTTTTGCCGTGGGCTTGGTAAAAAATTTGGATCTCACGGTACGCAATACAGACGGATTGCCTGTTTCAGGCCTTACGATCTCGGTGATGTTTATTCATAAAGAAATGGGTCATGGAGGAAGCAAGATTCCATTTGTCGAAGAAGTGGGTGATGGAAAATATGTGATCAAGAATGTTGCAGCCAGTATGCGGGGACTTTGGTCTTTGAGTCTCGACATTGTCGAAGAAGCCGTTACTGATCTTGTGGCGTATGATATCGCGATTTCATGATAAAACGTTTATTTTGTGTTGTGAATGTGATGGCGTGTGCCTGCGTGCAAGGGCATGGGGATGATGCGCATGATGATCATGCGCACGAATTATCTACGGCACCGCTTACCCGTGAGCAGGTTCAGCTTGGGTGCTTGCCCATGGGGAGTGGTAATAACGCCCACGTGATGTGCAATCACGGACACAGTCTCAACTTTCGTTCGGAAAATCTCTACGCACGATGGATGCTTCTTAATTCCAAAAAAGTGAGTCCCATCAGCGAAGCAGATCTCATGATGGGCTCAGGCAGTCATGCATCCATGATGTTACCTGATCCTCTCACGCCTCTTTTGCGCGCAAGCGTGGGAGAACGTGTGAAAATTCGTGTGATATCATACGGGCCGGAAATGCATGATTTTCATGTGCATGGGCACATCTGGCCTGAGGGAAATCGGTTTATCGACACACGTGAATTGATGCCAGCCGAAGTGTATGATGGTGCGGAGTTTTATGCCGGTGCCGGTGCATTGAGTGCAATACCGCGTGCCGGCGCAGGCGATTGGATGTATCACTGTCATGTGGAGCCTCATATGCTTTCAGGGATGTGGGGGATCTTTCGCGTGACAGAACCAGGCGACACCACAGGTGTTGGTGTCGATGGGCGCTATCCCACAGAACTTCCGCCGCTTCTTGGGGGGGATGGGCAAACGGTGGATGTATGGGTGGTTGCTGCAGAGGTTCCATTGGCTGTTGCCCGTGAATTTGATACGTTTACATCGTCGCTACAATCGGTTGAACGCCTTGCGCGGTTGTATATTCCCTTTTCTGATGAAGCGACGTTTAGGCAAGCAACATCATCTACCATTCAGCAGATGATCCGGCCTCAAGAAACCACATGGATGCCATGGGTTTTGGCGTTGAGGCTTGGCACCCACGTGCGTGTGCATTTGCGTAACGTCATGAAAGAAGCACCGGCGTCACTGCATCCTCATGGGGTTCGTTACGATATCAACAACGATGGCACAACACCTGATGATGTGGCGTGGCCGGGTGGCTCCGATGTTGTGTATGAATGGACGGCGGACACTGCTGGAACATGGCCAATGCATGATCACGCACGATCACAAGAAAATATCGGTCGAGGTTTGTTTTCAGCCATCGTGGTTAAAACGCCTGAGGAAGAGATGCGTCTTGATCGCGATTACCTGATTATTTTCCATGATTTTGATATGAATTGGATGATGGGAATGCCTGATGGGGCGGTGATGCAAGGGCATTGATCAGGCGAGTGCGCGTACAGCTTTTGCCTGCAAGCCTTTGTCGCTCCGGATCACTTCAAATTCAACATGCTGACCCTCAGCCAACGATTTGAATCCATCAGACAAAATGGCCGAAAAATGAACAAATACATCCTCGCCGCCATCTTCTGGTGTGATGAATCCAAAGCCTTTGCTGTCGTTGAACCACTTGACGGTCCCACGTTGCTGATTTTGGTCTTGGCTACTCATGCTGCGCTTCCTTCTTCTCTGCTCGGTTGATTTGTCGTTGGTGCGTGCCACTTCATGATCCGGCTCGCATATGTTCGCACCGAGAGGCATTGGGAAGTCCGAATACGAATATCCTGCAGCAGATACTGTGCGCAAATCTTACCCGCGCACAGTATTTATCGTTCATGGTCATCCCTGCCCCATCTCATGTATTTTCTTACAAGCATGGGGAGACCATAGCAAGCGTGGATTTTTTCATGCAGAAACATGTACCAATTTAGACATGAAGGCTTGTACTGTTTGTTTCAGTTGGATTTCATATTCAGCATAGGCGGTAAACCAAAAATCATCCGATGCAAGAGGCACCACGCGTTCGGCGTAGCATTTAAGAATAGGTTCTGTGCCTGAAGGACGGATCAAAATACGTGTATCGCCAGCACAAAACTCCAACAGATCTGTTGTAGGAAGGCCTTTGATGGCATTGCGATAATCATAGAGCAATGGAAAATCAGACGTGCCCGTTCGCGTGCGAAGTTCTTGCATTATCTCACCGCCCGATCTCTCCAAACGCATGGTGATCTGTGTTGTGATATGCATACCATAAAGCAGATACAGTTCACCCAAGCGTTTCCATGGGGAGGTGCTGTTTTCCATACAGCGTGCCGTCAGTTGAGCAAATGCGAGCAAAGCACTGATGCCGTCTTTATCTCGGATCTCAGAATGAAGTCCGTATCCAAGCGCCTCTTCATAAGCAAAAAGCCAACGTGTTTCTGATTTTTCTAAAATAGCAGCATGGGCAGCGAGCCACTTAAAGCCAGTCAGGGTTTCAAAGTAATCTGCACCTTCATGCTCTGCCATGCGCGATAGCATACGCGATGACACGATCGTTGTTCCTACTGCACAATGATTCGTATGGCCGCCCAAAACATAATCGGCGAGCAACACACCGATTTGATTTCCTGTTAAAACGCGTAAATTGCCATCATCATCGCGTACCCCGACGGCAAGACGATCCGCATCGGGGTCGTTCGCCAAAGCGAGATCTGCACCGACCTGATCCGCCAATGTGACCACTTCATGAAATGCTTCTGGATATTCAGGGTTGGGATAAGGGATGCCGGGGAAGCGACCATTGGGTTTTATTTGTGAGGCAACGACATGAACCTGTGAAAATCCCGCGCGTTGCAACACGAGCTGCGCAATACGGCCTCCTACGCCATGGAGTGGCGAATAGGCGATGGATGGCTGAACGTGCGTTGTATGGGTCTTTCCTAAGATCGTTGCAATATAGGCACGTTCGACGACACTGTCTTCGTCATACCGTATGTGTGTAGCTTGCTGGGCCCTATTGAGGGATGGCGCAGCAAGTTGCGCCCCTGCGGTAATGGCATAGGCAATGCCTGTATCATGGGGTGGAATGACTTGTGCTCCATCGCCCCAATACACTTTGATGCCATTGTCGGTGCTTGGATTATGGCTCGCCGTTATTACAATACCCGCTGATGCACCAAGATCGCGTACAGCAAAGGCCAAAACGGGCGTGGGCATAGGCGTTTGGAAATGATGCACAATAAAGCCATGTTCTAAAAGAATAGCGACAGCTTCGGATGCAAAACGTGTTGAATCAATGCGCGCATCACAACCAACCACAATGCCGCGTTTTTCAGCATCAGGCACCGTTTTGGCAAGATATTGTGCGAGCCCTGCAGTTGTTTGTCTAACCACCAAACAATTCATGCGAAGTGGTCCTGGGCCTACTTCTGCACGTAAACCCGCAGTGCCAAAGGACAAACGCCCTGCAAAAAGCGCACGCAATGTATTGAGATCATGGGCGTCCAACAAGCGCTTCAACGCAAATCGCGTGTTGGGATCGGGGTCGTGCGCTAACCATTCTTCAACAATTTCTTCGATCTGCATTGTGCTCCTCGCTTGACACAAAGTGTGATTACTTAGCACTCTAACGACGGAACTGCACGCGGGGGGGATCCATGCGTTACTCCATCGTACTTGCCTGTCACCTCTTTTTAACACTTTCAAGTGAAGCGTATGCGACCGTGGTACGCCATGCACCGCTTCGCGAACTGACCCAAGCGTCAACCTGGGTGATTCATGCAACGGTGGGAGCCGTTGACGATGATTTGTCTACGGATGCTTCAGGGCCGTTCTTAACCCGCGTTAACTTTAATATCATTGAAGTGTTACGAGGTCCTCAAGCCGACCGAAGCAAACTTAGCGTGGTTTTCCCTGGTGGTCGATCTGGGGAACGCATCGCGCGTATTCCTGGCATGCCACAATTTAAAATGGGTGAAGAAGTGGTGGTGTTGCTGGAATCCACGGGGGAAGGTCGTTTCATCCCGATAGGTCTTGAGCAAGGTGTGTTTCGTATTGAAAATAAAAATGGTGAACGCACAGTACATCGCAACATGGGCAGTTTGCATTTTGTGAAAGATCCCCATGGGGAAGAAAAACCGTTTGAAGATGTGATGCCTAAAAGCATCGCTCAGCTGCTTTCCACATTGCGACAATTCGCCAAGGAAGGAGCACGCCAATGAAAATGACCCCGTGGTTTGCATGTCTTGCTTCGGTACTGTTTGCTTCTGTCGCAGGTGCTTATTCGGTCAGTCTCCAAAATAATTACGCGGTCAAATGGCCCACGAAATCATTCAGCTATCAGCTTGATAGTGATGGCGTAGGCAGCATCACCGATGGAAGTGATGTGGCGCAAGTGCGTGCATCACAACAGGCATGGAATGCTGTCGATTGCAGCGGTTTGAATATCGTAGAATCAGGGACCACGACTCTGAGCGAAACGTCGCTGACCAGCAATCGTTCTGACGGTGTTAATCGCATCGTATGGGTTGAAGACAATCGATGGCAATTTGGTGATTACGTACTCGGTGTTACGCAGCCTGTCTTTGATGGTTACGGTCGAATTGCTGAAGCCGATATCGCGCTCAATGGTTATGGAAACACGTGGTCCACAGCAGGCAGTCGACATGCGATTGATGTGCGTAGTGTGGTGATCCACGAAATGGGACACATGTTTGGCCTTAACCATGTGCTTGAAGGCAATTCCATGAGCGATCCACCCACCATGTCTCCTGCTGTGGATCCATGGCTTCGTTCCCGCGATCTCACCCGCGACGATGAATTGGGCGCATGCTTTCTTTATCCGTCCGCGGCTTCATTTACCTGTAGCCAAGCGACACCTTGTCCCAAAATTATTGACCAAAGTAACAACGGTGAAGAATTCTATTCAGGTCAATTGACCTGCACCAATGCGAATGTCTGCGGTGGGGTTGAACAATTGCCACAAGGCACGAAACAACTGGGCGAAACGTGCACGAGCGAGAGGGACTGTGCCAATGACATGTTTTGCCAAGGCACCAGTGCGGGTGGTTTTTGCTCAAAAACATGCGATCCCAATATTACGGCCAGTTGCCCAAGTGGCTTTCGTTGTCTTGGCTTTTCGAATGCGCCTGGTGGTGCATGTCTCTCGGATAGTTTGTTTGGTGGAGGAGGAACCCCTGGTGGTGTCACGCCGCCCACGCCCCCTGCGCCACCCACACCTCCTGCTCCGCCGGTTCCTCCTGCGCCCACCTGTGCATGTGATGTGTCATTCAGTTGTGACGTAAGCTGCGCATGCGATCGGGAGTGTTCAACACCCCCTGTCGTACCGCACAGCAACTCATGTGCATGCGATACATCCCACACATGCGAGGCCTCCTGCAGCTGCGATACTGATTGCGGTCACAGTGATGGCGGCGGTGGTGGATGCAATACAACAGGCTTCGCACCATCGGCCTTGGCGTGGCTTGTTTCGGTGGGTTTCATGGGCATGCGATTGCGACGAAAATACGTATAAATATAACGCAGTGCAGTGTTAACAGTAAACACATGACCCCACTTGGCACGGGGATGACGATTTGGTTCTAACGCGCTATTAAAGCCCCATGTCCATTCAGGCCCATCACTTGGCACGACGATATGGTCGTCATTGGGCCCTTCGTGGGATCTCGTTGACCATTCAGCGGGGTGAGTCCGTTTTTTTGCGAGGTGCCAATGGTGCAGGAAAAACAACACTTTTGCGTGTGTTGTCCACAGCATTACAACCAAGCCAAGGCACACTTTGTCTTTTCGGGCTTGATGCCCAAACGCACTATCATGAAATAAGACAGCGCCTGGCCTTGATCACCCATCACACACATCTTTACGAAGCACTTACTGCCCACGAAAATCTTGTGTTACTTAAAAATTACGGGCTTATCCTGTCCACCCAGGAACTGCAAAGCGCACTGGCACGCGTCAATTTAAAGAAACATGCCCATCGCCCTGTCTCTGAATTTTCAGCCGGAATGCGACGACGCTTGGGTCTTGCGCGCATGCTTCTTCAAAAACCCGAACTGGTACTGCTCGACGAACCCTTTGGGCAGTTGGATGTGGATGGCGTACAGCTTCAAGAAGAGATCATTACCGATTTTAAACAACGGGGCGTGACCATCATCATGTCCACCCACGATCACGACCGAGGTTATGCATTGTGCGATCGTGAATTGTGGCTTGATGGCGGCATTCTGAGGGGAGCAACCCCATGAATTTCCTACGTTCAGGATGGGCCACGCTGCAAAAAGATATGCGTATCGAATGGCGCGGTCGTGCGCGTGCCCAAGGTGCGTTGTGTTTTGCGACGCTGGTTTTGTTACTTTTCTCATTTGCAGCAGGGCCCGATGCAGTCACTTTGGGGCGCCATGCACCTGGTTATGTATGGCTCGCGATTTTACTCACAAGCACCCTAAGCCTCAGCGAGTCCATGCGCGTTGAAATGGACGACAGAGCGCTTGAAGGTTTGCGACTGCTGCCTGTCGACATGCGCGGATTTTTTCTTGGAAAACTTGTGTCCAATGCATTGTTTCTTTGTTGCATCGCACTGATCCTTTTTCCCATGTCATTTGCATTGTTTGAAGTAAAACCTACTTTGGGGTTTGCACGCCTTGCCGGTGTTGTACTTTCAGGCAGCATGGCCATCAGCGCACCTGGAACGATTTACGCCACCATGGCCACACAACTTAAAGCGCGGGATATCTTATTTCCCATGCTGCTATTTCCTGTTTTGGTGCCCGCGTTGGTTGCCTCGGTGAAAGCGACATCTCTGGTATTGTTTGGCGATCCCATGCATGAATTTGGCGGTTGGATGTCGGTGCTTGTGATCTTTGCCTTTGTATACAGCATTCTCGGTATCGTCTTGTTTGAGCGGATCGTAGAGGAATAATCCATGGGACGTTTTTTGGATTTGGGTTTGTTTATTATCGCATCAGGATTGCTTCTTTTGGGTTCTATTTGGGGCCTTTGGATTGCCCCCCCTGAAGCCATGATGGGTGATGTATATCGCATTATGTTTGTGCATGTGCCCTCGGCTTGGGCCGCACCCATGGCATACACTACATGTCTTGTTGCCAGCGTGATTTATTTATTTTCAGGTAAATCGGGTGCAGATCATGTGGCCGCGGCAAGCGCGGAAGTTGGACTTGTGTTTAACGCTCTTTTATTGATCACTGGATCCCTTTGGGGACGCCCTACATGGGGCGTTTGGTGGACATGGGATCCACGTCTTACCACTGCGGCTATCATGTTTTTTGCCTATGCGGGTTATCTCGCCTTGCGTGGTGCTATCGATGATGACAGGCGACGTTCCACCTGGTGCGCGGTGGTTGGGATCATTATCTATGCCGATATTCCAATCGTCTGGTTTTCCGTGAAAATGTGGAACAGCTTGCATCAACTGCAATCGAGTCCCAAAACCATGGATCCTGCCATGGTGACACCTTTGCGTATTGGCGCTTTTGCGTTTCTTTTTGCATTTCTATGGCTCGTACGGCGCCGTGTTGTTGCCCTGCGATTGCGCGCACAGAATGATATTTTGATGATGAACGAAGGAGATCCACGATGAACGGCCTGATCAACGGTGGATGGGACTACGTCAACGCAGCCTACAGCATCGTTTGGTTTGTATTGATTTCGTACGGCATATTCGCGTGGAAACAATCGCGCCCCAATCAAGAGAAACTGCCATGAGTACACGCAAGTACAGTCGGATTGCAGCATTGTGCGCTTTGGGCACCGCAAGCGCACTCTTGGCCTATCTCCTTCTCGGTGATGTTGAAAAAAATCTGGTGTATTACTGGGATGTTCCAGAGCTTCTCGCACACGGTGATGCTGGGAAAGGCGCTGTCGTTCGTTTGGGTGGATTGGTTCGCAAAGGCAGCGTGGTGTGGCAGCCTGAAACTTTAAATCTCGCATTTTCAATGGGGAATGCAGCAGAAGGCGATGTGCCCCATGTGCGTGTGCAGTCCCATGGAACACCGCCTCAAATGTTTCAAGAAGGCATGGGTGTGGTGGTGGAAGGCAGTTTCAACGGCGAGATTTTTGCTGCGAGTCGCGTTATGGTAAAGCACTCCAATGAATACCGCGCGCCCGTGGACGGACAACGCCCGCAAGATCTCTATAAAACACTCGCAAAAGATCAAGATTAATTTATGAGCACAGGTGGTTCCTTTTCTTTCGGACGTTGGTTTGTTTCGCAGATCCTGCGTCTTGTGGTTGGCTTTGGCTATATTACGGTGATTGGTCTCATCACGAGTCTATGGCGCCGCCGTTTTTCTTGGCATGCGTGGTTCGCTGGAATGGGATTTACCGCTGCAGGCTGTATTGTGCTTGAATGGCTATGTGTGCCCTATCTCGCATCCGATGACAGACCTTTGATTTTGTTTGTCGCAGGACTTTTCATTGTTGCGGGCGCAGGCGCCATCATGGGCAAGATCTCCCAAAGCTTGGCTGTATGGGAATCCTATTCGTTGGCAATTTTTACCGGCATCTCAATTTTTATTCACGGTGCTTATGGCCTTAATGCCTTGTTTCGCGATGAATCTGCAAAAACATATATTGATCTGACGTGGGGATTACAAACCTTAGGCCCGATGTGGGACCGGCTTGTGATCCTCTGGGCATTGTGTGCCATTTTTGCTGGTCTTATTGGAAGCTCGTTGTCGTATTTGTTTGCGGGGAAAAATAACAACGATCAACTCGAATGGAATATGGCCAAGCGTTATTTGATTGGAAATGATGGCGGACTTTGGTCTGTACAATCGGTCGTTACGGTTTCAGGCATTGCCCTTGGTGTTGCATCACTTATCGCCGTGACATCGGTGATGAGCGGTTATCAACGTGAAGTTGAAGACAAACTTCTTGGCACCAATGCGCACGTTGTGTTGCAAAAATATGGTGTTGATTTTGTCGAATATCCTGCCATTACGGGAGCGCTTGACCAACATCCAGAAGTTGCTGCGACTGCACCTTTTGTGTTCAGCGAAGCGATGCTTGCAGGCGCCGCCGATGGCTTGCGCGTATTGATCAAAGGCATCGTTCCCAATGCGTCACCCAATGTCACCTCTGTGGCTTTGCATATGTGCGAGCGTATGGTGGAAAATACTTGTAAGCATTTTGCACGTCCAGAAGACGGGAAAAAGGCCGTAGTTGCTTATATAGCCGATCAGGATGGGATCCCAAGCACCATCGTTGGCATCGAATTATTTCGCAAACTCGGCAAACCCATCGGCAGTGTGTTTTCATTGATTACTCCAGTGGGCATGTCGGGAAAATCGAACAACGCACCCAAACGCATGAACTTTCGAATCGGGGGTGTATTTGCATCTGGCATGTATGAATTTGATTCGCGCCTGTTGTACATGGCGTTGCCTGCCGCACAGCAATTGCTCGGACTTGACGGAAGCGTCACTGGCATTGAAATCAAACTCAAAAATCCAGCACGCGCTCTTGTGATTGGCGAATCGCTCGCGCAAAGCGTGGGGGGTTATCCCTACCGTGCGCTTGATTGGCGTAAGCTTAATGCGAGCATTTTTACCGCACTCAAACTGCAAAAAATAGTGATGTTTTTGGTTCTTCTGTGCATCGTCATCGTCGCTGCATTTAACATTGCATCGACACTTTTCATGAACGTGATTGATCGCACCCAAGAAATAGGGATCCTCAAAGCCATCGGTGCCGACGATGCCCGTGTGATGCGTATTTTTGTTTATCAAGGCTGGATGGCCGGTGGCATGGGGGCCATCTTGGGGGTGATCTTAGGCCTTGTGACGTCATGGGTTCTCGCGCAAGTCCACATCGGCCTTGCAGCCAATGTGTACATGATCGACAGTCTTCGTATTGTGATCAATCCATGGGAAGTGATGGCGACGGTCGTTGCTACGTTGGCAATATCTCACCTTGCAACACTTTATCCTGCATTGCGTGCAGCGGAGACCTTACCGGCTGATGCGGTGCGGGCGTAGTTCCTGATAAAAGTCCAGGTGATATGACTTTTCGTAGATACAACTGCTCTCATGTTGCCCGTTTGTACCCGATTTGATGCCGATCATTTCAAGCCTGCTTCTGCCTATCCAGCAGATGGTGCTGATGCGCCAATCTTGCCAATTGCTTGGTTGGCGCATCCGGTGAGCGAACCATCAATCGTCACACCATGGATTGAAAATACCGATTTTCTTTGTGATGTGCACATCCACCAGCCCCATCTCCAGGTGGGGGTTGGAAAGTACAGTCTTCAGCTTTCCCATCCAGCCAAAGCACCTTTTGCTATGGTCGATGCCCATGGTTCTGAAATTGAGGGCGTACCGCCATTTAAAACGCCGATTGAGCTGCGATTTCTCACCCTTTCAGGCTATAGCCTGAATATCAATGCCGATGACACGGGAATGGCCCACTGGTTCTATGAGGAGTTCACACAACATAGATACACACCTGAATCCCAGGAAATTACACCCCCGGGATATTGGGCTCACAATCTGTGTTTGTCCCAACTCAGTCGCGTAAACCAAACAGAGATCTGCACATCATCTTTTGGTTATGAAGGACGCATGGTTGTGCTCAATACGAGCGATGAGAACGAGCACATATTTCTCAGCAATGTTGTTCGGGAGTTGGCTGCTGATGGCGTTACGTCACTGACCATCTCAGCATGCAGACCCCACATAGACGGAGATACCAGCCATACGATCAAGGATCTCGGAGATCTTGATATCTTTCCGAACAGTTGGTCAGAAAGGGTGCCTATGCCAGCGCCTCCAGTATACTGGCACTGATGCTTGTTCCATATTCGTTATTTATTTCTCGAAAACGAAGACGAATTTTTTCAACAAGAAATCCATGAGATTCGTCGTATAATATGACGTACCATGCACAACGAGATTGCCCCTATTGCTTCGGGCGCGAATAAACATACACAAGAAATACCTCATCCTACGCAAGGGCCTTTGCCATGTGCTGAAAGTGCCCCTGTTACGTATCATGCGCTTTATCCATCGCACCCCTTATGGCCCTCGCCAACAAAAAATGCCGCTGTGCCCCCTGCACCACAGTATCCACCACGTGCACTCAGACAGGCATTTCCTCTCCATATGCCTGTGCCTTATTCTCAACTTTCGGCCCATGTCGGAAGATATTGCATCGTACTCTCGCATCCCATCAAATCGTCTCATGCTTTGCTTGATGCGCATGGCACGGAAATTGAAGGTATGCCATGTTTTCGAACACCCATTCGCCTCCAATTTTTAGCGCCACTGGGCACAAAGCTTATCCTCAGCGGCGAAGATGAGGCTTTGTACGAATCCTTTACGTGTCGCGGAAAAATAAACGAGCCGAGGGATATTCGTGAGCGAGGTGATTGGGTTCAAAACTTACAGCTCGCTCAACTGGATAAGAGGGATCTCAGTGCTCTTGTGAGTGCTTCTTGGGGGCCGCATGGGTGTGTGGCGATTCTCAATGCACCAAGACACGGTCCATCCATTTATCTCAGCGATGTTGTTGTTGAGCTGGCACGTTTTGGTGTCGATTCGCTCACTATTTCCGCGTGTCGTGCGTTGCGCAGTGCGGTCGATCGAAGTTACCTGGACTACACCGGCGATACAGTGATTGTTCCTCGATATGCGACCGTTTCCGTAAGTGCTTGAGATGAGAAGCCATGCTTGTGGATCGCATGCATTGACAGCCCTTGTACTCTCCACACCATACCGATTAGATGCGTGCGTATGTCTGATCGTCTTTCGCTAGATTCTCTTCTGAATATCGAACATCTTCTTCATGACGATGAGCGCGCCGCGCGCGATGCTGTGCAGCAGTGGGTTAAAACACGTTATTTGCCCCTGCTGACCGAAGCCCATCGCCAAGGAACATTTCCAGCGGAAGTGATCCCTGAACTTGCAGAGCTTGGCGTGTTTGGATCCAATATCGATGGTTACGGCTGTGCAGGCATGAGCAACGTGGGCTACGGCCTCGTGATGCAGGAACTTGAGCGCGGCGATTCGGGATTGCGATCCATGTGCAGTGTTCAAGGATCGCTTGTCATGTATCCCATTCTTGCCTTTGGCAACGAAATACAGCGCAAAAAGTGGCTGCCTGAACTTGCATCCGGTCGTATGATTGGATGCTTTGGGCTTACAGAGCCGAGCGCAGGGTCTGATCCTTCCGCCATGAAAACGACGGCGGTCAAAGATGGGTCCCATTATGTTCTTGATGGCATGAAGGCGTGGATTACCTCATCGCCTGTGGCCCATCTTGCGGTTGTTTGGGCCAAAGTAACGAATGAAGATGATCACATTCGTGGCTTTGTGGTCGAACGCGGAACGCCCGGTTTTGAAACGCCAGAAATCGAAGGCAAATTTTCACTGCGTGCATCGCCCACCGGTGAAATCCATCTCAATGAATGTCGCATTCCTGCAGAAAATTTATTGCCACAGTCGGGTGGACTCAAAAGCCCGTTGTCGTGTCTTACGCAAGCACGCTACGGAATTGCTTGGGGGGTGATCGGTGCGGCCATGGATTGTTTCGACACTGTGTTGGATTATGGTATTCAGCGGATCGCCTTTGGAAAACCCATTGCGCAATTTCAATTGTATCAGCAGCAACTTACCGAGATAGCGAATCAGATTGTTCATGGGCAATTGATGAACTTGCACTATGGGCGTCTCAAAGACGACGGTAAAATTACGCCTGTCCAAGTGAGCCTCATGAAACGCAACAACGTGCGCGCAGCCCGAGAAATCGCCTCCATGGCGCGCGGGATGCTCGGTGGCATTGGGATCACCGATGCCTATCCTGTGATCCGCCACATGATGAATCTTGAAAGCGTGTACACCTATGAAGGCACCCACGAAATCCATACCCTGGCCGTGGGGCGTGCACTTACGGGGTTGAACGCGTTTGGAGGGTGATTTGTGCCTCTGTGACCGGAACACCAGGCATCCAATAGGGTAGATCTTTTCCGTATTGTTCATAGGCCATGTTGATGGCTTCGCCGATCCACAGCTGGTTGGCAGCGCCCTCTGCATAAGGAGCGTCTAACACGCCAGAATCCACACCGATCGCCAAGCCCTCACCGCCGAGCGTGATCCTCTTGCTATAAGACGTGAACAAAAAGCCACAACAGAGATAATCAAGACACGAGGGATTGCGCTCTTCACTAGAAAGTTCTTGTCCAATGTCTCGCGTTATATCGACAGTTAATCGCGGGCCCACGGTCAACTTCGCGCTCAAAGCATATTTGACATCACCGCGTTCCACTTCTGTTTGCAAAATCTTTGACTCGTATGATCCTGGAAAACCATGATCCTCCACCCATCGTGTTTGTGGCACGGAAACGCCACAACACCCATCCTCACGCTCCCAGGAATCGATCTGGCTGTCCCATGTGTACCCGGGTGATGCGCTGTACCCACGGTTTGATGTACGATCCCACAAGACCCACACCGCATTGCGAACTGCAATGACCGCCCCATCGCTCGGTTTAACCACAGGCCACTCAATCCATCGATATTGGAAACGACGATTGCACAAAGCAAAATCTTGAAAGGCCGCAATAAAGTCTTCGCGCTCTTGGAGCCCTGGTGCGCGGATAGGCCGATCCGTTCCCGGCAGCAACATGGGGTAAGGCCCTGTGACGATGACTGAATCCCCAGTGAACATTGTAGAAACCTTCACCTGCGCGGTGAAACTATTTTCATCACGTGGTGATATATCAAAAATCTTCGTGGACTCACTTTCTACGAAGTGTGTTATAAATTGTTGACGAAACTGGGCATACAACGATGCTTCACGCGAAGTGGGTCGGAGATTTTGCATTTCAATATTTGTCATATTTATTCTTTTCGTTGGGTGTTTCATTGACTCTAGCAACAAAAGTTTTTGCCATGCCACACTAAAACATTTATTGCATTTATCTATAAAATGCCCACGCGTTCTTGCCTCATCTATAACTTCCCAAGAATAGGATAGACGATTCGCAATCCCTACGATAAACCCCGCCCGTGCGTTTATGGCTACTTTTGGGGGTTTTGGCGTCTTTCATAGGACGCGACGTTTTCGCATGTGCCATTTGCTCTGCAGGTGATCCAACGCTTACGTCCATCGGCGTAGAACGTTTGTTTCAAGGCCGATTGCGCGCATCAAGCATTGTTGAATTTCGTAATTATTCCCAAGGTGTTAATGCGGTTGATCGACAAAGCGTTGATGAAATTCGGACGGATCTGGGTTTGAGCTACGTCCCCCACAGGCGCTGGGCATTTACCCTCATGCTGCCCGTTGTCCACAAAAAACTCACCACCGTAAGTGAGCGTACGCAGTCCGCCACAGGCCTGGGCGATCTCTGGCTCGCGGCACGGTTTGTTCTCTGGCAACAAGATAATCGGAGTTCAAGCCACATCGTGAGTTTCTCCGGCGGCCTTCGATTCCCCACGGGCCCCGAATTGAAATTACCCAATGGGCATGTTGCACCTCATGAGATCCAACCCGGTACAGGAACATGGACCCCAACGCTAGGATTGCAGTACGCCTATTTTCGAGGAAAATTGTCGATGTTTACCACCCTGCGATCTGATTTTCCGGTCCATTCAAAATACGATGAACGTGATGGTTTGGGTATGTTTGCAACCACCATGGGGCAATTTCAGCCATGGACTTGGATTGCATTGCAGGCCAGTGCAGATTTTCGTTATGTCACATCCGCGGTTGATTATGCAGGGAATATTCCAAACTCGGGTGGTATTGCGTTGTTTTTAGGACCTGGGGTCGCATTGATGCCAATCACGGATTTCTTTGTGCGATTTATGGTGCGCGCGCCCGTTTGGTCCGCATACAACGGAACCCAAAGCGAAAGCGTTGTGTACCATATTTCGATGGCCTACGATTGGGCGCTCTAAGAGGATTTTCAACATGAGATGGACCGTCATTTCTCTCACGGCAGTACTTGCAGCATGCTCTGGCAACAGTTCCGATCATGCAGGCACACAATTTGCAGTCCACAGCACACATCACATGAGTAAAGATCTTGCGGGCAATTATCCTGCGCATGCAGCCAATGAAGCGCGAACATTCACAACAGAGGGCGGTACTTCTGTGACGCTAACCAAAGCCTACGCGGTATTTGAATCCGTGGAACTTATGGCATGCCCACAGACCGCATGGCAGAAATTTATGCACCGTTTGCCAATGAGTTTGTTCGTTGGGCACGCGTTTGCGCACAGCGAGGCATCGCCCACAAAAATAAGCGAACCTTCTGTTGAAAATATTTTCTCAGCCGATTTAAGCGCACGTTTGCTTGGTTCTATTGAACCCCCTCCTGGCAATTATTGCGCGCTGCGTGTCACCATAGGACCGGCCGATTTCGACACAAGCAATCTTCCTGCCGATGTGAATATGGTGGGCAAAAGCGTGTATCTCCAAGGAACGACGTCAGCAGGTGATTTTACAATCGCCGCTGTGGGATTGGCGTCACGCTATGTCCAGGATCTTGCGTTTGATGCACCCATCAATATTCAAGCCGATGGGCAAAATCACAGTGTTGTGATTGGTATGAATTATTCGCAATGGCTCAATGGACTTGCCTTTGACAGTAGCGAGCAAAGCCACGCCCTTGCGACCCGTGTGGGCACAGCATTGCATCTCCACCATGGAATTGATGTAGAAGATCATACCATGGAACCCGAACACCACCACTAACGGAGAGTACCCGTGGAACGTTACATCGATCAGCATCTTGCTCATCTCGTTGACCCCGATCGTTTCGCTTTTTACAAAACCTTGTGCCAATTCGCCGATCGGGAAATTGCACCGCATGTGGTGGCCTGGGAGCGTGCACACAAGCTTTTGCCTGATGCTGTCATTGCGAAAATGGCGCATCTGGGTTTGTTTGGGTTGACTGTTTCTGAAGAATACGGCGGACAAGGTGGATCAATCACCGAATTGGTTTTGGCCGGACTTGCACTGGGTTATTACAGCCAGAGTGTGGCCATCACCACAGGGGCTGCAAGCAGTCTCGGTACCAAGCCTGTACAAATTGCAGGAACCAGCGCACAAAAAAAAGCACATTTGCCTGATTTAGCAGCTGGAAAGCGTATGTTTGCTTTTGGATTATCGGAACCAGGACGTGGATCGGATGCTGGCAATCCAGAAGTCAAAGCAGAACGTGTTGCCGAAGGTTGGAAAATTACCGGCGAAAAATGTTGGTCCACCAATGCCCATTGGGCAAGTCATGTGGTGGTTCATGCGTTAACAAATCCGCAAGGTGCCAACGGACAACGTACAACATGTTTCATTGTTCCTACCCAACATTCTGCGGTGACTGTACAAGAAATGGGCGGCAAACAGGTATGGCCTCTTTCATCCACAGGAAGCATTCGTTTTGACGGTGTTGTTGTGGGTGAAGACGCCGTGTTGGGTGAAGTGAATCAAGGTTTTCGTGTGATGCTTAATACACTCAACGGCGGCCGTTTGCTGATTGCTGCATTGGCATTGTCGTCGCTTGCGCGTGCGCTTGATCTTTGTCGCAATTATGCCCAAGAACGCACCCAATTTTCAGACAAGCCCATTGGACGTTTTCAGCGTGTACAGGATGTGATCCTTGATATGGATATTGCACTCCACCAAGGCCTTGCATGGCTTTGGCATGGTCTTGCATTGTATGAGGCTGGAACAATGCCCCGTGAACTCGCAGCAAAAATAAAGATCGAATGCACACGGCGCGCCTCTGATCTGCTTACCCTGGCCATGGAAATTTGTGGTGGTGTTGCTTGTCTCGATGAATTCGGACTGATTCAGCATCATCGGGATTTGTTTGTATGCCGTGTGGGCGAAGGCAGTAATTTTGTGCTTAAAACATTGGCGACTAAGCCGCTGATGCCGAATATTGAATTGCAATAATTACAAATACACAATTCGCGCACTGACGTGTGCTTGCTCGCCTTGGGGCATATTCACGTCGACGCCATAGCGCAGGGCTTGGCTTTTTTCCAAACGATTTTGAACATCGCGGTATTCAGGTCGCACTTGTGCCACTTGATCAAAATACCGATGGGCCAGGTCCCACTGCTTCATCGATTCGTACGTGCATGCGATTTCAAAACGCAGCGCAAGCATTTGTAATCCACTTATTGTTGGAATGAGTAGTGCTTCAAATAATTCTTCAAGTGCTTTCTGTGCATCATATTGTGCTAGAAAACACAATGCACGTGCCGTGCGTGCACTTAATTCTAACGGTGCATGGGAAACGGCCAAAGCCAATGCCTCAAGCGCTGCATCGTATTGCCCAACCCCATAATAAGCGATGCCAAGATGGTAATTCACCAGTGGATTTGTATCGCCAAATTTTGCAACAAGGCGTGTGCGTGCATCATCAAACAAATGTTCGCCAGGCACAGGAACCATGGGATGATCTTCGGGAAGTGCGGTAGATTGAAGCACTTCAGGCATAGGCTCGACGATCGGTCCTATCTGTTCTTCCAACGCCTGGAAGACGGGCGTGGTTGTACTTTGTACTGCCTGTTCTTGCGTGAAATCAATATCAAATGTGAGGCCATCAATTTCCGTCATTGGCTCCACAAGTGGTTCTTGAGGCTCCAGGCGTTGTAGTAACTCTTTTGCTTCCGCATGGCTGGGATGAATACTGAGCAATTCACGCAACGTGTCTTTGGTGGTGGCGGATCGTCCAGAGCGATGCGCAATTTGTACAAGCTGCCACAAGATCTCAATGGCTTTTTCTGTGTTATCTTGTGAAATATAAATTTCTTTTAAACGAATGATTGCTGGGATATGGCTTGGATGAACCGAAACAATGTATTCGAGTTTTTCCGCTGCTTTGTCATACAAACGATATTTTGCGTAAATCTCTGCTTCGGCCATCCATGTGTCGATGTCATCTTCGGAAAAAGAATTCTTATTTTGTATTCTATCGTTTGAATTAACAGTCTCTTGATTACTTTCAAGTTCCGAACCCCATTCACGGACAGTTTGCTGAAATTCGGGGTCACTCGGTTCAATACGTCCTATTAAACGTCGCGTATCACGATAGCCTGGTAAATTTTCTTCGCGCAGATACTTTGCGCCAAGCTCATGCAAGACAAGAAGTGCCTTGGCTTTTTTGTCTAAACCTACGAAAATATCAGACAGCATGAGCAATGTTTCGGGATCGTGTGGCTCAGCCCTAAAAGGCGCACGCAGGCAAATCAAAGCCTCTTTGAACTTTCGACTTTGAATGTAAATATGTGCGAGTTGCTTGGATAAATCCACAAGGCTTGGGTCAATACGCAAGGTCGTTTCAGCAACTTGGGTGAATGCTTCGATTCGACCTCTTGCAAACAACTGTTGTGATGCCTTCAAAAACGAATCTTTGGCTTGCGTGATTTGATTACTGTGCTGATAGCGGGTTGCAAGCCGCAGCTGGTAATCAGGCTCATCGGGCGCAATGGCCACAAGTTTTTCAAGAATGCGCAAAATGTCGGATTGGTTTCCACGTTCGTGAAAAGCCGACAGCAATGCGTCGTATTGTGTGCATGCGTCGGACAAAAGTCCCTGCGATTCGTAAAGGCCGGCCAGTTTTTCTGCGACATCGAAAGCATTGGGATCTGCGGCAAGGATCTGCTTGTAAATGGACACCGCTTTTAATCCAAAGCCTTGGTCCACATACACCTGTGCTGCTCTAAGAAAATACGGGATTGATTTGGATGGGTCGCTTTTTTTGCCTTCAAGCTCCGCAAGTTTCAATAAACTTCGGATATCGTTGGGATCGTCCTTGGCAATGCGCTCAAGTTCTCGCACGGCTTTGTCGAGCATGCCGCGCTGAATAAAACCCTGCGCGGCTTCCCATATTTTATCGCGATCCAATGCCATGCTACTGCCCGTCGGATTTATACACCTTCAGGATAGCATTGTTTCTGCGATATTTTGGATGAATTGTAGGGGTCTAAGCGCGCTCGGCATACTCGCCGGTACGGGTATCTATTTTGATGCTTTCATCTTGATTGACGAAAAGCGGCACGTTCACAATGGCGCCGGTTTCAAGCGTCGCAGGTTTCATTGTCCCTGTTGCGGTGTTGCCGCGCACACCAGGCTCACACATCACAATTTTAAGCGTCACAAAATTGGGGAGTTGAATGCCGATGGCTTTGCCGTTCCAAAATAAAATGGAACATGGGCAGCTTTCTGATAACCATTGGGCTTGGTCGCCTAGGGCATCGCGTTCAATAACCACTTGATCGTAAGTGGCCGTATCCATGAAGGTGTAGTGCTCACCCTCATGGTAGAGGTACTGCATTTGGAGCTCGTCCATATTAGGACGTCCAACTTTATCACCCGATTTAAAGGTCGGATCGAGCACGCGACCGGTGATCAGGTTTTTGATTTTGGTACGAACGAAGGCACCACCCTTGCCGGGCTTGACGTGCTGGAACTCTACAATGACGTAGGGAACCCCTTCAAATTCGATCTTGAGGCCATTTCGGAATTCAGCGGTAGAATACATACGGCCTTTTCTTAGCCCAAAAGCGCCCGAAGGGCTAGCTCATATGAAGTCGGGCCAAAGCCAGAAATAACGCCCATGGCGATATCCGACAAATAGGAATGGTGCCGAAAGGGTTCTCTTGCATAGACGTTGGATAGGTGAACCTCCACAAAAGGCACTTCGGCAGCCAACAATGCATCTCGAATGCCGATCGAGATGTGGGTTAATGCCGCAGCATTGATCACAATACCGTCGCTGGCACCCCGCAGTTGTTGGATTTTGTCGATCAAGTGACCCTCGTGATTGCTTTGAAAACAGCGGACCACTGCACCCAATTCGCTGCCAAGGGCAATCAACTGCTCGTTGATATCTTCAAGGGTATCGTGGCCATATACTTCGGGTTGCCGGGTACCCAGCATATTGAGATTGGGTCCATGCAAAATATCGATCATGGGTGTCATGGGGAGATCTCCGTTTTTAACGCAAGCCACTGATGTTGTTCTACACGGCATGCGTAACGCACTTTACCCTGGGGTTCGTGGGGATTGCACCATATCGCCAAAATCCCCGCCTGATCCATCGGCCAGAGTACGATGGTTCCAGGTGGTGTACGTGTCTCAAGGGACATAGGCCCTGGTATAACGCCCATGTCTTCGGCCAATAACCCATGCCATGCCGTACCACGCACAGCAGCACGCAATAGCTTTTCAGTGCGCTCAGAGGGTGCATCACGGCAGGATAATGCGATCAACGTCCCATCATGGCCAAAAAACAACGCAGCTGCTTCACCGCCTATATGGGAAAGCACTGAGAGCAACGCGGCTTTGATAGATTGCAAGCGCGTATCGCCATGCAAGGCTTCATCAAGCTTACGCAACCCTTGTGCTGCACGCAGATCGTTCGCATTGCGATCCAACAAACGCTGATAAATGGCCCGAGCCTGATCTACCTGTCCTTGCTGTGCCAGAAGATCCGCCATGGTTGCGGTTTCCCAGAGTACTGCTGTCATATGTGGGGGCTATGCGTTTGGGCAGGGGGCGTCAAGTTTAGGAACTCCCTGATAATAAATCGTTCCTTACTTGCACGCCTCGCGCGCTACCGTACACTTCGTTGTCCCAAGGCCACTGTCGGGCCGACATGTGGTCTCAATGGTCAAAGCGTCATGATCTTCGCGAAAGGGCAAGCAGGTGACTTGGGTGGAAACGCTGCAGCGGCTGGGTGTGCAGGCAAGGCCGCTTACAATACAATTTCCTGTGTCCATGCTGCAAAGATCTGAGCTTGATGCGGAATTGCAGGGATCAATACAAAAATCATTGGTGCCTGTGCAGGCGTTATCGGCAGAGCACGCACGATAGGATGCAGCAGTGCAGGCTGTATTGACAAGCCCAGGTTCTATGCGCACGGGAAATGAAAACCAACTTGATTCGATTGAAACATCACCTTGTGTTTGCCCCACAAGACGAACTTGTATCACCACCACATCGACACCGCTCTCAGGAAAATTTCCCCAAGCAGGATGACGGGCCGATCCTTGGGCCGAACTCAAATGTGTTAAAAATCCAAGATCAGTACGGCCAATGATTGGGATCTCATCGGGCTTAAAATCTGCACCATACAGCGCTTGCAAGCCGGGAAGCGTAAGAACACCGTCTATCAGCACCACCGACGATCCGCTGACTGGAATATAGCCAGAGACAGGCACCACATCCGTTTGACCGGGGGGTAAATCACTGCATTGGATTTGAGCACCATCGGCAGGGCTTGGTGGTGCCAATTGACGGTAAAAGCAAACTCTTGCGCCTGAAATGGTCACATCGTGGGTTTTGGGACGAACATTTTGCCCTGCCGGATTACGAATAGGATCTGAGGTGTTCGTTGATAAATTGTTAATGGTGGCGATGGGCACCATCAATGCCCGCTTGGCACGCAATGCAAATGCGGGATCGTAAGTCAGTGAGGGTAGCGATGTGTTGGATACTTCAAATGTACATGTATTGGTTGGCGAGACAAGACGGGTCATTTCAATGCTGATGCCATTGTTGGCCAAGCACGCAGTTTGCATGAGGACAAGACAAAGTATGCCAACCGATGATCGTGTCATATTTTGCCATGCTCCTGTTGTACAAAAGTTCGTACATCATCGAGTGCAACAGATTGTAACACACATGATCCTAACGATGTGACCACGGGCATTCGCACCGTTTTTCCAGAACGTTTTTTATCCATATTCAAGGCGTTGAGATCTAAATCGTAAGATCGCCAATCGATCGGAAGATCCAATGCGCGCAATGCTTTGCAAAGTGCCGAATAGGGCGCATCCCCTCCGCTTTGTTTTTTGGCCCACTCAGCTTCCGCGACCATACCTAAGGCTACCGCTACACCATGCAGCAAGCGAAAATGTTGTCCGCTTTCAATGGCATGTCCTATCGTGTGTCCATAATTTAAAATGGCTCGGCGCCCTTGTTCGCGCTCATCATTGCGGACGATATCAGCCTTTAATGCGATGGCTCGGATCAATACCGATAAAATAGAAGCACTATCATAAGTTAATAATTGAGGTGCGGATTTCTCGATGTCCAAAAATAGATTTTCATCAAGGGTAAACGCTATTTTTAACGCCTCAGCAAGACCAGCCGCATGGGCGATTTTTTCTTGCGTGTGTAAATACGACAATGCGATCAATACGCCCTTTGGCTGATAAAAAGATCCGATGAGATTTTTGCCATGGGGGCTGTTGACCCCTGTTTTTCCGCCAACACTTGAATCCACACAGGCAAGCGTTGTGGTGGGGATTTGAAAAAATGGAATCCCACGCAAAAGAACCGATGCAACAAATCCGGTTAGATCGCCCACTACCCCACCGCCAAATGCGATTAAAGCGTCGTCACGGGTCCATTCTTCTGCAATCAATGCATCAAGCAAGTCACCGGCGATATGCCATTGTTTGGATACTTCCCCCGGTTCCACAATATACCGGGTCACTGAAAATCCCGCATCATGTAGGATCGTCAACAAGGCATCGCCATAGTGCGCGTTGACGGTTGTGTCGGTGATCACCGCCAAGCGCCGTCCTGGGTGGCGAAGTTTGATGGCATCAGCAATCCACGCGCCAGCTGTCTCGCGGAGCAGCACATCGTATCCAGCGCCAACGTCAACGTTCACACACGCATGCATCGCAGGTGAGGTGTCCATCGTGGCCAGGATGTTTTCAACACTATGCGACGTATGATGATCGTCGGTATCTACGGTAAAGTTGGCTTGCGTATACAAATCGGCACGATCAGCAAGAATACGTTCAATCGATGTATGAAGATCTCCATCATGTAACAAAGGTCGTTTGTCCCTCTCGCTTTGTGCTGATAAGCGTTCCACCAAGACGTGGACGGTTGTGCGCAAATAAATACTCACAGCGCGCTCATGCAAACGGATGCGATTGTTTTCACGCAAAACCACCCCGCCGCCACAGGCGATCACGTGCGGTGTTTGTGTACGCAGTATGTCGCGTAAACACATTTCTTCGATATCACGAAAATTTTCTTCACCATGTTTTAAAAAGTATGCGGCAATCTGTTGACCCAATCGGATCTCAATCTGCGAATCAAGATCGACAAAAGGGATATGAAGGTTTTGGGCGAGCATCACGCCCACGCGAGATTTCCCCGCACCCATGGGGCCAACAAGTGCGATGTGAGGTGAAAAATCGCCAAAACGTATCGTTTTATGCATTGTACATCTCGCTAAGGCATGTCGGTGGAAGCCGCCACCAGCGCTTTATCGCGATTGACGATTTGTGGTGTGATGAACACCAGCAATTCAGCACGGTTGTCATTGCTTCGGTTATTACGAAATAAGTATCCCAAAATAGGAATACCGGCAAGGAATGGAATACCGGATCTTCGTTTTGACGTGTTGCGCGTGTAGATACCGCCGATCACGGTGGTGCTTGAGTCCTGAACCAACACTTCGGTTTGTGCTAATTTTCGCGCAATGGTGGGATCGCCACGAGCGCCAGTGTTCGCAAAATCCGGCTCGGATTTTTGTGCTTTGATTTTCATCAACACACTGCCATCGTTGGTGACATGCGGGGTGACTTCGAGTTCAAGATTTGCGGACACAAAAATCGTATTGGCACCCAAGGCCGAAACAACCGAAATGGGAATATCAATGCCTTGAGAGATACGCGCTGTTCGATTGTCGAGCGTGGTGACGCGGGGAGAACTGATAATGCGTCCTTCGCCGCTTTCTTCCATGGCCGACAAACGCAAATTGAGCAAGTGACTCCCACCCGCTGATCCAAATTGAAATCCCAATGCACCGCCTGCGCCTGTTCCTACGCCCACCGGAAGATTGACTGCAAATCGTCCAGGATTGCTCGTGCCGCGAAGTGGCGTGGCTGCATCGTCGGCACCGCCGGCAATCGACACGTCGCCTGGAAATACAAGGCCCGTGGGATTTCCTTCGGCCGATGTCATGAGCGACTGACCACCCCATTGAATACCAAATTCATGGCGAAAACTGCTGTTGGCTTCTACGATGCGCGCTTCGATCAATACTTGGGGTGTTTGACGGTCCAAGCGTTGCGCAAGATGCACGATTTTACCTATGTTGGATTCGATATCTTCCACAATCAATGTGTTGGTGCGCTCATCAGGTTGTATGGTGCCGCGTGATGAAAGAAGCGGCTTGAGTTGAAGCAAAATTTCTTTGGCTTCAGCATAGTTGATATTGATAATTTTGATGGCCGTTGCTTCCACCTGTTTTTGTGCTTCACGTTTCGCCACTTCAACTTCGGCTTCTTTGCGAAGCACTTCGGCGGGGGCCACACGAATAATGCCGTTTCGGGTCACGCGATCGTATCCCTTGCTGCGCAAAATCGTGTCGAGTGCAACATACCAAGGCACATGCAGGAGCTTAATATTCACTGTCCCTTTGACGTCTTCGCTCGTGATAATATTTCTTCCCGTATGATCGGCAATCATACGGATCACACCACGAATATCTGCGTCTTGATAATCGAGTGACATGGGTTTGATCTGCTTGCCATGCACCTCTTCCGCTTCAGCACTGTCCTGAACATATTGCACACTTACTTTTTTAGGCGGGGGTTGCGGAGTGGGAGGTTCGGGCGTGGGAGGTTGCGCTATGGGTTCATCAGGGATCGGCGGAGGAACTTGTGTTGTGGGATCATTGGGAAGCGGAAAAAGGGCTTGCACGGGGTTGTCATCGGAGGGCGTCGCGGGCGTTTGTACGATGCTGTCACCCGAGGGCATCGAAGGAGTTTGGATCAGTGACTCGTCACGAAGTGATGTTTCCTCATATTTAGGCACTTCAGGAAGAGTGACCGGCGGTGCTGCCTTTGCAAATGCGATTGTTAATCCACGATCTGTCTCTTTGATGTCATGCATCCATTCGGAGGATTCCAAATCAAAGACCACCCGGGTTTTACCTTGATGATCACCCAACCGAACACGCAACACACCATGGGAATCAAATGAACGGACTTTCCATGGAATGTCACGTTTCGTATTTGTCAAATCGACCACAAGACGTGGTGGATCGTTTAAACGCGCGACCTCTTTGGTCGGTTTTCCTTGGATCTCCAGATGCATGGCGCCAGCAACATCTTGAAAGATGTCAAAAAGACGTGATGTCGGAGCAGCATCAACCCATGCAGAATATGTGATCACAACCGCAACCACAGCGATCGCTTGCATCGTTGGTATAATTTTCAAACCCATCATCTACAGCTCCACTTAACGCCGATTTTCTTCTCGTCTCAACTTAATATCCACGGGCACTCTGACGATTGCGCCTTTTGGGCCCCGAAATTCTTCGACGACAACGATTTTGTCCGACGTGATACGCGTCACACGGCCACCATTGCGACCAAGCCGATTTCCAACGGTAAGCGTATGGCCTTTGCCTTCAGGATCTTCGACCAATGCGCTCGGTTGACCTGTCCCTGTGAGCAAACCTGTCAGCCGGTATTGATCCATTTCGAAACGTTCGGTCGGTTGTTTTTTTCGGCTTTGATCTTCTTCTTCACGCCTTGCTGCGACAGCCGTCAGATAAGATCGAAATGGGTCACGCTTGCCTATCGGTGAGTATTGAAAATCTTGTTGTTCTAATACAATGGCGGCCTCTTTGGCTTCGATGGATTTCTGTGCACTTTCTTCCAGTACTTTAGAAGACGACCCCGGCGTAGGGATCACTGCTGGAGGAGCAGGTTGTGTTTTGTTGCACGCCAATCCTGCAAATAGCATCAATCCAGCAATTCGTGTTTTACTCACTTCTTTTCCTCCTCAGCCATGGGCTCTGGGGAGGGCGGAACGTAGCGATACGTGGTGAGTGTAAAATCGCTTCTTAATATCACTTTTTTGTTTTTGATCCGGGGGTCTAAAAGTGTGATGTCACCGACGTTCACAATGCGATTTAAATGGACAACAGCATCAATAAATGACGCTGTTTCATGATACGAACCTTGTGCTTTGATGTGGTAGCGTTTTGCCGAAACGTTGTCTTTGACTTCAGCAGCAAGTGGCGTGAATTCATCGATCAGTACATTGGTTTCTTCTGCTTTCTCACCGAGCTGTGCGAGAAATTGGGGTACATTGTCGGTGTTCGGAAGCATATCGCGGGCAAGATCGAGGCTTTTTTGGAGCTCCTTGATGCGTTCCTCGTAATGGGCAAGATTGGCGAGATAGATTTCTCGCTGCGTGATGAGTGCTTTTAAATTTGCCAATTTTTTATCAAGATCTTTTGACTCAAGCCAATTGGGCTCTATCGATAAAAAATAAAATGCGACAATCAGGAGTACGAAAATACCCGCCACGCTGCCATAGCGAATCTTGGGTGGAAACGAAGCGTATTTGCTCAATAAAATGTCAACTTGCATTCAGGTCCACCATGCACGAAATTTTCCATTGTAAAACGCTATTGTCTCGGCCAGCGATTGTTTTTGCAAAATCCAGGGCCACCATAGAGAAAATTTTAGATCCTCCATCCAGCGCAATTTGAAAATTCGATAAATCAGCATGGCTCATGGTTTCACCTTCAAGCACCAATTTATCGCCCACTTGACGAAGCGATGTGAGCCACACCTGTTCGCGTTCTGAAAGAATGGTCGCAATGGCGTCAAGCATACGCGTAGGGCCTTGCTGTTTTTTTTGAAGGGCAGCAATCACATCCAGGCGACTTTCTAAATATTTGGCACGTTCACGAAAATCTTCAACACGGCGTACCTCTTTGGCTAGATTTTGCGCATGGACAAGTCGTGTTTGAATGGTCGCTTGCTGTGCCACGATCTTGGAACGTTGAACAAAATGTCCCACGCCAAGAGCAATCACAAGTCCAAGGACTCCGAGTGAGAGTGCAAGAAATTCTCGTTGAATTTTTTCGAGTTTGCGTGAGGCCTTTACAGGCAGGAGATTGATGCGCGGCATATTTTTAGCTGTCTCCTGGATACCGCAACGCCAACCCTACAGCGGTTGTGGCTGCGGGGCCGAGTTCTGCCACGGCATTCATATTGTTCTGGGGGATCGTGATGCGATGGAAAGGATCTGCGATCTCAACAGGAAGGCGTGAATGGGTTGCAAGGGCCTTCTGCAAGGCTGAAAGGTTTGCACCTCCTCCAAATAAATAAATGACGGAGGGGGGGGGGTCTGTCGCTGTTGCTGAAAAAAAGTCAAAAGTACGTTGGATTTCGTCCGCGACCGTTTCACATGCGGCATTCATGGCAAAAACAACGGCATCGGGATCATCCGCCAAGCGAAGACCACGTTTGATCTGTTCCGCATCGGAACGGCTAATGCCTGTTCTTTTCTGGATTTCTTCGGTGACATGGTTGCCTCCCCATGGCAGATCACGGGTAAAGCATGACACGCCTCGTGAAACGACGTTGATGCTTGTTTTGGCTGCTCCCATGTCGATCAATGCCATCGAGGTTGATGGCGAAACGGCATAATTCTGTAAAAAAGCAGTTTCCATGGCAAAGGGATCGACGTCACAAATCACGGGCTCAAACCCGGCATCACGAACCACCTGGGTGTATTCGTTCACCACATCTTTCTTTGCTGCCACCAAAACGACATCCATATATCCTTGCTGGGATGCATTTTCGTTCACAATTTGCACGTCCATGTACACATCTTGAATATCGAAAGGGATGTACTGTTCAGCTTCACCGATGACCGCCCTTTCAAGCTCCTGGGCTGACATGCGTGGAAATGATATTTTTTTAATGATCACCGAGTGACCTGAAATGGCGATGGCGGCGTCTTTGTTTTTAATTCCAAGGGAGCGGGCCAATTCGGTCATACTCTCGGAAATCTGCACTGCATTCATGATTGAACCATCAACAATGGCATCGGAAGGCAATTCGATACGGCCTACATGGCGAAGTGTATAGATCCCACCGCCGCCTTTGAGCACACACATCTTGATCGACGAAGATCCGATGTCGATACCCAAACATAGTTTCTCGCGGGCCATATCAGAACCTCTATTGATGTGACCTATTGAAGCAAGAAATAGGCCAATCCGCATATATTGTGCCAAAAGAAATTCATGGCTGAGAATTTCCCGGAAGCTCCCTACGATGATTTAAATGACGATCGCATCGCCTACTGGCCGCCAGGGCATACCGGTGAGCTTGGCGAAGATCGTTTTCGATGTATGGGAGCTATTGATGCATTTCTTGGCACTGCCGCCGATATGCCTTCCTACGATTTGGATTATGGCTTTCGTATTGGGTCCCATAGTGACACAAGCCAAGCCCGTGCATTGATTGCGGCACTTGAACCCCTTAAGCACCGCGTCCCTGTGGCGAGAGGATATCAAGCATTGACGCGTTTGTTTTTGGCCATCGTCTCGGATCACAATCCCGATGCATTGGCGGAAGCCCATCAAGGCCTTCGTGAGTTTTTTCTTTATCCTGAGGATGTATGGAATGTTGTGGAGGTTTTTAAAACCGTCCATGCGGATCTCAACGCGTGGCCGCGCATTGCATCGCTGGTGTTCGATTATGCGCAATGGATGGCAAAACAAATAGGCAAGCCACCCGCGGAGATAGGCCAATACATACCGCGAGAGATCAAGGTTCTGGGGGAGCAACGACAATCGGTGCAGGAATGATCACCGGTTGTTGCGCGGCGGCATTAAGCAACATCATACTTTGCTCAGCTTCCATGCGGAAACGCGTTCCCATATCAATGGCACGCTTAAAGGAGAGCTGAGCCTCTTGGCGCATTTTCTCTATTTGCGCGATGATCGATTTACCTTTGCGATATTCCATATCTGCTTCCAAACGCTGAAGTTCACGCAGCTGTTCATCCACAAGCGATGGGATACGCCGTGCACGCAATAAGTAGCGTTGGCCATCCTCGCTGGATACAGCTGTATCGCCCTCGGTCGCTTGGCGTAGCCAGCCGGTCAGCTGCATAAAGAGCGCTTTGTCTAACGTCAAACGGTCGTTGTATTCCTCGCGCATGATTTTAGCATCAGAATGAACAGGGATAGGATCATAAGCGAGTCTTAAAGCCGAATCCGCTGGTTGATAGGGTTCAAAACCAGATGGGAGCATGCGTCCACGCTCAACATGCAATTCCCCTTCGGCGACGACCAAACGATAGATATTGTGATTGCGTAAACTTAAAAAATAAAAACCCACTGCCAAGATGGCAACAACACCCGCCACAGCGAAGAGGGTCAACATCGTTTTATTGGGGCGTTCTGATTGTTCAAGCATGGTAAATTCCAATGAACGGAAGATTTCTAAATTTTTGTGCGACGTCGAGCCCGTAGCCTACCACGAAATGGTCGGGGATCGTGAACCCTACGTAATCGACAGGGCAGTTTACCTGTCTGCGTCCCTGCTTGTCTAAAAGCGAGCAGGTGCGTACGCTTCGTGGACCACGCAACCTCAGGTTACGCAAGAGATAATCTATCGATAATCCTGTATCTATAATGTCTTCAATAACCAATACATCCTTGCCTTCGATCGAATGTGCAAGATCGTGGGTTACGCGCACCACGCCTGAGGATTCGGTGTCATTGCCATAGCTTGAAATGCCGATGAATTCGCATGTGATGGGGAGATCGATGGAACGTACGAGATCTGCCATAAAAACGAAAGCACCTCGCAGCACACAGACCACCACAAGCTCACGCCCAGCATGATCCTGGGTGATTTGACGGCCCAATTCGCGTACCCGTTCTTGGATTTGCGTTGCGCTAAATAAAGTATCGATATTGCGTGCACACCACAGTTCAGACATGGGAGGGATCCGTATCCTGCAGGCGCGACAACATCAACTGCTATAGCCTTCCGAAAACAAAATGCCCGTTTTGTTCTGGGGATGCGAAGGGCATTGGCACGATGCATGAGGGGCACACAGGGGGCAATTGGGATCTTGCGTCATACGCACCGTTCGAAAGCCACCCTGAAGTGCGTTGTACATCGTGAGCTGATTCATGTCGGATGCACCCAAGCCGAGTATAAATTTGAGTACTTGGGTGGCCTGAAGCACGCCAATAATGCCCGGCAAGACCCCAAGGACCCCCGCATCAGCACAATTTGGGGCACGATGGGTCGGAGGGGGCTCGCCAAACAAGCATCGATGGCATGGACCTTGCCCTGGAATAAATGCAGCATACTGTCCTTGAAAACGATGCACGCTTGCCGTGAACAACGGTTTGCATGCGCGCCAGGCTGCATCACCGATCAAAAAGTGGGAGATAAAATTGTCGGTGCCGTCGATCACCACATCGATATCTGAGAGAAGCGACGACGCATTGCGTTCATCAAATCGTTCCGTCACCGCCTGCACGTCGGACTCCGGATTAAGAGCCATAAGACGTAATGCAAGACACGCTGCCTTGGGTAACCCTACATCTGCATCGGTATAGCCCACCTGGCGTTGTAAATTGCTGCGCTCCACACGATCAGGATCCACAATAACAAGCCGGCCCAAACCCGCCGCAATCAAATACAGAGAGGCCGGACAGCCAAGACCACCGGCACCCACCAGAAGTGCTGACGTATTCCGCAATCGCACTTGACCAACCTCGCCCACTTCGGGGAGAATGGTTTGTCGATTGTATCGATCCCTCGTAGTCATGTGTACTTTCCGACCCCCCACCCGTACTGGATGACGTATACCTATGGCCCCTAAGGAGACAAGCGTGGCGAAAGATGCACGAACGTTGGTTTGGCTCGATCTTGAAATGACAGGCCTCGAACCCAACAGCTGTGCCATCGTGCAGCTTGCCATTATTCTTACGGATGTTCAGCTGAATCCCGTGGCTGAGCCCCTGGAAATCAGCATTTGGCAGCCCGAATCGGTTCTTGAAACCATGAGCCCTTATGTTCGAAACATGCATGAGAAATCGGGGCTTCTAGAGCAGGTTCGCAGATCACGAACGTCGGTTGCGGATGCTGAAAAGAAAGCACTGGAGCTGGTTTCTTCGCATTGTGCATATCACACCGCACGGTTGTGCGGAAATTCGATCGGACAAGATCGACGTTTCCTGATTGAGTACATGCCGACCTTTGAACGCTATTTGCATTATCGACAGATCGATGTGTCGTCTCTCAAAGAACTTGCCGAGTGGTGGTACGGTCTTAAATTTCGCAAACCAAGCGAAGGTCAACACACCGCATTGCATGATGTGCAGCAATCCATCGAAGAGTTGCGTTATTACCGACGTCACATCATGCGTCAGGATCCCGTCGATGCGCCTGTGATCGCCCCCGCTAAGAGCGAGTAAACAGAGATGTTACTTCCCACACTTTTTCTGAGGCCTGCACTGATAGCCACATAGGCTCAAGACTTCGTGACGATTCAACCAACACACGACCATCATCCCTATGCCAAAAGCGTACTTTTGCAGGCTGCATATCGCCTTGAAACGACAGTTCAATAATGTCATCGGAGGGAGGAAACACAACGTCGTCGGCCATGGACTCCACCTGAATACGAAATATCGACTCCACCCATGGCATGATCTCCGGCGGATTTCCTGGAGAAGTCGTCAATGCATCGTCATGGTTAAGTACGCTGAATGTTTGGCCTCGATATGCAATATCCACTTGACGTAAGTGATCGCGTGCAAGCCACGCCACACGGCGATCTTGCAATTCGTTCACACTATGCTTGAGCGGCATCAAATAGCGCGCCAAGACGGTAAATACCTGTCCTTGCGCATTTTGCATGTATTGTGTGCGTCCTGATCCGTCCACGTCGCCGAGTGAAAAAACCGTGGTGTGTTGCCCATGTTTGATGTGTAGTAAACCCTTTGCAGGAGCAAGTCCCATTTCGGCCAATGTTTTGGCATCAGAAAGCACGCCAAGATCACGAACTGCTGGCAGATGTGCCAAGTCTTCCAGCAACGTGGTTGCAACCTGGGATGCAGGAAACACATCGCGCAATCTCACGCGCCAGCCCGTGTTTACCCGTTCTATGACCACACGAGAAGTGCCTTCTGCATAAGCCAGTGATGTGATCTCTGACAGCTCAATATGCATCACAAATATTTTTTGAGGATCTTTAGGGGCCAACGAAATACGTTGCGCAACAACGGCCAAACCCACAACTAAGAACATAAAAAGTGCGTGAAAATAAAGATTTTTTTTCATCCGAAGCCTCGTGTTTGGCGCACGTAGAAGAGACCGAGAAAGCATGCCGCAAAGGGCAATCCAAAGGTTGTTCCGTAAAACCATCTCCTTCGTGTGCCTGTTCGAGAGATCATCGCCACATCGTCTGATATGTCCGCTGATCCTGAAGGTTGATCGTCATGGGAAAGCCACGCAAATGCATCATGCGCAAACGCTTCGTTGCCTGGATTGCGCATCCACATGTTGCCCAAGAGATCTGCGTCGCCTAGCACCATGGTGCGTGAAGGGGTGTCACCTGCAAAAATCCATCCACCCTCATATACCACATTATCCACAACCGATCCTGGCATTGGATATACAATAGGTGCAAGCGTTGCATCATCGCGCATTGCAAACGGTGCAGCGTTGCCTGCTATCATCGCCAAACGGCCATCACTTCGTCCAATGGCGCGTGTGGATGGATGCAGCGCGGTGCGTGAACTGCCCCAGACATAAGGGCTTCCGCCTCCGCCAGGCAATGTGACTTGGTAACGATCGTTGGCAATAAAACCCGGTTGGAGGGTGAGGCCCATGGGTTCTAAAAGTTCCTCACCATGCCATCCCTCTTGTTCGAGTGCCAAGATGATCGAACCGCCTTGTGCACGAAAACGTTGCAACGCAAGGATCTCCGCAGGCAGTGGTGCAGCCGTTGCACCGATAATAGCAACAATCGTCGCATCGGATGGGATCGTGGATGACGCTCCATCAAGCAAGGTAAGCTGTTTTGTTTCCATGCCAGATCGCTCTGCAATGCGTCGCAACAACACCAGGCCCGACTCTTGACCTTCTGGATTTGGGGCCCATGTGCGCTCACCATGACCTGCTGTAACATACAATACGCGCGTAGGCCTGCTCACTGAAAGCACCGCCGTTTGTACCCTTGCGTCCAATTCGCGCAGCACCTGTCGCATGTCTTCTGGATTTAAACTTAAGCTTATACGCTCGGTACGTTTGCCGTAGGTCACGGCAATGACGCCATTGTGATGTACATCGAGCGTGCGCGCTTCTGAAGGCTCAAGGGCGCTGTCCAAAACACGCCACTTGGCGCGTGACGACGCTTGTTGCAGTGCCTCAAAATAAGACTGCAAGGGACGCAAGAGCGCATGACTTGGCGGAAAAAATCCGTGAAAAACGACGGGGGTATCCAGCGCATGCACCAACGTCATGGTTGATTCACTTGGAAGCGAAGAACCCTGGCCACTTAGATCCCATTGGTGATCCCACAGATCGGCCACGCGGTTGATTCCGCCAAATGTGATGATGCCCATGGTGATTGCCATGGCCGATGCAAGCGCACGCAAGGACATCCCAACATCGGGTTCGGTGTGCCGTAACAACCGCTGTAATAGTACTTCGCCGATACAAAATGGGATGAGGCCGATCATCAGCAACGCAGGCCATATCCATTGCAACGCAACAAGAACAGCAGGTGACCATGTTTCGGGTGAGCGATAAAGTAACTCACTTGCTATCCACGCACTGCCACACACCCACAACAATCCAGAAACGGCAGCCGCAAATCCTTGAACTGGGCCGCGCAAGAGCGTGGCTCGCCATGTGCTGGCCAGCGCAGCCACAAGAAGAATCACACCCCCAACATCAACGAGCCCATCCGACCATGGCGCTTCGTTGAATATTCGGCCACCCAGGAGCCATGTTAGCAATCCAGTGAGTACAAGAGGAAAAATCCAATGACCATGTTTCACGTTCGCCACTCCATGCGTCGTGCCGCAACCAAAAGCGCAAGCAGCGTCAGTGAAATGTAAAATGCCATCGCACGTATGCTTAAAACACCACGCATGAACGGCCTATAATGTTCATGGATCAGCGAAAGATACGACAACACACTATCCATAGGTGGCGATGCAAGTTGTGCCACGCCATGCAAACAGACAAGGACCACCACGAGTGCGCCACCGGTAATGGCTGCAATCAAGGATGTTTGTGCAAATGCCGAAGCGCAAAGCGCAATGGCCAAAGTGGCAGCGCCTAGCAGCGTAAGTCCAAGATAGCCCATGACGATATGCATGATGGATACACGGCCATACGCATAGATAAGCGCTGGCATCGTGATGGAGAGCAAATGAATAATTCCCAATATGGTTAACGCTGCGAGGAATTTACCACCCACAATTTGCCATCCTGAAAGTGGGGCGGTTTCTAAAATAATAAGGGTACCGCGCTGACGCTCATCGGCGATCAAATGCATGGCCAAAAGCACGGAGGCAACAACTGTGGGGCCGCTGGCCACAAAGAAAAAGACTTCGAGTGCTTCTGCCGATCGCCGATGCCCATCACCAATGGCCCAAACATTGAATAAAATACCGTCTATCAAAAGGACCGTCAGCATCACCCCATATCCCATGGGCGTGCGCAGGTAACCCCAGAGTTCACGTTCACAAATCGCACGAACTACGCGCATGCAGGCATTCTCCCCTTGGCGACATCGCGCAAACGGTCCCCCAATTCGGTGGGATCGGCACGATAGCCTTCTAAAACAACACCGGATGTTATCAAATGTTGCAACAATGCTGTGCGCATTTTTTTGGGGATCACAATCCGTATTTCAGATGTAGCACGCGATTTGTTCATGATCGACAGCACATGGCATTCAGGGATTGCGCGCAACACGTCGATGGCTGCATCGCAGGACGAGACAACATCCAGCATCATCAGACACCGCTGACGCATATCATGCAATGAAATATCTTCAACCAGGCGTCCTTCGTGGAGCAGTAAAACACGATCGCAGGTTTCTTGGACCTCGCCGAGCAAATGGCTCGATATGAGCATAGTGATGCCATGCAATCGTCGTAACATCGTGCGCAAATGGTCGAGCTGAATAGGATCAAGCCCTGAACCCGGTTCATCAAGCAAAAGCAATTTGGGACGATGCACAAAAGCTTGTGCAATGCCGACGCGTTTTCGTTGTCCCAAGGAGAGTGTACCGATGCGTTTGTTGGATGCGGGTATCATATCAACGGCATGAAGTGCCACATCAATGAGTGTCCCTGTGGTTTCGATCCCACGAAGCGCAAGCACGTATTGAAGAAATTCACGAACGGTTAAATCAGGGTACAGGGGAGGTACTTCAGGCAAAAAACCCACCATGCCTGCAACGTGTTCTCTATCGCGCGAGATATCCGCACCAAAGACGGTGACGCTTCCTGACGTGGGCATGCTTGCGCCCGCAAGTATACGTAGCAGCGTTGTCTTCCCTGCGCCGTTGACCCCTACAAGCCCAACACGCTCGCCCGGACGCAAACTAAAACTTACGTCTGTAAGCGCCGGTGTTCCGTCGTATGACTTCCCCAAACACATGACGTCAATCATTGATCTACGCATCTCACACAGGAGGACATCATGACAATCAGGAAGCCATACTGTACGCGGGCGAGATTTGTTTGCAGTGAGCAGGTGTCAGCAATAGATTGACGGTTATGGTATTTGAATGAACGGAAAGAAAAGATCACTTATATTTGGTGCATCTGGATCAATAGGCAAAGCACTTGCCAAGTGGTTTCTTGTTCACGATTGGGAAGTCACGGCGATTGCCCGATCTATTTCTCCGATGGATGCCAAATCGGGGGGGGACTGGATATCGTGGGATCCTTTTTCGGAAAATAAAGGAATACCCAATGAAATATGTCAGCCGTTCAATGCCATCGTATGGGCACAAGGCCAAAATTTAAATGATAACATTCATACGTTTGATGTGGCATCACACGAAGACATTTATCGTGTCAATGTGGTGTATATTATGAAGACACTGCACGCATTACTTGCACATGGCTCGCTAGCCGCGCCATCTCGACTTTGTGTCATCAGTTCCATCTGGCAAAATATTGCCCGTCAAAACAAACTCTCATACACCGTGAGCAAGTCTGCTTTACAAGGCCTGGTTCAGTCGCTTGCCATTGATCTTGGCAGGGAAGGACATTTGGTGAATGCCGTTCTTCCTGGCGCACTGGATACGCCTATGACGCATGCAAATCTGAGCATGGAACAGGTGTCTAATCTGGAGGCGCTTACGCCACTGGGGAAGCTGCCCACACTTGAAGATGTAAGTAACATGGTTGGATTTCTGTGTTCTGCGGAGAACACAGGCATTACAGGTCAATTCATTGCTGCCGATAGAGGTTTTTCCTATGCCCGAATCCTTTGACATTAGCACTTCTTCAGGTTGCTACCGCGTGTCTACTGGAAGAGGTCTTCTGACTGAAGCATTGCGGGCACGTGAAGACGTGGTCATTTTAACGGATGCGTATTTTTCGGGCATATTGCCAACAGGTATTGGAAAGGTGATTGCTGTCCCTGCGCTTGAGGGCAGCAAGTCGCTTGAGCAAATCGCGCCAATCATTGCAAAACTTCGTGAATTGGGTGCACATCGCCGCACGCATCTTCTGGCTCTTGGCGGTGGAGTTATCCAAGATATTGCGACCTTCGTTGCCTCTATTTACATGCGTGGCATTGCTTGGACCTATTTTCCGACAACGCTGCTTAGTATGGTTGACTCATGCGTGGGCGGTAAATCATCAATCAATGTGTACAGTTATAAAAATCTGGTCGGCAATTTTTACCCGCCTGCCGAAGTGATGATTGATCTGGATTTCTTGCGTAGCCTTAACGCAGAACAGATCGTTGGCGGTCTTTGTGAGGCAGCCAAAATTTGCTATGCACGTTCTTCTCACGAGTATGATCTTTATTTGGCTGAATCGCCTGCCATTAAGATGTCAGCACTTCAAGCCGAGCGAATTATCGTTCGTAGTATTAAAGCCAAGCAGTGGTTTATTGAGATTGACGAGTTTGACAAAAAGGAACGTTTATTGCTCAATTTTGGTCATACTTTTGGCCATGCGATTGAGTCTGCAACAGAATTCAGAATTACCCATGGCGTTGCTGTTGGCGTAGGTATGGTGGTGGCGCATGAGTATGCCAAACAACGTGGATTTCTAACTGCCACGGGATCCGAATGTGTTCTGCAACTTACTACTCATATAGAACAACTGCTGAGAGAGTTGCCACCGCTTGCCGAAGAATTGCGTAGATTGGATATTGACGTCTTTATGGAAAAATTCGACAACGACAAAAAGCACCACGCAGATCAATATCGTATCGTAATACCTAAAGGTGATGGTTCCCTTGAGCTTGTGTCAATTGCGCGTACCGAAGAAGGACGCTCAGCGATTAAAGCGGCTTTCCGTGCCGCTATTCATCGGCTTGCCGACCCTACCTTAATAAAAAATTATCTGGCGATAAAATAGACTTTTCCGCTCTTTCTCCTAAAACAGACTGGACACTGTATTATGGGGGGGTTGCTGTGAACAAATATGAAAGAGACATGCTGAATATTCTTCGAAGAGGCAAAGAAGAATACGGCTATGATGGGGTTAAGGCTGAGTTTGAAGCAGAAGGAACGCGCATTGAAGAATTTCTTCGCTTAAATGAAATTTCGAGAAAAGCAGGGCTTAATGTTGGCCTGAAAATCGGGGGATGCGAGGCTGTTCGTGATTTGCTCGAAAGCAAGCAGCTTGGTGTCGAATACATTATCGCGCCTATGATTGAATCTCCCTACGCACTATCAAAATTTATTGATGCAAAAAATAAAGTTTACTCGGCTGAGGAGCGGGAGGATACCCAGTTCCTCTTTAATCTAGAAACGATTAATGCCTACAATCAATTGGATGCGTTGATGGCAGAAGCTTCACGTCCAGATGGCGTGGATGGTGTGGTCTTTGGTCGTGTGGATTTTTCGCTCTCCCATAATTTGACACGTGAAGCAATCAATACGGATCCTATTACCAATTATGTGTTAAATGTGGCGAAGGCATGCAAGGCAAAGAACTTTGATTATGTTGTGGGCGGAGGCGTGGGAATTGATGCGCTCCCTGCACTTCGAAAAATGGAGAGTGTTCATCTCACCCGCTTCGAGACACGCAAAGTGATTTTTTCAAGCAACGCGCTCGATATCAAAAATTTAGAGCAAGGACTCCTGCTTGCTGTGCACTTCGAACTTTTGTGGCTTTTGAATAAACGTGAGTACTATGGGTTGATCGAGCGGGAGGATAATAAACGAATTGAGATGCTTGAAGCCCGTTGGAATTTATTGAAAACCAATGTTACGCGGCATGTTGCTTAGCAATCGGCCAAGAAATTATCAACTGGGTAGTTAATAGACATGCGATTCTTTGAGCTTAAAAAAAATCTCAAAAAAGATTTTTCTGGCCTCAAGAAAACACGCGTTGCTCTCTTGGGTGATAGTTCAACGCAGTTTCTTAATCAAGCGCTGCGCGGCTATGGCTATGAAGTGGGTCAGAACCTTGAAATTTTTGAGGCCGATTACAATCAGATAGAACAGCAGATCACCGATAACTCTTCTGAGCTCTATCAGTTTGACCCGGAATTTTTGGTCTTATTTCAAAGTACAACCAAACTTTTAAAATCATTCTACCAAGAGGATAAGGCAGGGAAGACGAGTTTCGCCGAGAATCAGAAAAATAAAGTTTCTGACTGGCTCGAAATCATGCGCGACAAGGGTTTACGAGCAAAAGTTATTTGCTTTAACTTTCCAGAACTGGACGACTCGGTTTTTGGGAATTTCTCAAACAAGACTTCGACATCATTCATCTATCAATTGCGTAAACTCAATTTTGAGCTCATGGAGCTGGCCCGCGAAACGAAGAATCTCTTTATTTGCGATGTCTCGCTTCTTCAAAACCGCTTCGGAATAAATCACGTTTTTGATATGAGAAATTATATCGAAGCTGATATGGTTTTTAGCCTGGATTTCATCCCTTCCCTTGCCAAAAGCATTCTCGATATCATGCTGGCCAATAGCGGCGTCTTTAAAAAATGTCTGATTCTCGATCTGGACAATACGATTTGGGGTGGAATCATTGGTGATGATGGGATCCAATCCATTGAAATTGGCGATCTCGGCATGGGCAAAGCCTTTTCTGAACTTCAAGCCTGGGCCAAGCAACTCAAAGAACGCGGCATCCTGCTCGCCGTCTGCAGCAAGAACAATGAAGAAATCGCCAAAGAACCGTTTGAAAAACATCCCGATATGGTTTTGCGCTTAGAGGATATATCCATCTTCGTGGCCAACTGGGACAGCAAAGTTGACAATATCAACTCTATCAAAAATTTTCTCAACATCGGCTATGATTCGATGGTCTTTGTCGACGACAATCCATTTGAAAGAAACGTCGTTCGGGAACACCTGCCTGACGTCACTGTGCCCGAGCTCCCCGAAGATCCGGCTGAATACATGCCGTTTCTCCGAAGTCTCAACCTCTTTGAAACGGCATCATTCACTGATGAGGATGAACATCGGACCCGACAATTTCACGAAGAAGCCAAACGTGTTGTACTTCAAAAGTCGTTTACGAACGAAAATGATTTTTTAAAAAGTCTCAACATGACCTGCACAATCAAGCCATTTCTTGATTTTGATATTCCACGTGTCGCTCAACTGATTCAAAGATCTAACCAATTCAATTTGCGTACGGTCAGGTATTCAGAAGACGAAGTCAGGAAAGTGGCTAAATCAAATGAGTATTTCCATGGATCGTTTAGCCTCAAAGACAAGTTTGGCGACCATGGATTGATCAGCGCCGTAATTCTCAAAAAAATTGAGAAAAGTCTTTTTATTGATACTTGGATCATGAGCTGCCGAGTTCTTAAGCGCGGCGTTGAATGTCTGGTGCTCAATAAAATAATACAGGCAGCGAAAGAGATTGGGTTCAACGAAATCATCGGAGAATATCTTCCAACGCCAAAAAATGCTTTGGTGAAAGATCACTACCTCAAGCTCGACTTTACCCCCATGGCAGATGGAAGATGGATTCTTGATGTGCCGCAAAGCCAGGCCCGTGCTACCTTTATCGAATATTCTGGGAGTCTCTAATGAATAGCGAACAAGTGATGCAGGACGTGAACAAAATTTTCATTGATGTCCTCGACAATGAGGCCATCGTATTATCACGCGAGACAACCGCAGCAGACGTTGAGGATTGGGACTCACTCAATCACATTCAGCTTGTGGTTGGAATTGAGAAACATTTCAAAGTGAAATTTACTTCACAAGAGATCCGATCTTGGAAAAATGTCGGTGAAATGTGCGATGCACTCGCAAATTCGCTCAGAGCGATCAGCGCATGACTGGACGACGAAAATGAAGCTAGGTGATCGATTTACGCAGGACTTCGAAATCACCAAAGTCGTCTATCACGGCTTTATCGAAATATTCCGCGATCGCAATGAACTTCACACGGATGGCGCGTTCGCAAGAGCCAAGGGATTTCAAAGCGAAGTCATGCATGGAAATATTCTCAACGGTTTCCTGTCCTATTTCGTCGGAGAATGCCTTCCGATCCGCAATGTTATTATCCATTCACAAGAAATCAAATTTGCAAAACCGGTCTACATGGGCGACCGGCTGAAGCTACAAGCCGAAATTTCAGGTATCTTCGATTCTGTCGGTGCACTGGAGTTTAAATTTCAATTTCAAAATGAAAGCGGAACCAACGTTGCCAAAGGGCGACTGCAAGTGGGAGTTCTTTCATAATGTACTCGAGAAGAATACTCATTACTGGGGGAGCTTCCAGTCTTGGTGAAGCGATCACGAGAAGTCTCGTGCGCTCATCTGACAACCGGGTATTTTTCACCTACAATCGTTCCCTTGAAGCTGCGACACGAATTGAACATGAGTTCCCTCAAGCCAAAGCTTTGCACTGTGACTTTACAGACCCAGAAAGTCTCCATCTTCTCCTTATGCAGATCCCCGATCTAGGACTTGATGTACTGATCAATAATGCGTGGACAGGCTTGATAACCAAGCATTTTCACAAAACTGAACCTGCCGCATTTCAAACCAGCTTTGTTCATAATGTTCTGCCGACAGTGCAGATCACGCAGCAGGCCATTTTGGCTTTTCGTAAGAAAAAATCAGGAAAAATAATCAACGTGCTGACGTCTTACTTGATTAACCGACCACCGACGGGTCTTGCCGAGTACGTCGCCAACAAGGCCTATTTGGCCTCAATGAGTAAATCTTGGTGCGTGGAGAATGCGCGCCACAATATCACCTCATGCTGCGTATCCCCTTCTTTAATGCAAACTCAGCTGACATCTGATGTCGACGAACGAGTCATCGCCGAGATGATCGAAGCGCATCCCTTAAAAGCCCTGATCACCCCACAAGAGGTGGCCGACACGATCGAATTTCTAGTTCGTGCAAGTCCACACATCAATGGCGCCAACATCATCATGAACGGAGGCGCTGATGTTATTTAATTCCTGGGCGTTCTGCGTTTTTTTTCCCATCGTCACGATACTTTACTTTGCGGTACCGCATCGCTTTCGTTGGCCGATCCTGCTCAGTGCGAGTTGCTTTTTTTATATGTCGTTCGTGCCGAAATACATTTTGATTCTGGCTGCCACCATAATCGTTGATTACTTTGCAGCCCTGTGGATCGTTAAAACTCATGGACGCGTGCGTCAGTTGCTTTTCTTCGTCAGCATTGTTGTTACGTGTTTGATTCTCTTTTTCTTCAAGTATTTTAATTTCTTTGTTTTAAACGTTAATGACGTGGCCAAGCTTCTGCATTGGAACTACTCCCTCCCAGTACTCGAAATTATTCTTCCCATTGGGCTTTCATTTCATACCTTCCAGAGCTTGAGCTACGTCATTGAAGTCTATCGCGGGAATTTTAAGCCTGAACGACATTTCGGTATCTACGCACTCTATGTGATGTTCTATCCACAGCTTGTTGCCGGACCGATTGAAAGACCTCAAAATCTTTTGCATCAGTTTCATGAAAAGCACGATTTTAATTACCAGATGTTCACGAGCGGCCTCAGACTCATCGCTTGGGGACTTTTCAAGAAGGTTGTGATCGCCGATCGTCTGGCACAATTTGTGAATCCCATTTTCGATAAACCGGGAACTTTTGCCGGTCTACCACTTTTGTTAGCAACAGCATTTTTTACAGTGCAAATCTATTGTGATTTCTCAGGCTATTCTGACATCGCGATTGGCACAGCCCGAACCATGGGTTTTACACTCATGAAAAATTTCGACCGACCTTACACTTCCAAAACTCTCGCCGAGTTCTGGAAGCGTTGGCATATATCTCTCTCAACCTGGTTGCGTGATTATATCTACGAGCCTATTTCGCTGCATTTGCGCGATTGGGGGAAGACAGGGATCATTGTCGCACTGATGACGACTTTTCTCATCAGCGGCCTGTGGCACGGCGCAAGTTGGAATTTTGTATTTTGGGGTCTCTTGCATGGTACGGCTCTCTCGCTCGAGATGCTCTGGGCCAAGCCTCGGAAAAAATTGGCAAAGGTCCTACCATCCGCACTCTTTGACGGCTTAAGCATCGCATTCACGTTTTGCTTTGTGAGCCTCACTTATATTTTTTTTCGCGCGAAAACCTTGGGCGATGCGTCCTACATTCTTACGCATCTATTTAAACCCAATCAAAATGCCTATCAATTTTTGTCTCTACGTAAGGCCCATGAATTTTTAAGCGCAAGAACTGACTTCTATTTTTGCCTTGGCCTAATGTCTGCGCTTTTGGGGCTTGAGTTTTTCATGATGCTCAAACCACGGCTCAACTTCGATGTCATCATTGCAGATCGTCCGTGGTGGGTCCGCTGGCCAATCTATCAGGGGTCGGTATTTGCACTCGTGCTCTTCGGGATTTGGTTCAAGAAGCAAGACTTCATCTACTTTCAATTTTAACGGAACCGGATGACCATGCAAAGAGCACTTGTTTACAAAATCGTATTATTGTTACTGCCAGCCGCAGTCATACTTGGCATTCTTGAATTCCATCTATATTCGATGAACACAAGTTATTTTACCAAGCGAATTGCTTTAGAAAATCAACTTTCTGAAATTGAAATTCTGACCCTTGGTTCTTCAAATGCATACTATGGAATCAATCCCGATCGCTTCGAAAGAAAAGGTTACAATCTCGCAAACCTCGCCCAGAGCATGTATTACGACCAAGCATTGGCGATGAAATATATGCCACGAATGCCGAACCTAAAGATCATCATTCTTCCAGCCATTTTCTATACGATGGGCACCGAACTTGGACCCACCTCATCACAAGATTTTCGAATGTATTTTTACAGCCAGTATTATGGACTTCGTCTTGAGCCATCCGCTGAGCAGTTGATGCATTGGGGATATCTCTTCGACGCCAAGAATTTCAGCAAGATCGCTCTCTTTGGCGACAACGTCTACCGATATGTCCTGGATCGTTTTAACACCAAGGTAGATAATGAGCCACAACCCAGTGGCTGGTTTGATGGCGGGCGTGAATTCGGATCACTTAAAGCGAATGTGGGGCCGGATGCAGCCAAGGCACACAGTATGACGCAAAGCAATCTCTATACAAAGAATCTCGAATACTGGAAAAAGATTATCGTCGCCACAAAAGCACGTGGGATTATGCCAATCATAATCGAGATGCCGACTCATGGCTCTTATCGCGAAAATTTAAATCCAGATCTTTATGCTCTATTTAAAAAATCATTGGGTGATTTCGCTGAAAAACATCAGATTGAGTTTCACGATTATTCCGATGATCCGCGATTTGCCCTTGAAGACTTCACATATATGGTCGATCATCTCAATGCCATCGGGGCTTCTAAATTTAGCACGATACTCAATAGTGACATCGTCAAACCAACCTTTAAGCGTTTTGATTCTCTCGAATCATCCTCATTTTTCAGCCAAAAATAAAAAAATTTGAAGGAGCAATTTTTAGCAATTTTTTTGCTATGCTGCGCATTTAGAACGCAGTCATGACCATGGCAATCGCAGTGGTTTTATTTCTTGCCGGGTCGACATCCATTGCATCAGGTACAGGCGTTCTCGTCGCTTGCAAACTTTTCCTGGTCATGATGTTTGGTATGCTGGTGCCGAGTGCTTGGTTCATGGGTTGGCAGGAAGACCTAAGCTTCGTAAAAGCGATGGTCTCTCTCGGCCTTGGCGTTTTGCCCATGGGCGGGCTGGCTATTGTATGCGCAAAGTTTGGCATTGAAATAGGCCACGCAGCGACAGCACTGACTGTCGTAGGTGTGGCTCTCGCTTTATCTCGTCCGTTTAACATAACGAACCGGATCAATATTACGCCATGGGATGCATTGTATGCGTTCACGTGTTTGGTCGCGTTCGCGGGATATATTTACGCATCCATGGAAGGTGCTCCAGCGCTTACCCACTATCCGCTTAAAACGGGAGACAATATCACGCATCTCCAACAAGGGCTGTCTTTCTTACACAACACAGGTTACCCGCCCAAGTCCCTCGTCAATCAGGGGTTTCTTAATGAGGGACATTTCTTGGTTCAAATTTGGGCAGTCACGATTGCACAAATGACTCAGGCAGCACCTCGAACGGTGTATTTGATGACCTCTGTGTATACTACCATATTTGCATCAGCCGCTGTTCTCTATGTCATTCTGGAGCGCTGGAAAATAAGTGATCGCATGCGATGGTGTGTACCTCTCATCGGGTGGCTACTCCCGATGGAAAGATTGAGCGAAATTAAAAATGTAGTCATCGATTTGTTTAGTTCCAATCACGATGCCTTCGGACCGACAATATCTCCATTGTGGGTCCAGTATCATGCACCTGTCACTATGTATGGTTTGTTTCTTTGTATGGTGGTTGTTCTCACCATTGATTGTTTTCAAACGGAAAAGAAAGCACGTGAACAATGGGTGTGCCTGGGCCGTTTATCTTTTTTTCTTTTTGGAATTGCACTGGCGAAACAGCCTCAATTTCCTGGGATGGGTGCTGCTGTTGGAGCTTGGTCGCTTCTTTATTGGTATAGCAAAAGGTATTCAACCACGATACCACGCTTTGCGAGTGCATGGCCTCTCATGGTGTCGATCGGGACCGCGATTGCGACAATATGGCTCACATCCTCAAGTCAAAGAGGTGACATACACCTAGAACTGTATTTAGGATACCATCTGCGATCCTTTGCGCCGTTTACCTCGCCACGCATATTGGCTTTGATGGTCAGCTACGCTTTCTTAGGCGTTGTCGTGCTGGATTTGGTCATCAAGCGCTGGCGCACGAAAGAATCCCAGCGTGCGTTAATTCTCAGCCTCCTGGCATTTCCTATGCTTTTCCCTAACATGTTCATTTTCATGGATTATGGCGCTGAGATCCCGATCTCTGATTACAATATCTTGCAAGCATCACTTCCGGCCTTTCGTATTGGGTGGCCGCTTTATGTTGCATTATGCATCGAACGTCTCACACTATCCAAGAATAGATTGCAACCTTACGCTATCGGCTTGTTCAAAATACTGGCGATATGTATGGCTGTATTGTCCTTGCGAGCACATTTCCGTGTATACGCATCACAAAAACCATTGAGAACAACCCTATTTCGTTTCGAAACAAAACTGGCAACGGTACTTTCTGTGATCCCATACGAGGGAAGCCTTATAGTATCCAACAGTCTCCAAAGGCCATACAAGACCAAGCGCAAGTTATCTTTTGAAGAGCCTACCAGCATCTATGGGCATGCCATGTTTGCAAGTAACGCGACGGGTAACTCTCCGGCGGTTGATCATGCTGTCGCACTTCAAGAAAGAGTACTAGGTGCCACACTTTGGGACGATTCTATCTTGTGCTACGCAAAACAACTGGGATGGACACACTATTTGGTGCGCAAAGAATACCCACATTCAAGGGATATTCCGCTACCGAAATTGAGCGAATCATCTTTGTTTGCAATGTATGCATTTGGAACGCCCATGTTACAGAATATTGAAATGGGTGCAGAAGGTCTTGAAAAACGGCTCAATAGCGCAATCGAAGTCTGTGAATGAGCGATATTTTGCATTCGCACGATTTTGGTAATGTATGACACGTTCGAGTAATAAGCGAATCAATGCTCCAGGAAGAGTCTATCCAGCCATTACGCGGTGAAAGCTCTCATGCGGCATATTGGTCCTTTAGCAACGATCTTAACGATGTGTTTGAGAAGACGGCTTCTCTTTGGCCGGCATTGCGTGGAGCGCGCCTGTTTATTACGGGAGGTACTGGTTTTATCGGTTGTTGGCTTCTGGAAAGTTTGCGCTATGTTAACAATCGTCTTGACCTTGGTGTGCATGCCACCATCCTGACACGGGATCCCCAAGTATTTCGTTGTAAGGCGCCCCACCTGGCCGATTATCCCGGGTTCCATTTTATCGCAGGTGATGTTTGTAATTTTGAGATGCCGAAGGGTGAGTTTACGCATCTTATTCATGCCGCCACGGATGCGAGTGCCCACCTCAATGAAACAAATCCACGACGCATGTTCGACACTGTCATCCAAGGGACGCGTATGGCTTTGGATTTCGCTGTGGAAAAAAAAGTGGATCGTACGCTCTTCTTAAGTTCTGGTGCAGTGTATGGTCAGCAGCCCTGGGAAATGGAGCGGGTCGCAGAGGACTGGATAGGTGCCCCCAGTTGTACCGATCCACGTGCGGCCTACGCAGAGGGCAAGCGTGCGGCTGAAATGTTGTGTGCGATTTATGCCAAACAGTTTGGTACTCAGATTGCGATTGCCCGTATTTTTGCCTTGCTTGGTCCGTATTTATCTTTGGACATTCATTTTGCGGCAGGAAATTTTATTCGCAACGCCATGCAAGGCGAGCCTGTGATCGTGAATGGCAATGGCCTGCCCTGTCGATCTTATCTTTACGCATCTGATCTGACGGTTTGGCTTTGGCATATGCTGGTGAGGGCGCAATCAGGCAAGCCTTACAATGTGGGATCTGATCAATCGATCTCTATTCGTGATTTGGCCCAAAAAATTTCTCATGTGCTTGGAAATGGGGATCACCAAGTTTTAGGCGCCCAAGATACGGGCTGGAATCCTGGTCGGTACGTACCGGATACTTCTCTTATCGGTAAAGATCTTGGATTGCACAAAACCGTTTCCTTAGACGATGCAATATCCAGAACGGCAATGTGGAATGGTTGGATGGGGAAAAAAACATGAAGTTGTCAGACTATGTTGCTCAAAAAGTTGTTGAACACGGGATCCGCCATGTGTTCATGGTGACCGGTGGTGGTGCGATGCACCTCAATCACTCCCTTGGCACCCACAAAGAACTTGAGTGCATATTCAACCATCATGAGCAGGCGTGTTCTATTGCAGCAGAAGCTTACTATCGCCTCACCAACCGCTTGCCCGTGGTCAATATTACTTCCGGACCAGGCGGCACCAATGCCATCACCGGGGTTTACGGTGCTTTTGTTGATTCGATTGGAATGTTGGTGCTGTCTGGTCAAGTAAAATGGGAAACAACGGTACGCAGCACCGGTCTTCCTCTTCGTCAGTATGGTGATCAGGAACTCGACATCGAAGAATTGGTGCGTCCGATCACGAAATACTGCGTCATGGTGACCGATCCTCAAACCATTCGTTACCACTTGGAAAAAGCCATGTATCTGGCTACGTCGGGACGTCCAGGTCCTTGTTGGTTGGATATTCCATTGAATGTCCAAGGTGCACAGATCGATCCTGAGTCTTTGCCTGGGTTCGATCCTGCAGAGCTTGAAGAGCCTTGGAAGCGCACTGATCTCTCTGCAACGAGCGCTGCTATTCTCGATAAAGTAGCGACAGCCAAACGCCCCGTTATATTCGCTGGCGGTGGCGTGCGCCTGAGTGGCCAGCACGAAGCCTTTATTCGTTTGGTGGACAAGCTTGGTATACCGGTTGTTACGGGTTGGAATGCCCATGACGTGCTTTGGGATGCACACCCAAACTATGCAGGGCGTCCTGGCACCATAGGGGATCGCGCTGGTAACTTTACCGTGCAAAATGCTGATCTTCTGCTTATCCTGGGCAGCCGACTTAACATTCGTCAAGTAAGCTACAATTGGAAATCGTTCGCACGTGAAGCCTACAAGATCTGGGTGGATATCGACGAGAACGAAATGCGCAAGCCCACCGTCAAGGCGGATATGCCTGTACTCGCAAATCTTGCCGATCTCCTGCCAGTACTTGCGAATCAGGCCTATGATGGTCCTACGCAGGATCAACAATCATGGATGGCATGGTGCAAAGAACGGCAGCGTCGATTTCCGGTGGTTTTACCAGAGTATTGGAACAATGATCGGGTTAATCCTTACTGCTTTATGAAAACTCTGTTTGGGCAACTCGAAGAAGATCAAATCGTTGTATCGGCGAATGGCTCCGCGTGTGTCGTCAGTTTTCAGACGGCTGAAATAAAACATGGCCAGCGCCTATGGACAAATTCCGGATGTGCAACCATGGGATATGATCTGCCGGGAGCGATTGGTGCATGCAAGGGTTCGGGCAATAAGCCTATCGTTTGTCTTGCCGGTGATGGCAGCATCATGATGAATCTTCAGGAACTTCAAACCATCGTGGGTAACCATCTGCCGATTAAGATCTTCATTCTCAATAACAGTGGTTACGTTTCCATTTTTCAGACACATCGCAATTTCTTTGGCGGTGTAGAAGTGGGCGGTGGCCCCAAGAGCGGCGTGACGTTCCCTGACTTTGCTCGCCTCAGTGAAGGTTTCGGTTTGCCTTTCCGTCGTTGTGCGAATCATGAAGACATGGCTCAGGCCATTGCTGGCACCCTGGCGGTGAGTGGTCCGGCAGTATGTGAAGTGATGTTGGACGAAAATCTGTCCTTTGCACCGAAGCTTGGGGCCAAGCAGTGGCCGGATGGACGCATTACTTCCCCACCCCTTGAAGATTTGTCACCATTTCTTTCTCGGGAAGAGTTGCGAGAGAACATGCTGATAGACATGATCGAGGATTAGTGATGGGGCGATGGCGAAATTTCATGGGCGTTTGTAGACATTTTGCAAGCGAGCATCAAACAAAAATAAGATTTCTCTTGGCGGGTGCGCTTAACACGGCCATAGGTTTAACAACCTATCCTGTACTTTATTTTTTTACGAAACCCTTGAAGCTTCATTACCTAACAATCTTGGTCCTCAGCCAAGTGCTCTGTGTGGCATTCTCTTTTTTAACCAACAAATTTTTGGTGTTTAGAACTTCAGGGAATTATCTACGAGAGTCCGGGGGGTTTCTTACGTTTCACGTGCTGTATTTCCTCGTGAATCTTGCAGCACTACCGGCCCTCGTGGAGTTTGCAGGTATGAATCCCGTTTTGGCACAGACGTTGTTTGCCGTTCTAGTCATCGTGACCAGCTATTTTTGGCACAGTCGTATTACATTTTCTTCATCAAAAGTGACATGCTCATGAATGAAATCAGTTTCTCCAACCGTGCCTGTCCGGTATGCGACGTAAAATCGGCTTCACAAGACACTGTGCATTCCGAAATGACGGCAGAGTCTCTTGAATTCGATACCTTGGTTCCTTATTGGAACGGTTTTTTTAAAGACAAGGTGTTTTTCTCCTATACACGCTGTCGTGGTTGCAGACTTCTTTACGCACCGACATTTTTCAACGCTTCTCAGTTGGAGCATCTCTACGGCCAAATGCCACCGAATATGGCGGAAGTGCCATTGGAAGCACTTCGCCGAACGCAGCGTGGTTATTTCGATGCATTGAAAAAATGCTCCAGTCTCGAAGGTGGATTCATCGAGGTGGGGCCGGATATTGGTCTGTTCACCGAGAATTGCGTACGTGAAGGCTCATACAATGAATACTGGCTCTTTGAGCCGAACCGTGACGTGGGGCCAGCGCTCAGTAAAATCGTTGAGGGGCGGAAATTTCACATCATCCATGATATGTTCGGATTCTCTCATGTCCCTGATCATTCGGCATCGGCGGCAGTGCTTATTCATGTTTTAGATCACCTCCTCGATCCTATAGCCACCTTGCGTGAACTTAGGCAGAAGCTTCAGCCCGGTGCTAAGTTGCTGCTGGTAACTCATGACGAATCTTCTCTTTTACGGCGTCTCATTGGGTGGAGGTGGCCAGCATTCTGCCTTCAGCATCCGCAACTCTATAACAAGAAAAGCATGCGTGTGGTGCTGGAAGCGGCAGGATTTGAAGTTGTTCAGCAGAAAAAAACGGTCAATTATTTTCAGGCGAGTTTTCTTCTTAAGCACTTGCTTTGGGCTTTTGGCTTGAAAGTCAAATCTGTGCCGAGTTTCGGTCAGATCACACTGGGCCTTAAACTGGGCAACATGTTGACGATCGCAACTCCTAAAAACGGCGCAAAATAATGTCAGAACGCTTACTTCTAAGTATCGTCACGCCTTGCTACAACGAGGAAGATAACATCGACGAACTCTATGCTCGGATCAAGGCAACCATTGCCGACCTAACAAAATACAAATTTGAGTTAATTTTTATTGATAACCACTCGCAGGATAGTACGGTGGCCAAATTGAAACATCTGGCTGCGATAGATCCTACGGTTAAAGTGATTATTAACACCCGCAATTTTGGCCACATTCGTTCGCCTTATTATGGGATCCTGCAATCGTCCGGATCTGCAACGATTTACTTGGCATCTGATTTACAAGATCCGCCGGAGATGATCCCCCAGTTTATTCAGTACTGGGAAGAGGGTTACAAACTGGTCATGGCGACCAAGCCTGTTAGCCAAGGGGTTGCTTGGGTACATGCCCTACGCAAAACCTATTATCGCTTTCTCGATGGGATCTCAGACATCTCACTTGTTAAGGATGCAACAGGTTTTGGCCTATACGACCGAGAAGTTCTTTCTCACCTAAGGAAGATAGACGACCCCTACCCTTTTTTGCGTGGCCTGATTTGTGAGTTGGGCTATGAGATTAAAACGATTCCTTTTGAACAGCCCAGGCGATTGCGTGGCATTTCAAAAAATAATTTCTACACATTGTATGATATCGCAATGCTGGGAATTGTGAGTCACTCCAAAGTGCCAATTCGGTTGGCCGCCTTTGCGGGTTATGCCATAGGTTTTTTAAGCATCATTGCTGCGATGGTGTTTTTTGTGTTGAAAATGATTTACTGGGATTATTTTCCATTCGGAATGGCACCCTTGATCATCAGCATGTTTTTTATTTTCGGGATGCTCTTTTTATTCATGGGCATTCTTGGGGAATATATTGGTTCAATTCATACGTATCTTCAGCGAAGGCCGGTGGTTGTGGAGAGTGAGAGAATAAATTTTGAAAAATAGGAATACGTATAAAACGATCTTTGTCTCAAGAAGCGAGTCGCTGGCATTCCACTCTCTTGTGGCTCTGACCTGCCCCGGAAAATTCGGACCATGTGAATCTTGAGAAATGGCCTTTCCAAGGGCAAGGAGAGGTTATGCGTAAGGGTCGATTCAGCGAAGAGCAAATGGTGCTAATGCTTCGAGAGGTCGAGCAGACCCATGTGTCATCGGTCGCCAAAAAGTACAGCATCAGCGAAGCAACCCTGTATGCGTGGCGTCAGCGCTTCGGCAACATGGCGGCTGACGAAACGCGGCGACTGAAATCACTTGAAATCGAGAATCAGCGACTCAAGAAGCTCTTGGTGGATCGTGATCTCGAAATTGAGGTGATATGAAGGAGATAGCCGCAAAAAAATGGTGAGCGCGTGCGCCCGGCGGAAGCAGGTGGCATACGCGCGGTCTCGCGGCATATCGATGCGGCGCGCATGTGGCTTGTTCAATGTCGCTCGTTCAGCGCTGCACTACACACCGACACGTCACACACGTGATATAGCTGTGTTGGAGCGTATGCGCCCGCTTGCGGGCGCAGTACCCACGTTACGGCTATCGGCGCATTCGAGTGTTTTTAGCGCGCGATGGGTGGTCTATGAGTGCGAATCGAGCGCATCGTCTTTAGCGTTTGGCAGGCCTTCAGGTGCCGCGTAAAAGACCGCGGCGCCGGGCTGCAGCAAAACGACCGCGCCCAAGTCCACCGATGGCTCGTAATCATGTCTGGGCATACGATTTTGTTTACGAAACATGCGCCACTGGCCAGCAAATCAAGTGCCTCACAGTCATAGACGAATGGACGCGTGAAGCATTGGCCATTGACGTTGGGGGTAGCATTCGCTCATCAAGGGTTATCGATGTGCTTGGAAGACTCGTCAGTATTCATCGCGCCCCCAAGCATTTACGTTCAGACAATGGACCTGAATTTGTTTCGAATGCCATCTTGCGCTGGCTTACGCAGGTCGGAATTGAAACAGCGCACATCGCGCCCGGCAAGCCATGGCAAAATGGTGCGGACGAAAGCTTCAACGGGAAATTTCGTGATGAGTGCTTGAATTTAGAATGCTTCAGAAATCGTGTTGAAGCAGCGGCAGTTATTGAGCAGTGGCGTCAACATTATAATGTTATTCGACCACATTCGAGCTTAAAATACTTGACGCCTCATTAATTTAAACGGCAAGGGGCAAAGACATTAAACATAGAGGCCATTTTCTAGGAATTCTTGGACCGAAGAAACCAGGCATGTCAGATTTGTCACCGATGGAATTTGAAGAAAACTATTGGCAACAACAAAAAGTACAGGCACAGATGAAAATAGCAGCGTAGGTGTCAACTAAAAAACAGCGCAGGGTCAGATCACGAAAACAGGATCTTGTCGATCTGAAATCGGTCTAGAATTCAGTTCGGTACCAAACATGAAAATTAGCCTGTTCCCCGTAAGGAATTATTTCTTTCTGATAGTTTTCTTGTTTAAAAAGAAGCAATGCATTTGAAAGAATTTTTCTCTGTCCAGAAGGTTGTCCACCTCGAAAAAGGGATTCATGTCGAGTCCAAACGGCATCGCCGGTATCATAATAAATAAATACCTTGGGCTTTAATGTAAGGATACTCTGTGCTTCTTCTAATGCTAAGGAATCTGGTAGGAAATCAAACCAATGAACAATGGCGCGATCTAAAAATGGCCTGCCTGTCAAGATATTAAAAATGGGAATATTTGGAAAACCTACAATGATGTCATTCTGTTGTGTATGGGTTCTGATGATCCTGGTTATTTGTGAGATTATTTTTTCGGTCTCAGAATCTACTCTTAGACCCTTAAGAAGAGGTTCTTGTGATTGGATATAATGTCCTTTTCTTAAGTCGGGCACCTCAATATTCCACCAAGAATAGGGTCTTTTCAACTTGAGTTCAACAAACTGAAGAGAAGCAATAAAAACGAAAATAATGGTCACTGCCTGGCCAATATAAAACCAGGAACTCAAATACATTAAAAGACAGATAGTCAGTCCAAATCCTAAAAATGCCCCAGCCTCCGAGACACCTGCGGACGTCCCTGTGCCCGCCATAAATGCTAGACTTCCAAGGGCGATAAGGAAAAGCGTTATTTGATTCTTCGAATTGCTTTGAATGGGAATGGCAGCCAGAGCTGATACGAAAAAGCAAATAATCATTAAGCCGTGATGGTTAATAAGTACAGGCATAGGAATTATATTTGGAAAAAAAATGACCGCGATAAAAGAAAGAACGATCAGTGTGGGGCTTGGAAGAGGGATACTTAGAGCAGGATGTAGCTTATTATATAAACTTGGAAAACGGGATTTCATGCCTTCCATGACGATATATCCGCATGATCCACAGTAGACTAACCACCACCCTAAAAAAATTGGGGTCATTGAATTGAAGAGTAATGTTCTGAGCCCACGAAAAAGGATTAATTTTAATGAGGTCCCTTTTGCTTGGGCAGCTGCCTGAAATGCGTCTCTAATAAAGTAGGGAATAGACGATTTCCAGGCAATAACAATAAGACATATTCCCACAATGAGTGAGAAGCCACCTAGGTACCACATGAGCGGCTTTAAGGGGTTCTCGCGCCTATACAGTAAAAATCCTAAGCAAATCAAAACTAGATCTGACCCAAATAAAACCGTGCCATTGCTTTGCTTTGTCAAAAACGCAAGCGCAGAAAGTATACCGGCAATCATGAAACCTGAAGAAGGGGAGAAATAGGATTTTACATGATGGGATGTTTCACCCAGAGAACGAATCAGAAAGTAGAGGCACCAAATACGAAAGGCACTCATGACTTGTATAAAGTCGTAAGTGAGATGTGCGCCCCCTGATTGGTAATAAAAAGTGGTTGCAATAGCAGCAAATAAACTGATTCTTTTTGAAAAGTAGAGAGAAAAGACCTTAAAAATTCCAAGAGAGAAAATGCATATAATGGCAATTCCCAATATTCTTAAATAAATAAATTCATACCCAAAAATTCGAGTGAAGATCGCAAGTAAAACAGGGTAAAGAGGAGTTAAAAAAAAGTGAAATCCTGAGTAAATAGGGTGTCCTTCGTTAAGCCACCAAGCATAGGAGCTAAACCATCCTTCAGTGAGGGGGACGTAGGATCTGAAAAATGTCAAATTGTAAAGAGCGACTATGCCGAGAAGGGAAATTGGATAGGAAAAATCTGATTTCAAGTGGCCAAATATTTTCATGATGGTTCCACATATTTCGGAATAGGAAATAAAAGTTCAATAGTATGCGAATGAAGCTGACTTCTAATCAAAATAAAAAACTAACGCTTTAGGCCGCTGTTTTGAATTCACACGCAGCTGGATGCGTTGCAAAATACGCCGCAATATCTGCCTCACAAAGTAGTGTAGCATCCATCCCTTGTGCATGGGATTGATACCAATCTGATGTTCTTCTTATCATTTGCTTCAGATCCCATCGTGGTACCCACCCGATGGTCGAATTTACTTTATGAGAAGCAAGCCGAAGTATCTGTGTTTCTTTAAAACTGGCTGCTGCGTCTTCCAACCAGGTGTTCGCATCCGTTCGACCCCAATGTGAAAACACGGAAGTAACAAGATTTCTGACTGCAACATGCGACAACAGATCTGGACCAAAGTTAAATGCTCCCTCAGCCTTTGGATTTCCTTCCAGCATCTGACTTGCTAGTTGCATGTAGCCATAGAGCGGATCCAATACATGCTGCCATGGACGAATCGCGTCAGGATTGCGCACACTAAAGTGTGCATCAATTCCTGATAAAAAACGGATCATGTCCGGCACCAGGCGATGTGTGGCCCAGTCGCCGCCCCCGATCACATTACCAGCCCTCACCGTCGTAATCGATGCCGCTGATTCACGAAAATAGGACGCGCGATATGCTTCTACCGCAATCTCCGTACATGCTTTGCTTGCTGAATAAGGGTCCTCGCCGCCAAGTGGATCACTCTCTCTAAAAGCATATTCGCCGCCATTCGGTCGGTAGCACTTGTCCGTTGTTATTACCACCAGGGCTTTAAGATCCGGAGAGTTTCGGAGCGCATCTAAAAGTGTCACGGTCCCCATTAGGTTGACATCAAACGTTTCGTTAGGATGTGCTAACCCATGACCGACGAGGCTTTGTGCAGCAAGGTGAAACACGACTTCAGGCCGTGCAATCTCTACAGCCATTCGCAGTGCTTCTTTGTCCCGGATGTCGCCAATGGTATGCCCTGCACAACGATCGATGATCCGCGCAGCATAAAATAAACTGGGTATTGTGGGCGGCTCTAATGCATAGCCAAATACCTGAGCGCCCAGTCGTTGCAGGCAGAGCGTAAGCCAGCTTCCCTTAAAGCCTGTGTGACCTGTAACAAGGCAACGACGGCCGGACAAAGCCTGAAGAGGATCCCTATTCGTTGTATTTACCATGTTTTCCATGGTGCTTTCTTTTCTTTCCAAAGCTTATTGAGCAGTTCGTGTTCACGCGGGGTGTCCATGCATTGCCAAAAACCATCATGTGCATAAGCGGTTAGCTTGCTATCCATCGCCAGTTTTGTCAGCGGTCCTGATTCAAACACGAGATCGGGATTGTTATCGAAATACGACCACAAACGTTGGCCATCGAGTACAAAAAAACCGCCACTGATGCGGCCGGCGGATGCTGCTGGTTTTTCACAGAATGTTTGAACGATGCCATCAGGTCGACAGGTCAGCTCGCCAAATCGTCCTACCGACTTCACCGCCGTCACTGTTGCGATGGCACCTGATTGGGCATGATGTTTTCCAAGCGCTTTGATGTCTACATCTGACACTGCATCACCATAAGTGAGATGGAATGTCTCATCCCCCACATAGTCTCGGATCTTAAAGATGCGACCACCCGTTTGGGTTGATTCTCCCGTGTCGGCAAGGGTTACGTTCCAGTCCTCAATGGCATCGTGTCCATGAAAACGGACATTTCCTTCTTTGAGCGAAATAGTGCAGTCGCGATTGAACGAACGATAGTTCAGAAAATAATTTCGAACCACGTGCCCTTTGTATCCGAGGCATAGCACAAAATCAGTAATCCCATGTGCTGCGTATGATTTCATAATATGCAGCAAAATGGGGTTTCCCCCAATGTCGAGGAGAGGCTTGGGAAGATTTTCGTCAACTTCTTTGATTCGCGTTCCCATACCACCACAGAGAATTACGGCCTTCATGATATCCCCCCCCCACGTCTTCTAATTTGATTTTTGGGGATGCGTAAAGAAAGTTGCACATCACACCCATGCTGGAAAATATTGAAATGGGTCCGGCCGGGCTTGAAAAACGGCTTAATGCAGCCACTGAGGTATGTGAGCCAAAATCTGCAACAATCAATCAATTGTGATAAATGACAGTGCGATAACGAGCGCATTTTATGCCCTGTTTACAACACATTGCCGGACACCTCCCAGCGCGATATACGCCCCCTATGCTGGACTTCATGCGCAAGCAATCGCAGTCGTATCTCGTGTACCTCATGTTTGGGGCCATTATTTTTGTGTTCGCGGTGAACTTTGGGCCGGGCTCGGGTACCAATTGCGAGGGGCCAGCCCATACCTGGGCGGCGCGGGTGAATGGTGAGGCCATTCCCCAGCAGTTGTTTACGGCCGAATACCGTCAACGGCTTGAGTATATGCGCCGCAGTGCCCAATCTTCAGGCATTGAGCTCACTCCAGAATTGTTAAAAACCATGAAATTGCGTGAGCAAATCATGGACCAACTGGTCAATGAAAAAGTATTGGCCGAAGAAGCCGCCAAGCGGGGTCTGGAAGTCAGCAACGAAGAACTGCTTAAGCACCTTAAAGCGAGCTACAAAGTCGACAGCGTCGAGTTTGAAGTGTATCGCCGATGGGTCCAACGTACGTTCCAAACAGACGTGGCACAGTTTGAAAATTCCGTTCGCCAACAACTTCTCGCCGATAAAATGCGTCGTGTGGTTTCCGATCCCATTGCCATTACCGAGGCCGAGATCCACGATCAGTACAATTATGATCATGACCGTGTATCGGCCAATGTGGTTCGCTTTGATCCAGCCGACGAAGAAGCGGGGAGGCCAGATGAGGCTGCTATCACCGCTTTTTTAACCACCCACGAAAAGCGCATCAAAGAAACCTTTGATGCTGACAAACTCAAGTACCGTATTCCCAAAACAGTCACGGTGAGCCAGATCCTCAAAAGTGTCGCAGCCGATGCGCCTGAAGAAGCGTTTAAAGCCGCAGAAAAATCTCTTGTGGAAATTAAAATTAAAATTGAAGCCGGAGCAAAGTTTGCAGATCTGGCAAAAACGGATTCCGATGACACCGCAACCAAAGAAAATGGCGGTGTTTTGGGAACGTTCAAGCCTGGTGAGATGGTCCCAGCCCTTGATGCTGCTGTCGCTTCACTTAAAGAAGGTGAACTTTCGGCTCTCGTCAAAACGCGTATGGGTCTTCACCTGTTGCGTGTGGATAAAATCGTTCAGCCACGTCAACGGGAATATGATGAGTCGAAACGTGAGATTGCTTCAGAAATGATTACCCAAGAAATTCGTGAGGTTGCGGCTCACAAAAAAGCTGAATCCCTGCTTGCGGCCCTCAAATCGGGACAAGCACTTGAGACATTAACGGCTACCGATGCCGAAGCAGCTCAAGAGCCTGCGCATAAACGCCCTATTCGTACAGAAGTCCCATCGATTCACCGTGGCGACGAAACTGTTGGCCCTTTGGGAAAAGCGCCAGCTGTGCGTGATGCTTTGTTCGCTCTGCCTGATGGCGAATCCATACTCCCCAAGGTTGAAAAATATGGCCGTTCTTTGTTCGTGGTCGTTCGCAAAGATCGTGAGCATCCCATTGAGGCCGATTTCAAGAAAGATCTTGAAACCTTGCGTGATCGCGCTTTGTGGAACAAGCGCCGTCAAGTGACCGAAGAATGGATCAAATCCTTGCGCAAAGCAGCCAAGGTTGAGATCAACGAAACGCTCACGATAGAATCATAAGTTATTATAATGTTAATTATCTATTATTGATTATGCCCCCCGATTTAGAGCATTGATTTGGAGATAGAAACGGGGGGTCCCATGAAACTGTTTGTCGTGCTTATTGCTATTATTCTTCCGACTGCTTCTTTCGCCTACCCACAGGGGACGATCAATCGCAACGTAAGGCAATCCAATATACACACCACCGTTTGTGTCCCAAATTGGACAGATACCATCCGCCCCTCCTGGAGCTACACCAACAGAATCAAAAAGCTTCAAATGAAAGAATTGGGGCTTCCAGGAACCACCCTCGATTACCAAGAAGACCACATCATAAGTCTTTCGCTTGGCGGACATCCTAAAGATATCGAAAACCTTTATCCACAACCATGGGCGGGGCCAAACGGTGCCCATGCCAAAGATGTGGTGGAACGCAGGTTGCATCGGCAGCTATGTGCTGGGACAATCACCTTAGAGCAAGCGCGCCAACGTATCAGTGCGTGGCAATTCTAAAATCTCGTTTGCCACACACAAGACATTCACTCCCAAAGTGCGCTATAACTCCCAGGGTTCTTCATGCCTGGAGGCTTCACGTGTTTGAAAATTCCCTCACCGATGAACAAAAAATGATGGTCGATTCTGCTCGCAAGATGGTCCGCGAGATCATTATCGAACCTCGGGTAGATATGGCGCTTGATCGAAGCGGCGAATTTCCCCACGCGGTGTATAAAACCCTGTGGGAAAACGGGTTGGTTAATCTTGAGTTTCCCGAGTCCGTGGGTGGGGCCGAGCTCTCATGTGTTGATGATGTGTTGATCCAAGAAGAAATCCATTACGGCTGCCTCGGCATCAGTACATCGGTCATGGGCAACAGCCTTGCGGCCATGCCTTTGATCATCGCAAATCATCCAGAGCTCACCAAAAAATACCTGAGCAGGCTCGTCAATGATCCTCTCTATGCAGCCTATTGCTGCTCTGAGCCTGACGCAGGTTCCGATGTTGCCGCCCTAACCACCAAGTACCGGAAGCAAGGCGACAAATATATTCTCAATGGCCAAAAACGCTGGATCACCAATGGCGATGTGGCCGACTGGTATGTGGTGTTTGCCCGCGAAGAAGGCACCAAAGGCCATCAGGGCGTTGCGGCGTTTGTGGTCGAAGCTGCATATCCGGGGGTACGTTGGGACAGTCTGGTGCACAAAATGGGACAGCGTGCCTCGCACACATGCGACGTGTTGTTTGAAGACGCCGAAGTGCCAGTGAGCAATATGCTCGCAGGTCCCGAAAAAGGCTTTGTGCTCGCCATGCGAACGTTCGACAGGTCGCGTCCATGGATTGCTGCTGCGGCTTCAGGCGTGATCCGCCGTGCGAAAGACGAATCCTTGCGTTACGCGATGGAACGCAAAACATTTGGTGTGCCGATCATTCAGCATCAGATGATTCAGCACATGCTGGCCGATATGCAAATTGCCTACGAAGCTTCGCGTTTGCTTTGCCATAATGCTGCAGCTGAAATCGACAAAGGCAATTTTCGTGGGACGCACTCGGCATGCGCCAAGGCCTACAGCGCCGATGCTGCCATGAAAGTGACCACCGATGCGGTTCAGATCTTCGGTGGCTACGGATACACCAACGAGTTTGTTGTCGAAAAACTCATGCGGGATGCCAAATTGTTACAGATCTACGAAGGAACGTCGCAAATTCAGCGCATGGTCATTGCACGTGACATGGTACGCGCCTTGCAACACTAAAAAACATGGCCATCAAAAAAAACAAGTCAAAGCATTTATTCGTTTGTCAAAGCTGTGGGCATCAAGAAACCAAATGGTTGGGAAAATGCCCAGGATGTGGCGTATGGAACAGCTTTGTCGAAGAGATCCATGAGCGATCTTCGTCGGGATCGGGTTTAAGTCTTTCAGGAAGCGCATCTCCTGTGCGACTTTCCGATGTGAGTGCCGATGATTGCAAACGCATCACCACAGGCATTCCTGAATTTGATCGTGTCCTCGGAGGGGGGCTTGTACCGGGTGGACTCACGTTGGTGGGTGGCGATCCTGGGATCGGTAAATCAACACTCCTGCTGCAAGCGCTTGGCAATCTGGCCCAAAATGGCGAACGCGTTTTGTATGTAACCGGCGAAGAATCGGCATCGCAAGTGAAAATGCGGGCTGATCGTATGGATGTTAAAAGTGAAAATTTATATTTGCTGCCTCACACAAATTTGAATGCCATTCGCAGTGCACGGGCCGAGGTCAATCCCACGGTCATGGTGGTGGATTCCATTCAAACGGTAGGTATCGACGAATTGGAAAGCGCCATAGGATCAGTCTCGCAGATCCGTGCGGTGACCCAACATTTGATGGAAGTGTCCAAAAAAGAAGGTGTTACGATTTTTGTGGTTGGTCACGTGACCAAGGAAGGCACGATTGCAGGCCCCAAGGTCATGGAGCATATGGTCGATACGGTGCTCTATTTTGAGGGTGAACGCACAGGGCCTTACCGCATTCTTCGTGCCCACAAAAATCGTTTTGGATCCATCCAAGAAATAGGTGTCTTTGAGATGCGGCAAGAAGGTTTGCACCCTGTGAGCAATCCTTCCGAACTTTTTCTTTCGCAACGTGCCAATGGCCCTGGTGCGACAGTGGTGACGTCCCTTGAGGGTTCCCGTCCTCTTCTCTTGGAAGTACAGGCCCTTGCGACCCACAGCCATTTGGGCACACCACGGCGTACAACCAGTGGCTTCGATCCCCAGCGCGTTGCTATGCTATGTGCCGTATTGGCTGCACGGGCCGACATGGATCTCGCATCGCTCGATGTTTACGTGAATGTTGTCGGTGGTGTTCGACTCAATGAGCCTGCGGCTGATTTGGGTGTGGCGCTTGCGCTCGCATCTTCGGCATCCAACCACGAATTGCCCACCGACATGGTCGCCATTGGTGAAATTGGTCTTACCGGCGAAGTTCGCGCGATTGCACGCATCAACGATCGCATCCATGAAGTGGCAAGTCTCGGATTCAATCGCTGCATTGTGCCTCAAATTGAACTCGATCGATGGCGTGGTGCTGATCCTGCGATCCCACTGATTGGCGTCAGTACGCTTAAGCAGGCGCTAAGGATTGTGGGGGAAATGGGCATCAAGCAAGCCCCAAAACCACGCAAAACCGCTTAACAAGAAGTTGCAGCCCCGTCGGTGGCATTCTATCAAGCCCCTTGGGGGCAAATACGTATGAACACCATCACCATCGCTGGACGAAAAATAGGACCGGGTGAACCTTGCTATATTATCGCAGAAGCCTGCGACAACCACTTTGGCAGTATGGACCGTGCCTTTGAGATGATCAAACTTGCACGTTTGGCGGGTGCAGACGCCATCAAGTTTCAGCATCACCTTCCGGACGAAGAAATGTTGCGTGATGGCGTGACGATGTCATCTAATTTTGATGAACATCTTTACGATTTTTTAATTCGCAATGCACTTACCCTTGAGCAGCATGCAAAGATCAAACAACATTGCGAAGAGGTTGGTATTCAGTATCTTTGCACACCATTCAGCTTTGCCGCGGCGCGTGAGCTCGAAACCTTGGGTGTTGCAGCGTACAAAATAGGATCGGGTGAGCTTACCGATACCCCAACCCTTGAAGCCATCGCACAATTTAAAAAGCCCATGCTTCTTTCAACAGGCATGTCATCGTGGGATGAAATTGATACAACGGCCAATCTTCTTAAAAGACTCAAAGCCCAATTTGCGCTTTTCCATTGTACATCGGCATATCCAACGGACCCCAAAGATGTTCATCTCAGCGCGATCCCTGAGATGAAAAAACGATATGATGTTGTGATTGGTCATTCCGATCATACCGCTGACATCGCAACGGCCATTGGTGCCATCGGTTTTGGTGCATCGTTGATTGAAAAGCACTTTACAGTCGATAAACGCCTTGCAGGACCTGATCAGGCCGTATCTATCGATGCGTTTGAATTGTACAATCTTGTCACATCCATCAGACGCATTGAGCTTGCCGTAGGAAGTGCCAACAAATCGGTGCATCAATCGGAAGCCCCCATTCGAAGCTGGGCGCGACGCAGTGTGGTTTCCATCAAAACCATCGCAAAAGGCACACGTATTACGGCAGACATGGTTTGGACCAAGCGTCCAGGCACTGGCATTCCCGCCGTGGAAATGACATCGGTGATTGGTTGCGTCGCCAACGAAGAGATCCCTGTCAATACTTTGCTTTCGTGGGAGCAACTCAAAAACGAGCCTGCGGCTTAATCGGTGTTCGTAACTGATGTTACACGGGGGACTGGTTTGTCACGCTGTGTCTCTCTGCCTCGCCATCCGTGTGCAGTTTCCTCCCGCCTTCCACAAAAGCCACGTGACGCGCATGATGTTTGGGATTTGATTGTCTTTTTTGATCGCGTCGCAACGCTTTTGTGGGAGTCGGGAGGAAACTGCACACGCAATGGCGAAAGAATGCTAATCGATTCAATTTTCATGATGAATATGCAGCATGTTTGATGTCTGACCGCGTAAGGTAAGTTCGTAAATTTGTGAGCCGCGAATGCGTATGGCAGGCTGCCCAACATAACTAGGTTGTTGGAGAGCAGTTTGAGATCTCGACCACGAAAGATAGCGTTTCTTACTGGCTCTCGGGGTGAATGGGGTTACATTCGACCCATCATACGTAAGCTCATCACACAACCCGAACTGGATTACGCACTGCTTGTGACCAACATGCATTTGCTCCCTGAATTTGGGCAAAGCGAAAACGAAATTTTGCGTGATGGTTTTGATATTGCCGAGCGGCTTTACATGACCCTCGACGGTTATACTGGTGAAACCATGGTTAAATCCCTCGGAATTTTACTGACGGAGTTGCCTGGTGCGCTCAAACGCATTGCACCTGATATACTTCTTCTTGCGGGCGATCGTGGGGAGCAACTTGCTGGCGCATTGGCGGCCATTCATATGGGAATTGCCGTTGCGCATATCCAAGCAGGTGAGTTGTCAGGCAACGTGGATGGCATTGTTCGGCATGCGATTACCAAGCTTGCACATATCCACTTCGCAGCCAACGATGATTTCGCCGAACGTGTTCAAAAAATGGGCGAAGATCCATGGCGCATTCATGTGACCGGTGCTCCCTTGGTCGATGAAATGCTGATGAGTGGTTTTTCAACACCCGAAGAATTGCACACGCGCATCGGCATTGATGTTCGCGAAAATTATGTATTGTGCGTGCAGCATCCTGTAACCGAAGAAGAAAAAAATGCCACGATGCATACACGTGCTGTGCTTGAAGCCATTGCTCAATATGGTGCCCCGACGATTTTGGTTTATCCCAATGCGGATGCAGGATCTGCCGATGTTCGTGCAGCCATCGATGCGCATGCACCCACGAATATTCGAATTTTTCGCAATCTCCCACGGTCCGATTATCTTGGGCTTGTGAAAAATGCGCATATTATGGTGGGCAATTCATCCAGCGGTATTATGGAGGCTCCGACGTTTGGCACAGCGGTGGTTAATCTTGGACGCCGCCAGGCAGGGCGAACGCAATCAAAGAACGTGATCAATGCAGAGTATGAAACAGAAAAAATTGTTGCGGCCATGCGTGAAGCAGCATCCGATGCCTTTCAACAACATGCAGCCCAAGCAATCAATCCTTACGGTACAGGAACTGCATCCGAAGCGATTGTTCAATGTTTGCAATCTGTTGTGATCGACGACCGTCTCCTTAACAAAAAAATGGCTTACTGATGAAAAAAAGACTCGAGGATCTCATTGTTTCTAAGCATGCTTCACTGGCTGAAGCACTGAACACGATGAGTCGCAATCGGTTTGGGATGTGCCTTGTGTGCAGTGAGCAAGGTCGGTTGATGGGTGTGCTTACCAGTGGCGATGCCTGTCGCGCCTTTCTTGCGGGCGTGCGCAAAGATGCGCCTGTTTCGACCGTCGCCAACCTCAACCCAGTCACTGTTACAAATATTGATGACGCGAAAAAAACGGCAGCTTCTGGGCAATTTGCGGGGGTCCCGATTCTTGATGCTGCAGGTGTTCCGACAGCGCTGTTCATTGTTCCGGATCAGCTCGTGGTACGCGAAGGATCTTCAAGTGCAAACGAGCCTATTCCACACAATTCAGATCTCCGCATCACGGCGATTATTCCTGCCCGCGGTGGTTCTCGGCGTGTCCCACGCAAGAATATTCGTGAAGTTGCAGGGAAGCCACTGATTGCCTGGGCCATCGAAGCGGGTCTTGCGTCACGTTGGATTGATGATGTGGTGGTTTCTACGGATGATGAAGAAATTGCGCGTATTGCACGTCAATATGGTGCGCAAGTACCGTTCATGCGACCCTCTCATCTTGCTGCATCTGAATCAGCAACACTTGATGTCCTTGAGCACGCCATCCAAACGCTGAACAAAGCATCATCACCCGAAATTTCTATTTGTGTGTTGCTTGAACCCACGTGTGCATTGCGATCCCCTGCGGTGGTTGATCAAGTGATTGAAGCGCTCTTGGATTCTGGTGCCGATTCTTCGGCATCGGTGTGTCAAATGCCTCATGTGTTTCACCCCGCAGAGATCTTAAGTATCCAACATGGTGGGCTCCAGGGTTACAACCGAGAGACCATTGCCCCCAGCAGTCGGGGACACCAGCAAGTGCCGATGTATGTTTTTAGTGCGGTTGCATATGCGACACGGGCGAGTGTTATTACCGATCAGAGCTCGCTTTTCGGTAAAAAGTGCACACCGGTGATCACACCATGGAACGATTATATTGATATTGATACGGAAGAAGATCTCGTACGTGCCGACTGGCTTCTTCGTCAGCGTTTGAAGATTGAGCAGGGCCAATTTTCTGCTGTTATATGATTTACCCCTCTTGTTGCTGATGTATTCCATCTAGAACACCCTTGACCCCATGGCCCTCAAAGCTTAAATTCCCGCCTCTCGCGAAGGAACTCTGCCCATGCCGATTTATGAATTTCGCTGCGAAAAATGCGGTGTCGTGACTGAAATTATTCAGAAAATGTCAGATCCTGCACCTCACTGTAAAAAGTGTGGTGCTGAAGAAATGGTCCGCCAAATAAGCAATACGTCATTTGTGCTTAAAGGCACCGGCTGGTATGCGACCGATTACGCCGGTAAAAAATCCAGCGACAGTGGGTCAAGTTCTGATTCGGGATCAAAATCGGAGTGAGTTCTAATTTTGCTCTATTGCACCTTGGTTGTAATAAAGGCTTCTTTCTGGCCTATGGTCCGATCTTAAAATCTGATTTCGCCCATTGTTTTTGCCTTTGTAGAGGCGTTCGTCTGCACAACGAATCAGAGTTCCAATCGATGTTCCATCCTCTGGATAGGCAGCAACACCCCCTGTGAAAGTCACGTGAAAGTCACAGCCTTGGTCAGAGACAAACGAAATCGCGGCAAATTCCTGTAAAAATTTATTGGCAACACGTTCTGCGAATATAATATTTTGTCCTGGAAATGCGACAATAAACTCTTCTCCACCCCATCGCCCACGGAGATCTTCGAGTCGAAATCGACGCCGAAGTAGGTCGCCAAGTCGGGCAATGACCTGATCACCGATAAGATGGCCGAAATCATCGTTGACCCTCTTGAATCGATCAATATCGAACAGAACGACAGAAACAGGTTTGTCATCGCGCTCGGCACTGGCCAGAGTCCTTTCGAAAGCTTCAATGAACGCGCGCCGGATCAAGAGTCCTGAGAGTACGTCCTTGTCAGCGCGTTCACGCAAAAGACGCATGCGCTCAAGATGAACCCCAACACGTGCCAATAACTCTTCTGGAATGACAGGTCTTGCAACGAAATCGGAAGCGCCAGATTGCAAGGCATTGATCCGCAATGCGTCGTTATCTACTCCGTGAGAAGTGATGATTAAAATAGGTAGCAACTCAAATTGATCCGACATGCGCAAGGCGCGGCATATATCAATGCTTGAGATCCCAGTGAGATGAATGTCGATCAGGAGCATGTCTGGACGGATCTGTTCCAGTTTTTCAATGATCCCATCTGCCGAATCAAGCGCGTGAACAGTGATACCTGCTGTGCGCAGGAATAGGGTGTACTGTGCTAGCTCATCAGAGTTGTTCCCCACGACCAATACGGTGCCCTTGTCTGCGTTGGCAATACTCGCAAATTGCTGGGCGATGGCAGCAAAATTATCTTCAGAGATGGGTTTCTGTAAGAATCGCGTGCCACCCGCTTCGATGGAAGCCACCCGTGTTTCTATGCGATGATCCGCGGAAGCAAATGCGATGGGGATCTCCCCGTTTTCTGCAGTATTACGGATCGTACGGCTCAACGAAAATGATGTTGTCTCCTGCATATGAACATCAATGATAGCGCCACACAGGGGTATAAATTCTGCTTTCTGTAATGCTTCGGGTATGGTTTGCACTGCCACAATATTGACGCATATTTTTCGTCCGATCTTTTCAGCAAACGCTAAAAAATCAGGATCATCATCAACCACCAAGATCGCTTTTGCGCTTTGTGACGGCGTAAGCGGTCGGCTTGAAGCTGGAGCGGGTGCACGTTTCAGGCACAACCAAGCATTATGAAGGGCATTTTTAATATCTTTCCACATATTGCTTGGGATCGTTGTGGGGTCGTGTTGGGCTTTGTTTAATAACTCTTCCACAGAGCCGATAGCCGTACCAAGGGCGGAGTATCCATACGAACCCATCGATCCATGCAGGCGATGCGCCTGCATGACAGCATTTGCAATGGTCGTATTGCCGGATTTTGCACATGCAATTGTATCTTCAAGTGCTTTGAGTTTCTCAGGGATTTTTTCCGAAAAATCCGTGCGAAGTGTGTCAAGTTGGGCTGCCAAATGCGAAATATTTTGCTCAGGCGCCATGGCGCCTCTGTGGGCAATTTCCGCAGAAGCAACAATCGGCGATGATTGTGCCAGTGCTAATATTTGGCGTGCTAAATCTTGGCACATCATGGGCTTGATGCTCACCAAGGACACATCGAGACTTTGCGTCAAGTACGTTAATATTTTTACATCAGGCAACCATGTTGAAAACAAGACGATGCGAGTCGCGTGATTGGTTTTGCGTAACCGTTCGATAAAGTCGATGCCAGAACCGTCTGGTAAAAGACTGTCTACGATGACCAAGTCAATCACTGTTTGCATGAGGCATTGGTCGGCTTCATGGCAGGTAGCCACCTCAAGGACTTGATATTGGGGGGTTGTCCTCAAAACAGAGGCAAAAAATTGACGTGAATCCTTATCATTATCGAGCAAAAGAATTGTGCTCATATGAGAGACCTTGAAAAAATGCACCGAGAGATGAGCGTGATGTTCATATCACGTTGTTGAGATTCACTTGCTCTGCTTTTTACAAGCATCGGGATACCCGCTGCGCAGCGGTATTTCCTATACAAGGGAAGTTCACGGGGGAATGATATATGAGTGTTGTATATGGTCGCAAGTTTTTAGTTTAACAAAACCGATTTTAAAGTGAGATCAGTTTGATTCGACGGGGTCATTATTTAAAAGAATGCAGATCTGATCGCAAAGCATCATGGGATCAAAAGGTTTCTGAATCACCCCGATGGCACCTCTCGCCAGGTAATTATTAATTTCGATCTGCTGCACCTTGGCTGTCATGAAAAGTATAGGGATATTCGCAAGCTGCGGTATTTTTTGGATTTCAGCCAAAGCTGTGAGCCCATCCATGCCCGGCATCATCATATCCATCAAGATCACATCGGGTGAATTCATTTTGGCCAAAGCAATACCTTCTGATGCTGATGCAGCCGCCGTCACTTGGGAATGCCCAACAACTTCCATGGCCAACTTGGCAATTTTACGAATGTCTTCTTCGTCATCAATCAAGAGCACTTTCACGAATGCTTTCTCCTAGAGAAAGACGTCATGATGACATCATGGAATTGGGATCCCCTCGTTCTGCTTTTTACAAGCACGCGGGATGCCCGTTGCGCGCGAACTGGGTCTTGTGTTGTTGATTGTGGAAGCTGAGGAAGATCAAAAAAGAAGGTTGACCCACTCCCTACGGTGGATTGAAATCCTATATTGCCTTGCATCTTTTCAATCAGGGCTTTCGAAATACTTAACCCCAAACCCGTTCCACCTCTTTTTCGCGTATCGGAAGAATCTTCCTGCGCAAAACGCTGAAAGATACGACGGCGAAATGTTTCCGGAATGCCGGGCCCATAATCGCGCACGCTGACCCGAATATGATCACCGATACGCTCCACCGAGAGTTCTACCAACTTTCTTTCTTCAGAAAATTTTGCGGCGTTTGAAATTAAATTGGTGAGCACTTGTATGAGGCGATCTTCATCGGCCATCACCATCATTTCCTTCTCTGGCAGATCTCCAATCAGTGAAAGTTTCACGTGATAGGCTGTCACGAAGGCTTCATTGACCACCATGGCTTTTTTGATCACGGAGATGAGATCGAGGGATTGTACTTGTAATTCTATCGTTTCAGAATTCATTTTTTCGACATCAAGAATATTATTGATAAGGCGTACCAGTCTCTCACTGTTGGAGAGCGCAATATCCACATATTCTTGGGTGCGTGCGGATAATATACCTGTAACGCCATGTGCAATAAGTCCCAACGATCCACGGATCGACGTCAGAGGCGTGCGTAGTTCATGACTTACCGTGGAGATGAATTCGTTCTTTAGCTTCTCAAGGCGTTTACGTCCGGAAATATCGCGAATGATACCCGTATACATTTTTTTCCCATCGATCACGTATTCGCTGACTGACAGATCGGCAGGAAAACTGGTGCCATCCTTATGCATGGCCGACACCTCACGTCCAATGCCTACAACCCTGCGCTCACCGATTGTATGATACTTGGTGTGATAGCCATCGTCTTTTTTGCGGTAGGGCGATGGCATCAAAATTTTCATGTTTTGACCAATCAACTCTGATGCTTGATAGCCAAAAATACGTGATGCTGAATGATTAACACTTTCAATACAGCCCAGCTTGTCGAACGTGATAATCGCATCCACGGCCGTTTCAATAATCGTTCGAAGTCGTGCTGCGCTGGAAGCCAACGCTGTGCGCGTGGCAACGCTTTGCGTAATATCGCGTGCGGAGGCAAAAAAGACACCATTCCGAACGGTGGCAACCCACGACAAATGGATCCAGCGTCCGTCTTTATGCAGATAGCGATTTTCAAAATCGACCAGTTTGCATGATGTATCGAGAAGCTGCGATGCCACTTGATTCGTTTTTTCAAGATCCTCTGGATGAATGAAAGTAATAAAAGGTCGAGAACGAAGCTCGTCGCGTGTCCACCCCAATACGGTTTCCCAGGCAGGATTAAGCTGTTCGAAAAAGAGATTGCTGTTTGCTGTGCACAGCAAATCAAGTGTCAAGTTAAAAAATTGCTGATACGTTTCAAGTTCGGCCCGATGCACAGCGCTTTTTCCTCAAAGTGGGGACACCACGAAGGAAAAATAGATGAGAAGTAGATATGCAAGCGAATTTTCGGTTTAACCTCTGATATTACCGATGATGCTCTTCAGCGTATCGTGATTGAGTTTGGACAAGTTACTGAGCAACGTAATCATACGCTGTTCGTCCTGCGCCAGATTTTGAATTTTCAAGCTGTCCTGCTCATTGAGTACCTGTACCATTGTCATCGTATCGCTGATCTTGGCTTTCGCATCCCCAAGCGTTGTTTTACCTGCATCGGTGCTTGGATCAGCTTTGATATATTCTACTTTCGGCTGTCCTTTTTCACCATCCCAGGTGGTCACACGGAAGGTCTGTTCGCCAGGGCCAAATTCCGCCGGATTGTCGAGCGCAGCCTGAATGTTTTCTTTGTCAGTGCCCATCTGCGTTTTGGTATCAATACGGTTTTTGAGTTTCACCGCAAAGTCAGCCATGTCCGCATGGATTTGATCAAGTCCAGCGTTCAGCGTATCTTCAAGTTGTGTTTTCACACCGGTCGCGCCCGCATCGGTCACGTTGCCAGTATCGTCGGTGACACTCGGCGGTCCTACATAGGATTTTGCTGCACCTGCTACAGCGGTTTGGAGATCTGCATCAATGGTCTGTTGGGTGATCGGGCGATTGGCACTCACAGGGGGCAATGTATCACGCAGATCCGAGGCGGCCTGCTGGATCGCTTCCCGTTGGGCTGGCGTATAGCTGGCCATACGCGCATCGAACTCCACTTTTCCTGGAGCCTGATCCACATCTGATCCAGCCAAAAGCTCAGACTGACCTGAGGCGCTGCGACTTTGTCCTGGGGAAACGCTGGCGTAAGCGGCATCTGAATCCATGCGCTTTGTCTTTTCTTGAACACCCCCCGCACCCTGGGTCGCACCAACATTGCCTACAGAGGAAACACTCGGATTATTTTGAATCGACGACATGGGGTTAGGTCTCCAAGGTAAAAAATCAATTCTAGAGATCCGTACACTTCTTGGTCAGGGGTGGGTTTGTTATTTTGCTTTAAAGCACAATTGCATGGGGCTTTAAAGCTTACATTTCATTACCATCTAAGTCGCTTCCTCTACGGATCGCATGCTCTCCAAAACGCTGGGCCGCTTGATCCAGAACGCCATCAAGGCGCCTGCGTGTAACCTGCTTTTGAAATGAAAACAAATCGGGCTGAATTACGGATGTTTTCACCGGCATCATATTAAAAGCGGCCATACCGACAAGTCGAAATGAGACATCCCAATCAAACAGTGGCAATAGCGTGCGGGCGGCCTCAACAAGAACATCGGCATTATCCGTGGGCTCACGCAGTGTCATTTGCCGGGTCCATAAACGAAAATCGGCGGTTTTAAGCTTCACGCGTACACCGCCGGCACAAAGTTTCTGCTCGCGCAATCGACGCGCCACGATGTCGGCCATGGGAAGGAGAAGTCGTGCAACAATCTCTGCACCCATCACATTATCTGCAAGGGTTTCTTCATGGCCAATGCTTTTTGCGTCGCGTTCACAAATCACCTCACGCACATCAATGCCATTGGCCAGTTGATGAATGTGCACGCCAAGACTTCCTAAATGCCGCGCCAAATATTGAGGATCGCTGCGCGCCACATCTCCGATGGTGCGCAATCCCAAACGCGTTAGAAGAGGTTCTGATTTTTTTCCGATGCCCCACAAACGATTCACTGGCAGCGGATGCACAACAGCCACAAAATCATGGTCCTCGACGATTTTTAAACCATTGGGCTTGCATAATTCACTGGCGACTTTGGCAACGTATTTGGTGCTTGCAATGCCTACAGAAATGGTAAGCCCACCGGTAACCTCGTGCACTTTACGACGAATATTTTCACCAATCGTGCGTGGACTGCCATGCAGTCGCTCGCAACCTGAAATATCAACAAACGCTTCATCCAAGCTCAAAGATTCCACCAACGGCGAAAAGCTTCGAAAAACATCCATGATTTGTTCGGATATTTCTTGGTAACGTGCAAAGCGGGGAGGAACAACAACCGCTTGTGGGCAAAGTCGCATGGCTTGTACCATGGGCATGGCACTCCCCACACCGAACGGTCTTGCTTCGTAACTTGCGGTAGACACCACACTGCGTGGCCCAGGATACCCCACCAAAATAGGTTTCCCACGCAAGGCCGGACAATCGAGCTGTTCTACCGATGCGTAAAACGCGTCCATGTCGGCATGCAAAATGATTCGAGGTCGCGTGCTCAAGGCTTTCGCAATACCACAAACAAACGTCCATCACGCCGTGCGACATGAAATCGCACCAAACTTCCCGACGAAATTTGCTTGGCCGTTGAGGCGAGGACCTCCGGTGAAGTGAGAGAAACACCGTTGATACTCAAAAGAACGTCGCCGATCATAAGCCCTGAGCGTGCAGCAAGTCCTGATGGATCAAGATCGCGCACCACCACGCCACTGTTCAGCTGAAGCCCATACATTTGTTTGAGCTCAGGAGTCATATTGCCTACCGCCATACCAAACGTCTGCGTTGCAGTGGCACGGGGCAATGCACTGGGCCCAGATGCAACCGAGGTATCGTCAGGAAAGCCTTCGATATTGACAACGACCTGTTGGCTATTTCCTGCCCTCCAAAGCTTCACAGGGACACCGCGGCCCACGGTCGCAAGACTTGCGATCAAACGCAGATCATCGGAGTCACGGACCAGCTTGTTATCAAATGCAGTGATCACATCGCCTTCACGAAGGCCCGCTTTGGCTGCAGGACCGTTGGGAACCACTTCGGCCACAAGCGCACCTTGTGGCTCGCTCAAGCCAAGACTCTTCGCCATATCGCGGGTCAGCGACTGCAAACGAAGTCCAAGCCAACCGCGTGTAAAATGGCCCTTGTTTTTCAACTCGGGCAAAACCTGCTTCACGATATTGATGGGGATCGCAAAGCCAATGCCTGATCCTTGGGCGTTGACCGCCGCATTGATGCCGATGACCTCACCGCGCATATTCACAAGGGGACCACCCGAATTTCCGGGATTGATCGACGCATCGGTTTGAATGAAATCGTAATAACCCGCACGGCCCGAGGGTGCGATGCTACGACGCTGTTTGGCAGAAATAATCCCTACTGACACCGAGTGGGACAAACCAAAAGGATTCCCGATGGCCATCACCCAGTCACCGATTTCCATGCCATCGGAATCACCGAGATACGAGGTAGGCCACTTGCCCGGGCTTTTTATTTTAAGAAGCGCGACATCGTAGTTGGGCGCTGTACCCAAGACTTCCGCGGGATAACTGTGTTCATTGTTTTTATCATCGGTAAACGTCACTTCGATGCTGTCTGCATGTTCAACCACATGGTTGTTGGTAAGAATCAAGCCATCTTGGCGGATCACAAAACCCGATCCCACCCCGCGATTGCGCTGCTCAGGAGGTGGTTCTCCACCGTAAAATCGGCGTAACATCTCAAAGGGGTCGCCACCAGGATGCCCTTGCATGCGTTGGCGCGTTGTGTGCTCGACTTGAATACTTACCACGACAGGACGCAGTGCTGCCGCAAGCGTTTTAAAATTGGGCACTTGTGCCATGGGCGGTTCAGCAGCGGCGCGTTCCATCCACAAGCGTTCACTGCGTGCGTGCGCGGTTGAAACCATGAACGAAACACAGAATGCACCAAACAAGATCTTGCGGATCATAAAAATCTCCTGGAACAATCACAATGCACGAACCGAACGTTTTATTTCTCGCCTTCGGCGATAAGCTTTTCTAACGCATCCCGGTCGTCTTCGGATACCTCAAATTTTTTAGGGCCCCCAGAGGTTTTGGCCTTGAGCTTGCGCTTGGCGGCTGCAATCGGTGTTTCGGCTTGCGCATCAAGATCAAGCTTTTCACGTAGATCTGCCCGGATGAGGCGAACTTTGGCCCGTACCAAGGGCATTCGCCATATATCAAGGCCGTGACCTGCCAATGAACGCCCACCGACTTGCCAAAATGCAAAAAAATAAAGGAAAAAAATGAGCAGCGTGCCTGCTAGGAAAAATTTAAAATTGCGCAAAGCATTGGAACGCGTCCCCGGCACAGACATGGTCACTCCATGGGTTGTTCTTTCGGCGAGGGACACACGTATGTTTTGGGTGCAAGAACACCTCCCGAAATAATCATTCGGAATGCATCATCCACACTCATATGCATGACTACAAGATCATTTTTAGGAATAAACAGAAGAAAACCGCTCGTTGGATTGGGCGTGGTGGGAAGAAATACGCTGACAACACGATCAGCCGTACGATCCTGAACTTCTCCCTGGGTTTCATTGGTCACAAAACCAAGCGCCCAAATGTCTTTGCGGGGATACTCAATGAGGACGACTTGGCTGAATGCTTTTTGATTGGACCCAGAGAATGTATCCAAAAACTGACGCGTTCCAGAATACACGCCTCGCACCAAGGGAATACGCACAAACAGATCTTCGGCACCTTTGATGATCTGCCGTCCCATCACCTTGCTGCCTAGAAAACCGAGTGCATATGTCACACTAAAAATAATCAGAAGACTGATAACAGGTGCGATAATTTCAACCCAAAAATGATATTGATCGGGTACAGCCCATTCCACCGATGCCTTCACTATCGGACTTACATTTTCATCGAGAATCGAAAAGCAAATACTGACGACCCATATAGTTACGATCAGTGGCATCGCAATCACAAGTCCAGTCAGCAACGTTTTTCGGATCGTGGTCGTATTGTTCATTTCGCGCGCTCCGTGGACCTAAACAAATCAGAGGCCTCTTCAATCACAGTGCCTTCATACCGAAGCTTGTCAAGGTGTGAGCGCACATTCAACGCGGCCAGTGGATACAACGCTTCAGGGATATCCCGATAAACCTGTGGGACGATATCATCTGGCGTAAGTGCTTGGCGTGCCGCACATAACACAGCCACGATGGATGCTTCACGCAGCATGCGATGTTGGATGTATCGCTCAATAAGTGCATAGGGATCGCCCTGGGGTGGTCCATGGGCTGGAAACAGCATGCGCGCACCCCATGCCTGCATCATTTTGAGACTTTGGAGATACAATCGCATATCGCCATCAGGGGCGGCGATCAGTACACTGCCAAGCCCCAATACATTGTCGCCCGATAACAACAAACCAATGCGATCTTCAATAAAACACAAATGTCCCGGTGCATGACCCGGCGTATGCGACGCTCGCCAATGCATTTCGCCCCCTGGGCCACGCAAAATGTTAATGTCGCCATCAAGGATCATGCGTGTTTCTGGAACGTGCAATCGCAAACGTTCGAACGTTTTGGGATGGGCTGCCAACGGGACATGCAAGGTACTGCACAACCATTCGACCGCACCGATATGATCGGTATGGTGATGGGTAAGCCACACCTCGCGCACCGTGGCACCTTGGGATTGCAAATGACGAATAAAATCGAGCAGCCTTGTACGATCTGGCTCATAGGGCGTTGCAGGATCTACAATCACCAGATCGGCACCGCCCAAGATATACGTGTTGGTATGGGTCGCAGGAGGCAATGTATCGGTTTTACCAGGAACACAATAAACACCACCCGCCACTTCACCGCCCGAATGGGGATAACTGGAACCTATCGGCACTGTGGGATCGTCAAGATGGGCCAAGGTGTCAAGCACGGGATATGAAAGAAAAATGGTCCCTGCATGATGGCGGTGACGTGCTTCGTCGGGCGTTAACCACACCGCTTCTATAATTTCTTGTCCACAAGGAGTGGTCCGTTGTTGATCGTTCGCGTCCAATTCGGCCACAAAATACGCTGCTTCAAATTGTTGCACACTAAATGCCGGCGTTTTCCAATGGGTTAGAAATTTTAATGTCTCGGGCGCAACGACGATCCCAGTTTCTTCACGCAACTCTCGAACAGCGGTATCTACATCTGAGATATCATTCTCATCTACGGTGCCACCGGGAAAGACATGGTAATTTCCTAAAAATGGCGTCGATATTGCCCGTTTGACAAGCAACACCTCCCGCGTACCATCCAGCCGACGTCGGCATAGCACCACACAGGCCGCCTTGCGAACATTGGTCATCGATTGGGTCACATAAAATATGTACCCCCGAGGCACCCTTCGGTCAATGAATGGTGAGGCGGG